>Ga0265339_10000458_pt1 | contig 31813 bp, 23 predicted proteins | sample 4CB219metaG_FD_202085 | JGI IMG/M metagenome (GOLD analysis project Ga0265339, IMG submission 202085) | Rhizosphere microbial communities from Carex aquatilis grown in University of Washington, Seatle, WA, United States - 4-CB2-19 metaG | ecosystem: Host-associated > Plants > Roots >... | reverse complement strand
CGCGCCGCAGTCGTGGGCGCCGCTCGATGCGGCGATCGATCGGCTCGAGTCGTACGACTGGCTGGTGCTGACCAGCGCCAACGGCGTGCAGATGTTCTTCGATCGCCTGCGCGAGCGGCGCCGCGACGTGCGCGCGCTGCATCGCGCCCGCGTCGCCGCGGTCGGGTCGGAAACCGCCGCCGCGATCGCGACGCGCGGCGTGCTAGTCGACGTCGTACCGGATGAGTTCCGCGCCGAGGCCGTCGCCGAGGCGATGTGCGCTGCGGGCATGGCGGGGGCGCGCGTGCTGCTGCCGCGCGCCGCCGTGGCGCGCGAGGTGCTGCCGCAGATGCTGCGCGCCGCCGGCGCCGTGGTCGATGAAGTCGCCAGCTATCGCAGCGCGGCGCCGCTGCGCGATACCAGCGAACTGCGCGCGCTACTGGCCGAGGGCGCGGTCGACCTGATCACCTTCACCAGCTCCAGCACGGTGACCAACTTCGTCGCGCTGCTCGGCTCCGAGGCCGCCTCGCAGATCGCCGCCGCCCCGGTCGGGTGTATCGGCCCGATCACCGCCGATACGGCGCGCGCCGCCGGATTGCGCGTCGCCGTCCAGTCGTCGGTCTACACCATCGCGGCGTTCACCGAGGCAATCGTCGCGTACTTCACCAACGCAGCCGCAGGGAAGCACCGATGAACGCGCACCGAAAAAGAAATCGTCGCCGAAGCGTTGCGAAATCACGCGTGTTCACCGTCGCAGCGCAACGCTGCGGCGCCAGCCGGCCGATACCCCGCGCCCGCATCGGTGTTCATCCGCGTGCATCTGTGGTTTCGTTCTAGGGATGGAATTCCCCGCCTATCGACCGCGCCGCTTGCGGCGCACGGAAACCTTGCGGCGCATGGTGCGCGAGACGCGGCTGAGCGTCGACAACCTCATCCTGCCGCTGTTCGTGGTGCCCGGCAGCGGCGTCGAGAAGCCGGTCGGCTCGATGCCGGGTGTGGCGCAGATGTCGGTGGATCGCCTCGTCGAAGAGTGCCGCCAGGTGCGCGATCTCGGCATTCCGTCGGTGATCCTGTTCGGCGTGCCGGCGAAGAAAGACGCCACCGGCTCGCATGCCTACCGCGACGACGGGCCGGTGCCGCAAGCCGTACGCGCCATCAAGAAGGCGGTGCCCGATCTGGTGGTGATCACCGACGTCTGCCTGTGCGAATACACCGACCACGGTCACTGCGGCGTGCTGGCCGGTGAGGAAGTCGACAACGACGCGACGCTCGATCTGCTGGCGAAAGAAGCGCTGACGCATGCGCGCGCCGGCGCAGATATGGTGGCGCCATCGGACATGATGGACGGGCGCGTCAACGCCATTCGCGAGACGCTCGACGAGGAAGGGCTCGAGCAGGTGGCGATCATGTCGTACGCCGCCAAGTTCGCCTCCGGTTTCTATGGGCCCTTCCGCGAAGCAGCGGAATCGACGCCGCAGTTCGGCGATCGGCGCGGCTATCAGATGGATCCGCCCAACGCCAACGAGGCGCTGCGCGAGGTCGAGCTCGACATCAACGAGGGCGCCGACCTGGTGATGGTCAAGCCCGCTTTGCCGTATCTCGACGTGATCTGGCGGGTGAAAGAGAGCTTCGGTTACCCGACGGCGGCGTACCAGGTGAGCGGTGAGTACGCGATGATCAAAGCCGCGGCAGCGCAGGGGTGGATCGACGAGCCGCGCATCGTCATGGAGACGCTCATGGCGATCCGTCGCGCCGGCGCCGACCTGATCCTCACCTACTTCGCCAAAGACGTCGCCAACGCCTTGCGCTGAGCCTCGGGCCGGCAGCCCCGACGGGTCTATGCGCAGCGATGGGTGTCTGCTATGGCCGTTCGGTTACCCAACCCCAGCAGAGGAGCCGCGTGTGGCGAGAGACGACCTGATTCAAATCGAAGGGATCGTAAAGGAAGTGATGACCGGCGGTCTGTTCAAGATTGAGTCCGAAAAGGGCCAGCAGTTCACCGCCAAGATCAGCGGGCGCATGCGCCGCTATCATATCAAAGTCATCCCGGGCGACCGCGTTACCGTGGCGGTCTCGCCGTACGACCCGACGCACGGCCTGATCGTCTACCGCAATACGTAAGCGCGCCGCGTGGCGCGTACCCGACGCTGATTCTGCGCCGACCGCCTCGCGGCGGTGCGGCGCGCGGATCCTTCAGCGTCGCCTGGACCGCTGTGGACGCGGTAGCGCGCGGCGCCGGCTGCGCAGCGCCAGAATCAGCGTCGGCAGCAAGATCGCCAGCGCGTCGCCGGCATCGCGGCCGCGCGAGCGCGGATCGATCTCGCAACTGCAGCCGCCCCCGCCGCCGCCTTTCTTCTTGGTTGCGGTTGGCGTGGGCGTCGGCGGCGTGACGCACATGTGGTTCACGCAGATCTGCCCGTCGGGGCAATCGTCGGTGGTGTTGCAGAAGCCGATCGGCGTCGGCGTGGGCGTCGGCGTCACGCAGTGGTGGTCGACGCACACCTCACCGGTCGGGCAATCGTCGGTGGAGTTGCAGAAGCCGATCGGCGTGTTGGTCGGGGTCGGCGTGACGCAGTGGTGGTCCACGCATACTTCGCCGTTCGGGCAGTCATCGTTGCTCTCGCAGAATCCGATCGGGGTGGGCGTCGGCGTCGCCTCGACGCATTCGCCGTCGACACAGACCTGACCGTCGGGGCAATCCTCGCTGGTGCGGCAGCGCGGCGTGCTGGTTGGCGTCGGCGCCGGATCGACGCGCACATTGCAGTTGCCCGCCGTGGTCGGCAGCACGTCGCCGTCGGGGTTGCTGGCGCGTTGATTGATGTTCTCCAGCACGTACTCGCGTACCGCCGCGTCGGCGGCGACGTGAAAGGTGCAGGTGTAGACGAGGCCGGACGGGATCGGCTCGACATTCTGCAGGCCGACGATCAGGTTGCGCACGCGCGTCGGATCCATCAGCGCGGCGTTGGTGCTGAGCTGTTTGCCGACCGACGAGTCGGGGCCGATGGCCGGATTGATGACGCAGTCGCTGTCTTGAATGGAGAACACGGCGGGATCGTAGGTGAGGTCGTTTTGCAGACCGGCAACTTGCTCGTCGCCCTCGACCTGCAGCTCGATCTGCACCACCGCATCGCCGCCTTGCTGGGCGACCACGTCACCGCAGGCGATGATCGCGGCATGCGCGGTGGAGGAGAAGCCAGCGGCGGCGAGCAGGGCGACGGCGACGCGAACCAGTTTCATGGCCTCGATCCTCCCGGCGCCTTACGCGGCGCAACACATCTCGACGTGATCCGCCAGGCCGCAGGAATCGAAGTCGGTGCAGCCGTTCAAGCTGTTGTTGACCGCGCGGATGATGTCGTCGACCGTGATCTGGCAGTCGCAGTTGGCATCGCCGCTGAGGCAGCCCGCACCGTCGTCGCCGGCGCACAACGGTCCGGTGCCGAGCGCGATGTTCACCATGCGAATGAGCTCGTCGATGGTGACCGTGCCGTCGCCGCTGCAGTCCCCGACGCACGGCCCGCTCGGCCCTGCGGTCGGCGTAACAGTCGCCGTGGCGGTACCGGTCGGCGTGCCGAGCGTGGCGGTCTCCGTCGGCGTCGGCGTGTTGCCGGTGGGCGTGGCGGTAGCCGTCGGCAGCGCGCCGCCGCAGCACATCGCGGCATCGTCCTCGACCGAGCAATCGCCGAAGTCGACGCAGCCGTTCAAGCTGTTGTTCACGGCGCGCACGATCTCATCGACGGTGATCTGGCAATCGCAATTGGCGTCGCCGGCCAAGCATTGGCCGACGCCATCCTCGCCGCAGACGCTGTGGAAGCCGAGCGCGATGTTGACCATGCGAATTAGGTCGTCGATGGTCACCATGCCGTCGCCGCCGCAGTCGCCGACGCACGGCAAGGTCATCGGCACGGTCGGCGTCGGCGTTGGCGTCGGCGGCGCGCACTGAAACTCGTCGAACGGGTTGCAGGCGAGAAATGCGTCGATGTCGTTGTTGGTGTCGTTCGGGACCAGGTTCGTCGCCGCCGATGAGAAGGCGATCCAGCGCCCGTCGGTACTGATGCTAACCGGGAAATCGGTGACGCCGGCATCGGGCTGTGCGCCGTCGAGGCCGACGGTGACGCGGGCGATGAGCCCTTGCGAGCGCCCCGGCGGGAAGCGGTCGTACACGTACACGTCGCCGAGGCCGTTGCCGTCCTCCGGCACGAAGTCCGACGCGAACGAGGCGAAGGCGACGAAGCGCCCGTCGCCGCTGATGCCGGGTGCAGCGCTGAGGCCGTTCGACTGATTGCCGAAGCTGTCGACGGATACGCGCTGCGTGTCGCCCGCGGCGCGCTCGCGCACGAATACGTCAGGCTCGCCGTTGGTGTCGTTGGGGACCAGATTGAATGCCTCGGACTTGAACGCCACCGTGCCGCCGTCGCTGGTCAGAACCGGCAGAAAGCTGATCTCGTTGGCTGGCTGCCCGGCGTCATTGACGCTGGCGAGCTCGATCGCGTTGCTTTGCCAATCGGTGACGAAGATCTGCTCGAAGGCGCCGCTGAGCGGGGTGCTGACGAGATTGGTGGCGCGCGAGGCGAAGGTGATGACGCGCCCGTCGGCGCTGATCGACGGCGTCAGGCTGCGGCCGTTGCCCAGGGCACCGGTGTTCGACACGCTGACCAGCCGCATGACGTGGTCCTGGCGGTCGTAAAGGAAGACGTCGGTGGTGTTGTTGGTGTCGTTGTCGACCAGATTGCTGGCGTTGGACTGGAAGGCGACGTAGCGGCCGTCGGCGCTCAGGCGCGGGAAGCTGCTGACGCCGTTGGCCAGCTCGGTCGGGGTGCGGCTGATCAACTCCATCTGACCGCTTTCGCGGTCGTAGACGAAGACATCCTCCAGCCCGTTGCTATCGTCGGGCACCAGATTGGTCGCCTGCGAGGAGAATGCGACGAAGCGACTATCGGCGCTCACCGACGGCGCGAAGCCTCCCGGCTCGCTGGGGAAATTGCCGGCTTTGCCGTCCGGCGCTTTGCTGATCAGCTGCGAGGTGACGTCGGCGATGGGGCGCAGGTACACCTGGTTGCGAAAGCTCTGGACCGGCGGTGAAACGAGGTTCAAGGCATTGGAATTGTAGGCGACACCAGTGCCATTCAGGTTGACGGCGGGGGCTTCGCTGCGCCCTTCGGCGGCCTGGCCGCGGGCGGTCTGGCTGACCAGATAGATGACGCGCTCCAGCGCCCCGGCTTGCAGCGGGAAAAACGTCGCCAGGACGGCGACGAACAATAGACGCGGCGCGCACTTCGTCATGAACCCCTCACCCAGCCCAACGGCCGGCGCAGTTTCATTGAAGCCCGGCGCTAAAGTCAAGCATCAAGGGGAAAGTCGGGACGCCAGACACCGTGCCGCCGCGAGCTCGCGCCGCGGCAATCAAAGGCGTCGGCCGAACACAGAGAGTGGCGAGCGGTCGGAGTACGATCGATCAGGCCAGTCCCTCGACCAAGGCGGTGCTGAGATAGCGCTCGGCCGAGCTGGCGAGGATGGCGACGATCATCTTGCCGGCATTTTCGGGTCGCTTGCCCACCTGGACCGCGGCCCACACCGCCGCGCCGCTGGAGATGCCGCACGGAATGCCCTCCTCGCGGCCGACGCGCCGCGCGGTGTGCAGCGCGTCTTCATCGGTGACGGTGACGATCTCATCGATGATCTTGGTGTTGAGGATGCTCGGCACGAAACCGGCGCCGATGCCTTGAATGCCATGCCGGCCCGGCTGATGCCCGGAGAGCACGGCCGAGTTTTGCGGCTCGACCGCGACGGCGCGAAACGACGGCTTGCGCTGCTTGAGGACTTCGGACACGCCGGTGATGGTCCCGCCGGTCCCGACTCCGCTGATCAGGATGTCGATGCGCCCGTCGGTGTCGGCCCACAGCTCCTCGGCGGTGGTGCGGCGGTGCACGTCGGGATTGGCGGCGTTCTGGAACTGCTGCGGGATGAATGCCTTCGTGTGCTGGCGCGCCAGCTCTTCGGCCTTGCGAATGGCGCCGGTCATGCCCTCGGCGGCGGGCGTCAGCACCAGCTCGGCGCCGAGAAAGCGCAGCAGCTTGCGCCGCTCCATGCTCATCGAGTCCGGCATGGTGAGGACCAACTGGTAGCCGCGCGCGGCACAGACGAATGCCAGCGCAATGCCGGTGTTGCCGCTGGTCGGTTCGATGATGACCGTGTCGCGATCGATGCGACCCGCCTTTTCCGCCGCATCGATCATATTGACGCCGATGCGATCCTTGACGCTCGAGAGCGGGTTGAAGAACTCGCACTTGGCGTAGATCTCGGCCGCGATCCCGTCGGTGACGCGGTTCAGCCGAATCAGCGGCGTGTGCCCAATGGTCTCGGTGATGTCTTTGTACAAGCGCGCCATGTCAGTCCTCTTCAGATCACCAGGAAAGATCGAAACCACAGATGGACGCCGATGAACACTGATCGGGAAGATCGTAATCATCTCCGCACATGAACACCCATCTGTGTGTTTGCGGGTTCATCGGTGCTTGCTCTCCGAACCTCACTCGCTCAGTCGCTGCTTCAAGATTTCGTTGAGCTTGGCCGGATTGGCTTTGCCCTGCGTCGCCTTCATCACTTGGCCTACGAAAAAGCCGAACAGCTTGTCTTTGCCGCTGCGGTATTCGGCGACCTTGGCGGGATTGGCATCGAGCACGGCGGCGATGGCGGCGTCGATGGCGCCGCTGTCGGTGACTTGACTGAGCCCCTGCTCGGCGACGATGGCGTCGGCCGGTTTGCCGGTGGCGACCATCTGCTCGAACACCGTCTTGGCGATTTTGCCGCTGATGGTGTCGTCGTCGATCAGCCGCACCATGCCGGCGAGTGCGGCGGGGGCCACCGGCCAGTCGCGAATCACCAGCGCTTCGTCGAGCTTGCGCTCGCGCACCAGGCGCAGCACGTCGCCCATCACCCAGTTGCTGATCGCCTTGGCGTTCGGATGCGCGCGCACGGCAGCCTCGAAGTAGTCGGCGACGTCCTTGCGCGCCGTCAGCACGTCGGCGTCGTAGGCGGGCAAGCCGTAGTCGCGCACGTAGCGCTCGCGGCGCGCGTCGGGCAGCTCGGGCAACTCGCGCCGCACGTCCTCGACCCACTCGCGCGAGACGACCAGCGGCAGCAGATCGGGGTCGGCGAAGTAGCGGTAGTCGTGCGCCGACTCCTTCGAGCGCATCGAGCGCGTCTCTTCGCGGTCCGGATCCCAGAGCCGTGTCTCTTGCTTGACGCGCTCGCCGTGCGACACGAGATCGATCTGGCGCTCGATCTCGTGCTCGATCGCCTTCTCGACGGCGCGGAAGGAGTTCATGTTCTTCACTTCCGCCTTGGTGCCGAGCTCGGCCTGGCCGCGCGGCCGCACTGAAATGTTGGCGTCGCAGCGGAAGCTGCCTTCCTCCATGTTGCCGTCGCACACTTCGAGGTAGCGCAGGATGCCGCGCAGCTTGCGCAAGTAGGCGCCGGCTTCCGCCGCATTGCGGATGTCGGGCTCGCTGACGATTTCGAGCAGCGGCACGCCGCACCGATTGTAATCGACCAAGCTGGCGTCGCTGTGCTGATCGTGAATGTTCTTGCCGGTGTCCTCTTCCATATGGATGCGCGTCAGGCGCACCGTCCTCGGCGCGCCGTCGACCTCGAAGTCGATGCGGCCGGCGAGGCAGATCGGCAGCTCATACTGGCTGATCTGATAGCCTTTCGGCAGATCCGGGTAGAAGTAGTTCTTGCGCGCCCAGCGGCTCAGCGGCGCGATCTCGCAATGCGTCGCCAATCCCGCCTTGATGGCGAATTCGACGACGCGTCGATTCAACACCGGCAGCACGCCCGGCAGGCCGAGACACAGCGGGCAGGTGTTCTCGTTCGGTGCGGCGCCGAACTTCGCCGAGCAGCCGCAGAAGATCTTCGACTGCGTCAGCATCTCGGCGTGCACTTCCAAACCAATGACTGCTTCGTAATCCATTCGAGAAGCCTCACCACAGAGACACGGAGACGCGGAGGTGTCCGTGTGCTCTCTGGGGCCCTGTGCCTCCGTGGTGAAGAGATCCGATCTTCTTCATAGCTTCGGATGGCGGCGGTACCACTCGTTCGCTTGCTCGTAGGTGTGCGCGGCCTTCAGCACCGTCGCCTCGTCGAACGGCTTGCCGACGATCTGCAGGCCGATCGGCAGGCCCTGTGCGTCGAAGCCGCACGGCAGCGAGGCGCCGGGCAGACCGGCGAGGTTCACCGAGATGGTGAAGATGTCGGACAAATACATCTCCAATGGGTCGGTGGTCTTTTCGCCGAGCTTGAACGCCGTCGTCGGCGTGGTCGGCGTGACGATCGCATCGCAGGTGGCGAAGACGCGCTCGAAGTCGCGCCGGATCAACGTGCGCACCTGCTGCGCCTTGATGTAGAACGCGTCGTAGTAGCCGGCCGACAGCGCGTAGGTGCCGAGCATGATGCGGCGCTTCACCTCGGTGCCGAAGCCGCTTGCGCGCGTCTGTTGGTACATGTCGAGAAGGCCGTTGCCGCGGTCGACGCGCAAGCCGTAGCGCGTGCCGTCGTAGCGCGCCAGGTTCGAGCTCGCCTCGGCGGTGGCGATCAAGTAATAGGTCGCCACGGCGTACTCGGTGTGCGGCAGCGACACTTCGTCGACCGTGGCGCCGAGCCCTTCCAGCTGCTTCACCGCCGCGCGCACCGCGCCGGCGACCTCCGGCGACATGCCCTCGACGAAGTATTCCTTGGGCAGTCCGAGCCGCAGACCTTTGACGCCGCCGTCGAGCGCGGCGAGATAGGACGGCACCGCCTGCGGCACCGACGTCGAGTCGAGCGCGTCGTGCCCGGCGATTGCGCCGAGCACATGCGCCGCGTCGCGCACGCTGCGCGCCATCGGCCCGACCTGGTCGAGCGACGACGCGTAGGCGATGACGCCGTAGCGGCTGACGCGACCGTACGTCGGTTTCAATCCGACGATGCCGCAGTGGCCCGCCGGCTGCCGGATCGAGCCGCCGGTGTCCGTGCCGAGCGCGGCCAGGCACTGGCCGGCGGCGACCGCGGCCGCCGACCCGCCCGACGAACCGCCCGGCACGCGCGTCGCGTCCCATGGATTGTGCGCGCTGCCGTATGCCGAGTTCTCGTTCGACGAGCCCATGGCGAACTCGTCGCAGTTGGCTTTGCCGACGCAGACCGCACCGGCGTCGAAGAGACGCTGCGCCACCGTCGCGTCGTACGGCGAGATGAACGTTTCCAGGATGCGCGAGCCGGCGGTAGTGCGCACGCCCTTGGTGTTGATGATGTCCTTGATCGCCACCGGGATGCCGTCGAGCGGTCCGCGCGTGGAACCGGCGGCGCGGCGCGCATCGGCGGCGCGCGCCTGCTGCAACGCCAACTCCGGCGTCACGGTGATGAAGCTGTGCAGTGTCGGCTCGGTCGCGGCGATGCGCTCCAGCGCGGCCTGCGCCAGCTCTTCGGCCGTCAGTTCGCCGGCGCGCAAGCGCTCGGCCGCTTCGTCGATGGTGAGATGGATCAGCTCGTTCATCGCCTGATTGGGGTGGGCACGGCGCCGCGGCGTCGGGCGCAACGCACCCTGGCTCTGGAGCCGGCGCCGGCAGTCGTGCGCTCTTCCTGTTTTGCCGCCTGCGCGATGTCACGCGCTCTTCGGAAGCCGCTGCGCGTCACTCGATGATCTTCGGCACTTTGAACAATCGCCCGTCGCGCGCCGGGCTGTTGGCCAGCCACGCATCTGCGTCGGGCGTGGTGCTGACGACGTCTTCGCGAAACGGCGTCGCGAGCGGCGCGATGTGGGCGGTCGGCTCGACGTTCACGGTGTCGAGCCGATCGAGTGCGCGGAAATGCTCCAGGATGTGATCGAGCTGTTCGGTGAACGCCGCCGACTCCTCGTCGCTCAACGGCAGCCGCGCCAGGAGCGCGATGTGCCGCACCTCATCGCGCGTCAACGCCATGCGCGGTCGCTACCATAGGGGGGTAGGCCGTTCAACGCGCGGTCGGCGCGTCCCCGTCGTCGAGCAGCGACGCGAGCAGGCGCCGTGCCGCAGCGACGTTGGCGATGCGCAGCGCGGCGCGGCTGGGCTGCGGACCGACGTGAATACTGAGCGCCCGCTCCGGCAGCGCGACGAAGAGATCCTCGTCGGTGCGATCGTCGCCGATGCCGACGACCAGGGCGTCGGGCGGCGCCTCGGCCAGCAATGGCGGCACGATGACGCCCTTGTGCACGCCGTGCGGCCGGATCTCGACCACCTTGGCGCTGCACAACACTTCGACCGGCGCGTTGCTGAGCATCTGTTCGAGGTGCGCCTGCAGCTCCTTGGCTTGCGCGGCGCCGTACTCGGGATCCGCCATGCGATAGTGCCAGGCGATCGAGGCGGTCTTCACCTCGATCAGCGAGCCGGGCGTGCGCGCGCCGAAGTCGCGCAGGATGGGCAAGACGCGCTCGCGCCACGCCGTCGGCGGCTCGACCAGTTGTCGCCATTCGCCATGCAGCGCGCGGCGCGACCACAAGCCGTGCTCGGCGTGCAGCCCGATCGGCAGATCGCCCAGCCATTGCTGCAAGGTGTCGCGCTGTCGCCCGCTGACGACATGGACTTGCGTATGCGGGCGCGTGGCCAGCCGGCGCAGCAGCGCCAGCAACGCCGCGTCGGGCGCAGCCAATGCCGGCACGGCGGCAAACGGGGAGAGCGTCCCGTCGTAGTCGAGCAAGAGGAGTAAGTGGGGGGCGGCGTGCATGTGCTGCACGGCGGCCGCCAGTGCCGCGGGCGGCGAGGCGCGCAGCGCCGCCGTCTCGCCCGCCGCGCTCGCCGCCGCCAACGCGTGCAGGAACGAGTCGACCCAATGATGCACGTCGTACGAGAGCACCCGCCAGCGCAGCGCGCGCATGCGCATGCGCCGCTCGCCCACCGGCATGGCGAGGGCGCGCTGATAGGTGCTGGCGGCGCGCGCGATGTCGTAGGGATTGACGATCAGCGATTCGGCCAGCTCCGAGGCGGCGCCGGCGAATTCACTGAGCACCAGCACGCCGTCCTCGTCCGTCCGCGTCGCGGCGAACTCCTTGGCCACCAAGTTCATGCCGTCGCGCAGCGGCGTCACGAGCATGACGTCGGCGGCGCGGTAGAGCGCCAGCAGCTCGGGCTCGGTCAGGGCGCGATAGAGGTAGTGTACCGGCGTCCACTGCGGCGTGGCGAAGGCGCCGTTGACGCGGCCGATCATCGCCTCGACCTCGTGGCGAAACTCTTGATAGGCGCCGACGGCCTCGCGTGACGGCACGGCGACCTGAATGAGTCGCACGTGGCCGTGCAGCGTCGGATGGTCGCGCAGGAGTTGCTCGAACGCCAGCAGGCGGCGGCGCAATCCTTTCGTGTAGTCGAGCCGATCGATCGCCACCAATATTTGGCAGCCGTCGGCGCCGCGCAGCTCCGCGGCCTGCGCGGCGGTGCTCGGTTGATCGCCGACGGCGGCGAAGTGCGCCGCGTCGACGCCCATCGGGAAGACGCCGAGGTGCACCTGCCGGCCGTTGACGTGCACGCGGTCGACATCGACGGCCAAGCCGAGGATGCGCAGCAGCGACGAGGCGAAATGGCGCATGTACGTTGCAGTGTGAAAGCCGACGAGATCGGCGCCGAGCAGCCCTTCGAGGATCTGGTCGCGCCACGGTAGCGTGCGAAACACTTCCGAGGTGGGGAAGGGCACATGCAGGAAATAGCCGATGCGCGCCTCGGGTAGACGCTCGCGCAGCAGCTGCGGCAGCAACATGAGATGATAATCGTGCACCCAGATGAGGTCGCCGGGGCGATGCGCGGCGACGACCGCGTCGGCAAAGAGATGATTGACGCGCTCGTAGGCGCTCCAGTCGCTGATCTCGATCGGCACCTGATCGAGCAGGTAGTGAAACAGCGGCCACAGCACGCCGTTCGAGACTCCGGTGTAGAAGCCGTGCACGTCCTCGGTGCTGAGCCACACCGGCACCATGCGTTGCGTCGCGAGCTGTTGCGCGAGCGCGGCGCGCTGCGCATCGTCGAGGCCAGTCGTGTCGCCCGGCCAGCCGATCCAGTGCCCGTCGCCGCGCTCGTGCGGGCCGCGCAGCCCGGTGGCCAGGCCACCGGAACTTGCCACGACGGCAGGCTGTCCCCCCGCGACCTCGACGGTCATCGGCAGCCGATTGGCGACGATCAGCAGGCGCGACACGTCAGTACCAGGTTCGCATGTGACCTTCGCGCACGTCGAGCAGCTCGCCGATGGTCATGGCGGCGTGGATCAAGCCGACGTGCGTGTAGGCCTGCGGGAAGTTGCCGAGCAGCATGCCGGTCTTGGGATCGATGTCCTCGGAGAACAGGCCGACCGGGTTGGCGTAGGCAAGCAGTCGGTTGAACAGTTCGACCGCTTGGTCGAGGCGGCCCATGAGCGCCAGCGCTTCGGCCATCCAGAACGAGCAGATGGTGAAGGCGCTGGTGGTGGCGCCGAAGTCGTCCGGATTGCGATAGCGGAGCACCAAGCCGTCTTCGACCAACTCGCGCTGATACGCGTCGACGGTGGCGACGAAGCGCGGATCGCGCGCGTCGATGATGCCGATCATCGGCAGCAACAAATTGGCGGCGTCGGGGTGCTCGCCGTCGAGCGACTGCGTGAAGTAGCCGCGCGCCTGATTGAAGCCGCGCTGCAAGACGATCTGTCGCTCGCCGCGCGCGATCGCTTCCCAGCGCGTCGCGTGCTCGACCTCGCCGAACAGCCGCGCCAACGTCGCGCCGCGGTCGATGGCCGCCCAGCACATGGCGCGCGAGAAGGTGTACGGGCGCAGCATCGAACGGAACTCCCAGATGCCGGTGTCCGGCTCCGGCGCCAGCGCGATGGCGTCCTCGACCAACCGCTGCACCAGCGGAAAGTAGGCGTGCGGCTCGTCGTGCACCAGACGCGGATCGGTGAGGATGGTGTGCAGGCAGAGAATGATCTCGCCCATCAGGTCGTGCTGGCGCTGCTGCGCGGCGGCGTTGCCGATGCGTACGTGGCCGTTGCCCGCGAAGCCGGCCAAATGATCGAGCGTGTGCTCGGGCAGCTCGGACTCGCCGCCGATACCGTACAACGGCTGCAGCGGCGCCGATTCGACGACGTCGCGCAGGTAGGTGACGAAACGTTCGCCCTCGTTCAAATGGCTGATGCGGCGCAGCGCCTCGACGACGAACGCGGCGTCGCGCAGCCAGCAGTAGCGATAGTCCCAGGTGCGCTCGGTGCCGAGCGCCTCGGGAATGCTGGTGGTCGCGGCGGCGATGATCGCGCCGGTGTCGTGATAGGCATGCAATTTGAGGCACAGTGCCGAGCGCAACACCGCCGCCGGCGCGAACAGCGGCAGGGCGCAGCTCTTGGCCCATTGGCGCCAGCCGCGCACCGTCAGATCCAGCTCGTTGAGCGTGCTGGCCAAGGTCGGCAGCGAATCGCGCCGCCCGTGCGACAGCACGAAGAACAGCGGCCGCGTCAGGGCAAAAGGCTGGCGATTGAGCAAGTACGCCAGCGGCAGATTGGTGTAGGCGCACAACGGCGCGGCGCCGCCGGCGTAGTCGACGCAATCGGCGGTCTCGCGGATCTGCGGCGCGGCGCGCGCGTAGTCCGGGCGCGGATCGAGATCGACGCTCAGCCGTGGCTGGCCGTGCAATGGCCGCACGATGCGCGCGATTTCGATTGGTACGCGAACCGACATGCCGTCGGGAATGCGCGGGGCGAAGTCGATCACCTCCCAGGCGCAGCCGTCGCGGTCAAAGCGCGTCGCGACCACGTTGGTGTTCTGCTGATACGCGGCGACGCCGCGCACTTCGTCGGTGCCGGCCAAGATGCGAAACGTGCCGCCGCGCTCGGCGTCGAGCAGACGGGCGAAGACGGAAGGCGAGTCGAAGCGCGGCAGGCAGAGCCATTCGATGGCGCTGCTCGGCGCGACGAGCGCCAAGACCCGGCCGTTGCCGAAAGCCGCCTGATCCAACACGGGTGTTTGCGGCATGCGTGCCCTTTCTGAATGATGCGCTGCCGCCGGGCCGGGTCGGCGGTACACTCGACACGCTACCAGGGAGTCGGCAGAGGGAAAGTCATGCAGCATCACGACAACCGGCGCCGGCGGTCCGGCGGTGACTGAGCCGCCGCGCGTGGGCGCGTGGCGCGGCGCGGTGCGCGCCGCGCTCCGTCCCAGCCCGCCGGCCGTCGAGCGCGAGCTGCGCGATTTCCGCCGCGCCCACGAGCAGCGCCGCCGCCAGTTGCCGCGCGCCATCGTCATCGGGCTGTTGACCGGCCTGGCGGCGGTGGCGTTCTCCCGCCTGCTGCTCGGCGGCGACGCCTGGCGCACGCATGTCATCGCGCTGGCGCAGGCGCGCGGCGGCGGGTGGCTGCTGCTGCCGCCGCTGATCGGTGCCGTCGGCGCCGCCTTTGCGGTGTGGTCGGTGCGGCGCTTTGCGCCCGAAGCCGCCGGCAGCGGCATTCCCCATCTCAAGGCGGTGACACACGGCCTGCGCAGCATGCACTGGCAGCGCCTGCTGCCGGTCAAGTTCTTCGGCGGCGTCATCGGCATCGGCGCCGGCTTGGCGCTGGGCCGCGAGGGGCCGACGATCCAAATGGGCGGCGCGATCGGGCAGATGGCCGGCGGTTGGTTCACGACGACGCCGCGTGAGCGCCGCACCCTCATCGCCGCCGGAGCCGGCGCCGGCTTGGCCGGCGCATTCAACGCGCCGCTGGCCGGCTTGGTGTTCGTCCTGGAGGAGATTCAGCGCGATTTCGCGCCGGCGATGTTCGTCACCACGCTGATTGCCGCCGTGACGGCCGATGTGGTGACGCGCCTGCTGAACGGACAATTGCCGGTCTACCACGTCGACGTGCACCCCATTCCGCCGCTGCAGGCGTTGCCGGTGTCGTTGGTGCTCGGCGCCGCGGCCGGCCTGCTGGGCATCCTCTTCAACCGCAGTCTGGTGGCGACGCTCGACCTGTTTGGGCGCTTGCCGCGCCGGCCGCTGTGGCTCGGCGGCGCGCTGGTCGGCGCCGCCATCGGTGCCGTCGGCATCGTCTGGCCGCAAGGGCTCGGCGGTGGCAGGGAGCTGGTCGAAGAGGCGCTCAGCGGACGCGTCGCCTTGCCAGCCCTCGCGCGCGCGTTCGCGCTGCGCTTCGTTCTCACCATGGGCAGTTACGGCTGCGGCGCGCCGGGCGGCATCTTCGCTCCGCTACTGGTGCTCGGTTCGGAGATCGGGCTCGCCGTCGGCCTGCTCGCGCAGCGCGTCCTACCGGCGGCGTTCGATCATCCCGAGACCTTCGCCGTCGTCGGCATGGCGGCGTATTTCACCGCCATCGTGCGTGCGCCGCTCACCGGCATCGTGTTGATGGTCGAGCTGACCGGCGACTACTCACTGGTTCTGCCGCTCTTGGTCGCCAGTCTCACCGCCTACGGCCTCGCCGACTACCTCAAAGACGAGCCGATCTATGAGAAGTTGTTGGAGCGCGATCTGCGCCGCGCCGGTGAGGAGCCGGCGCCGCTGCCGGGCACCCTGCTGCTCGAGCTCACGGTCGAGCCGCGCGCGTCGTTCGACGGCAAGCTGGTGCGCGAGCTGGCGCTGCCGGCGGGCTGCGTGTTGGTGACGGTGCGGCGCGGCGTGCGGGAAGAGGTGCCGACCGCGGAGTGGCGCCTCGAAGCCGGCGACCAACTCACCGCGGTGATCGGTCCGCAGGCCGCCGCGGCAGTTCCCTTGCTGCGCCGCGGCACCTCGGCACACGGCAGCGCCGCCGAAGAGTTGCCTGCCTGAACGCCAGCGGCGTAGTGTCCGCGGCGCTCGAAACGATCGACGCATCTGGAGAGGAGCCGAGACATGGCATTCAAGGAGTACGCCGAATACGACGGCCTCGGCCTGGCGAGTCTGGTGGCGCGCAAGTCGGTTGCGCCGGCCGAGCTCGCCGACGAGGCGATTGCGCGCATCGAGAAGCACAACGCGCAGCTGAACGCGGTCGTCACGCCGATGTACGAGCAGGGGCGCACGCTGGCGCAGCATCCGGGCGGCGGCCCGTTTCGCGGCGTGCCATTCCTGCTCAAGGACATCCTCGGCAACTTCGCCGGCGTGCCGACCCAATCCGGGGCGCGCTTCATGGCCGGCAACGTCGCCGCGGTCGACGATACGCTGGTGGTGCGTTTCAAAGCCGCCGGACTGGTGCCGCTCGGCAAGACCAACGTGCCGGAGTTCGGCTTGCTGCCGACCACCGAGGGCGTGCTTTACGGCGCGGCGCACAATCCGTGGAACCTGGCGCATTCGACCGGCGGCTCGAGCGGCGGCTCGGCGGCCGCGGTGGCGGCGGGCATCGTGCCGATGGCGCACGCCAACGACGGCGGCGGCTCGATTCGCATTCCCGCCTCGTGTTGCGGCTTGGTCGGCCTGAAGCCCAGCCGGGCGCGCAACCCGCTCGGCCCGATGCTCGGCGACATCATGAGCGGCTTGATCTGCGAGCACGTCGTCAGCCGTACCGTGCGCGATACCGCCGCATTGCTCGATTGCACCGCCGGACCCGAGCCCGGCGATCCGTACGCGGCCCTTGCGCCGCCGCGCCCGTACTTGGACGAGCTCGCCGCCAAGCCGACCAAGCTGCGCATCGCGTTTTCTACGACCGATTTCGCCGGCAAGGCGCTGCATCCGGAGTGCGTCGCCGGCATCGAGGCGACGGCCAAGCTGTGCCAGGAGCTCGGCCACGAGGTGGAGCAGGCGCTGCCGCCGGTCGATGCGAATCAACTGACGCAGTCGTTCCTCGGTCTGTGGTGCGGCGGGTTGGCGATGCAGATCGACGCCATCGCCATGTTGAGCGGGCGCGAGATTCGCGAGGCGGATTTCGAGGGCGTCACCTGGGGGCTCTATCAGCAGGGCAAGCAGGTGACGGCGTCGCAGTATCTGCTGGCCCTGACCATGCTGCAGATCGCCGGCCGCGCCTGCGGTCAGTTTCACGAGACCTATGACTGCTGGTTGACGACGACGCTCGGCGCGCCGCCGATGGCGCTCGGCACGATCGACATCCAGCAACGCGACCCCACGCAAGCCTTTGCGCCGATTCTCGATTACGTACCGTTCACGCCGCTGCAGAACGCCACCGGCCAGCCGGCGATCTCATTGCCGTTGCACTGGACGAAAGACGGCTTGCCGGTCGGCCTCATGTTCGTCGCCAAGATCGGTGACGAATCGACGCTGCTGCGCCTCGCCGCGCAGCTCGAGCAGGCGCGGCCGTGGATCGGCAAGCGGCCGCCGCTGTTTGGCTGAGAACGGATTGCGGCGATCCGGTGTCGGGCGTCAGCCGGGATTCCTCCACGAGCTGACACCCGACACCGACGCCTTCTTCACCGCCGCCGCACGTGGCGGAGCACAAAAGGGGAGCCGGCGGCTGACCGAGGGGGGACACGGCCGTTGGTGCCGCCGGCTCTGCTGCGCAGCGGTATGACGACCCGAGGGTTGAGATCGTCGTTGCACACCGCCGACAGACGTTTGCGAACCCACCCATCACGCGGGTGCGTGTCGCGCTGCGCAAACAGCGCCCCGACGCTCAGCGCCAGCACGCCACACAGGGCCCACGCCAGGGTGACGGAGAGATCAGCGAAATTCAGCGCGCCGTCCGGCGGCAATCCGGCCGCCGGCGGCGCCGGCAGCAGCAATGCTGTGCCGAGCGAACCGATAGCTGTCATGAGTCACGAACGCTCCTCTCCATGTCGGTTCGACACCGCCACCCCTCCACGCGCCGTCGTGTCCCATCCTGCATCGATTCCGCTTCTGCTCCACATTGGCTTCGCCATTCGCGCGCTGATCGGTATCTGCCGCGAAGTAGAGCAACGCAGAGGCCAACCGCCCGGAGCGTCTCGATCGCGTGCGCCCGTGGTGCGCCGGCGGGCGCGATGCTGAATCCGGCGCCGTCTGCCGTTGCGCTGTGCAACGCCGCGGCGCGGCTCCGCATCAGCTCCGGCGATGATGCGTATCGACCGCGCTACCGTGGCGCCGCGATCGAAAAAAGAATCACACCGAGAACACAAAGAAGGACGGGCGGCTTCGCCCAAAAATGCTGTCGGCGATCAGCATGGGGCGATCAGCCAGAGTGCGGATCCTTGCATCCGTGGGTTTTCCGGAGCTGCAGGCTGATCGCTGACGGCTGGACGCGGTTTTGTTGGCCGGGCAGGTGAAGACGCCGATCGCGGCGCAGCCGAAGATCGCCGGGAGCATCTGCGTCCGATCTTCGCCGCTCACGTCGGCAGCCAGACGCGAAACGTCGAGCCGACGCCGGGGGTGCTGGCGACGCTGATGCGGCCGCCGAGCAGCGTGACCAGACGCTGCACGACGTGCAGGCCGAGGCCGACGCCGCCGAAGCGGCGCGTCATCGAGCTATCGGCTTGGCGAAAAGCATCGAAGATGATCGGCAGCGCCTCGCGGCTGATGCCGATGCCGGTGTCGGCGACGCAGAACTCGACGCCTTCCGTATGCTGTGCCGCGGCCACGGCGACGCGCCCGCGCTCGGTGAACTTCACCGCGTTGTTGATCAGGTTCTTCAAGACCACCTTCAGCTTGGCCGAATCGGTGTGCAGCACCGGCGGCGCGGCGGCGACGTCCCAGTCCAGTGCCACCGTCGCCTTGTCGCGCAGGAGCTCGCGCGTTTCGAGGTCGATTTGGCGAAGCAGATCGGTGAGTTGCACCGGGGCGAGGTCGATCGGCAGGCGGCCCGATTCCAGGCGGCTGAGATCGAGCGTGGCATTGATCAACTCGAGCAACTCGCCGCCGCTGCGCGCGATGCGCGCCAGGATCTCGCCCTGATCGGTCGACAGCGTGCCGAAACTGCGCTCGCGCAGCAGATCGGTGTAGCCGAGGATGATGTTGAGCGGCGTGCGCAGCTCGTGCGACATCGTGGCGACGAACTCCGACTTGAGCCGGTTGGCGCGCGCCAGCTCGTCGAGCAGGCGCGCGTGCTCGAGGGCGACGGCGGCGAGATGCGCGATGCCGCGGGCGACGCGCACCTGCGCGGGCGTGAACGGCACGGCGTGCGTGCGATAGCCCGCCATCAGCACGCCGACGCAGACGCCGCCGCGGCGGATGGCGAAGTAGATCGCCGCGCGGCACGGCTGGTCGCCCGGCAACAGCATCGCCGGCAGCGTCGCGCAGGCATCGGCATCGAGCACGGCGACCTCATCGCGTTCCAGTCGCTCGAGCAGCGGGGCGAGCAGCGCACGCGGGACGTGTGCGGTGTGCGGCGCGCTGCTGCGCAGGCTGCCGGTGGCGGCCACCGCCACGAAGGCATCGGCCTCGGTCTCCCACAGCAGCGTGTGCGCCCAATCGCACACCAGCAGCTCGGCGGTGAGCCCGCACAAGCGGTCGAGGATTTCCGGCGAGTTGATCGCCGCGATCAGCGCCTGGCCGGCGCGCGCCAGCGCGTGCGCCACCTCGGCTTCCTCGCGCTCCGCCGCCTCGGCGCGCCTGCGGGCGGTGACGTCGATCACCGTGCCCTCGTAGTGCAGCAAGCGGCCGTCGGCGTCGCGCACGGCGCGCGCGTTCTCCGAGATCCACACCACGCCACCGTCGGCGCGATACACCTGCGATTCGAAACCGCGCACGGCGTCGCATTCCTCGAGCAGGCGGCGAAATGCCTGGCGGCGCACCGGGTCGACATAGAGCTGGCCGGCGATGTCGGTCAGATCGGCCATCAATGCCGCGGGCGATGCATAGCCGTAGATGCGCGCCAGGGCCGGATTGGCGGCGATGTAGCGTCCGTCCGGCGTGGTCTGGAAGATGCCTTCGATGCTGTTCTCGAAAATGCGGCGATAGCGCTCCTCGGCGCGCCGGCGGTCGCGCACGTCGCGCACGGCGATGATGACCACCGCACGTTGCTGCCAGCGCGTCAGCGTGGCGCGCAGTTGCAGCGTCGCGACGGAGCCGTCGATGCGGCGCAGCTCGCGCTCTTCGACGACGCGACCATGCAGCCGCGCCCGCTCCGCCAGAGGCGCGCCGGCCGCCGGATCGAACAACGCCGAGACACTGCGCCCGATCAACCAAGTCGGGTCGTAGCCGAGCAGTCCGCGCACCGCCCGGTTGACCTCGATGATCTCGCCGCTCGTCGCTTCAACGACCAGCAGGCCGTCGGGCGAGTCGCGAAACACGGCTGCGAAGAGCTCCGCATCGTCGCTCTGCGCTGACAGCGCGTGCGCGTTCGCAGGTTGGGTGTGAGCGGGCATCATACGGGCAATCCGGTGCGCACGATCGGCGTCTGTGCGAGCAAGCCGCATGCCTCTGGTGCCAGAACGCTGCGTCGAGTTCGCGCCGCCTCGCCGCCGCCAACGGGATGGCGATCGCGTTCAATATCGTCGGAGCGAACGCGTCTGCGCCGCGGCTCCATCGGTCTCCCTAATGACATGCATGCGCGCCGAAGCGGCAGGCGTGCAGCGGTGATGGTGACGCGCGCTGCCCACGCGATCGCTCACCAACGCATCGAGCGGCCTTGACGGCCGCATCGACCGCTGCGCCGATCTACAAGAACGGCACGCGGTGATGGAGCTTGCCCACCAGCGTCCCGGTCAGCGACGGCATGAGGCGCATCGCGAAGTCGATGGCAAAGGTTTCCGTGCCGATCAAGACGCGCGGCCGGCCGCGCTCCATGGCGTCGCAGAGGCGCCGCGCCACGCGCTCGACGGGCAGTGCGCGCTCGGCGACGAACTGCGCCTCGAGCGCTTGCTTGGCCGTGTCCCAGACGCGTCCGCGCACCACCATGCCGGTGTCGACCGGACCGGGGTAGATGCACGTCAGGCGCACGCGCGTGTCGGCCAGCTCGGCGCGCAACGCCTCGCCGAAGCCGCGCAGGGCGAACTTCGAGGCGCAGTAGGCTGACTTGGTCGGCAAACTAAACAGCGCGAAGTCCGACAGCACGATGCCGAGACGCGCCGCCGGTGCGGCCAACAGATGCGGCAGAAAGAACTTGCAGGCGTGCACGGTGCCCCAGAAGTTGACTCCCATCAGCCACTCGAAGTCGTCGAGCGCCATCGCTGCGAGCGGTGCGGCGACGGAGACACCGGCACTGTTGATCAGTCCGTGCACCGCGCCATGCGCGGCGAGCACCGCTGTGGGCAGGGCCGCCATGGCGGCGCGCTCGGTGACGTCGACGACGTGGACGCTGTTGCGCGCGTCGCCGAGCTAGCGCTGTGTCTCAACCAACCCCGCGGCGTCGCGATCGACCAGCGCGAGCGCGCCGCCGCGCCGCGCGATTTCCAACGCCACGCCGCGGCCAATGCCGTGCGCGGCTCCGGTGACGACCACTACGCTGTTGCGGCCGAGGCGCATGCGGCGGTGAAAGCACAGCGCGCGGCGCGCGGCTATCGAACCGGCAGCGCCTGCGACAGCGCCGTGATCTCGGGCCAGTGCTCGCTACGCAGGCGCGCCCACGCCAGCAGCAGCCACGGTGTAAACGCCGATGAGTCGGCGGCGATGCGCCGATCGAGCTCCTGCGCGGCGACGAACTGCCAGGCGGCGACCTCGTCGGCGTTCACCGTGCCGACATCTTCGGCGGCGCCGACATAGACCGTACACAGCTCGCGCTCGGAGCCCTGTGGCCCGAACGCCGCTTGGTACTGGAATTTGAACAGGGCACGCAGCGGGGTGTGCAGGCCGAGCTCTTCGATCAGTCGCCGCTCGGCCGCGGCGTCGATCGCCTCGCCCCAGCGCGGATGGCTGCAGCAGCTATTCGACCAGTGCAACGGCCAGAGCGGTTTCTGCGCGCTGCGTTGCTGCAACAGGACGCGCTGCTGCGCATCGAACAAGTAGATTGAGAAGGCGCGATGCAGCACCCCGGCGCCGCGGTGGCACGCGGCCCGCGCCAGCGGCCGGATGGCGCCGTCGCGCTCGTCGACTACGATCAACAGATCCTCGGACATCGTCACGTCACCCGCGGCAGCCGGCCGGCGGTACGCTGCTCAGCTCGCCGCGCAGCGCCGGGAAGATGCCACCGAGAAATGGCTCGACGAACTGCACCAGCAGCGGCAGGAAGAACGCCAGTGGCACGATCACCTGCATGACTGGATCGAGCCCCGGCGTAAAGACGATCAGCGGTGGCAGCAGGATGGCGAAGGCATGCATGCTGCCGAACGCGTCGCGCTGCATCCCGCTCGGACGCACCAGGCGCGCCAGCAACACGTGGCACCAGACCGCGACGGCGAGAAAGGCGATGACGGCGCCGGTATGCATCCACCAGTGCAGTGGCGCTTCGACCGGCAGCAGCGTCCCGCTGATCGGGGCATGGTAGGGCAAGGCATCGAGCCACAGCACGGCCGCGAGGGGCAGCAGCATGATCGTTTGAATCGTGAAGGCGAACGCGGCGATGCGCGGCGTACTGGTGGCCGCCGTCGCATCCTGGCCGATCGGCTTGGCGCCGAGGAAGGCGGCGGTGTTGCGGCGCTGATGCGCAACGTCGTTGGCCAGGTCGCGCAGTCCGCCGTGCACGCCGTTGATCAGCGACATGAATCCGGCACCGTACAAGAAGACGATCCACGACAGCGCGCCGAGCCGGCCGGCGATCGATGCGCCGACCAACGCCAACAGCCCCCACGCGGCGCCCTGCGCGATGTCGGTCACCGGCGGCACCGGACAGCGCTTCCCCCAACGGTTGTAGGCGCCCATCAGCGCGCAGGCGAGCGCCAGGAGAAGGACCGGTTGCAGCGCCCCGCTGGCGACGAACGCCGCCACGCCGATGATCGGCAGCTGAATGAGCGCGATGCTGCGCGCGCGGTCGGGGCCGATGGCGCCGCGCACCAGCGGATCGCGTTGTCGTCGCACCTGCGTGCGGTCGATCGCCAGGTCGAGCACGTCGTTCAACACACAGGCGTAGATTTGAAAGCCCAGCCCGATGATCAACGCGGCGCCGATCGTCTCGCCGTTCACATGCCCCTGCGGCACCAAGGCGAGCCCCAGCAGGATCAGCAGCCAGGGGTACGCGAGATAGTGCAAGCGGATGAAACGGTCGATATCGATCAGGCGCTGCGCCAGGCGCAGAATCGCGTCGCGGTACGGCCACAGCGCCAGCAGCACGCCGAGCGCGCTGGTGACGACGGCGACGATCAGAAACGTCGGCATGTGCAGAAATTGTCCGCTGCGCAGCAAGGCGGCGATGCTGAACAGCACCGGCAAGATGAGCGCCAGGGGGACATCCCACACCGGCCGCTCGCCGGTATGGAAACGCGGCGCTGCGCGGATGGTGAGCGCCACGGCGACGGCGAGCTCGGCAATGGTGACGAGCCACTGACTGCATTTCGACGGCGGCTGGCGGAGGCTCGGCGAGATGGCGATCACCAAGCCGGGGCCGAGCACCGCCAACAGCCACAGCGTCGCACGGCGCCATGACGGCAGCGGCACCGCGGGCCAGGCGCGCAGCAGGCTGGGCGTCAGCCGGCGGACGCCCTCGCCGCCCCAGCCGAGCAGGTAGGCCAACGACACCAACAACACCGCGGCGCCGAACCAACCGACGAAGTTGAACAGCGGGATGCCGTACCAGTGCGCGATGTACGAGTCGTCGATGTACCAATGCCAGAAGCCGAGGCCCTGGCGCGTCACCAAGCCGGTGCAGTCGTGCGTCGTGGCGACGATCGGATCGAGCAGCGCGTCGGCGTTGAACAGCGTCAGACCGGCGAGCAGCGGCCGGAACCACAGCGGCGCGCACAAGAAGCGCGACGTCCACAGGGCCGCGTACGCCAGCGAGCCCTCGAAGATCGGAATGCAAAGCGGAATCTCGCGCCCGCCCAGGTCTTTCATCCGCGCCATCACCAAATCCGAGCAGGGGTGCGCCAGCGGCGCGAATAGATGGGTGAACCATGCGTAGCTGTCGAACGGGATGCGCGGCACACGATCGGGGAAGGCTTCCCAGTAGAGGTAGTACGGGGTGCGCGCGTGCGCCCACGATTCGACGCCGTAGCCGAGCCCGCAAAAGAGCAGGAACACCGCCAGCTCGCGCATCGCCATCGCCCAGCCGGCTTGGTTGCCGACGCGCAGGCAGCGCCACAGACAAGCGAGCCCCATGAGGTAGCAGGTGCCGACGAAGAGGGTCGTCCAGGACAGCGGCATCTCAAGCATCACGCAGTCTCCGCATCTGTTCCGCGACGCGCGCGGCGCGCCCGCTGGCGGCGCCCAGTCGCTGGTGAATGATCGCCGCCGCCTGCGCGACGCGTTCTCGCGCCGTGTCGCGGCGGCCGAGTTGCTGCAACGCCTCACCGCACAGCGCCAGCGCCGTGGCGACCTCGAGGTGCGCCTCGAGATGCGCGGCCGTCGCGATCGACACGGCGCGCTCGCACAGTGCCGCGGCCGCAGCGGGCTCCGCCGCGCGCAAGTGCAGGCGCGCCTGCGCGCCGAGGAGCGGCAGCAGCGCAGGATGCGCGCTGCCGAAGCGCGACGTGACGATCTCCCGCCCGAGCGTCAGCTGCGCGCCGCCGCCCGCGAGATCGCCTTGCTGCGTCAACGCGTTGCCCAGCGCCCAATGCGCGGTGGCGACCAGCACGGTGCGCTCGCCTGCGACCGCCGTGGACGTGGCGAGCGCTTCTTCGGCGATGCGTCGCGCCAGCGAGGCATTGCCGGCGCGGCCGTGCGCCTCGGCCAGCAGCGGCAAGCTGATGGCGAGATCGGCATGCGGCCGCGCGCACGTGCGCGCGGTGCCGCTGACGACGCGCTCGAACGCCAGCTGAGCGGCGCCGAGCTCTTCGCGCGCGAGGAGCACCTGGCCGGCGACGGCGACGTTCGAGAGCACCAGCGGATGATCCGGCCCGTATGCCGGCGTGCCGACGTCGGTGCCGCGCTGCGCGCACTGCGCGGCGCGGGCGAGATCGCCGAAGGCAAAACTGAGCAGGCCGGTTTGGAACCACGCCCCAGCGGCCATTGGATGCCCGGCCTCCGCCGCGTGCTCGAGCATCGCCAAGACGCCGTCGAGCTGGGCGCGCGCGGCGTCGATCTCGCCGAGCTCCCAGAGGACGCGCGCGGTGACGGACTGCAGGGTGGCGAGGATGGGATGCTGCGGACCCAGCGCCCCGTGCAGAATGCGCGCCGCGCGCGCCCCGGCCGCGCGCGCCGGCAGCAAGTCGCCGAAGGCGCGCCGCACCCAGGCCAAGTTGACCAGATCGAGCCCGACGCTGAGGCTGTCCGGGCCGTCGAGCCGCTCGTGTAGCGCCAGCGCTTGTTCGAAGAGGTCGCGCGCGTCCTCCAACTCGCCGCGCGCGTTCTGTACGACGGCAACGTTGGCGAGCAGCGCGGCGCGCTCGCGCTCGCCGAAGGTCGGATGGCGCGCGACGATGCGGCGCGCTTTGGCGAGATGCTCGGCGGCGCGCGTGTGATCGCCGGTGGCGCTCAGATAGATTCCGGTACGGCTCAGCAGCTGTGCGGCGCGCTCATCGCACGGCGGCAGCTGGGCCGCGTGGCTGAGCACCGCCAGCGCATGCGGCAGCAAGCGGCCGGAGGCCGGCTGCACGTCGCCGGAGAGGCCGCTGCGCGGATACACGGCCTCGACCAGCTGCAAGGCCGCCTGCGCCCATCCGGCGTGCGCCTCGGTCGGCAAGCGATCGCGCGTGACGACTTGAACGAGGCGGTGGATCGAGAGCGTGCCGTCGCCGGTCTTCACCAGCGAGTAGCGGCGCAGCGCCGCGACGCAGCGATCGAACTCGATCTCATCGCGCAACAGTGCCAGCGGTCCGTCGACCTGCTGCGCCAAGCCGTCGCGCAGCGCGGCGAGCGGAATATCGTCGGGTGCCAGGTAGGCGCACAGCGACAGCAGTCGAACCGCGTGCGGGACGTCCGCTTCGAGATGCCGCAGCGAGATTTCCCACGTGCTGCGCACCGTCCAGGGGTAGTCGACCGGCGGCGTGCCTTCGCCGAGCAGGCGCCGGCGGTTGCTCTCGAGCAGACGCCGGTAGGTCGTCACCGAGCGCCCGGTCGCTTCGATGTAGGCTGCGGCTTCCTCGAGCGCGAGCGGCAGGCGGCCGAGCTCTTCGCACAGACGCTCCGCATCGACCGTATGCGGCGCGCCGATGCGCGCGGCGAGAAACTCGGCGGCTTCGTCCGGCCGCAGCACGTCGATCAGCAGAGCGGCGCCGAGGCTGCGCCAGCTTTGATGACGCGAGGTGGCCAAGACATGGCCGATTGGCGCCGGCGGCAAATAGGCGCGAATCGCTTCCGGCGTCGGCGCGTTGTCGAACACCAACAGCCAGCGGCGATGGCGCGCGAGCCATTTCCGCACCGCTTCGATCTTCGGGTATTGGTCGTGCGTCTCGCGCTCGGGCAGTCCGAGCACTTTGGTCAAGGCGGCATAGTCGGCGGCCAGCGCCTCGGGGCCTTCGGCGTGCAGCCAGGCGACGAGATCGTACTCCGCGGCGTGGCGGACGGCGTATTCCAGCGCGATCTGCGTCTTGCCGATGCCGCCCAGCCCGCACAATGCGACGACTGCCGGCGGCGGATCGCTGGTCAGCAGCTCGGATATGGCGAGCAGGGCTTCGCGCCGGCCGGTGAAGTTGGCATTGCGTTGCAGGGGCACGCTCCACAGCGGCTCGCCGCCGAGCGGCGCGGCTGCGGGTATCGGTGCCGCACCGCTCGGCCGCAGCACGGCGAGCGAGTCGCGCCCGGGCAGCGAGCGCAGCGGCACCTGTTGCAGCGCGCGCAGCAGCTCCGCGGCCGAGGCGCGCGACTCGGCCGGTTGTTTGATGGTTGCGGAGCGCAGCAGCCGGCCGAGCGAATGCGTCGCAAGCGCCTTGGGAATCGGCACTGGATGCAAGCTGAGCTGGCTGTGCACCACCTCCGCCGTGGTACGTCCGCTGATCGCTGGGGCGCCGGTCAGGCATTCGATGAAAATCAGCCCCCAGGCGTAGAGGTCGGAGAGGACCGTCGGGGCCTGGCCGTACAACTGCTCCGGCGCGCTGTAGAGCGGCGTGCCGAGATACTCGCCGTCGATGGTCAGGCGCGCGCTGACCTCGCGCAGGGGCTCGAGCGCCACCACGCCGAGGCCGAAGTCGAGCACCAGCGCGTTGCGGCGGGCGCCGGTGCTGGTCACCATGATGTTCGCCGGTTTCAGATCGCGGTGCACGATGCCCAGCCCGTGCGAGCAACTGAGCGCGTCCAGCACTTGCGTCATGAGGTGCAGGGCTTCGGTGGGCGCCAGCCCACCTTCGGCGGCCAGCACCTCGGCGAGGGTGACGCCCGGCACGAGCTCGAAGACGGCGTACAGGCACTCGCCGAGCTCGCCTGAATCGATCAGACGGACGATGTTCGGATGGTGCAGCTGGGCGCACAGCTGTGTTTCGCGTCGGAAGCGCTCCGTGTCGCGCAGGGCGCTCGCCGCGTCGAGCAAGCGCAACACCTTGAGCGCGACGCGTTGCCCGGTGCTGCACTGCGTCGCCTCGTAGACGGTGCTGAACGCGCCGCCGCCGATGCAGTCTGCGACGCGATAGCGGGCGCGTAAGGCCGGATCGTCGAGGACACTGCGCTCCGCTTCGAACAATCCCGGTCTCCTACATTCCTAGACGATTGCGATGCTCCGCGAAGGATCGTGGTGCCGCGTGGCCGACCGATGGGGAGATCTATGGTGGCGGGAGACGCATGACAAGCCGTGCGACAGGTACTGTATCTGGTCAGCTCGCGGGCAGGGCGCGCGCCCTGGCGGCGCGCCGCCCGTCGACGTGCGGGTATTCAGACGCGTCGATTTATGGTTTGACCGAGCTGCTATGCAGCTCTCACCATTCGGACGCACCGGGCATCACAGCTCGCGCATCATTTTTGGCGCCGCCGGCCTCGGGTCGATGCGGCAAGACAAGGCGGATCAGGTGCTGGCCCAGTTGCGGCCCGCCGGGATCAACCACATCGACACGGCGGCGTCGTATGGAGATTCCGAGCTGCGCCTGGCGCCGTGGTTGTGCACGCACCGGCAGGACGTCTTCCTCGCCAGCAAGACCGGCGATCGCACTGCCGAGGCCGCGCGCCGCAGCATCGCCGCATCGCTCGAGCGCCTCGGCGTCGACCATCTGGATCTCATTCAGCTGCACAATCTCGTCGACGAAGCGGAATGGCAGACGGCCATGGGCCGCGGCGGGGCGCTGGAAGCGTTGATCGAGGCGCGCGAGCAGGGTGTCGTTCGCTTTCTCGGCGTCACCGGCCACGGCACCTTCGCCGCGGCAATGCACCGCCGCAGTCTCGAGCGCTATCCATTCGACAGCGTCCTGCTGCCGTACAGCTACGTCATGATGCAGACGCCGGAGTACGCGGCGGACTTCGAGGCATTGTCCGTTCTCTGTGAAGCCCGCGGCGTCGCCGTGCAGACGATCAAGGCCGTGGCGCGGCGGCGCTGGGAAGGCGTCGGCGAACGACGCTTCTCCTGGTACGAGCCGCTGCGCGACGCGGCGGCGATTCGCCGCGCCGTGCACTACGTGCTGGCGCGTCCCGGGGTGTTCCTCAACAGCTCCAGCGACGCGACCGTGTTGCCGGCCGTGCTCGCGGCCGCGGCCGCATCGGCCACTGTGCCCGATGCGGCGTCGCTTGCCGCCGACGTCGCCAGCTATGCCATGCAGCCGCTGTTTGTGCGCGGCGTCAGCGACGCGATCTGAGCACCTCGCGATCAGTGCCGATGGCGTAGCGCGGCGTGGCGATCGGCGCGCCACGCCGCCGCCACGGCTACGCAATCAATTCGCCGGGCTCGTTTTGCGGCAAGACTTCGACCTCACGCCGCGCCGCGGCGATCCAGCTCTGCACCGCAGCGTCGCCCGCGACCGTCTGCACGTATTCTGACGCGGCGCCGTCCACCGTCACGCCGTAGGTCATGAAGCGCAGCGCCACGGGCGCGAACATCGCATCGGCGGGCGAGAACGGCCCGAACAGCCACGCGCCCTTGGCGCCGAAGCGCGCCCGGCAGTCGTTCCATAACGCGGCGATGCGAGCGATCTCGGCGCGTGTCTCCGGCGACGCGCTGAGGCGGCGCCGCTGGCGGCAGTTGAAGGTCATCTCGCTGCGCAGGGCGGTGAAGCCGGCGTGCATTTCCGCGCTGACCGCACGCGCCGTGGCGCGCGCCACGGCGTCGCGCGGCCAGCCGCAGGTGTCGGGAAAGCGTTCGGCCAGGTACTCGCAGATGGCCAACGAGTCCCAAATCGTCAGGTCGCCGTCGATCAGCACCGGCACCTTGCCGCTCGGCGACCAGCGCGCCAGCGCCGGTGCGGAGTCGTCGCGATAGAGCGGCACGCGCACTTCTTCGAAGGCGACGCCGCCGTGCTTGAGCAGAAGCCAGGGCCGCAGCGACCACGACGAGTACGCCTTGTTGCCGATCACCAATGTGAGCGCCATGCCGCGGCTCATACGCTCCGCCGCCCTGAGTCGACAAGCCGTCTCGACGAGCGTCGCAAGGCTAGCGGCAGCGCGCAGCGCCGCGCGGCAATTAGAACCAGACCTGCGCGAGGTCGATCGTCAGGTCCGCAAAGAGGATTGGGTGGAAGCGCTCGCCGTGCGTTGCGCTACCGCGCGGCACATACGCCATGTTGGCCAATACATACTCGTCGAGTCGGCGTCCGAGCGGATCGAGCACCCAGTAGTGGGGGACGCGAAAGCGCGCGTAAAGAGCGGCTTTGGTGACGCGATCGTTGCGCATGGAGGTCGGCGAGATGATCTCGACCAGCAGGTCCGGGGGCTCCCTCGATGGCGCGCTCGGAAATGAGGCGTTGGCTGGTGGCGATGAAGATGAGATCCGGCTGACAGACGGTCGTGTCGGCGAGAATGACATCGAGCGGGCGCGGGGAAGATCTGACCCAACCCGTGCTCGGTCACGTGGCGGTCGAGAATGCGCTGTAGATTGCGCGAGACGCCTTGGTGTCGCGCGACCGGCGACGGGTTCACGCTCAATTCTCCGTCGAGGATCTCGTAGGTCTTTCCGTCGTTCTGCAGCTCGGCGTATTCGGCGTACGTCAGCTTGATCGGCCCTTCCGGCACGCGTGTGGGCAGCAATCCCATCGGCCTCGACGCTATCAGCGCTACGCGCGAGCGAACGATGTCAGATCGCGTCGGCAGTGGCGGCTGCGCGCGGTGACTCAGGCGGACAGTACGAGCGGCAGGCGTACGACGCCGCGCAGGAAGAGCGAGGGCAGGCGCTCGATCGGGCCGGCCATCTCGATCTTTGGAAAGCGCGCCAGCAACTCGGCGAACGCGATGCGGCCTTCCATGCGCGCCAGCGCCGCGCCGAGGCAGAAGTGCTCGCCGAAGCCGAAGGCGACGTGGCGCGCGCTGTCGCGCGCGATCGAGAACGCCTCGGCATCGGCGCCGAACACCGACTCGTCGCGGTTCGCGGCGGCGTAGAGCAGCAAGAGCTGCTCGCCGGCGCGGATCGGCGTCCCGCGCACGCTGGTGTCGCAGGTGGCGGTGCGCATGAAGCTCATGATCGGGCTGCCCCAGCGCAACATCTCCTCGATGGCGCGCGGCAGGCGCGCGGCGTCGGCTACGAGCTGGACGCGCTCCGCGGGATGCGTCGCCAGCGCGTGGGCGCCGTGTGAGATCAGGTTGCGCGTCGTCTCGTTGCCGGCGACGAGCAGCGTCATGCAGAACATCAGCAGATCGAACTCTTCGAGCCGTTCGCCGTCGACTTCCGAATCGACCAAGACAGAGATCAGGTCGTCGCCCGGACTCACCCGCCGCTCGGCGAGTACGCTCGAGAAGTACGCCAGCAGCTCCATGGACTGCGCCATGTTCTCTTCGGTCGGCGTGCTGCCGGCCTCGATGATGGCATCGGACCACAGCTTGAACTGAGCGCGGTCGCTGCCCGGCACGCCGAGCAGGTCGGCGATCACCAGCATCGGCAGCGGTGCCGCGAAGGCGTCGACCAAGTCGCATGGTCGACCTGGCTCGAGGCGCGCCAGCAGGCTGCGGGCCGTCTCGGTGATGCGGGCTTCCAAGGCACGCAGGCGTCCCGGCGTGAACGCCGGCTGCACCAGCTTGCGATATTTCCCGTGCTCCGGCGGGTCCATGTAGATTATGGACTGGCGCGGCGCGATGTCGCGCGCGCGGTCGCTGAGCAGCACGCCGCGGCCGGAGCAAAACGTCGCCGGATCGCGCGAGACCGCCACCACGTCGTCGAGCCGCGTCAGCGTCCAGAAACCGGGCGTCGGATGCCAGTACACCGGTGCCTCGGCGCGCAACTGCTGGAAGGCGCGCAGCGACTCGTCACTGGTGAAGAAGTGTGGATCGTGCAGAGGCGGCGCCGGCGCAGAGGAGGCGGGTACGGACATGGCGCGCACCCTAGTCCGCAGTCTGCAACGATGCCATCCGCGTGCCGCGTGGTTGGCGCCGATCCTGCGGCGCCGACCTACTGCACCTGGAAGGCCGCGGTGGCGACGTTGCTCGCGTTGCCGGCCGCGTCGAACGCCTGCACCGCTGCGCCGTATGAGCCGAACTGCAGCGGGCTGGCGGAGATCGGCGTCGTGGTCTCGAAGCCGTTGACGACGCGATTGGTGGGGTTGAAGGACGTGCAACTCGTCTGCGGCTCGAGCGGTGGATAACTCAATCCGATGCAGATCCCGGTGATGTCGCCGTCGAGATCGGAGATGCCGAAGCGAAAGGCGATGGTGCCGGAGCGCGAGACCGGATTGGGCAGGATGGTCAGATTGCACACTACAGGCAGCGACTGGATGTTGCCGCCGCAGACGCTCGGCGCGTTGGTCGGCGTCGGCGTCACCGTCTTGGTCGGCTTCTTGGTGCGCGTCGGCGACGCCGTCGGCGTCTCGCTTCTGAACGGCGGCGTCGGCGTGGCCGTCGATCCGGGCGTCGCCGGCTGGCTTGGCGTGGCGGTGAGCGGCGTGGCGGTCGGCCGCGTATTGCCGCAGCCGAAG
>Ga0265339_10000457_pt1 | contig 31937 bp, 20 predicted proteins | sample 4CB219metaG_FD_202085 | JGI IMG/M metagenome (GOLD analysis project Ga0265339, IMG submission 202085) | Rhizosphere microbial communities from Carex aquatilis grown in University of Washington, Seatle, WA, United States - 4-CB2-19 metaG | ecosystem: Host-associated > Plants > Roots >... | reverse complement strand
TCTGCGAGCCAATCTCCACCCGCGAAATTCCGTCCGACGTGCCAACCCACAACGCACCCTCCCGATCCTGGTACGTACTGAGCGAGTTGGGGTCCAGCAGTCCGTCCGCCGTATCGATTACCTGGCGCAGGCTGCCATCGTGCCCGATAATCACCACTCCACCGGTCAGCGTCGTCACCGCGATACTGCCGTCTTTCAGCAGGTTCGACGTGTAGAGCTTGGCCTTCTTCAGATAGTCATCGGCCTGCGTCGCGAACGGCGTCACCTTCTGGCCGTCATACAACGTCAGCAATTGGTCGCGCGCCGAGATCAAGATGTGCGTATCGTCGTAGACATGAAGGAACAGCTTGTTTGAATCCCGATAAGCGTCGCCACCCGGCACAGGCTGCAACACATCGCCTAAGATCTCCTGCAAACCAATCCCATTTTCCGCGGTGTATATCCGCCCGCGAACTTCAGAGAGTGCCTGGAATCTCGAATGCGGCTCCGCCCGCCACACATGCATGCTCTTGCCGTCCCAGCGAAATAGCTCTTCATACGAACGGAAGAACGTCCCCTTCGGCGTCACCAGCGTCTGCCATACATCGGTAAAGCCGCGGTCATTCTCCGGCACATTGTCCAAAAGCGAGACATAGTGCAGCGTGCCCGTCTCGTTCGGCTCCAGATACCCAAACCCGCCGTTGCCGCCTAGCCAGATCCTGCCCGAATCGTCCTTTGTTAAGGAACGGACCGAATCCATACCCGTATCGATCTTCCGCCAAGAAACGCCGTCGTACTCCAGCACGTCGCCGCCCGATACGCCCGCAAACATCACACCCCGCGCATCCTGAACGATCGTCCACACCTGGCCATACGCGTTGAATTCTTTATAGGAGTGGCTTTCCAGTAGCGGCATGCCCACTTCCGCAGGTAGCGGCGCGGCAGAAGTCGCTTTTGCCGGCAGCTTCGTCTGCGCGCTCGATTCCAAAACGAGCGCCAGCGCGACAACCACCAGCCGGAAAAGTCGGGTGCGTGCGGCAAAACGCAGAGTCAATGGGTCTTCCAAGGGGGGACGGATGGGGAACAGGAGTGATGGTAGAACGGTTCTCCAATTGATGTAAAGCGGAGCCAAAGCTCTTTGTGGCTTTTCTTTAATCCGGAGCCTCTTAGACCGCTCTTCGTTTGTAGGTTCGAGAAAAAGGGCCACTGCGGATTACTTCGAACGATGCGCACCCAACCAAAAGCCCCAAAATCAAGAAAAACAGGACGACGGCTCCTATTGTGAAAATGGCGCCGACCTTTTCAACCCCCATGTTTGATCTGCCGGCAGTTCTTGCCGCTCTCGCTAACATTGCGCCGTCCGCGCCCCACAACTGAATTGCGGCGCAAGAGCAAGTATTCTGCGTCTTTTGCATCCAACAGAAGTTGTAGTCTCACTTTTCCTATGTGGGATGCGTCCATACAGAATTGAGCTATCATGACCCTAGGAGGCTATGCCGTTCATGTCCGCTGAACCAATCTCTCTCTCGCTTGAAGAAGAGCCGAACGAGCGCAAGACTCTCAAAGTGCTTGGCTGGTTCTCCGTCGGCATGGCCGTCGCCGCCATCAGTGTCCTCGTCGGTTATGAACTGCGAAGCCGCTACAAATTCAAGCGGCGCACTCCCTACGATTTCTATTCCAATGCGGCCGAGTCCCAGTCCACCGAATTCGGCGTCGGCGTCTAGCGCGCGCTCCGGTGCTTTCCACTCTTCATGGCCCGCCTCCACGGCGGGCCATCGCGCGTTCCGTCAAATTCTTTGCTCGTCAAACCGCCGATAGCGCGTGCCGCTGCAGTAGTTCCCGCACCATGTTCACCAGGCGCGCCGGGTCCGCGCTCGTCACCGCATCAAAGCTGTTCTTGGATTCCGACATATCCCCGACCCAGAATGGCATTACTCGTATCACCAGCGCCTTCGCGTACTGTGCATGCGCCGCATCGTAGATCCGCTCTGCCTCCCCGCACGTCACCGTATGGCACACAACTACCGCATCGAAGCTGCCCTGCCGAAGCGCTGCCACCGCGTTGCGGCTCGTCGCCCCCACCACAGCTGCGCCGGTCTCCCGCAGCACATAGACCCGCGTCTTTAACAAATCTGGGTCATCGCTCACACTTAAAACCGAGAATCTCGAATCGCTCTCCATCGGCGGATCCTCCGGGAAATGCTCCACAAATTACCGAAAGTTCCAACTCGCAATGAAAGTAGTTAAGAAAATAGTCTGGCCTCCTCCAACCGTCTGCTCGGTAGCCGACAAATCGCGCAGTTTTTGCCGGAATGCCCTCCCCTCAAGCCGCCTCAAAGCGTTATCCACGACTCAGCTACCTTTTTCTCCCCACCGTGCATCGTACGTCTGATATCGGACACAAGCAGACGGCCGTTCTCCCCATTCGCCTGCTGAAGTGAAAAATCTGGCCTGCGGAGGCGCTTCCCTCCAGATTAGAGATGTCAAACCAATGGCATCCTCTCCAGTTTCAACCAAGGGGTCTGCCATGACTATTCCATCCGCGAGCCCGCTCGCTCAGGCCGACGACTCGCGGTGGCTCACCCTCCTTGAGAACTTCCGCCAGACCGAAAGTCTCGCCGTGGCCGGTCAGTATGCCGCCTCCATCATGCACGAAATCAATAACCCCCTCGAGGCCATCGCTAATCTCGTCTACCTCTTACAGCAGGACCCCGCTAATACAGAACGGGTTCTCCAGTACAGCAATCTTGTGGAGGAGCAGCTCGCCTCCCTCATCCGGATCGCCCGTCAGACCCTCAGTTTCTATCGCGCATCCCCCGAGAGAGCCCGCGTCTCCGTTGCATCCATTGCCGAAGCCGCCCTCCGCATTCACCAGAAAATCATCGCCACCAAGCGAATCCAGGTCCGGAAACGCCTTCCCCCCGACATCGCCCTCGATGTCCACCCCGGCGAAATGCTTCAGGTTGTCTCCAATCTCGTTTCCAATGCGGTCGATGCCTCCCCTGAAAACGGCATCCTCTATTTAAGGTGTAGAAGCTGCGCCGCCGCTGTCCAAATCGTGGTGGCCGACACCGGCCATGGCATCCCCGACACGATCGTCGACCGCATCTTCGATCCCTTCTTCACCACTAAAAAGGACAAGGGCTCCGGCCTCGGGCTCGCCATCTCCAGAGCCATTGTTGAGAAGCATCAAGGCTCCGTCCGCGCCCGCAGCACCACCCGCTCCGGTCACAGCGGTTCCGCCTTCCGCGTTACCCTCCCAACCCCCGCCGCATTCGCCTAATACGAATAAGCCCTCTGTGTGCGGTATTGGACATAATTCCAACGAAATAAAGAATATAGTCGTCTTCGGTGATCGCTGAGATCATCTCTAGTCAGGGACGCAATTCTCCTTCGCCAGGGTTAGGCGTTGTTCCTTGCGAACTGATGCAGAACAACCCCTATGGCCAATCGCCCGTCGAATCTGTTGCTCGATTCCCTGCCACCCGCTGCGCGCAAATCCTTGCTCGCGCGCATGGAACCCGTCTCCCTTCCCCTCAGCACCATCCTCTACCGCGCCGGCGAACAACCCAAATACGCCCACTTCGTGACCTCCGGCATCGCCTCCATCGTCACCTTCATGGCCAATGGAGCGGGCGCCGAGGTCGGCCTCATCGGTCGCGAGGGCATGGTCGAGGGCATCAACCTCCTTGGCACCGTGCCCCCGCCCACCACCGCGTTCATTCAGGTCGAAGGCGCCGCCCTCCGTATGCGCTACGCCGACCTGCAACAGGAGTTCTTCAAAGCCGGCCCCGTCTTTCGGCGCATTCTCGAGTTCGTCCAGCGCCACAGCTTTATCTTGAGTCAGCTCGCCGCCTGCAACGGCCTCCACGAAATCGAGAACCGCCTCGCCCGCTGGCTCCTCATGGTCCAGGACCGCGTCGAAAGCGAGAACTTCTACCTCACCCAAGAGTTTCTCGCCGAAATGCTCGGCATCCGCCGCACCAGCGTCTCCACAGCCGCCAGCACTCTCCAAAAAGCCGGCGTCATCGCCTACAAGCGCGGACACATCCAGATCCTCGATCGCAAACGCCTGGAAACTAAAGCCTGCGAATGCTACGCCGTCGTCCACAACCTCTCCAACGGCCTCGATCTGTAACCAGCCCACCTCTATCCGTACGAAATTTTGGAACCTGCTTCCCCACTCTCGAGCAATTTCGGAATTCACCTGGTCTTCTTGAGGGCATCGAAAGGTTCCGCTTTCTTGATGAAAACGGCACTTGGCTTCGCGCTTTTGGCCTAAACCCATTCCGAAATCACTAGGAAGTGCGGGGCTGACCAACACTGCGCCTCCGGCGCGCTCGTCGGTGGGGCGGGCTCTCCCATGGGTACGGATCGGGAACATATCTTGAGCTGCACAAATCCATCAGGTCTGTTCGCTTGCGTCGCCGGTTGAAACGCCCGGGACCGGCCCCAAGTTTGTCCTGAGATTATCCATTGATTGGAACCGCAGATTCGACTTAGTCTTGGGCCTGAGGTAAATCCGTTGGCTCAATCGCAAATTGCTTCCCAAGTCGCACTCAAGGATGAGAGTTGGACGTCTTCGCTCGTTCTGCGCGGGGTGCGAAAGACCTTTGTCGACGTGGTCGCTGTTGAAAGATTGGACCTGGAGGTGGCGCGCGGCGAATGCTTTGGGTTGCTGGGCCCGAATGGGGCGGGCAAGACGACGACCATTGAAATCTGCGAAGGGTTGACTCCGCCAGACGCCGGATCTGTTGAGTTGCTGGGGCTGAACTGGCACTCCGGGGCAAACGAACTTCGACAGCGCATTGGAATCCAGCTGCAGGAAACGCAGTTCCCCGACAAGCTGACGGTGGAAGAAACGATTCGGCTGTTTCGCAGCTTCTATCGTCAGGGGATTTCCGTCGAAGAGTCGATTCAAACAGCTCAATTGGAAGAGAAGCGCCGTTCCCGGGTAGGGGGCCTGTCAGGTGGACAGAAGCAGCGGCTGGCGATGGCCTGCGCATTGGTGGGCAATCCTGAGCTCTTGTTCCTCGATGAACCGACGACCGGACTCGATCCGCAAGCGAGACGTCATCTTTGGGATCTCGTGGATCGGCTGAAGCAGACGGGGCGAACCATCATCCTGACGACCCACTATATGGAGGAAGCGGAGCGACTGTGCGATCGAGTTGGGATTATGGATCACGGGAAGATTATTGCCATCGGAACACCGCAGCAGTTGATTTCTTCACTCGGCGGGGAGCACGTGGCCGAGTTTGCGGTCACGGAAGCCAAGTCTGGCGAAAGCACAGTTAATATGGTTGCGTTGATGTCGATTCCTGGAGTCAAGTCGCATCGCGTGGATGCTGGGCTTCATCAACTCTCGGTCACGGAGCTGCATTCAGTGGTGCCGCGCATCTTCGCCGCACTTGCCGAGCAAGAATTACACCTGAGCGAATTTCGCACGCACTCGGCAACTCTGGAGGATGTGTTCGTCGGGTTGACGGGAAGGAATCTGCGCGATGAGTAGGCTGCAAGAAAGTTCTCTCTATCAATTGACGATGGTGCGTTTTCGGCTGCTTCTTCGGGAACCGGAGGCAATCTTTTGGATATTTATCTTTCCGATCCTGCTTGCGGCCGGACTTGGGATAGCCTTCCGTAACCGGCCAGCCGATATCCTGCAAGTCGGCGCGACGACGACCCAACTGACGCGGGCACTAGCCAGCGATAACGGAATCGCCGCGAAGACGATGGATGAAACTGCTGGCGCGCACGCGCTGGCGACTGGTGAGATTCTGCTTCTGGCAATCCAACAGCAGGATGGCGTGGCCTATAAGTATGACGACACCAACCCGGATGCACGGACGGCTCGCCTGCTCGCGGACCGGGCGATTCAAGGGGCGGCAGGACGGACGGAGGCAGTTCACACCGCGAATGAACTGGTGCACGAGAAGGGCTCGCGCTACATCGACTTCGTTGTGCCTGGCCTGCTGGGAATGAATCTGATGGGTTCCGCGATTTGGGGCCTCGGCTTTGCCATTGTTGAAGCGCGGCAGAAGAAACTGCTGAAGCGCATGGTCGCTTCGCCCATGCCGCGCTGGCAATACCTGACATCGTTTCTACTGTCGCGCTTGATCATGCTGGTGATTGAGGTCGCAGCGTTTCTCGGTTTCGCTCGAATCGTTTTTGGTGTGCCGTTTCGCGGCTCGCTGTGGGAACTGGCTTTTCTTTGTGTGCTGACCTCCCTGGCTTTCTCAGCACTGGGGTTGTTGGTGTCTTCGCGAGCCAGGACGATGGAGGCTGCGTCTGGCTTGATGAATCTCGTGATGCTGCCAATGTGGATTCTTTCCGGCGTATTCTTTTCAGCGTCTCGATTTCCGACGATCATCCAACCCATTGTGCGAGCGCTACCGCTGACCGCAGCGATTGATGCGCTGCGTGGAAACATGCTGCAAGGCATGGGGCTGGGCCAGATGGTTGCTCAGGTTGGACTCTTGCTGATTTGGCTCGTTGTGCCGTTTGCGGTGTCGCTTCGCATTTTTAGATGGAGATAGCGCGGGCCTCGGGTAAGAGGCCGACGGAATGCCCTCATGACGGGCAGCAGGTTCCGAAGAGCAGCTATCGGATGTTCGTCCAGTTCAGTACGACCTTGCCGGTTTGGCCGGAGACCATCGCCTCAAAGCCTTTCTCAAAATCCTCGGCTGCAAAGCGATGGGTGATGACCGGGGAGATGTCCATGCCCGACTCCAGCATCACTGACATCTTGTACCAGGTCTCATACATCTCGCGCCCGTAAATGCCTTTGACCGTCAGCATATTGAAGATCACGGGTCGCCAGTCCATGGGAGCGTTCTTCGCGGGAATGCCGAGGACCGCGATTTTCCCGCCGTGGCTCATGGTTGCGAACATGCTGCTCAACGCTTCGGGACTTCCCGACATTTCCAAACCAACATCGAAGCCTTCGGTCATTTTCAGTTGCTTCTTTATTTCGAGGAGGGGCGTTTCCATTGGATTTATCGCCAACGTTGCTCCCATTTTTCGAGCCAGGTCGAGCCGGAAGGGATTTAGATCCGTGATCACGACATGGCGCGCACCTGCCTGCTTCACCACTGGAATGGCCATGATGCCAATTGGGCCTGCGCCTGCGATGAGCACATCCTCCCCGAGGACGGGAAACGAGAGAGCTGTGTGGACGGCATTTCCAAAGGGATCGAAGATGGCAGCCACTTCCTGATTGATGTCGGGATGGTGGCGCCAGACATTGGTCATGGGGAGTGAAATCAGCTCGGCAAACGCTCCGGGACGATTGACGCCGACGCCTTCGGTGGAGGCGCACAGGTGGCGCCTGCCGGCGAGGCAGTTGCGGCATCGACCACAAACGACGTGGCCTTCTCCGCTGACGATGTCGCCGGGGAAGAAGTCGTTGACGTTCGACCCTACCGCGACGATTTCACCGACAAACTCATGGCCGATGGCCATGGGAACCTTGATGGTCTTCTGCGCCCATTCGTCCCATTCGTAGATATGAACATCGGTTCCGCAGATTCCGGTGTAGCGCACACGAATCAGGACGTCGTTGATGCCAATCGATGGCTCAGGGATATCTTCCATCCAAAGCCCGCGCTCTGCTTTGCTCTTAACTAACGCCTTCAATTGGCCCCCTCCACTGTGGAACTCGTGCTTTCAAATTGTATCGCTGAGAGCTACGGCACATTGAACCTGTAAAGATGCGGAGGGCCGCTCCGGGGCACAGTGGCAGCGGTCAATCCTGGCGAAAGACGAGGTTGTCGAATTGGAGGCCTTCTGCGTTCTTGAACTCGAAGAAGACGCGCGCGGTTGGATCGATCCAACCGGTGTGAAGTCGACTTAATTCACCGGGCTTGATTGTGAAGGTGACTTCACGCAGATTCGCGGCGCGAACGATGACGGTTGCTTCTGACGAGCCTCCGTTGAATGCATCGATGCCGACAAAGATGCGTGGTGAGTCGAAGCGAAAATCCGCTTTATCCGCTTTGCGATTTGCTAGCACCAGATTGAATGTTCCGAAACCGCCTTGGGGAACGTGGATCTGCCATTGTCCCGCTCCCCAGTCGATTGCGCCCGAAGGATATTCCCCGCGGAGGGTGGTTCCGGCAAGCCTGTGAGGATCGTCGAATGTGATTCTCTGAACGGGAGCCGCTCCGTCGGAACCCTGCACGTCGAGGTCGCGGGCGTCGTCATGACGGATGCGCAGGACGCGGGTAGCGTCATCGAAGGTGAAGCCAGGCTGCTCCAGATTATTGCGTCTTGCGAGAGGCTTGCCATTCGCCGTCACAAACTCGGGGATGAAGTCCAGACGAAGCACGTCGGAAGCTGCGGCATCAAACGTTGAATAAGTGACAGAGCCTTTACCGTAGCGGATTTTGGTGACCACTGAGCTTGTGCCGAGCAGATGCGATTCGTCGGACGGCGCCCACTCAGGCACAGCCCAGAAAGAGTCCATCATTCTTCGGGGACCGTCGGCATACTGGTCGGTAAACCACCACTGACCTGAGAAAGGTGCGTGGGCCGCGGACGATAGACCCTGAAAATACGTGACCCAATTGAAGGAGCGATAGGCTGCATCGCGATATGCGACATCGCCAGTTTTGGCGTAGTAGAGCGCTTCGACCGCGGCCAGCCGCGCTGTGTGACTGTCGCAGCATTGGCCCGGATCGTTGCAGCAGAAATGGATACCATCTCCTTGTTCGGTCGTGATTGTTGCGCCGTGTACCACGTACTTGGGCCATTTCGGTGTGGTCTTGACCCACTCAATCACCTTGCGTGCGTGCTCGCGCCATTCGGGATCCTTCTCTGGATGGAGCAAGACGTAGCGGGCAAACTCAAGGGGGATGACCTGATTCATGTTGCCCATACTCGCCACGGTGTCTTCGAAATATCCGACCCACACGTTGTCGGCGAGCGGATATTTCTTGAACCACTCCCATGCATCGGCGCGCACACGCTGGTAGTCGGAGACGTTGCCCTGTCCCAGTCGAATGAGTTCATCGAACAACATGATGGGCTCGATGACGTTGGCGGAAAAGGGCGTCATTGGACCGCCGGGAGCTTTTCCGTCGCGCGCAAAGCAACGCACGGGCCAGGGAGATTTCTTATCGTCGCCGGGGGAATAGTTCTTTACCAAGGCCTCTGCACAACGAATGGCTGCGCGCAGATACTTCGTGTTCCCAGTCATCTCGTAGAGCTTGAGGTAGCCGTAGCCGTCTTCCCCCACGACATGGGGCTCGATGTAGTCGTGGCCCATATTGCTCCAGCCGCTGTAATTTTCAGCGCCTGGATCGGCAGAGGCATAGGGGACATGCGACCAGGCATAGCCTTCGGGCGTGAGGCCATGCTCCAGTTCATAGTCGACGAACGATTGAAGGAATATGAGCGTGCGGGGATCGCCGGTGTAGGGATAGAGGTGCTCGATGAAGCCCTCCATCATGGCACGCAGATAGCCGGTGGAGTTGACCCAATGGTGGTCAGGAGCCAACTCAAACGTGGTGCGATCAAAATCGAAACAGCAGTAGAAATAGGGGAGCCTTTGGCGGTTGTACTGGTCCCAGAGAATCGTCCATTGGCTGAGGAAATAGCCGGAATAGGAATAGCCGGTATTGTCGGGCATCGGCCACGGCAGGAGATTGCCGCCAGCATCGAGTTGTACGGGACGGCCGGCAATCGTGGGCTCGTCGAGGGTCGAAACGATTTGAAATGGCTTGTCCTGGCCTTTCGATGCTGCCAGAAATGAAAACGCAATTGCGCAAATCGCCAGCGTGCGAACCTTGCTTCTCATCGATCAATCCTTCCCAGAGATGCAGCCCATACCGCTTCACAGACTATCTGCCGGGGGCAAGGCATGGCGAGTGCGCGATAGCTGAAGCCATCGCGTGGCTTGTTCTGTGGCCCTTGCGCATGGAAGTGTTCGGGGAGCGCCTGGCTTCACGTCGCTGCTGTCTTTCGGCGATAATTGAAGATGCCATGTCGAAACAACAATTCCAGACTGAAGTTAACCAGCTACTCCAACTGATTGTTCACTCGCTTTATTCCCACCCGGAAATCTTCCTCCGCGAACTCATCTCGAACTCCTCGGATGCGCTGGACAAGCTGCGCTACCTGAGCCTGACGGAGGATAAATTCAAGGCTCTCGCGGGGAGCGACATTGAGTCGCCGCGCATCGACCTTGAACTGGATGAAGCCAACAAGACGCTGACGATCTCAGACACTGGGATTGGCATGAGCGAGGAAGACCTTGTGTCGCACCTCGGCACTATTGCCCGATCTGGCACGAAGAATTTTCTTGCGCAGCTCTCCGGCGATGCTCGCAAGGATTCGAACCTTATCGGTCAGTTTGGCGTGGGCTTCTATTCAGTTTTCATGGTGGCTGACAAGGTGGAGGTTGTCTCGCGCAAGGCTGGCGAAGAGAAGACTTTCAAATGGACCAGCGATGGCAAGACGGGCTTCGACATTGAAGAGGTTTCAAGCGCGGATGCACGCAAGAGCGCCGGGACCTCTGTGCTGGTCCACTTCAATGACGAGGGCGCGCAGTACGCCAACGGCTGGCGACTCACGGAGATTGTGAAGAAATACTCCAATCACATTGCCTTCCCCATTTTTCTCACTTACGACAAGAGCGAGTGGAATGAGGAGAAGAAGGAATCGATCAAGACTCGCACGACCGAGCAGGTCAACGCGGCCAGCGCGATGTGGCAGCGGCCGAAGTCCGAGCTGAAGGACGAGGACTACAAGGAGTTCTACAAGTCAATCACGGGCGATTGGGAAGATCCGATTGCCTGGTTCCATACCCGCGCGGAAGGCACTCTCGAGTACACAACACTGTTCTACATCCCCGCCAAGGCTCCGCTCGATCTCTACCAGGCCGACTACAAGGGTGGCGTCAAACTCTACGTGAAGCGCGTTTTCATCATGGACGATTCCAAGGACCTGCTGCCGCAATACCTCCGTTTCGTGCGCGGCATCATCGACTCTGAGGATTTGCCGCTTAACGTTTCGCGAGAGATCCTGCAGCAGAACAAGGTTCTGACCAGTATCAAGTCGGCCAGCGTAAAGAAGATTCTTTCCGAGCTGAAAACGATCGCGACCAATGATCCCGAGAAGTATTTGAAATTTATCGCCGAGTACAATCGGCCGCTGAAAGAGGGTCTCTACGGGGACTTCGCTAACCGTGAGACGCTGCTTGAACTCATCCGATTCAAATCGACCAAGGTTGAAGGACTGACCTCGCTCGCCGAAGCCAAGGAGCGCATGCAGCCGGAGCAGAAGGCTCTCTACTACATTACGGGGAGCTCTGAGTCTATGTTGCGCAACTCTCCGCTGCTCGAGATCTACAAGAAGAAGGGCATCGAGGTTCTGATTCTCGATGACGATATTGACGAGATTGTCTTTTCGAGCGTCGCCAAATTCGGAGACATCGACCTGAAGGCCGTCAACAAGTCAGCCACCTCAGAAGATCTGAAAGACGACTCGACGGAAGCGAAGACCGAAGAACTAAAACCTTTGCTCGAGAAGATCAAGGCCGCGCTTGGTGACGCCGTCAAGGCGGTGCGCGCCTCATCGCGGCTCGCCGACAGTCCGTCGGTCATTGTTTCTGACGAAGACGAGCCTTCAGCCCGTATGCGCCAGATGATGCAGGCCATGGGTCAGAAAGATTTGCCTGAGTTGCAACCGACACTCGAAATCAATCCTGATCACGAGATCATCAAGAAGCTGCTCGCGAACCCCAGCAACAGCACGGTTGAAGATGCCGCCTGGCTGCTCTTCGATCAAGCACTGCTGCTGGAAGGCGTACCGTTGAAAGACCCCGCAACATTTGTCCAGCGCCTGAACCGAGTGCTTAATCAGACGCTCAATTAAGGACGAAAGAAGCGATCATTTCGAGACGATGTCAAATATCCTATCAGCGAAATTGTCCAGAATGTTAAGAACGAGGTTGCTGGTGGGCTCGAGATTCTTTGTTGCCGATCACGCTTGTCGGTCTTCGCGGATCACGGTCACATTAAAAGGAACGGTGAGATGCTTCTCCGCGGCAGCTGCCTCGATTTCGCTGTTGATCTCGGCGCCGAGGAGCAGCGCGAGCCCGGTGAGATAGAACCAGGTGAGCAAAATAATCACCGCGCCGAGGGAGCCGTAGGTCAGGGAGAAGCCGGGGAAGTAGTGGAAATACACGCGAAGTCCCAGAGAGCAGAGTAGCCATCCAGCGATACCGATGGCGCTGCCGGGTGTGAGCCAATGCCAGCTGCGAGCCCTCACATCGGGCGCCCAGTAGTAAATCACGGCAAATGCCAGCGCAAGTAGAACGGTCGCAACGGACCAGGCGACTACTCTCGATGTAATTGCGGCGGCAGTTGCGAGCAACTCTTCACGAATGGCTCGGTGTGCCAAGGCAGCGAGGAAGTCCCCTCCGAGCAGGGATACAAGGCCCACGGTGAAGATCACGGTAAGGATGAGTGTGAGTGCAATGGCAATCATCCGGGCGACGAAATAGGAATGGCGATCTTCGACTTTGTAGACGTCGTTGAGCGTATCTTGAACGGCGGAAATGCCGACTGAGGCGGACCAGATTGCGGCGATGAGGCCGAATGTGAGCTTGCCGGTGCTTGCCGCGGCGGCGGTCTCATTGAAGGTTTGCAGGACCGTGCCAAGGGCGGCTGTGGGAATGACGAAGGCGAGGTATTGGAGCAGCCTGTCGTAGAACTGGTGCGCCGATCGCGCGGCGAGGCCAAGGATGGAACTGGCGCTGAACAACGTGGGGAAGAGCGCAAAAAGGAAGTAGAACCCGAGTTGGGCAGCGCGATCGAATATGCGGTCCACGAGGATCGACTTCCATATCCGCCGCGCAAGGACGCGAGCCGGCACACCGTGGAAATTCCAAAGTGATTTGAGCGGCCAACGTGACACGAAATCTTCGACTCGCATTTCAGCCCGATTCGGTAGCGCGAGGATGACTATCGTTCAGTGTCAGGATTGCGTCACCTGGACACGTCGTTAGATGCGGATTCGCGCTCACCGACCGCACAGGGCGCCGCGCATTTACCGTGACGGTTGGCCACCCTTGCTCCGATCAAACCTCCCCGAGTCAACGGGCATCTCATCAGCAGTGAAGCGATTCGCACCTGACCGTACTCCTGAAAGTGTTCGGATAATTCAGTGTCAGATACAAGAAGCCCTAAGTATGCCCCAGATGCTCGAAGCATATCCCGATGGATGCCAGGGATAGCGGCAGCGTTCCTTTTCTGGAGCGTGGCGTCGAACCTTTCTGCTCAAAGTGGGTCAGCGTCGGGTAATCAGGCCCCTTCCAATCCCGCAACGGCAGCACAGATTCTTTCAAGCTACGAGGGGCAGAATATTACGGCTATTGAGGTCGCCGGCCGTCCGCAAACGGCCACCTCGGAGCTTGAATCGCTTTTCCTCCAAAAAGCAGACGAACCGTTTTCGATTGAGAAAGTTAATCGTACTGCTGAAGCGCTGAAGACTCACGAGAAAGCCGATGAGGTTCGAGTGCAGGTGGACGCCGAAGCAAACGGCGTTCGTGTGCTCTTCATCCTTGAGCCTGCGGTCTACTTCGGGATCTTTCAGTTTCCGGGAGCGGGGCAATTCAGTTACGCGCGCCTGCTGCAGGTGGCCGCCTTCCAGCCACAGACGCCCTTCAATGCGAGCGACGTGGAGGCAGCCCAACAGGCGCTGCTCAAATTTTTTCGGCAGCAGGGATACTTTCAGGCGAAGGTGGATGCGAACGTCAAAGTCGACGCGGCAAGCGGCCTTGCGAACATCGTCTTCAGCTGCCAGCTGAATCGTTCCGCGAGGTTCGGGGAGATGCAAATCGCTGGGGATAGCGCCGAGGAAACCGCGATGCTAGGCCGAAGCCTGCGAACATTTATGGCGCGCGCGCGCGGTGCGGCAATTCGGCCAGGCCGAAGCTACCACTACTCCACACTCACGAGGGCGACCCAATATCTGCAGGCGCGACTTGAAAAGAGCGGAAAGCTGAGCGCGCAAGTGACGCTGGCTGGAGCGGATTACCACGCCGATACCAATCGCGCAGACATCCATTTCGCCGTGACGCCTGGTCCGGTTTCAGCAGTCTATATAAAGGGCGCGCATCTGTGGAGTTGGACGAAAAAGGCACTACTGCCTGTATACCAGGGCGTGGGGGTTGACGATGAGTCAGTGGAAGAAGGGAGGCAGGCGCTCGTCTCCTCTTTTCAGGCGAAGGGTTATTTCGATGCGAAAGTTGATGCGCAATTGAAGACCGAGCCGGCCGGCAATTCGATTCTCTACCAGATCACGAAGGAGAAGAAGCATAAGGTAGCCGTCGTGGAGCTGTCGGGTAACAGCAAGCTGCCGGCTTCGGAACTGACGCCGCAACTGACCGTCGCCAAGGGACACCTTTTATCGCCGGGCAAATTTAGCCAGCAACTTTTGCGCTCGAGCGTCAAGAATCTGAAAGCGGTGTATCGGTCGGAAGGGTTCAGTGATGTGGATATAGTTTCGAGCGCGGCGAACCGCGGAGGAGACATCCTAGTGAAGTTCCGCGTGACGGAGGGACCGCGGGACGTGGTGAACTCACTGACGATTCAGGGTAACGACTCGGTGCCCGCGGCGCAGTTAGCGCCGAGCGGATTGAAGGTGGTGGCGGGACAAGCCTACTCGCAGGCACATGTGGAAACGGACAGAACCAATATCGTCGCGCACTATCTCCAGGCGGGGTATCTGAATTCGAGTTTCCGGGAGACGGCAACTGCCGTGTCAAAGGACGATCCGCACCACATCAACGTGGTGTACCACATCCATGAAGGACCAAAGGTGATTGCGGGGACGATCCTGACCATGGGGCGCGCGCACACGAAGCAGCGTTTGATCGACAAGGATGTTTCCGACATCAAGCCGGGCCAGCCGTTGGCCGAATCGCAGTTACTGTTGGCGGGAAGCAAGCTCTACGATCACACTGGCGTGTTCGATTGGGCTGAAGTCGATCCCAAGCGGCAGATCACGACGCAGAAATCGGAAGACGTGGTGGTTCGGGTGCACGAGGCGAAAAGGAATGAGCTCACGTACGGTTTCGGATTCGAAGTAATCAATCGTGGCGGGAGCATTCCGAGTGGCACAGTGGCGTTGCCGAATTTGCCGCCGATTGGTCTTCCTCCGAATTTTACGACCAGCCAGGTCACATTCTACGGACCCAGGGCATCTATCCAGTACACCCGTAACAATGTGGGCGGGAAAGGCGATTCACTTTCATTCACGGGATTCGCGGGAAGGCTCGATCAGCGCGGCGCGGCTTATTACATTGTCCCGGACTTTCGCTGGTCGCCATGGAAGGCGACGACATCCGTTTCCGCCGATCACAACGAAGAGAATTCGTTGTTTTCGTCCCAGCAAGAACTTGCCGGCACGCAACTGCAGCGACCCTTGGACAATGCGCAGAAAAACACATTGTTTCTTCGCTACAGTTTCAGCCAGACGGATCTTACGCGAATCCTGATTCCAGACCTGGTGAAGGCGCAGGATCAACACGTGCGGCTCTCCACCCTGGGCGCGAACGTGACCCGCGATACGCGGGACAACCCTCTGGATGAGCACCAAGGCGTATTGGAGTCGGCGGAGTTGGACTTGAACGCAACCAGGCTGGGGTCGAGCGTGAACTTCGCGAAGTTTACGGGACAGGCCGCGTTCTACAAGGAGGGCTTCCATAACATCGTCTTCGCCAATAGCCTTCGAATCGGATTGGCCCAACCGTTTGCGAATAGTCGCGTGCCATTGAGCGAGGCTTTTTTTACGGGCGGCGGCAACTCGCTGCGCGGATTTCCTCTGGATGGAGCGGGACCGCAGCGGCAGGTGGATGTTTGCAGTTCCGGTTCGACAACGGACTGCGTGAAGATCCTTGTCCCCAGCGGAGGCAACGAACTTCTCCTGATCAACGCGGAGGCGCGCATTCCGCTGCCGATTAAAAAGGGACTGAGCCTGGTGACTTTCTACGATGGCGGGAACGTATTTCCCAACGTCGGATTTCACGATTTCACTTCTCTTTACAGCAACAACGTGGGGCTGGGGCTTCGTTATGCGACGCCCGTAGGCCCGGTGCGCATTGACCTGGGGCGGAATCTCAATCCGATCCAGGGAATTAACGCGACGCAGTACTTCATCAGCATCGGACAGGCGTTCTAGAGCAGGGGGGCTATGGGATTTTCTGAGTGGCTAGCCGGAGTGCGTGAATCGGCAAACCCGCATTGGCAACAGGCACGCAGGCCGTTTTTCAAGCTGATGGCCTGGATTTCGCTTGGGATGGTAGCGGTGACGCTGATTGCTGCTGTTGGCGTGGCGATCTTGCTGAACAACGCGCCGTTTCACAACTATCTAATTCGAACCGCTGAGGCACGGGCCAGCGAGAGCCTCAGCGTGCGCGTGCAACTCCAGAATTTTGCGATCCGCTTTTCGAATCTGAGCGTGGATTTGTATGGCGTCACAATCGATGGCGCGAGTCCGTATCCCAATCCTCCATTGCTGCAGGCGGATCATGTGCAGACGAGCTTGCGCATTGTTTCGATCTTCAGCAGGACCTGGTACCTGGACAGCTTTCAACTCGACCATCCGGTGGTGCATGTATTCGTGGATGCGAAGGGCGTTTCGAATCTTCCTACTGTCAAGAGCGACGGGCAGGGCAGCAACACATCGGTGTTCGATCTGGGGGTGCGCCATGCGGTTCTGGAACGCGGGGAAATCTATTACAACGATGAGCCCGCGCAAATCTCGGCGGACCTGCACGATCTGGAACTCAAGGCGTCATTCAACAACCTGCTGAAGAAGTACTCAGGCAGGCTGGCGTATTCCAACGGTCGATTGGTGTACGGGACGCTGCATCCGGTGCTGCACAACCTGGAAGTTCAATTTGACGCGACCCCCACGACATTTCAACTTACGCAGGCAAAGCTTACGGTTGGCAACTCGGTGGCCTCCGTTCAAGCAGTGTTGAGCAACTACAATAATCCCGCAGTGCAGGGGCATTACGACATTGTTGTCGACGGCAAGCAGATGGGCGAGATAGTTCACCAGCCCGAAGTGCCGACGGGAATAATACACACTGCCGGAAACATTGTGTTCAAGCAGGAGGCGGGGCGCGCGGAGTTCGAAGCGCTGACGATCGATGGGAGCATAGACAGCCGAGAGTTGAATATTGCGGCGCATTCCTTTCGCGCGCAGGTCGCCAACTTTACAGCGCAGTATGGACTGTCGAATGGCGATGCGGTGTTGCGCAATTTACGCGCCAGCGTGTTGGGCGGAGCCGTGACTGCTGAAGGCACCATGAAGAGCATCAGCGGCAATCCGCATTCCGAGATGACGACCGAAGTACGCGGTGTTTCGCTGGCAAACCTTGTGCGCGCTCTTGGACCGGCGGCGAAGTCGAACCAGGGAACGATAACGGGATCGTTGAATGCGGAGGCAAGGGCAACCTGGGGACGAAACTTTAACGATCTAGCGGCGAAGTTGGAAGCGACCGCGAAGGGCAACGTGCAGGCAGCGCGCGGCTCGCATACGCAGACGACCCCGGCGGTACCGGGCAATGGGACGAACAGTTCTGCGGCTCCCACCTCATTCCCGCTGGAGAGCGCAATCCATGCGACCTATAACGGAAGCAATCAGCAGCTGGTTTTAGAACAGAGTTATGTGAAGACACCGCAGACCAGCCTGACGATGAGTGGGCTTTTGAGCAGTCATTCGAGCATCAGCCTTCAAATACAAGCCAACGACCTGCGTGAAGTGGATGCGCTTGCAGAGATGTTTCGCACGCCGACGCCAGGACAAGCTTTGCAGCCACTGGGACTTGGCGGAGCTGCGTCGTTTCGGGGGAGTGTGCAGGGATCTACCGCGGCGCCGCATTTGACCGGTCAACTGACGGCCACGAATCTTCAATTCAGAGGGACAGACTGGAAGACGTTCCGCGCCGCGGTGAGCATGAGCCCCTCGCAATTGAGCTTGCAGAGCGGTGACCTGGAACCGTCTTCGCATGGGCACATCACGTTCAGTGCGAGCACAGGTTTGAGCAATTGGAAGTTCACCGAGACCAGCCCGATTCAAGTGCAACTGAATGCTACGCAGATGGATATTGCGGACTTGGCGAAACTGTCCGGGCAGCAAATTCCCGCCACCGGCACATTGAGCGCGGCGATTGTGATGCACGGAACAGAACTGAGCCCAAATGGAAACGGGAATGTGACGCTGGCAAATCTGGTTGCTTATGACCAGCCTGTGCGGTCGGCGAAGTTGACGTTTACGGGCACAGGCGATGAGGTGCGAGGTGACTTGGATGTGGAGCTTCCTTCTGGGAGCCTGAAGGGGAAGGCCACTGTTCGCCCGCGAGAAAAAGGCTACACGGCGGAGTTGGACGCGACAGGAGTGGACCTGGGGAAGTTGCAGGCGGTGAGTTCAAGAAATCTGAACCTCACGGGCACGGCGGACTTGCACGCGAAGGGACAGGGTTCGTTTGATGATCCGCAGATGAATGCGACTCTTGAGATTCCTGCACTGACATTGCAGGGGCAGAGCATTACCGGCATCACGCTGCAGGCAGACGTGGTAAACCACGTGGCGAATGCCACGTTGCAATCGTCTGCCGCCAACACTTCAATCCAGTCGAAGGCGAAGATCGAGTTGACCGGGGATTATGTAGCGGAGGCGTCGCTGGATACGAAGGGGATTCCGCTGGGTCCGCTGATTACCGCATATGCTCCGAAAGCGGACGGAGTCACGGGTGAAACGGAGGTCCACGCTACTCTACACGGGCCGCTTCGCGTTCCGAAAAAACTGGAGGCGCATGTAACCCTTCCGGTACTGAAGGTGGCGTATGGCAGCGCGGTCGAGCTAGCGGCCACCGCGCCGATCAAAGTCGATTACAAAGGTGGAGTGGTCAACGTGCAGCGCTCCTCGATCCACGGAACGGACACGGAACTGCAATTTGAGGGAAGCGTCCCGATCAGCGGTGGCGGACCCATGGCATTGATGCTGGTGGGCACGGTGAACATGCAATTGGCACAGCTCTTCGATCCGGATATCAGAAGCTCGGGGCAATTGAAGTTCAACATTGACTCGCATGGCCCTGTGGACGGGTCGAATATTGCCGGGCAAATCAATATTGTGGACGCGAGCTTCGCTTCAAATGACCTGCCGGTTGGGCTGCAGCACTGCAATGGAGTCCTGATGCTGACCAGGGATCGCCTGAACATCAGTAGTCTCAAAGGAAACCTCGGCGGAGGAACCGTCACCGCTCAAGGCGGTGTTGTGTACAGGCCAACGATTCAGTTCGATCTGGGTTTAAGCGCCGACGGAGCCCGGATTCTCTATCCGCAGGGGATGAGGGAGAATGTGAGCGCAAACTTGCGACTCTCCGGCACGACCGAGTCTGCGGTGTTGAGCGGAGCAGTGCACCTGTCAGAACTGTCGTTCACACCGGCATTTGACTTGCCCACATTCGCGGGACAGTTTGGCGGCGGAGTTGCTACGCCCCCTTCGCCAGGCTTGGCGCAGAGCATTCAACTCAACGTGGCGCTGGACTCGTCGAGCAACGTGAATCTATCAAGCAGAACGCTGAGCCTGGGCGGAACAGCAAATCTGCGTTTGCGCGGGACGGCGGCGAACCCGGTGGTGCTGGGGCGCGTGAATCTTAACAGCGGCGACATCATTCTCAACGGGAACCGATTTGTGCTGAGCGGAGGAACGATTCAGTTCGTGAATCCGTCGGAGACTCAGCCGGTGCTGAACGTATCCCTGGCCACCTCGATCCAGCAGTACAACATCGATCTTCGTTTTCAGGGTCCGGTAGACGCGATGCGCACGCAGTACAGCTCGGATCCTGCACTACCGGAAGCCGATATCATCCACCTGCTGGCATTTGGTCAGACAACCGAAGCAAGCAATGCAGCCGCGACTCCAGCAAATCAAGCCGCGGAGTCTATGGTGGCGTCGCAGGTCTCAAGTCAATTGACAAGCCGGGTTTCAAAAATCGCCGGCATTTCGCAACTTTCCATTAACCCTGTGCTGGCGGGCAGCAGCAGCCAGGGACCGCCGGGCGCGAACATTACCATTCAACAGCGCGTGACAGGAAACCTGTTTGTAACGTTCTCAACGAATGTGGCGTCTACGCAGAGCCAGACCATTCAGGGGCAATACCAAGTTTCACCCCGAGTTGCCATCAGCGCTACGCGAGATCCCAATGGCGGTTTTGCTGTGGACGCGCTCATCAAGAAGCGCTGGTGACTTTCCAATGCGGCACCGGGAGGGCGCCGAATAGCTCTCCCTGCTCAGAACGTATTAAGTTTTGGGAATTGTCGAACTCGGCACTCCAAGTAACCTTGCGGTCTAGCCATTCCTAATCAGGCCGTTCGGGGTGAATTCTTCGGTCGGCACTCGCCGAGCAGAAGAGGCTGCGGGCTGCGCAGCGCGAGTGATTTTCTGGGAACTTCGGTCAGCTTCCTTGCAGATGCTTTCTCTTCCGTACAGAGTCTTCTCCCCTGGTTAGCCGCACTGAGCAGATCCAATCAGCGCGACTGCTTCTGAAACGCGAAATAGGGCTCGCAAATTCCTGCACGACTCGATGTTTCTGGCGGATTTTCGGGACGGGCTGGCAGAAGCGCCTGTTCGAACGAAAATGTAGACGAATGCGTCTTATATACGTCTAAGGCAGCAGTTCTCCTTCAACAAGCAGGTTCGGTTACTGGGCAGTATCTGTCTTTGAATCCCAAGTCTGTGCGCGTATATTTGCGTAAAGCAAAATAGCATGGAGCAGGTCGCATGGAATCGTCTCCGGTTGAGTCCGGCAGAGTTGAGAATGGCGCAGCCGGTTCGTCTTACGGTCCGGATAAGAGGGAAAATGACGATGCGACAGTCGATTTGCGGCCGGCTTGGTTGTCCCGAAGCAAGATCGCCATATCACTCGGGCTCCTGGGGATTCTTGTAGCCTGTACGGTTCTTTCGTTTCATTTTCTGACTTCATCGCGCAGTCCTGCGAATTCTTCACGAGTTCTTATCCCTGCCACTGGACCTCATATTCTTCGCCTTAAGGGCACGACGGCCGCCGTTGAATCGCGGTCGATCCAGGCCCCTCAAATTTCCGGCCAGCAAGTGAGTATGCTCACGATCACCAAGATGGTCCCCGGCGGAACCCGCGTCAAGAAAGGTGACCTCCTGGTCGAATTCGACCGCCAGGCGCAGTTGCGGGATTTTGTCGACAAGCAGGCCGAAAGCGACGATGAAAACCAGAAGGTGATTGAAGAGCAGGCCAAGGAAGCCGCCGCTCGCGCCAAAGACGAGACTGAGATCAGCACGGCCGAAAACAGTCTCACAAAGGCCAAGCTCGAAATGCAAAAAATTGAACTGCTGTCGCGTATTGAGGCCGAGAAGGCTCACGAGGATCTGGACGAGGCCGAGGCAACGCTTGCACAGCTTAAGCAAACCTTCGAGTTGAAGCGCAAGGCTGCCGAGGCATCGATTCGCATTCTTGAAATCCAGCGCGATCGCACGCGAGAAACCATGCTGCACGCGCAAGCGAACTCCGCGCTGATGCAAATACGCGCTCCGATTGACGGTATCGTCGTCTTGAACACAATCTGGAAACAAGGAAATATGGGGGAAGCACAAGAGGGAGACCAGGTGCGCCCCGGCGTTCCCTTTATGGAGGTAGTCGACCCCGCCATTATGGAGGTCCGCGTTCCTGTCAATCAGGAAGACCTGCTCGCCTTGAGGATCGGTGAGAGGGCCCAGATCCACCTCGACGCCTACAACGATCTCGTACTTTCGGGATCGCTGGAATCGGTCGATCCGATAGGCGTATCCGGCGATTTTTCTCCCAAGCTTCGACATTACTCGGCAACCTTCGCCGTGAAGGATCACGACCCCAGACTGATGCCTGATCTTTCCGCGGCTGTGGATGTCGAGACGGCTGCCGCGGGGAATGACCTGAGATGATGCGAAAGCTAATGGATCTCTGGATCAGGCGACGGACACTCGTCATCGTGGGCGCTCTCGCGATGATGAGCGCGGCTGTATTCGGTGTTGTCCGTTATTCCGCCAAGCCCCCTCCAGTTCCAACCATTCAAGTCAAACGAGGGGAATTCCTCGATGTTATGCAGTTTCGAGGACAACTGAAGGCGATGAAGTCCGTCACCATCACAGCACCCGCCGATGCCGGCGATCTTCAAATCCTCAAAATCGCGACGGACGGAACACAGGTCAAGAAGGGCGACGTGGTCGTCGAGTTCGATCCGTCGAAAACTCGGCAGGATCTTGCGCAAGACCAGTCAATCCTCAAATCGTCACAAGCTGAAATCGAGCAGGTTCGCGCCCAGGGCCGCCTGAATGAAGAAGCCGACACCACGGCTGTGATGAAGGCGAAGTACGAGGTGGAACTGGCGCGGCTTGATGCCAGCAAGAGCGAGATTGTTTCCCGCATCGACGGCGCTGAAGCCAATCTCAAGCTGGCCGATGCTGAACAAGCGCTCCGCGAAGCGGAAGCAAAGCTGAAGTCGGACGAAACCATCGATCATGCCACAATCGAAGACAAGAAAAACGCTAGCCGGAAAGCAGACTTCGACGCGAAGCGCGCCGCGGCCAGCCTGTCTGCGATGACATTGCAGGCGCCATCCGATGGGTCCATCAGCCTTCTTTCGGTTTGGCATAACGGTGGAGAAGCACCCTTTAAGGCTGGAGAACGTGCCTGGCCCGGCACACCACTCGCGGAATTACCCGATGCCTCCTCCATGCGGATTGCTGCCCGCGTCGACGAAACCGAGCGCGGCCGCCTGGCGTTAGCGCAAGGGGCGACCCTGCAACTCGACGCGATTTCTGATCGGCAGTTCACAGGAAAAGTGGCGCGGATCGGCACCATCGCCACTCCGGACTTTTCCGCAGGCTGGCCAATTCCCCGCAACTTCGATCTTGAGATCGGAATCGATCAACCAGACCCGCGTCTCAAACCTGGCATGACTGTCCAAATCACCGTCATCGTCGGCCGGGTTCCCGATGCCATCACGATTCCGGCGCAGGCCTCCTTTCAGAAGTCGGGACAGACCGTCGCCTATGTATGGAGCGGTTCCGCGTTTCAGGAGCGGGTGATTCAAATCGAACGAAGAAGCCGCGACCGCATTCTGGTCTCCAACGGTCTCAAGCAAGGCGACCTCGTGGCGCTTAAAGACCCAACGGGGAAGGAGTGAGATGGCGCGTCCGAAGCGGCTTCGAATCGTCCTGTGGATTGCGGTCGCGGTCGCACTGGCTACCGTCATCGGCCTCGCCGCTTCCAGCCGCGTAACTCTCGCTGCGAAGACCGACGACGTTCCCCTGGCGAAAGTAAAGCGCGGCGATGTCGATCTCAAGGTCTATGCCACCGGCGAACTTCGCGCCAGCCATTCCATCACCCTCTCTGCGCCAGCCATCGGTGGAGACTCGCTCCAGATTATTCATCTTGTTCGCACCGGTCAGGCCGTGAAGAAGGGCGACGTCGTTTTTGCTTTCGATCCGAGCGAACAGCTCTACAAGATGGAACAAAATCGCTCCGAGCTTCTCCAGGCTGAACAGGAAATTATCAAGGCCAAGGCGGATGCTGCAGTGCTCACCGCGGAAGACAAAGTTTTGCTTCTGAAGGACCGCTACAACGTGCGCAGAGCCGAGCTCGACGTTCAGAAAAATGAACTCGTCAGCAAAATCGACGCCGACAAGAATATTCTCGCTCTGGCGCAAACCAAACGAGTACTGGCAGAACAGGAAAAAGATATCGAATCGCACAAGGCGACTGGCCAGGCTGCCACCTATCTTGCGCAGGAAAAGTACAACAAGGCCAAACTCGGCATGGACCAGGCGCAGCAGAACCTCGACAAGATGCAGGTGACGGCCCCGATGGATGGATTGATCTCTATCCAGAAAAACATGAATGCGTCCGGCGGCTTCTTCTTCACAGGAATGTCTCTTCCCGACTACCACGAAGGCGATCAGGTGGCCGCTGGCAGCGGGATCGCCCAGGTAGTCGATCCCCAGGGTCTGGATCTGACCTCAAAGATCGATGAAAGGGATCGCGACAAGGTACACCTTGGACAGCCGGTCGAGGTTGTGTTCGATGCACTGCCGAACCACGTCTTTCGTGGAACCGTAAAGAGCGTCGGCGGCATGTCGATCCGGCAATTCTTCAGCAGCAGCACGAGCGGTAATTTCGATGTCTCGATCAAGCTCGCGGACGAAGATTCGCGGCTACGTTCCGGGTTCACCGCTCAGATCGCGTTCATCGGCGGAAATAGACAGAATGTACTGTATCTGCCGCGTCAGGCACTTATCTTGAAGGATGGCAAGCGTGTTGTCTATGTGAAAAGTGGTGGGGGCTATGACCAGCGGGAGGTGAAGATTGTCTGCGAGAACGAAAGCCGCGCAGCCATTGACGGATTGCAAGAAGGAGACCAGATAGCCTTGGTTGACCCCGCCGCACCACGCAAATCTTCGTCCAGCAACGCCGCATCCGGCAGCACTCAGGGAGCCCCCTGATGCCCACAAGCTTATTGCCCATCCCGTCCCGTTCCTTGCTGGTGTACCAGCAGTGGTCGCGCGACGCGCAACTGGGCTTTCAGAACTTATTGCTTCATGGCATGCGTTCGCTCCTCACTATGCTGGGAATGATCTTCGGTGTAGCAGCGGTGGTCGCCATGCTCTCCATCGGCGCGGGTGCCCGGCAGAAAGTCATGGCGTTCATCGAACAAATGGGAGTTCATAACGTCATCGTCGAGGCCAAGCAGACGATGGAGTGGCAAGCCCACCAGAAAGTTAGAAACCTTTCCCCCGGACTGACCCTTCAGGATTATCGCGTCATTCATGATGACGTCGGTGGTGTCGCCGCTGCCACTCCGCGCAAACAGCTCACTCCGTCCACAATCATTCCCAAAGCGCAACAGGATATGCCCAACGTGATGGGCGTCAACGCCTCCTATCAGCAGATCGCCGGCCTGCATCTTCTAACCGGGAAATTCTTTGATCAGCAGGATGACGATCGAGGCTCGCCCGTATGTGTGCTCGGCGCTGCTGCAAGATTCAGTCTCTTCGGTTCTGCCGATCCAATTGGCCAGTACGTGAAGGTGAATGAGCAGTGGTTCCGTGTCATTGGCGTAGTTACTCCGCAACTTAGCCCGCAGAGCGACAACGCGGGTACGTCCTCAATCGACGTGAATAACAATATCTATATACCGCTGCAGTCGTTCTTGCTTCGTCTGGAAGATAGTTATAGTGACGTCCGCGATGAGATCGACGGGATCTATCTGAACTTTGCCGATGCAGCTGACATCTCCGAGTCTGCTCAAGTGGTCAGGGCCATTCTCGAATCCTCCCATCACGGCGCCGACGATTTCAGCGTCGTGGTGCCCGCAGAGCTACTGGCAGAGCAGAAGCGCACGGAACATCTATTCAATACCGTTATGGTCGCCATTGCATCCATCTCTCTGCTGGTCGGCGGTATCGGCATCATGAACATCATGCTGGCCAGCATCCTCGAGCGTACTCGTGAAATCGGCCTCCGCCGCGCGGTGGGTGCGCGTCAATCGGATATTGTTCGCCAATTCGTCGTTGAAGCCACCATGATTTCGTTTGCGGGTGGAACCATAGGGGTGATCTTCGGCTTCGTCATCTCCCGGCTCATTGCATGGCTGGCCGGATGGTCGACCATTGTCACCTTCAGTTCCATCGCTCTTGCTTTTCTGGTCTCCATTTCGGTGGGACTGGTCTTCGGCATCTACCCTGCCACGAAAGCCGCACGGCTCGATCCGGTGGAGGCCATTCGCTATGAGTAATTGCAGGAAATCCCCGCAAACTAATCGGCACAATGCACGCCGGAGCCGGATATCTCTGTACATTGATGGAGTTCTTGGATGAACCTGATTCGTTGCTCTTCGGTTCTGTTATGCGCTCTTGTTGCGGTCGGGTCTTTGCCGGCGCAATCTTCTGAGAGTTATCGCGGGATGCTCACCGCCCGTGTGCGCGCCGACAAATTGCCTCCTCCGCAGCACCTTCAAGACTATGTTAAAGACGGCAAGTTGACTCTCGGCCTGCGCGACGCGATACTTCTCACGCTCGAGAACAACAGCAATGTTCAGATCGAAGAAACTCAGATTGAAGCTCAGAAGTTTACTTTGCTTGGCCAGTTCAGTATCTTCGATCCGTCGTTGCAGAGCAGTCTCACTGTCTCTCGATACTCTTCTCCAACCTATAGCCAGTTGCAAGGTGTGGGTGTCACCGGGAATGCGACGCTGAACTCATTGAGCCAGACCGGACAAGTGACGTATACACAGACATTCACGATCGGAACCAATTTTACCGCCAACCTATCCAGCAACAGGTCGTCGACGAATAGCTCATATAACTACTTCAATCCTTACGTCAGTTCTACGTTGAACTTCACCTTCACGCAGCCGCTGCTCCGTGGTGCCGGACGCTTCGCCAATACAGCGCTCATCAAGATTGCACGCCGCACGCTTGAGGAATCGCGCGCCACTTTTGAGGCCGAGGTGAATGACGCTGTTCTCCAGGTCATCAACCAATACTGGCTCGCTGTCCAGGCCCGCGGTGCCCTCGAAGTGCAGCAAAAGTCGCTCAAGCTTGCAGAGGCCAGTTATGAGCGCGACAAGCGTTCCCTCGAACTCGGAGCATTGCCTCCACTCGATATCTATCGCTCCCAATCTGAAGTTGCCGCGCGCAATGTTGGCCTGATCCAGGCCGAATACGCTCTGACGCAGACAGAGGAGGCTCTTCGTCTCACCATTGGCGCCGACCGCGATCCGCAGATGCAAATGCTCCCGCTGGCCCTGACCGAAAAGCCCGATCCCGTGAGAGAACTCGAAAACATCGACGAGAATATTGCGCTCACGCAGGCGTTGAGCCGGCGTCCAGAGCTAGAAGCTGCCAAGGACTCGCTGGTGAACGATGAAACGAGCATCCGCCTCGCGCACAATCAGCTCGAGCCGAATCTTCAACTCCAGGGCTTCTACCAGAGCAGCGGTCTTGGAGGGAATCAGTACAACATTACAACGGGGCAATTGGTCGCGCCTGGAGGATTCGGCTCATCCATGAACCAGCTCTTTGGCTTCGGCTATCCAGGTTATGGTGCGACCCTATCTCTCACGCTGCCTGTCAGGAACAGAGCCGGGCAAGCAGCCTTGGGAAATGCCCTTGTTTCCCGGACCCGTGACCTGAGGAACGGCGGACAGGTTCGCGAACAGATCACACGTGAAGTTCGGGACGCCATGCATCAATTGGAAGAAGCCCGCGCGGCTTTGGCCGCAGGTGCCGCATCCTATGACTTGGCTCAGAAGACTCTGACTTCTGAGCAACGCAAGTTTGAGTTAGGGGCAGAAACAAACTTCTTCGTACTCGATGCCCAGACCCGCCTCGCTCAGGCTGAACTCACTTTGCTTCAGACGCAAATCACCTACCGCATGGCTCTAGCGGCCGTTGGCCACTCGACCGCTGAACTTCTAAGCCATTACCAACTCCAAATTGCCGACCTGAGTCATTAAGTCCGCGACCAATCCGATCTCGTTTCGCTTGGGAAAGGCGACAGTCGCTACAATTCCGGATGGCAATACTGCGCCTCCTAAATGGAACGCTGGCCCCTGGTTTTTTAGATTTCCGCTGCCGACGAGCGACATGGCCATCCCACCTCTCCGTAAAACCCGCTGCACCGACCAGAGAGCGCTGCAAAATGACTCGCAGTCATTTTCTCGAGGAGCACACTATCGCCGAGTCCCTTATTGATAGGTTGGAATGCAAGGTATGTGATATAACCGGCCGGCAAACCAAATCGACTATTAAGGAACGTGTTGAATGGTAACCTCCACGAGTCTCACTCTTATGAATGCGCCTACCTAAGTCCATGGTGTCCCAAAGCGCTGAGATTGATCGCCTGATCTAGGCTTCCAGATACAACCGAGGCAGGAGAGCTTCGAGCGAGTTGACCGGAAAGCGAAGTGATACTGAACCCTTCCACGCCGCCCTACACTGACAATCTCGCCGGTACAAAAGATCGGGCAGGCCAGGCAATCAGTTACACCAGGCCTGTTGTAGCTGGAGCGTTGGAATTGGCAAATATGAATCTACCTCTTGCCGACGTTCAGCGCATATATTTCGTTTGAGTTGACTCCGTGAGCCAGGATGATCGAACCGTCCGGTGCCAAGGTAAACCAAGTCTCGATTCGGCCACTAAGTTTGCTTAGCGAAGTCAGATTAACAACTTCTTCTGTTGGGCCCCCATTCATGGGAACCCGCACAATTTCAGGCTGTCTTCCAAGAGGCTTACTGGCATAAACATATTTGGAATCCGCGGACCAACTCAAATCCGTACCATTGATACCATCACTCAACTTGCGCCATTCCTGTGACGCAACATTAAAAACCATAACCTCCTGTCTATCTGGCGCGAGGGCTGCTATGAATTGACCATTTGGAGACCACCGAGCGGTTGCCAAACCCTCCGATCCCGGAACAATCGATTCCTCTCCATTCGACAGCCTTATCTGGTGAATCGCGCACGTATTCGTCTGTTGACACCTGACATTGCCATAGGCCAACCACTTACCGTCGGGAGACCAAGTCGGTGCCCCTTGATTGTCGTTTCCAACGGATGCTTCTCTTGCCTCTCCATTGTTCGGATTTACTACATAAATCCGCCAAGGTCCATCGTCGACTCTACCCATGAAGGCAATCGACTTCCCATCCGGCGACCACTTAGGGAGTTCCAGGTCGACGGTTGCAGTGGGGATTCGCTTCGCGTTTGTTCCATCTACATTGCTCATCCATAGCCCGTGTTCTGGTTCACTCACATAAGCAATCCGATTCTTGTCGGGGGAGAAGTCAATGTCTTGGGCAGAGACCCCTGGAAGCATTGGACGGTATGCGAGCGAGTGAATATCGAACCAGATGAGTTCCTTTTGATTCGGACTGCTGATCTCGTTGGCGACTCCCGATTGACCTAACGCAAAGATCCTTGCGGATCCAATATCCAAGGTGAGATCAGCGGGACCCGTGATTTCCCGGTTCAAAGGTTCTTGAACAATATGCGAAAACCCGAATGGGCCGGTTCGCATTATCGATACGATTCGGCCTCCGCTTGAATCTCCGATCGAGATGAACGAGTGCCCGGATCCGTCAAAAGTCATCGATCCAGCGTTGGTAAAGGTTAAATGCAACGGCATTATCGATTTGACTTCTGGATTACCGTCTAGCGTGATTTCCCAGAATGATGAATCAAAGCTTTTAGGGTCGCGCAGATCGAATCTCAATCGCTTGCCATCTGGCGACCAACGAAGCAGATGAGGCACAGTCGCGAAGTTCTCAATCGGATGGACCGATTTACCTTCGTCAGCGGTCAGATAGATCGTATTCCCGGCAGCAAAAGCGATCTCACGACCATTCGGAGAAAGCGCTGCGGCCTGACAATGCACATTCCCGACTGGACGCGGAGGTCCTCCAGCAATCGGCACGATCCATAATGCGCGTTCTTCCTCTTCGCCCTCACGCACAGCGACGAGCAGTTCTTTGCGATCGGACGATATATCCAGCGGAGTGGACTTCAAGAAGGGCGTTGGAATGATGCGAAGCGGTCCACCCGCGACTGAGGTGGCAGCAAGGACAACTCCACCATTCCTGTGTTCACCAAAATACAACGATCTACCGTCTGTAACCAATCCTTCCTTGGGGAACCCATCGCTAGTGAGTTGGGTCACTCCCGTGAACTGAATCGGAGGTGGAAAGGCGAGGGAGCGCAAAGTGACGGCGCCGACGAAAAAGAGGATCAGGGCCGCTGCCACCCATACCAGTCGACGTGGACTGGAGCCAAATCGCAACCGACTTGCAAGTGTGATTTCCGGCTCACTCGCAGCCCGGGGAGGACTCGACATGTTCGTTGGTTCGGCTGCTGTCTCCCCCGCGTCAACGTGATCGGAATATTCGTGAACCTCGGCTGACTCGGACTGGCTTACGATCCCTTTTCTGAGCCACTTGTCGATTTCATGAGTCCATGCATAAACTGCTTGCCGATGACCTCCCGGCACGCGGTGGACTGGTAAGCCCTTTCCCTGCTCCCAGCGCATGGCGGTTCGAACATTTCGCCCCAAGTAAGTGGCAATGTCCTTCCATGAATCCAGTCGTTCTGTGGCGCCGCGCCGCTCGGCCATTTTTCCAGCCTTCGAACGTGAGAGACATCACCTGGACTTAGGGGAAGGAGGGACACGACGACACCGTGTCACTAAAAGTCACCTTTTGACGTATCTGACCGTTTGCCGAAGTATACGGTTCCGGCCTTAGCTATGCAATGGAATCAGACATCTCTCGGCGGGCACTTCCTCGGGAGAGCACTGCTTCAGTACCAGTTGAGTTGATGGGCCACTAACACCTGGAAGGTCGGCAATGGACGACACGCGCACGCGCTTCAGCCTTGAATACATCCATCAAATTTTGAATTTCATCAAAGTCTGCTGTCTTGGGTCGCTGATCTGCGGCTCTATGGTCCTTTCGGGTTGTGGAGGCGGAGAAGGAAATGGTGGCGGAGGGGGAACTCCGCCGACGATTTCATCGGTGACCGTCACATGTAACCCTTCTAGTGTCCGGACGGGCGAGACGAGTCAATGCGCGGCAAAAGTTACGGGAACCGGGAACTACAGCTCTGCGGTGACCTGGTCCGCTAAGGGCGGGTCCATTACCTCTGGTGGAGTGTTCACGTCGACATCGGCAGGAACGTCCACGGTTATCGCTACATCCGCACAAGATGTAACGAGGTCAGGCTCCGCGGCGATCGCAGTGAACCCCCTGCCGGCTCCTACGTCGCCCTTGATCGTTCCTTCAATCTTGGTGGCTGGCCAGCAGGCGCAAGTGACCATCACTTGCTACATCAGCGACGCTGATTCGGGCACACAGGTTCAGCTCTTTACCTTGGCTAATGGCGCGGCGGTTCTCATCGGAAACATGGTGGACACCGGCCAAGATGGAGATGTGACCGCTGGGGATCAGATATACACCGTCGTCGCGCAATTGACCCCGTCCATGGCGTCGACACTTCCACTACAAGTAGTAGCAACGGAGGGAACGACAACCAGTCAAAATGCGGATTTCTCCGTACCGCTGATCAACATACCCTCCTTCACCACAGATAACGAGGTCAATCAGGCGGAATCGCAACTCTACGACACAGCGATTCAGACCCGAACGAGCTTTTCTACCCCCGATTGGAGCAGCTCAACTCTGCTACCCACTATGAGCGGTAATCTTGCTTTCATCTATCGCCAGTTTTCAGGTGTCGTCAATCAGAACGCCGGCTTGCAATCGTCAGTAGCCGCCCCAAAGAAGATAGCAAGCGCCCATTCGCAAACAAAAAGTCCGCGTAGACCTGGGATAACCAACAGCATCCTCGACGTCTTAACGTCTGGTCTTTTGAGTCCCGCGCAAAATGCAAACTCTTGCAACCAGCTTCTGCAGTCGTTGGGCGGCTTTCGAAGCAACGCCACCGTTCCGGTCTTGTCATTAAACGATCCGGAACTGCAGCAATTCGGTCAGGAACTCGCGACGATTTGCACCACGGCAGCGAGCTGCCAAGGGGCTTTCAGCGTCAGCGACTTCTTAGGGGCAAATCTCGCCGCGGCGGAATGGGCCCAGGAATACGTTGTGTCAGGACAGCCGCTGCTGACTCCGATTGCAGGATGTGGCGGGGGTGTGGCCCAGACACTCGGCGAAGTCGCTGTAAAGACAGCGGCAAGCCAGTTCACCGATTTGAGCGGGGAATCACTTACTGAACTCGCGGGCGGGGGCCAGATCGCGCAGCAGGTCTCCGATATCCCAACAGACATCCTCACCGGGTGGGTGGTCGGCAACGGGCAAAACACCCTCGTGATCGCGCAGGCAAACGGTACGGAAACATTCGCTGCCCCCGCCGGAAC
>Ga0265339_10000456_pt1 | contig 31979 bp, 27 predicted proteins | sample 4CB219metaG_FD_202085 | JGI IMG/M metagenome (GOLD analysis project Ga0265339, IMG submission 202085) | Rhizosphere microbial communities from Carex aquatilis grown in University of Washington, Seatle, WA, United States - 4-CB2-19 metaG | ecosystem: Host-associated > Plants > Roots >... | reverse complement strand
AGATGAATCTGACACACCGGAGCAAAAGCAAAGGCAAGAGCAAGAGCAAAAACAAAAACGTCCAACAAAGGAAAAAACAAAGGCAAAAACACCTTGACACAACCAGCCGTCTCATAGAAGCCCCTGCGGTCCTTTAATCCAAACCGACGGCTCTCACGAGTCTCTCCGCAGCCTCTTTGCATCCCTCACTCTCCCGTAGGCACCTTGCAACACGCCCCGGCATCCGCGGGCTCGTTGGCTCCGGCGTCCAGCACCACCTTCCAGGAGCCGTCTTTCTCTCTGCGCCAAATGGTCATGTAACGTCCTGAGGTCTTCACCGGATTGCCGTTCGCATCCTTGCTGGTGCCCTCGAAGTGGCCCCAGGTGTAGCCCATGTCGCCTGAGGGCCCCATCATCCCGTCCGTCGGCGTCCACGTAAGCTGGTAATCCTTCGCCAACCACTTCGCCGACTTTTCAATGGCTACCTTGCCCACCCGCGGCGCCACGCCATTGCCCAGCGCCACGCCATCGCCGGCAAACCACTCTGCAAATCCTGCGCCGCCCTTTTCCGCCACGTCCTTCGCGAACTTCGCCTCCAGCTCAAACAGCAGTGCCTTGCCGGAGGTCATCGTCGGATCGGAAAGCGGATTAGGCGCCGACGCCGACGGCGTGGGCTCCAGCATCTGTCCTCGCGCGGGGCTAGCAATACTCACAACAGCAAAAAGGATTAGGCAGAAAAGGACGAACTTGCGTGCAGGTTTCAATTCAGATCCCTCGATTGATTCTTCCCTTCCATGTTAGACCGGCGACAGCCAACAATTTGTACCGCCGGTTTCCAAACCGGCTGGAGCGAGGGTCTCCAGACCCGCGCGTTCAAGCGGCTGAAGGCCGGCTTCTCGGCTCCCGTCCCCTCCGGCCTCCTCGGCCAGGTTCGCCTTCTCATCGCCCCGAGCCAGTAAAAACCGTCGCCCGCGCCAGAGCCGGAACCCTGGGGGATCGGGGCCAACCGGATGCGTTTTGGAAAAAAGTGCCGCGAACAAATGGCCCCATTTGTATCGCTGAGGCGATACAAACGGGCCTGTTTGTATCGCCTACGCGATACATTTGGGGTCGATTTGTTCGGCTGTAGAATATCTACGTCCTTCGCCGCCGCAGAGCACGTGCCTCGCCCAATTCGGGTTCAGGCATAGCCCGCAAATCCGGCCGCCCGCGCGTCCCGCAAATTGATATACTGATAGTTGCTGAACCGGTGAAAAGCCCCTATCGCACCTGGGGCTTTTTTCCTGCTTCACGTCCCGCAACTCGCGGAGAAAGAAGTACATGGGAGCGCTGCTCGAGTCCATCAATTCCCCCGCCGACCTCAAGCGTCTCAACTTTGCCCAGATGTCGCAGCTTGCCGAAGAGATTCGCGAATTCCTCATTCAGACCCTCTCAAAGACCGGCGGCCACCTCGGCCCCAACCTCGGCGTCGTCGAGCTAACCCTGGCCCTCCACTACGTTTTCAACTCCCCCTCAGACAGGTTCCTCTTCGACGTCAGCCACCAGTCCTATGTCCATAAGATTGTTACGGATAGGCGGGAGCGGCTCGACACCATCCGCCAGCCCGGCGGCCTCAATGGCTTCATGTTGCGCACCGAATCCGAGCACGATTGCTACGGCGCCGGCCATGCCGGAACCGCGCTTTCCGCCGCGCTGGGAATGGCCGTTGCACGCGACATGGACGGCGGCACAGAAAACATCATCGCCGTGGCCGGCGACGCCGCCTTCACGAACGGCATTTCTTTTGAGGCACTTAACAACATCGCCGAACAGACCAGGCGCCTCATCGTCGTCCTCAACGACAACGAGTGGTCCATCGACCGCAACGTCGGCGCCATCGCCCGTTACTTTCACCGCATAGTGACCAACGAGCACTATCAGCACCTGCACGACTTCTCCAAGCGGGTGGTGCAGAAGATCGGCGGCGAAACCGCGGTCAAGGTAATTCGGCGCGCCGAGGAAGCCGCCAAGGGCATGTTGTGGCCGTCCATGCTGTTTGAGGAATTTGGACTGCAGTATTTCGGACCCATCGACGGCCACAACCTGCCGCTGCTGGTGGAGACCTTCAAGTTCCTCAAGAATCTGGATCATCCCGTTCTGCTGCACGTTCTTACGCAGAAGGGGCGCGGGTTCCAGCCGGCGCTGGATCTGCAGAAGAAGTTTCATGGGCTGGGACCCTACGATCCTGAGACCGGCAAGACCGCCTCTGGCCAGCCGACCTGGTCAGAAGTCTTTGCCAACACGCTTTCCGACCTGGCCAACCAGGACTCGCGGATTGTGGCCATCACGGCGGCCATGCCCAACGGCACCGGCCTCGATCTCTTCCGGCCGCATCATCCCAAGCGCTATTTCGACGTAGGCATCGCCGAGGAACATGCCGTAATCTTTGCCGCCGGCATGGCCACGCGCGGTTTTCGACCCGTCTGCGCCATTTACTCCACGTTCCTGCAGCGCGCATTCGACCCCATCGTGCATGACGTGGCGCTGCAGAAGCTGCCGGTTCTGTTCTGCATGGACCGCGCCGGCCTCTCCGGCGACGACGGGCCCACGCACCACGGACTGTTTGACATCGCCTACCTGCGCGGCATTCCGGAGATGGTGCTGATGGCGCCTGCCGATGAGGACGATCTGGCGGACATGATGAAGACGGCGCTAACGCTGCCCGGCCCCAGCGCCATCCGCTACCCGCGCGGCCCGGTTCCCGGCGTGGCACGCAAACAGAATCTGGAGGTTCTGCCGGTGGGGAAGGCCCGAATCGTCGCCGACGGTTCCGACGTGGCCATCCTCGGCCTGGGGCACATGTTGCCGCTGGCAACCGAGTTAGCCGCCCGGCTTGAATCCGAAGGATACTCCGCCGCCGTCATCAACCCGCTATTCATCAAGCCGCTGGACGCAGAGACGCTGGGGCATTTCGCTGACAAGGTGGCCGTCTTTGTCACCTTCGAGGATCACGTGCGCATGGGAGGCTTTGGCTCCGCGGTGATGGAAGCGCTGGAGGAAATAGGCTCAAATCTGCCCGTGGTCCGCATCGGCTGGCCCGACCGGTTCATCGAGCACGGCAAGGTGGACGCACTCCGCCAGAAGTATGGCCTCACGGTTGGGGACGCGTACCGCCAGGTGATCCCGCTACTCTCGCGGCGGCAACGGCGGACGCTGGTGGCGAGCTGAACTCCGCCGGCAGCCGGCAGCTTGCAGCCCTGCGAACTACGGGCTGCAGACTGTGAACTCCTACCGCATCTCCGCGTGCGAAAATGCTCTTACGACTTTTGCCTTCATGCGAGCTCACCCAATCATCCTGCTGATCCTTGCCGGAGCGCAATTGTGCGTCCAGGCATTCGGGTCGCAGACGCCCGTGGCCCCGCCGCCTGTGCTGGTGCTGACCGGCGGCACGGTGATTGACGTGAGCGATTGGGGCCGCTCCGCCAACGACCTGGCCAACGCGGTTGTGGTCATCCAGGGAGACAAAATCACCGACGTGGGACCTGCCGCCACCGTGCAGATTCCCAAGGGCGCCCGCGTCATCGACTGCACCGGCAAGTTCATTATCCCGGGACTGGTGGACGGCTACGAAGGAATGAACAGCCAGGGCGAGGCCAGCGCCAACCTCTACATGGGCGTGACCACGGCGGTGGTCAGCTCCGACAGCCACCGCGGTCATATCGACCTCTCCGTCAATCCTTCTCCGCACCTTTACCTGCTGGACTCAGTGGGCACCACCGACGACTGGAGCCTGCTGATCGGCCACAACGGCTGGACTTCATCGCTGCGGGTGCTGGGCCACCCCACGGAGCTGAGCCCGGAAGACACGCAGCGCCAACTGGCCGATACCGTCAAGCTGGGCACAAAGGCCGTGTACCTGGGCCACTACCTTACCGCGGTGAATACGCAGTGGATCATCGCGCGGGCCCACGAGATGGGGCTGGTGACGTATGGCGAGTTTGTTGCCACGTCATACCGGGTTGGCATGGATGCGAACGTGGATGCGCTACTGCACATGGGCCGTTACGAGCTGGGGGTGATTCCCGACGAGCTTCAACAGCCGTTGGTGGAGGACCCCGAAGGGCCCGCCGCCACCACCGCTTACGACTATTCCGAGCGCCTTCCGCCCATTGACCTGCACGTGGCGCGATACGCGCGGTTCATCGCCGCACACCACGCCGCGCTGATGCCCACTTTCGCGATGTATTACCAGCGGCTGCCCGACCATCGCAACCTTTGGAGCGAACCCTCGGCAGCCTTGCTGAACCCGGCGCGCATGTTCAACCCGCCAGACAGCAAAGGCGAGATGGTCTATCCCTTGCCCACGTGGGTGCGGCACCTGCCGGGCATTGCGCAGCGATATGAAGAGGAGAGCCTGCTGAAGAAAGCGGACCTGTCTGCCGCGCGGCTATGGCACCTGAATCAGGCCCTCTTTTCAGCGTTTCCGCACTACCTGGCCGCCTCCGGCGCGCCGGTGGATGGCTCGTTCTCCGGCATCTCGCTGCATGTGGAGCTGGAGATGCTGGTACGCCTGGGACTGACGCCGCGCGAAGCGCTGGCCGCGGCCACGAACAATTATTCGCTCCAGTTCAACTGGACCGAGCTGGGCCAGGTGGCGCCGGGACGCCGAGCCGACATTCTGGTCGTCGATGCCGATCCCACCATGAGCATCTGGAACGCGCGCAGGATTTCGACGCTGATCCTGGATGGGAACGTGATGGACCGGCAGGGGCTGCTGAAGAAGCAGTGAAGTGCAGGGATCAGGGATCAGGGATCAGGGACGATGACGTGGTGGGACAACCCTGCTCATTCTCGTCTGGCTGCCTGGCCCGCGGCCAGCGCCAGCACTTCAGGCAGTCGTTGCCGGCGATAGGCGAATGCCGCCTCAAGCTTGCGCCACACCCTGGCCGCCGCCAGCGCGCCCGGTATGCCGGAGGGCAAGTCGTAGTCAATCGAGTCTGTGACCAGGGTCCCGGGGACCTGGTTGCGGGTTTCAGCAGAGATGCCGTGGCGATGCCGGAAGGCGGCGAAAGGGCCGCGCACCTGTTCGTCAGTGAAGTGGCTGAACCACTCGAATTCGACGATGCGGGTGTTCCAACTGAGGCGCGGAAGCCAGGGGATGGGGACGAGGCTCACCAGGATCTCAGAGCCTACCCCTGCGGCGATGCTTTGAAAGCGGCGGGAGGGATCTGAAGCTACAGGCCGCGGTGGAGGCGGAGTTAGACGCACGTCTTCAATGCGCAGCTTAAGTTTCGGCGGCGAAAGATGAGGCAGGTTGTGCGGGTTGGCAAAGAAGGCAAAGACCAGCTCCACGGAGAACGGAACCCATTGCGAGACTTCAAGGTGGCGGGCCATTGCGACCATGGTATCCCCTGGCGCTTCCTGAAGGGTGGGGAGCGCTACAGGTCAGGGTTCAGGTGCTTCCTTCAGTGCGATGTCGCCATTGCGAGCCTGGCCGCGCGCGCGGATGCCGGCTGCTTGAAGACTACGGTCGTCACCAACTCGATGATCAATCCGTAGACCGCATTTCCGATTGGCGTCAGCAGCGCCAGCTTCAGGGAGTGTTCATCCATATAGAAGAAGTAGGAAAAGATCGATCCGACCACCAGGCCGACGATGATGCCGTTCCACGCCCAGTGTAGCTTCAGGCCCGAAATGCCGATCACAAAACCCATGATCGTCCGGTTGAGCAGGATCCAGATCAGGGTAACGGTGGTAAGTGTCAGCAGGTGCGCGGCAGATACCACGCTGGCGCAGATGATACCCATCACCACTCCCATCAGAGTTGCCACCAGAATCCGCATGAATCAACTCCCCTCTCACGCAAGTTTTCTTGCCGGCACGAGTGTACGCCGGACGGGAAGAATCGTCTGTGATGAGCCGGAGGCGCGCCTAATTGCGGGGTGCATTTATTGAGCGAGGCGACGATCGATGCCGGGGCGCAGGGGCTCGAGAGCAGGGGCTCGCAAACTAACGTAAAATGGGAATAAGGTCCGGTTCCAATTGCCGCTGTCTCCCCCGACCATGACGGGCACGCACACTCATCTCGCGCCCAGACGAAGCCATCGCGCCGGTCTGGTGGCGATTGCTGCCTACAAACTGCTTGGGGCTGTACTTCTGTTTGCCGTTGGCATTGGCGCGCTCAAGCTGGTGCATAAGGACATCGACGACGTAATCTGGCACACACTGGTCGAGGTGCTGCACCGGAATCCGGAGTCCCGGCTCGTCAACTTCATCTTCGACAAGGCGGAACTGCTGAACGATCCACTGCTCAAGCGGATCGGGTTCGGAGCGTTCTGTTATGCAGGTCTGGGCGTAATTGAGGCAATCGGGCTTTACCTTGAAAAATCGTGGGGCGAGTTTCTGACCGTCGCCATCACCGGGTCGTTCCTGCCGCTTGAACTGCACGAAGTGATCCGGCGCGTGACCTGGGTGCGCGTGAGCCTCCTCACCGTCAACACCGCTGTAGTGATTTACCTGCTCTGGGTAATCGTGGAAAAGGCGGCCGAGCGGACGCGGCGGCGACGCGCAACGGCAAATCAGCAACTGCCGCAATAGATCAAGCCTGGCGCATCAACGTGCCGGAAAAGCCGCGAATAAACCACTCCGCTTCGCGCAGAATCCAGAACTCGCCGACCGCCATGCGGTGGTGGACCGAGTCCACAGTTTCGATCTCGGCGAGATACGTGACCAGGGCGGCATCCGCCGCAACCGGAACTACTCGAAATTCAGAGAGAGAGTAGCCTGCCATCGGCTCATCCGCCATCTGCTGGGCGGTGGGCCGGCCCGTGCGGCGCGAGCCATCCGGGCAAAACGCGGCAAAACCATCCGCGATGACGGCATTGTTCGCCTCCACATCCTTGTTCTTCCACGCGTCCCACTGAGCTAGCAGGCGGGAGTGGATGGCGTGAGTCCACTCGGCGAGAAGTGCTGGCGGAGCTGAATCCATGTTGGGTCCTTTCGCAGGGGCTGGGGGGGTTCGGAGCTGCCTTTCGCCTTTTGTTCGCTATACTCGGTGCGGCTGGAGGCTGGCAAGCCCGATCTGATGTGCTTGAACCAAACCAGTAAACACAAGATGTTGTGGTGGATCCGGGTGGCTTCCCCAAGGAAACTGCTTCTTCCCGAAACGGACAGGCAAGTGGAAAAGGAACTTCAAATTACTGTTCCGTGTTGGGACAAAGTGGTCTAAGATTGCATCGAAGTGGAGTAGAGAGGCCAAAAAATGAGTTTTATGGGCCAACATTGTCAGGTACGGCCGAACTCAGTTCAATAACCTCCTCCTTCACTCGGATATCGGTTCGCCCACCACTTTGGGGAACCACTCCGGCCAACCACAGCGCAGGGCCGGGTGGGCAAAAGTGGGCGCCAGACGGGGTAAAGCAAACGTGTTTCGCGGCAACCATCCCGCCAAAGTGGACGAGAAAGGCCGGCTCAAGCTGCCCGCCGCCTTCAAGTCCCTGGTAGATGCAGCCAGTGTAACGCAATTTTACGTGACCAGCGTGGATGGAGAGAGTGCACAAGTATGGCCACTCCCGGAGTGGGAGAAGCGCGAGGTGGAGTTCGGCAAGGGTAACCAGCTTGATCCGCTGTTGAAGAAGTACCGGGCCATGACCAGCTACTTTGGCCAGCAGGTTGAGATGGACGCGCAGGGACGGATCCTGCTGCCGCAGATTTTGCGCAACAAGGCCGGGCTGGATGACGAAGAGGCGGTGGTGCTGGGAATTGGCGAGTATCTGGAGCTGCACAACCGCAAGCGGTTTGAAGCAAAGGCTGAGGCCGACAAGCTGACGGACGAGGATCTGCTGCACCTGGCGCAGCGTTTGGGCGGGAAGGTTTGAGCAGTACACCGGGTCCCCAAGGGGGCGGACATGACGCGGGCTGAAGGACGCCATGTACCGGTGCTTTTGACAGAAGCGTTGCAGTATCTGGCAATCCGGCCGGGCGCCACGGTGGTGGATTGCACGGTTGGATTGGGCGGGCACTCTGAAGCAATTGTCCGGACGCTGGGAGCGAAGGGCAAGCTGATCGGTTTTGACCGGGACCCTGATGCGCTGCTATTGGCGCGGGAACGGCTTGACCGGGTTTGCCGGGAGTTGGGCAGCGAAGCGCCGGCGGTGGAGCTGATCGACGAGGCATTCAGCACGGTGGCCGGGCATGTGGCGGCCGGAAGCGTGGATGGGGTGCTGGCGGACTTTGGAGTGAGCAGCCTGCAATTGGACGAGGCAGCGCGTGGGTTCAGTTTTTCGGCGGAAGGCCCTTTGGACATGCGGATGGATCCGCGCAAAGGGCTGAGCGCCTCACAGGTGGTAAATCAAGCGAGCGAGCGTGAGCTTGCAGACCTGATCTATCAATTCTCGGATGAAAGGAGGTCGCGGAAGATCGCCAGAGCCATCGTTAAGGGGCGGCCCGTGAACACGACAACGCAGTTAGCGCGAATTGTGGCCACGGCTGCCCCGGCGATGAAGGGCGACAGGATTCACCCGGCAACAAAAACGTTCCAGGGACTGAGAATTCACTTGAACCGGGAGTTGGACGAGATCAAGGATCTGCTGGAGGCCGCACCAAAGTTGCTTAAGCCCTCCGCACGATTCGTAGCCATCAGCTTTCATTCTCTTGAGGACCGGTTGGTAAAGGACAGTTTTCGGGACGGCGCACGGGCGGGGATCTGGACAATGCTGACCAAGAAGCCGGTGACGGCCGGCGAAGACGAGATGGAGCGGAACCCGCGGTCGCGCAGCGCAAAGTTGAGAGCCGCGGAAAAGAACAGGGATCAGGGATCAGGGATTAGGGATCAGGGATCAGGGATCAGGGATTAGGGATCAGGGATTAGGGATCAGGGATTAGGGATCAGGGATTAGGGATCAGGGATTAGGGATCAGGGATTAGGGATCAGGGATTAGGGATCTGGGACAGGTGTGATTAGTGGAGGTTTTCTACTCCCTAATCCCTATTCCCTACTCCCTCACCAGGAGCGAAGCATGGCGGCAGCGGCGACAACAATGTTCGAGGTGGGGCGGAGCTGGAGCGCACGGGTGTCCGAGCGGAACACCGAACTGCTGGCGGCGCAGCAGCAGCGGCGCCGCGGAGTGCGCACCCCGGAGTTTTATTTCACCCGGCATTTTGACAACAGCCGGCTGGTGAAGGCGCCCGATCCCGCGCGCGTGCAGCAGATGCGCGTGTTTTCGGCCGCGCTGATCTTGCTGTCCTCCTTCATCATGACTTACGGCCTGCAACACTTCAGCGCCATTGAGCGGTCATACCGCGTGGAGGCGGAAAAGCAGGCGGTGGACCAGTTGCGCGAAGAGAACCGGCAGTTGCGGCTGGCGGAGGCCGAGTTGACGCAGCCGGCGCGCATCGATGGAATGGCGCGGCAGCTTGGATTGCAGGAGCCGCAGCCGGGCCAGGTGGTGCATCCCAGTGCGCGGCCTGATGTTTCAGCGCCGGTCCTGGCGCAGGCAACTCCGCCGGCAATGAAGGTGCAGTAAGGCAAGCAGGCAGCAATTTCTTTCGGAGCCAACCTGCCATGCAGGCCACAGCCATTCGTAGCCACGCCCGCACCAGAAACCCCACACCGCGCGCCATGCCCATGCGGCTGCTGCGCTTCTGGCTTATCGGCCTGTGCTTCCTGGTGTGGGCCTGCACCATTTCAGGGCGGCTGTTCTGGCTGCAGATCCTGCGTCACCAGGAGTACGTTGACCGGGCGCAGAAGCAGCAGCAGCGCACCTTTGAGGTTGCGCCGCGGCGGGGGATCCTGTACGACCGCAATCTGCGCGAGCTGGCCATGACCGTGCAGGTGAATTCCATCTATGCGGTTCCAACCGAGATTGAAGACAAGGCAGCCGCGGCCCGGACACTCTCTGCAATCGTCCATTCCGATCCTGCAGACACGCGCACCACTGCGCCGGAGATTGAGCAACGGCTGGACGAGGGCCGGGGATTTGCCTGGGTGGCGCGCAAGGTGCCGGACGCCGTCGCAGACCATGTGAAGGCCCTCAACATGAAGGGCATCTACTTCCAGAAGGAGTACCAGCGGTTCTACCCGGACAATCTGATCGCGGCCCAGGTGCTGGGCTATGTGGGAACAGACGATGTTGGGCTCGGGGGCATGGAAGAAAAATTCGAGCCGCGGTTGCACGGAGTTCCGGGGCGCATGTTTACGGCAATGGACGCGCGGCGCAAGGTGCTGGGCTCAAGCCAGCACGATCCCGAGCCGGGACAGAACCTTGAATTGACCATCGACGAAAACATCCAGTTCATGGCCGAGCAGGCGTTGGATCATGCCATGGAACGCACCGACGCCCTGAACGGGACGGTGGTGGTGCAGGATGTGCACACCGGGCAGATCCTGGCATTGGCGATACGGCCGACCTTCAATCCCAATGATTTTCGGCATACCACGCCTTCGCTCCTGCGCGATCACGCGGTGAGTGACGTGTACGAACCGGGATCGACGTTCAAGCTGGTCGCGTACTCGGCTGCGCTCGACCAGGGGCTGGTGAAGCCGGACGACATGGTCGATTGCCAGGGCGGCCAGATCACGCTGGCCGGGCGCGTGATTCACGATAACCAGGGCGAACACTTCGGCGTTATCCCCGTCCACAAGGCGCTGGAGGAATCGAGCGACGTGGGCGCCGTCAAGATGGCGCTGAAGGTGGGCCCGCAGAACTTCTATCAGTACATTCGCGCGTTCGGGTTCGGATCGAAGCCCGGCGTGGAGCTGCCCGGAGAGACGCGCGGGCTGCTGCGGCCGGCGAACAAGTGGGGGCCGTCGTCCATCGGTTCCATCGCCATCGGGCAGGAGATTGCGGTTACGCCGCTGCAACTGGTTTCAATGGTTTCGACGATTGCCAACGGCGGCGTTTACCTGCCGCCGCACGTACTTATGCCGGGACAGCTTACGGCGAGCTCCAAGGATGCCGCGCCCATGGAGGCGCGCCCATTCAAGGCGGATGAGGACCTGCCCAATCCGCTGCCCCCTGGGGCGCACCGGGTCCTCTCCACCCTGGCCGCGGCGGAAATGCGCAAGATGATGGAAGGAGTGGTGCTGTACGGCACCGGCAAGCCGGCGCAGCTCAATGGCTACTCGGCCGGCGGAAAGACGGGCACCGCGCAGAAGGTTGACCCGGTGACGCACCTCTACTCCAAGACCATGCACATTGCATCGTTTGCCGGAATTGCTCCGGTGAATAATCCCGTAATTGCCGTGGCCATCGTCATCGACACTCCGCGAAAGGGGCCGTCGTATTACGGGACCGCAGTCTCCGCGCCGGTGTTTGCTGAAGTGGCGCAGAAAGTTCTGGAGTACCTGGGTGTGCGGCATGACGAAGAGGTCCGGCCGGCGAAGGTCAAACCGCAAGTGGATTACGCGCGCGAGGACGACCAGCAAAACGGCGGCGACATTGCCCAGCTCTATGCCGCGGTGAACGACCTGCCCAGCGACGACGCTCTGCGCGCAGAGACGCCGCAACCGGTTCAGCAGCCGGAAAGGCAGAATACGGCGGCGGCTTCTCAACCGCCGGTTCCCTCCCCTGCCCAGGCACAGCCAACGGCTCCCGCCCATGCGGTGGCGGTGGCGGTGGCGGCAGCTCCGCACGTGGTGATGGATGTGCGCAAACAGATCCAGGTGCCTTCGTTTATGGGGATGTCGATCCGTCAGGTGATTGAGACGGCAGCGGGCGCCGGACTTGAGGTGGAAGTAGCGGGCAGCGGCACTGTGCGCGAGCAGGCCCCGACTCCGGGCACGATGGTGGCTCCCGGAACACGGGTGGTAGTGCGAGGGACCCGGTAAGAAATGCGGGGATCGGCCAAGGGAACGAGAAACTGCTACTTCTGAGAAAGCGCATGCACCTCAGAAAACGCGATACCCCACACCCACGCTGACTCCGTACGGATAAAGAGAATGGTTGTTCAGCCAAACCGGCCAGTCCTGATATTCCACGTCCAGGGCGCGGATGCTCAGCTTGCGGGTGGCGTGATAGTCAATTGTTCCTCCCAACGCCAGCGCTGTGAAACTCCCATAGCCATAGTTAAACGGAAATGTCATCTTTCCATAGCCGACGAGCGCCTTGCCGAAGACTTCAGTCTTTCTGCCAATGTGACAGATGGGCACACGCGGGCCAATCAGGTAAGTGTCCTCGTGTTCGCCGGCGTACTGGTTCCAGCGCAGCCAGCGGGCCTCGCCTTCCAACTGAATCCAATGCCTGAAGTGAAAGTCCACATACGTGCCCGCGCCAATCAGGTAGTCATTGTTGTCACCGGACTGGAACCCGGAGGCAAATCCGCCCGCCGTGATGGTGAATTGTCGCGCAGTCGCGGATGGTACCGCCTGGGCTTCAACAAAATACGAACCGGAAAAGGCAAGGGAAACGTAACACAAAACAAGAGCAGATCGTCTCATGGGCAAGCCTTTGCATACCTGCGAACGATTGAGGGTACCTTCATTCCTTGAGATGGTTGTTTGTACAAACAAAGATGGCCGGGGAAACACCCTCGGCCATCGAATTAGAGACGCCCCCGAACCATTTTACTGCGGCGTGGCCGGTGTCTGTTGCTGGGCTGAAGTATCCTGATTCGCCGGCTGAGTTGTCGATTGAGGCGGCGGCTGACCCGGCGTACCCTGTGGAGATGTTGCCGGATTCTGCTGACTGCCATTCGCCGGAGCGTTGTTCGGGTCCGCCGCGGGCACTGCCGGCTGCTGCGCCGGAGCCGCGCCGTTGGCGGGAAGCGAGCTCCCTGAGTCATACCGCTGTAGCTTGAAATACACCGGGGTGACTTCAAGCGGCATCTTGTCGCGCGGATTCATAGGTGCGTACAGCTTTGCGTTCAGCATGTGCACACGATCGTCCCAGGGATCGGTCTTGAGCCAGCTTCCCAGCGGCAGCGCGGGAATCTGCGCCAGATCTTCCCAGTTGATCTTCGGAGCCAGATGCGACAGTTCGAGCATCCAGGGAGTTCCGTCCGTACGCAACAGGCTGTCGCCCAGTTTCGGCGTATTCAGCGCGTGCAGCACCTTGCCGCGATCGGCAAGCTGCTCCCAGAACAGTCCCGCCTGGGCCAACTGGTCCTTGTACATCGACGTTTGGAGGTACGTCATCGCCCGCTTGTCGGCTTCCTCGTTGTCATGGTCCGAGTGGTACATATCAATGCGCTGGAAGGTCGACTCATCGGGGAACAGAAGACGGTCGTTGAAGGCGTAGCGCGTATCGATGTGGTGCCCCATGACAATGTGCGCCAGTTCCAGCGCGATTACTGACGCTATGGTCGGCTCGCTGGGCATGCTGTCAATCAGCCCTTTGCTCAGCAGAATCGTGTTGCCAACCGTGGTTGCTTCCACCGTGTCCATCAGCATTACGCGGCAGCGGATGGCGCTGGTGAACGCCAGGTTGTTAGGCACCGCCAGGTTGGTGACAATCTGCTCCAGGACTTTCTCCTCGTAGCCTCCCGTCGATGCCGGAGCCACCAGGCCTGCCTGGGTCAGGCGGTCCAGCACGTTGTCCTCAGCCTGCCTCACCCAAAGCCGCTGCGCCTGCAGCGGGCTTACGTCCTGCGTGTCGTCGCTCTTGTCCTCCGCGTCATCCACCTTCACGCTGACGTTTTCGCTGTCCCGCGTGGGCAGCTTCAGGCTGTAGCCCCAGAAGTGCGTCTGCGCTTTCAGCCCCACGCTCTTCTCGCCTTCGGTCCGCTGCGACTCCTCCACGTAGATGCCTACCGGCAGCCAGATGTCGGGCTGCACGTTCACGCGCCAGCTATCGAAGTGGAAGTAGTACTTGGATGAGTCCTCGTTGCTGGGAGGCGTGAAGGTTCCGTTGAAGCGGACGATGTTGCCGCCATCGTCCTCTATCCACATGCGTCCATAAAAGCGCCCCTGGCCGGAGACTCTGGGATGAACGTCGAACACCCACGTCCGCACCGACCCCAGAAACTCCCGCCGCACATAGCTGAACACGTAGTGCTGCTGGTCGAATCCCGAGGGATCCAGGAACATCATTTCCGTAAATCCAAGCGGATTGTAGGTGAACTTCGTGTCCAGTCCCAGCGCCTTGCTCAGTCCCAGGATGGAGCCGATGGAGTTCTTGAAGAACCCCTTTTGCTTCGTGCCCCGGGGCTCGTACGCCTTGTCGAAGAAGCCCTTGCCGAAATCCACGCGGCTCAGCATATACGTGTCGTTGATCGGCACTGCATAGAGCTTCAGGTCGGGGCGCGTGTCCTGGATGTAGGTCTCCACCAGCGGTGTCCGCTGCTGAATCTCGCGGATCAGCACTTTCTCCCGCGCAATCGCGCGCTGCACTAGCGCGGCCTGTTCCGCCGTGAGTTGGTGTGCCGTTTCGTACTTCGGCTGTTTCTTTGCGAAAGCAGCCGTAGCGCAAAGGCCAAAAATAAGGAAGTATTGGGGGACCTTCCGAAACCTCATGTCAAGCTCCTGCTCCGATCGTTCTGTGCGACTTGCATTGTTCCGGCAACCCGCGGCTAAACCCAGCCCGTTCCCTTCTCATGATGCTAAGCCAATTGGAACGTAATCGTGATGTTGGTTGTCAGGTCTACCGGCTGGCCGTTGCGGGTGGCTGGCCGGAACCGGATCTGTTGCGCTACCTTCCGCGCCTCTTCATCCAGCCCGTGGCCCAGTCCGTGCACAACGCCCTGGATGACCACCTGTCCATCGGCGGTAAAGGTAACCCGAAGCACCACGTCGCCCTGCACACGCAGTTGCTTTGCTTCCGCGGTGTACTGCACCTGCGGCTTTGAGAGGACTTCCAGCTGAGTGATGCGCGGGACCGCATCAACTGCCGGCGTCGCCACCGTAGCTTTCTGCATCGTCGGAATGGCCGCCGAGGCCACCTTTCCGCCGCCATAAACGCTGCCCGTGCCCGTTGCCCCGGGGATGCCCGCTGAAGCTACCCGGCCCACCACGCCGGCGTTCGAACCTGAATGGGTGCCGTTCCCGATTCCCGTCGAGCCCACAACTCCGCGCGGCGCAGTTACCGCGCCGTTCATCCCGCCATACGGGTTTCCGATCGCCGCCACCGTTGCCGGCCGCTGCGCGTTCGCATTCGGCATCACACCAAACGTTTCGCCCAGGTGCACTGGCTTGGTGGAGACGTGCTGCTGCGGCTCCTGCGCCGGGGCCGCGGCTGTAAGCGCCGCCTTGGGCTGAGGCGCCAGTACAATCGAGGGCTTGGCTTGCTTCATCACCGGAAGCGTCGTCTTGGCCTCCATCACCAGCGGCTTAGTCTCCGGCTTCGGCTCAGGCTTCGGCAAATTGATCTTCGGGGCCTCCAGCTTCACCTCTTCCGGTTTGGGCGGCTCAACCTTCGGCGGAGGCGGAATCTTTACCTTCACCGGAGGAGGCGGTGTGGTGGGAAAAATCAACTGCGTCTGCTCAAACTGGTGCTGCTCAATCGCCTTCTTCGCGGTCATTCCGACGTACAGACAAATCCCCAGGATTGTCAGATTCACAATCGCGCTGGACACAAAAGAAGCCGGACTTCTCTCGGGTTCGGGAAGCAAGCCGAAGTTGGCTCGAATTGGATAGCGTGTTGCGGACATCATTCGCATTCCTCGTCGAAATGGGTGATGCCATCAGGACGGCTCATCATCTTCGTTCGCCGGTAATGCATCCGGCGGGTGAAACGGGTGCACGCCGGCACTTCTGCCCACGGCATTTCCCGTATCGCCCAAGATGCATCGATCGTCCTGCGGCGTGGTCTTGGTCCAGGTCCGCCTCGTCCAGCCCTCTGCAAGTAATAATCGTGGCCCTTAAGCAGGCAACGGTTGCGTATCTCATCCTGCATCGCGGGAATGAGCCGGGCCGGGGGGTGGATCAGGATCGCCCGCTTCTCATAACCCCTTGTCTGTCGGATGGGGGAATTGGATTTGCTGTTGTTTCTATTATAGTTTATGCGCTCTCCAGTTCGACTCACACAATAGTTGTAGGTTGGACCAGCGGGTCCGGCTAAAGTTATGATTTGCAAGGCTCTCTTGAAGACCATTTTCGCTCCGATCGTCCTGACCAGGGCATCCGAAGCATCCAACCAGAAAAGAAAATGAAATCGAGCATCAATCAAGCTTGGCAGTGTGGCCGCTTTGAAACGGTCTTTAATCCCGCAGACATTGGCCACGTGGATTCTGCCTCTTTGGTTTAATAGACACAGACTAACCCAAATTCGTTCGAAATAGGGAAAGGTTTTTTGTGAAGATTCTTGTCACTGGCGGGGCGGGGTACATAGGTGGTACTGTGGCGGGCCTGCTCGTTGAACGCGGCCACCAGGCAGTGGTTGTCGATAACCTCTGCCACGGCCGCCGCGATCTGGTCCCGGCAGGGGCGGAATTCGTGGCCGGCGACATCGCCGACCGGTCCCTCATTGAGGGACTCTTCCGGTCCGCCTCCAGCCAGGGTGCCCCGTTTGAAGGCGTGATGCACTTCGCCGCCCTCATTGAAGCCGGCGAGTCCATGGCGCGGCCGGAGATTTATTTCCGCAATAACACCGCCTCCACGCTCGGACTGCTTGAGGCCATGCTTGAGTGCGGTCCTCGCAAGCTGGTCTTCTCTTCCACGGCCGCGGTCTACGGCGAGCCGGAAACCGTCCCCATTCATGAAGACGCCCGTCTCCAGCCCACCAACGCCTACGGCGAGTCCAAGTTGCTGGTGGAGCGCATGTTGAGCTGGCTCAATCACATTCATGGGTTGCGCTATGCCTCGCTGCGCTACTTCAACGTGGCCGGCGCGCCCCAGGGGCCCGGCGGCATCACCCGCGGCGAGGCCCATGAACCCGAGTCCCACATCATCCCGCTGATCCTCGATGTTGCGCTGGGCCTCCGGTCCGCCATCCGCGTCTACGGCGACGACTATCCCACTCCCGACGGTACCTGCATCCGCGACTACATCCACGTTTCCGATCTGGCCGATGCGCATCTCCTCGCCCTGGAAGGGCTTAATTCCAGCGATCGCCTCATTCTCAATCTCGGCAATGGCCACGGCTTCAGCGTGCAGGAGGTTATTGAGTCGGCGCGCCGCGTCACTGGCCATCCCATCCCTGCCGAAATCCATCCCCGCCGCCCAGGCGATCCGGCAGTTCTGGTCGCGAGCTCGGAAAAGGCCATCCGGGAACTGGGCTGGAAACCTCGCTACACCCAGCTCGACGACATTCTCCGCACCGCCTGGGCCTGGCACCAGAAACGCTACGGCTCGCATTCCTGACCGGCATCCGTCCAGATTTCGTACCGCCGGTCTCTAGACCGGCTGTAGTGCGGGTCTCCAGACCTGCACTTGTCAACATACGACGACCGAATCGCGTGAACGAAGCACGAGGCGCATTTATGAGCATCCCAGCCATTCATCCAGGAAGACATCTCTCGGCTGAGCTTGAAGAGCTCCACCTCAGCGCATCGGAACTGGCGCGTCGGCTGCACGTTCCGCCCAACCGCGTCACGTCGATCCTCAACGGCCGACGCGCAATCACCGGCGACACGGCCCTCCGGCTGGGCCACTTCTTCGGCACAAGTCCTCAGTTCTGGCTCAACCTGCAGATCCTGTACGACCTCCGCCTCGCCGAAAAAAAAGCAGGCAAATCCATCCGGCGCCGGCCCATGAGTGACTCGGCGATTTTGCACTCAGTGGCCCCGCTCGGATCGTTATCCCGCTCTGAGAGCTGCATCGAAGCCCGTTGTAATTTGTCTGGACTCGCTTTTCACTTGCATTTCGGTGATTTTTTAGGTATTGGTTCTTTTCGACGAGCTTTCCGCTCCGCAGAAGTGCCTAGACACGTATTGCGTTAGTGGAGACCAAATCAAACGCGCAGAGTGCACCATCTTTCTGAATCATTTTGTTCCCCAAGAAGCGGCCAGATACAAAAACCATTTTCGGTCGGGCGCGCTGTTCGCTGACAATTTTGTCGCTGTGGGAGGACATCTTGATCCAGAAGCTCATTACTACTGCGTTTACCCTTTCTCTGTTGACTCTTCTTGCCAGTCCAGGCTTCGGATTCGCGCAGAAGGCGAGTCAGTCGCCGCAAGCAACGGGAGGACCTGCCAGCGGGCCCAGTGGTGGGCAGCAAACTCCTTCTTCGGGCGGGATTACCAGCGGAAACGCTCCGATAGAGTCCACCATCTTCTCCTACCTGGCGCTGGATCAAGATGCCACGAAGATCGCTGACGCGGTCAAGAAGGGGACGCCTCCTTCAACGGATGCCGCCGGCAAACCGATCAGGCCAATCATTGTAACCACGCAGGCCGACCTCACCACCATTTTGCAATGGCGAACGGTAATGGCCCAGGCGAATTCTATCGACACTCGCTTGAAAAACGCCATTGCGGCAGCACAGGCTGCGAGGACGCCGAGCGGCCATGACATAGATAATCTGCAGCCCACCGACCTCATCAACAGCAACTGCAAGGCTCCGCCGCAGGCGCAGGCCCCGCAACCGGCTGTTCCGGGCCAATTGCCCGGGCCCCCGGGGCAGAGGGTAGGCGCAGCAGCGGGTGCCCCGACCTCCGCAAGCGGACCCGTATGGCCGGCTGAGCTGCAAGCCGTATCCGCCGCATTGGCAAGTGTGGCGGGATTCAGCCAATCGATCACTTCCAGCTCCGGCAACATGACTGACCTTCCGCTGATCAACGCCGTATCTTCGAAGCTCGACGGATCAATCTTCATCCCCAGCCTGTTGCCGCCGAATGTCCTGAATGCGAGCGGTCTGGGAGCCGGACCTCTCAAAACTGTGCTGGACGACCTCGAAGCCCAGCGTCAAACCGCTATAGAGCTGAGCGAGAGGCTGGCGCCGGATCTATCCGACTGGACCACAGCGGCCGCGAATGCAAACTGCGGCGTGCGCCCGGACCAAGCGCAGAATTATCTGGCGGCCGCTCAATCCAATGTAGCCCAATGGAAGCCTATCTTCGATATGCTCAACGCTTCCATCTCGTCCGTTGATGGCTTTGAAACGAGTCTTTTCGCGGCCCAGAACGCCCCGTACCAGCCCGCCTCGGCTGCCGCTCCATCTCAGCCATCGCCGTCAACAAACGGGCCAGGCGGCAACACCTCGAACGGAGCGCCGACTGGGCCGGGCGGAGGAAACCCAAACAGCCAAGGAACGCCAAATCAATCTGCGCAGCCCGGATCGGTCTTGCTTCAGATCCTCCCTGCCGATCTTCTTTTCTCCGCTCTGGGCGGAAACGCGAAGACAGTGCATTTCCTCGAGGTGCATGCTCTTGAGTCAGGCGGTAGCCTTCTGACGAAGACAACTTCGATCTTCGGCAACTCGTTCACGTCGCTTCATTTCAGCGGCGGCGCGATGGCGACCTTCACGTTATTTGCTTCGGACGGAACGAGAGAGTGCAGTGGCTATGCCGCGTCTTACTTGGGCTTCGTCAAGCCCGCAGACGTGGTTTCCGTTTTGAGAGATGACTCCGATGAAGAAAAGAAGATGTTGAAAAAGGCTCTGGCTGCGCGACTCGTGTCGGACTGCCAATAGCCGTGAGTTTGGCCTCTCAGCCAAACCGCAGGAGGTGGATTTCCCATGGCTCTTCAGGCAGAGCAACCGGCGGCGATCGGGGTCCAGCCCCCGCAGCAGGGTAATTACTCGGTGCTCCCCGTTCCGTATTACCCGAGCGAGGAATCAAATTGGTGCTGGGCAGCCTGCGGCCAGATGATCGGCGCGCTGGTTCAGGGCACAGTGACTGACCAGTGCAACTTCGCCCAGGCTGTGTCTCCAAACAGCAATTGCTGCCAGGACAAGGATTCGTGCAATTTCGAACTCGACGTAACAACCACGGACATGGTGGATAAGGTGTTCGGCGTCATCGGCAAGACAGCGGATTTCCTTCCCCAGCCTATCTCCTTTCTCGAGTTGCAGGATCAGATCGCGAACAGGCTGCTTCCCGTGCAGGTTGGCTTCAAGTGGAACGACGGCGACGGTCACGTCGCCGTCGTTTGCGGCGTTTCAAGCCAGCAAGACGAGCCGCAGGTCTATGTCAATGACCCGATCTATGGGGCGGGATGGGTCGACCTCAACAGTCTGCAGTCCGCCTACGGTCTAGGTGGGTCATGGCAGTGGACATGGACATTGGAAGGGTAGAAATGGCATTCACGCGGCAATTGGAAGCACGCAGGCTGGAAGAGCTGCGGGGCGAACTTGGCTATTACCTCAGTGCACATCCGCATCCAGCTTTGGGCGAGGGCGCCCTGTTCATCGGGGAGGGCTTTGAAACATATTCTTTATCCGTCGACGGGATCGCCCGCGCCGCACACGGCGTTGATCTTGCCGCCTGTCTTGTCAAAACTGGCAATTGGCAGCACCAGATTCTGCGAAAGGGTCAACCCGCGGCCATTGCGTATTCAGGCACGCGTGGCGATATGAGGGATTCCTGGCACATTCGCGGAGTGGTCGCGTCGCCGGCCGCAGCCAAGATTGATCGCGCTATTCAATGGATTGACCGCCAACGTCCCGAAGACAAAATTGAGGTCTTCTTTTTCATCGCGCCCGCGTTCCAATTGCAGGCCTTTCTTCTCAAGGGGTTCAGCGCCGAAGAAGTCTTCATCGTGTTGAATCCGTTTCGATCGGGATTGCTGGACGAGGGCGTCGTTTACTCGCCGAGCGCGATGGCGACCGCTTTGAGCACGTCGAAGCCAGCCCAGGGAGTGACCGCTCCAACGGCTTTCCGCAAGTGAGTTATCGAAATAGTCGTCCTACCCTCAACGATTATCCTCCGAACGAAAGTGTGTTAGGAACTGAGTGCCGCGGAAACCCCGCCACTTGGTTACCCCATATGCAAGTCTGTCTCCCCTTGAAGCAGTTCCGAATGTCTTTTGATGCCGCGGACCGAGATACAGAGAGAGGCTTTGAATCAAAGCCAAGTACCTTCTTCCACTTTGCCTCGTTGTGCTCATTACAGTCCGAGCAGCATGCGAAGCAGGGCAGTCATCTTTAGAAAGGCCCGGGGTGAAACGTCGGGAAGGGGCGACGCCTGCAAGTCTTCGGATGCGCTCCAGAGGAGCACCAACTCCGCGTGAGAACAAGTGACGGAGAGTCGGCAAGTGTGCGCCGATCTGGCGCATGATTCTCGGTTGACGAGAACAGGCCAAGTCACTCGCCGACAGAATTCCGGCCGGTTGGCCGGCTATGAGGAATTCACTTACCGGCCGTTCGCGTTCTCGCGCACCGGCATCTCCTGGGAAGTGAGAACATGTGCCGCAAATGGAAAAGGGCGGCCGATCAGGCCGCCCTTCGCTGACTCGCTGACTCGCCAACCAGCTACTCCCCAGCAGCCTCCACAGCCTTGGTCTGCGCCACGGTCCAGTCCGCCCCGCCCACCTTGAAGCGCGCGAAACGCCGCACCGTGATGTTCTCGCCCAGCTTGCCCACCTTCTGCGCAATCAGTTCCTTGATGCTGATGGACTGCTCCTTGATGAACGGCTGCTCCAGCAGGCAGACTTCCTCGTAGAACTTCGCCATCTTGCCGTCAACAATCTTCTCGATGACCGGCGCGGGCTTGCCTGTTGCCGCCGCCTGCGCGCGAAAGATCTCCTTCTCGCGCTCCAGATCCTCGGCAGTCACATCCTCGGGCTTCACGTATCTCGGATCGCTGGCCGCAATGTGCATCGCGACGTCCTTCATCAGCTCCTGGAAGTCCTCCGTCCGAGCCACAAAATCGCTCTCGCAGTTGATCTCCACCAGCACACCGATCTTGCCGCCCGCGTGGATGTAGGTGCCCACGGCGCCCTCGTTGGTGGTCCGCGACGCCTTCTTCTGCGCGCTGGCCATGCCGCGCTTGCGCAGCACCACAAAAGCATCCTCGATGTTGCCCTTGGTCTCCTGCAGGGCCTTAAGGCAGTCGCCCATTGGTGCGCCGGACTTCTCGCGCAGTTCTTTCACCAGCTTTGCATCAATCTTCTCGCTCACAGTCGTCATCTCTCTTTTTCCATTCGTCAGGTATTCTCACGCCCCCAATGTCAGGAGGCACAAAAAAGCGTGGCACGGGTTGCGCGCCACGCCGGGTCATGCACGCGCTTGTGCGCAAATTGTTTAGTCGCCGCCCTCGGCCGCCTCAGCCTCTTCCAGCAGGGCCGCAACAGCCGCCGGAGCCTTGCGGATTCCGCCGCCCAGCGCCGCTTCAAGATCCACTTCCTCGGTCGGCGCAGCCTCAACCGGCGCGCTCTCCTCAGCCGGCGCTTCCAGCGGCTCCTCATGGAAGGCCTTGTCGCCCACCAGGTTCACGCCCTCCGCAGCCGCATCGGCAATCTTTGAGGTAAACAGCCGGATAGCGCGCAGCGCGTCGTCGTTGCCCGGGATCACGTAATCCACCACCGTGGGATCGCAGTTCGTATCCACCACCGCAACCACGGGAATGCCCAGCTTGCGGGCTTCCTTCACCGCAATGGCCTCGTTGTTTGAGTCCACTATGAACAGCGCATCGGGCAGCCGCTTCATGCTCTTGATGCCGGCCAAATTGGCTTGCAGATGCTTGCGCTCCCGCTCCAGCCGGATCACTTCTTTTTTGGTCAGGAGTTCGTAGCGTCCATCGCCGGCCATCTCGTCCAGTTCCTGAAGGCGCTTCACTGACTTCTGCACCGTCACCCAATTGGTCAGCAGCCCGCCCAGCCAACGGTTGTTGATGTAGGGCATGCCCGCGCGCGTCGCCTCTTCGGCAACCGCGTCCTGCGCCTGGCGCTTGGTGCCGACAAAAAGGATCGACTTGCCGCCCGAGCACAATTCGGTAACAAATTTCGACGCGTCCTTGAAAAGCTTCAGCGTCTTCTGCAGGTCAATGATGTAAATACCGTTGCGCTCGCCGAAGATATACTCCTTCATCTTCGGATTCCAGCGCTTGGTCTGATGCCCGAAGTGGACTCCCGCTTCGAGCAGCTCCTTCATGGTGATGGTTGCCAAGACTCCTCCTCATTGAATTGCATCCGGGTGGTCGATGCCGGCGTCCGGATTTAGGCCCGCCAAAGCGGGAGAGTGAAAAGCAGCTATCAGCCTTCAGTTTTTAGCCCTCAGCTCGGATTGCCACTACCAAGCTGAGGGCTGACGGCTGAGGGCTGACAGCTCGCAAGCGCTTTAGCGCTTCGAGAACTGGAACCTCTTGCGGGCGCCCTTCTGCCCGTACTTCTTGCGTTCCTTTTGGCGCGCGTCCCGGGTCAGCAGGCCTTCGGCCTTCAGCGCCTTGCGCAGCTCGGGGTTGAATTCAATCAGCGCCCGGGCCACGCCCATCTTCACCGCATCAGCCTGCGCCGCCACGCCGCCGCTCTTCACCGTGGTCACCACGTCGAAGTTAGCCGACATCTCCACCAACACCAGCGTCCGCTTGGCCGCCACGCGCTGCTGCTCGGTAACAAAGTACTCGTCGAATCCCTTGCCGTTGACCTTCCACTCGCCCGTTCCCGGACGAAGAAACACTCGCGCAATCGCCGACTTCCGCCGCCCCGTACCGTAATACTGAACCAAATCTGCCATTCTCTCCTCTTAGCCTGGAGCCAGTAGCCTGAAGCCAGTAGCTCGTGCTCGTCAAACCCAACCCACTGATTCGCCCGCTGCCGATTCCCTGAAGGAATGAGCTACAGGCTACCGGCTACAAGCTGCCGGCTGCCTTTACATCGCCACCGGCGCCTGCGCCTGGTGCGGATGCTTGTCCCCGCGATACACCTTCAGCTTGGTCCCCATCTGCCGGCCCATCTTGTTCTTCGGCAGCATGCCCTTGATGGCCTCTTCCAGCACCTTCTCCGGCTTGCGGTTCATCAGCCGCGTAAACGACTCTTCGCGCAGCCCGCCCGGAAATCCCGTATACCGGCGGTAGAGCTTCTTCTCGCCCTTCATGCCGGTCAGCTTCACCTTCTCCGCGTTGATCACAATCACATGGTCGCCCATGTCAATGTAAGGAACATACTTCGGATTCAGCTTGCCGCTCAGTACGTTGGCGGCCCGGGTGGCCAACCGGCCCAGGGTCTGGTCCGCGGCATCAATCACATACCATTTGCGGTCAATGTTCTTGCCGCTGGGAACAAAGGTAGACATCGCTCTCCTGCCTCAATCAGCTTTCTCAAAAAAACGCCACGCAAAACGCGCTATCCCGCCCGTTACGCGCGGGACTGAAAAACTCCACCCACTCTCCAAACAAATCTGTTCGGGTGAGGATTGCGGTATTCGCCCTCGTTGGGCTCCTGGCTCTGCTGGAATGGAATGCTGACCGCCAACAGAAGGTGGCCTGCGCCGGCGATCTCCCCTTGAAGGGCTCTCCCGGCCGGGTCCGGAACCTCAGTCACAGACCCCAGGCGCAACACCGCGCAAGGACTCCAGAATACGCGATTTACAAACCGGAGTCAACGATTTGGGCTCTGGTTTGAGCCGCAAGGTCTCGAATTCTCTTGGTCTTCGGAACCAACGCTGCGATACACTCGCGAAACAGGCAAAAAATGCGACTCCTCGGCTCACTGGCTATTCTTGCGGTCCTTTGCTCGCCTGCATGGGCACAATCCACCCCTCCCGACCCGCAGCAAATGCTGGAAACAGCCTTCCACCGCTCCGACCTGTTTCACGCCGCCAATTCTCCGTTCGTTCTCGAAGCCGACTTCACCGCACAGATGAAGACGCCCATGACGGGCAAGGTCATTGTGCATTGGGGAGCCAGGGATCGATGGCGGATTGAGGTCGAACTCGGGGCGTTCGCCATGATCGAGACCAGAAATGGCGAGCAGAATCTCATCCTCCGCAACGTTCCCTTCACCCCAATCCGCGTTAAGGATCTCCTGTTGCTTCTGCGCCTGGATATACATCAACGAGAGTTGTCCGCCCGCAATCTAAAGAAGCATCGTCAAAACGGCCAGGAGGTCGATTGTATTGAATACGGCAAAGACGACTCATTGCATGCCTGCGTTGACCCGTCCACAGGCGACCTCCTGAGCGCGGAGACAACATGGGCTGAGGGCAAGCTTCACGCTGACTTCTCTGGGTTCACGGAGTTCCATGGCCTTCACATCCCCCAGCGGATGCTTCTTCAAACAAACGCGGGCAACGTCGTATCAGCAAACATCACTCGTCTGGCCCTTGAGCCATTCGACGACAAGCTCCTCGAACTTCCCAAAGATGCCATCGTTCGCCGGGAATGTGAAGGAGAAAAACCCGCCACAACGATCAAGATGGCGCAAATAGAATGGCCCCGCAATGGTTCCATTGGCGATGTCCAGACCTCGGTGACCGTGCTCCAGGACGGCTCGGTAGGCGATGTCGAGATTCTGGGAAGCGCATCTCCTGAGATGAATAGAGCCATCGTAAGTGCCATCAGAAAGTCGAAATATCAGCCCGCCATGTGCGGCTCCGACCCGGTCACCAGCGAACTTGAGGTCGACGTACAGTTCAGAAGATAATCCCCGGCGAGCGGCCCGGTTGCCACCCTGTGCGTTCTATCACGATGCTGGTTGCCCCAGGTGCCTCGCTTTTGGGCACCTGGGCCTAGGCCCCAACTCTTCCGTCATCTTCTGGCGCAGAATTCATCGCACCGGATGACCCAGCTCTCCCGCCAGCCGGAGGCCTGGGATAGACGCTCACCCCGCCGCAGAGTCCCCGCCAAAACCGGCCCAGAAAAGCTAGCCCCTACGACCAATCCCTCGCTCCCGTATTCCCCTATTCCCCTATTCCCCTATTCCCTGGTCCCTAATCCCTAATCCCTAGTCCCTAGTCCCTAGTCCCTAATCCCTAATCCCTAATCCCTAATCCCTAGTCCCTAGTCCCTAATCCCTAATCCCTAATCCCTGCTCCCCCTACGGCGCCTCCACCCGATAAACCCGCTGCGTAGCGCTAAGCACCAGCAGCGTCCGCGTTCCCGGCACAAACCGCGCCGCCAGCGGATAGTTGTCCAGCATCACCGTCTCAATCTTCTTCCCCGTATTCACGTCGTAAATCGACACCTCCTGCGGCTGGTTCGTCCCCGCCACCAGCCCGGCCGTCGAGTCCGCCGTAAGCACCCGCCCAAAAAACGCCATCATCCGCCGGCCCGTGGTCGCGTTGTACACCACGGAATTATTGTGGTTGCCATAAACCGTCAGCAGGTGGCCGTACAGGTTCGCTGAGCGCTGGTCGCGGCTGCCCCACGGAACTCCCGCGCCAACGTACACCGGAAGCTCCGGCGCAACATAAATCCGCTGCGGCGCACCGGTGCGCGCATCCAGCACCTCCACCACCAGCCCGCGCTCCACAAACTCCTTGATCTGGTCTGACGTCCGCAGCACAAGATTCCGGTGATGATCGGCTTCTTCGCTTCCCGTCTCATCCTCGCGGTCCGCCACCAGCAGCAGTTGCTTGTCATTGTCCGGCTCCAGAATCAGCGGCGCGCTCCACTTGAACCGCCGCGACCACAGTGCCGCTCCGGTCTTCGCATCCACCCCCTCAATCGTGACCTCGCGATCCACCGTCTGCTCCGGCAAAAACGGCTTGTAGTCCACCAGCACGCTTCCATACTGGATCTGCTCGGCCTGCCAGCTCAACGTGGGCGCAACCTTCCCCGTGCGCCGGTCAATCACCAGATTGCGCGCCGGCTTCAGCTCCCAGTCGTGAATCTTTGCTTCCAGCTTGTCCTCGCCGTCAAACATCGCATTGCGGAACGGCCCGGTCAGCGCCGTCTGCTTGCCCGTGGTCACATCCCACACCGCGCCGCGCACCCGGTCTGACACCGCAAGAAACCGCCCATCCTCGCTGAAGTACGCCGCCTCCGGCGAATACAGCGGCGTAACCGGCGCCCCCGCTTTCTCCATCGCGCCGCCCAGCTTGCCCGTCTCAATCCCGCCACCCCACGCCTCGCGCACCACGGTGTCTCCGGTCAAATCCAGCGGCTCCAGCGGAAACGTCGCCCTCAACTTCCCCGTCGCAGGATCGAACAGCGCCGCCGCCGAGCCCTCTGATGGCCCCGTCAACAGAAACGGGCTCTTGGTCACGCTCCCAATCCACGTCCGCCCCATGGTGAACGTGTTCAGCGGCAATCCGCCGGGGAAAGTGGTGAAGCACATCTTGAACGTGTCCAGCGGACCGCCCGCCTTGTGACCCCAGTCGCACTCAAACGCCAGCTTGTCCGCCTGCACAAACGCCATGCGGCTCTCCGTCAGGTTATGCAGGTCCAGGCCCAGGTTCACCGTCTTCTGCGCCTCCACGTCAAAGGCCACATTCGCCGTCCCTGACGACGCCACAAAATACCGCCCGTCCTGGCTCCAGGCCGCCGCGCCCTGCCGCGCTTCATTCACCGCGCGCATCACCGGCCCTGTTGCCTGCGGACCCAGCTGCGGCCGATAAAAATTCAAATCCTGGTACACCAGCTTGCCCGTGCGCAGATCCGTCAGCTTCAGCCACCCCATGTCCCAGTTCCGGCTGAAGCACGCAAACGTGAATCCATCCGGCGAAAGGCTCGCCTGCAGGCATCCGTAATAGTCGCTGAAATCCAGCGCCCCGTTAATCTGCTTTCGCGCAATGCTCCAATCCTCAAAGCGCAGCCCCGAGTAATAAAACACCACGTCCTTTGAGTCCGGCGTAAACTGCGCCATCTGCGCGTCCAGCGCGTCAATTGAGAACAGCAGCTTCAGCGGACTGCGCTCGTATACGTGAATCTGCCACCCGTCCTGCGCCAGCAGGTACCGCCCATCCGGGCTCACCCGCACGTTTTCCAGCGCCGGGCTCATCGGCGGATCAAGCGCCGCATACGCAAGCCCCGGCGTCTCCGCCGTCAGCGGATTCACCGGCGCCCGGTTCATCGCCGCCTGGAAATCCGTGAACACCGCATTCCGGCTCGCCGGCGCCTCGCGGCACGCGCCGGGAAGCCCCTTGGCCATCTTCTTCGCCAGGTTCACCCGCATGCTCACCACCGGCGTCACTTCCATCAGGTCGGTCAGAATGTTTCCCCTGAACCCCACATTCACGCTCACGCGGTCCAGCATGCTGGCATACTCCCCCGGCGCATATCCCGCCTTCACGTACGCGTAAAAGCCCACCCGGTCCGCCAGCAGCTCATCGTCCTGCTGGTCCTGCTCGCTCAGGCGCGGCTTCCACTTCGTGTCCAGAAACACTCGCGGCACGTTCAGCAGGCGCTGAAACTGGTCGTTAACATCGTCCTCACCGCCCACCTGCTTCACGTTCAGCAGGTTTTTCAGCTGCAGCGTCAGTGCCGTGGCCGTGTGGTGGGTGTAAACCCGCCCAATCTCATGCGCCAGCATTCCCGCCAGCTCGTCCTCATTGCGCGCGTCCAGCACCAGTTTGCGGCTCAAGTAGATCTGCCCGCCGGCCAGCGAAAAAGACCGTATCTCGCCCGATTCAAACACGTGAACCACGTAGTGATAAGGTGCCGCGGGAAGCTCGCCCGCCAGCTTCTCCGCCAGCCGCGCCAGATAGCCGGTCTTCTCCGTCGGCAGCAGCATGTACTGCGGCTCCATCTCCGCCGCCTGCGCCTCGCCCAGCCACTCCTCCTGCTGCGGAGTAAACATGTTCGCCCGCTTCACGCTCAGCGCCGGCGCCGGAATCGCACACGCCGCAGACCCCGCCGCCTCCGCCCGCGCACTCCCAATAGCAGCAAAACCGACTCCCAAAAGCAAAACCGCCGGCAAAATTCGCCTGCCGTACCGCCGGTCTCCAGACCGGGATCCCCAACCGCCACGCTCTCGGCGCATCGCGCCTCCTCTGACCTCACGGCCACATCCACCGCCCCACGGCCCGCGCCAGGAACGTCCTCCCAGCCGAAAAATCTTTGCTGCTAATCATAAGAGCCTTCTCCGCCGGCGAAGGTTATGCCCATCACAGTGGAAAGCCGCAATCCAGCCGTCAAACCACCCTGTCCTCCTCAAGGTCCCTGAGCCGCGCCAAGGGCCAAGGAATCCGCCAATCTTCCCCGGAACCCGCCGGCGCTTCTCCACGTACCTGAATACGAGTCCTCATCCAGCAAGTCCGAGGTGAAACGGACCATGAACAACCTGAAACAGGATCTGCGTTACGCGTTCCGGGCCCTGGTACAGATGCCCGGGCTCAATCTCGTCATTATCTTCTCCATCGCCCTGGGCATCGCCGCCGTCACCACCGTCTTCAGCGTGGCCAATGGCCTCCTCTGGGCGGTGCTGCCCGTGCACGATCCCGGCCGCCTCGTCATGTTCTCTGAGGGCAATTCCTTCTCCTGGCCCGACTATCTCGACCTGCGCGACCAGACCTCGGAATTCTTTGAGAATGGCATCGCCGCACACTTTCCCCTCATTCCCGCTAGTGCCGGCGGCTCCGGCTCGCCTGAGCGTGTCTGGGGTCAGGCGGTCAGTGGAAACTTCTTCTCCATGCTGGGACTCAAAATGGCCGCGGGGCGTCCCATCGTAGCGCAGGAAGACGCAGCGCTCGGCGGCAACCCAGTAGTGGTCCTCGGGCACAATCTCTTTACCCGCCGTTTCGGCGGCGATCCCGCAATCCTGAATCATGAAGTGATTCTGAACGGAAAGCCCTACACCGTAGTCGGAGTGGCCCCAGCCGGGTTTGAAGGCACCGAGCGCGGAATAGCAGCCGAGTTCTGGGTTCCCCTCTCCATGGCGGAAACCATCCAGCCTGACATTCTGGCTACCGGAGTGCACAGAACCAATCGCCCGGACAAGTGGCTCATGCTCAATGCGCGGCTCAAGCCCGGCGTCAGCCGCGCCGCCGCCCAAAGCGCCGTCAACCTGGCCATGAGTCGCCTCGACCAGAAGTACCGCCCCACCGACAAGCATCCCCAGCCCATCACCCTCCAGACCGCCGGCAACCTCATCGCGGGCTCGCATACTCCCGCCACGCTTCTGATTGTCGTTCTCATGGTCATCGTCGGCTCGCTGCTCATGGTGGTCTGCGCCAACGTCGGCAATCTCCTCCTGCCTCGCGCGTCGGGCCGGCAAAAAGAAATCGCCGTTCGCCTGGCCCTGGGCGCCACCCGCCGCAGGCTCGTAGGCCAGTTGCTTACTGAGAGCACCCTGCTTGCCGCGCTCGGCGGCGGACTGGGCGTTTTGCTCGCCGGCGCCGCCGCGCGCGCTCTCTCCAGTTTTCAGCTTCCCATTCCGTTGCCCATCAAGTTCGATTTCAATGTCGATTTGCGCGTCCTCGCATTCGCGGCGCTGCTCACCCCGCTAACCGCTCTGCTCTTTGGATTGGCTCCGGCACTCCGCGCCACCCGGCCTGACATTGCTGTGGTGCTCAAGAGCGGCCGCGGCCACTCCGGACCCAGCAAGCGCTTCGGAATGCGCAACACGCTGGTCATCATCCAAATGGCGGTTTCGGTCGTGCTTCTGGTTGCCGCCGGGCTCTTCCTCCGCAGCCTGCACAACGCCGGTTCCATCAATATAGGATTCAAGCCCGACCACATCCTCATTGCCGCCGTCGATCCCCGGATCCATGGCTACTCCGACGCGCAGACCGCAGCGTTTCTAACTCAGCTTCGCCAGCGCGTCGCGGCGCTACCCGGAGTCAGGTCCGTTGCCTACACTGACCTTGTGCCGCTAAGCATCGCGTCCACCGGCAATAACTTCACCGTCGACGGTGCCAGCGGAACCTCCCCGCAAGCCACGGAGTCAAATGTCTTCACCGTGAGCGATGGATTCTTCGCGACCATGGGCATGGAGATCCATCGCGGCCGTGACTTTAACCCTCAGACTGAATTAGGCAGTGTGATTCTGAATGAGCACATGGCCACCAAAATGTTTCCCCAGCAGGATGCGGTTGGCAGAGTCATTCGCCAGGGAGACAAAAAGTTCACCGTCATCGGCGTAGTAAACGACTCCAAAGCGCGCACCATCGGCGAAGCGCCTGAGAATTGCGTCTATATGCAGTTGGGCGGCGCGGCCAGCGGATCAGCCAGTTTCTTCGGCATCTCCATGCTGGTAAAAACGGCCAGCGACCCGCGCCGTTTTGAGCAGCCGGTGCGCGCAGCCATTGCCTCACTCGATTCAAGAATGGCCGTCTTCAACACCGGCACAATGGAGGAGCACGTATCCACGGCCCTCCTGCTGCCCCGAGTTTCGAGCCTCCTCTTCGGCCTCTTCAGCGTCATCGGATTGTGTCTCGCGGCCATCGGTCTGTACGCAGTTATGAGTTACTGGGTCCGCGGCCGCGTCCATGAGATAGGAATAAGGATGGCCCTCGGAGCCGGCAACGCCAACGTATTCAAGATGGTCTTCCGCCAGGGGCTCTCCGTGGCCGGCATCGGCCTCGCCATCGGGCTAGGCATAGCTCTGCTCCTGGGTCGCTTTGCCGCCAACCTTTTATACGGCATCAGCGGAGCAGATCCCGTCACCTACACAACCGTTTGCGCCACCCTGGCAGTAACCGCAATAGTAGCCATAACAGTGCCGGCAATGCGCGCAGCAAGAGTCCAACCAGCCACAGCCCTCCGCCAGGAATAACGGGTCTCGCCGCCACCGGTAGTTGCGCCCCGTTCATCGCAACTTCACCGCGATGAGCCGTCGTGCCGCATGTAGCGCCGGCCTCCCGGCCGGCTGTAGCGGGGGCCTCCCGGCCCCCGCCCCGGCTCAGCGGCACATGGCCCCGATTTCAGCGAGGGTTCCACCCTTTGAAAGTGCCTCCGGCCCTCATCCGCCGCGGCGCAGGGCTCCGGACCTTTCTGTGCCTTTGTCCCTTTCCCCCAGCTTTTATCACGCGAAAACCGCCCCCGTGCTATCATTTCCCCAACTTCTAAGGGACTCTTCTTCCGTCTTTGTAGTAAGTCGTGGCGCGGTAATGTGCTTCCCCTCGGGCCCCTCTGCACTGCAATCTCCCGATACTGAGCCCCTGCGCGCTCTTAAGGAGATTGTTGCCATGCGATCCCTCTCTGCCGTCGCCCGCTCCCTGCGCACCCTCGCCTTCATTCTTGCCTTCGCCGCCTTCGCATCCACGATCCAGGCACAAACTGCGACCACCACAGCTTTGGCAATCACATCGGCTGGCGCACCCGCCTCCACTGTCAGCTCGGGCACCGTGGTCACGCTAACGGCAACGGTAACCGCTGGATCGACGCACGTCACG
>Ga0265339_10000454_pt1 | contig 32083 bp, 27 predicted proteins | sample 4CB219metaG_FD_202085 | JGI IMG/M metagenome (GOLD analysis project Ga0265339, IMG submission 202085) | Rhizosphere microbial communities from Carex aquatilis grown in University of Washington, Seatle, WA, United States - 4-CB2-19 metaG | ecosystem: Host-associated > Plants > Roots >... | reverse complement strand
CGATGATCGAGCCTTCACCGCCACGCAGCGAGAAGCCACCGAGGACGGCCGCAGCAATGGCGTAGAGCTCGTAGAAATTGCCGAAGCCCGAGGGCGCGACGGAGCGCGTGTACATCGAGAAGTAGATCGCCGCGATCACCGTCAGGATCTGGCAGATGATGTAGGCCGAGACGATGATGATGCCGGTCTTGATGCCCGAGAAGCGCGCCGCCTCCTCGTTCTTGCCGACGGCGAACAGGTAGCGGCCATAGATCGAGCGGTGCAGCACCACCCACATGATGACGCCGACGATAACGAGCGCAATGAACGGCATCGGGACGCCGTAGAGGCGGCCGGTCGCAATGAAGTCGAGATAGTCGAAATTCTGTCCCTGCAGGCCCGCCGAGGAGTCGCCGGTATAAAAGCGCGCGAGGCCGCGATAGATCAGCAGGCCGCAGAGCGTCACGATGAATGGCTGCAGCTTGAGACGGGTGATCAGCAGCCCGTGGATCGAGCCGATCACCACCGCGAGCACCAGCATCAGCAGGAGCGCGACCGGCCAGGGAATGCCCTGGTTGGCGATGAAATCGACGAACAGCACGCCGGTCAGCGCCATCATCGATCCCACCGAGAGCTCTATGCCGCCGGTCATGATGACAAAGGCCTGACCGAGCGCGGAGAGGCCGAACATGCCGACGAGATTGGCGGTGTTGGCGAGATTGATCGGAAGCAGGAAGCGCGGGTTGATCACGCTGACCACCGCTCCCACCACGATGATCAGGACGAGCAGCCCCAGATCCTTCTTGTTCATGCCGGCTCCCCCTCCAACAGCGGCTTGCCGATGGCGAGCCGCAAGATGTTTTCCTCGCTGAACTGCGGACGCTCGAGCAATCCCGACACGCGGCCCTCATGCATGACCGCGATGCGATCGGAGACGCCGATCACCTCTTCCATATCGGAGGAGATCATGATGAGGGCGACGCCGGAATCGGCGAGGCTGCGCATCAGGCGATAGATCTCGGCCTTGGCGCCGACGTCGATGCCGCGCGTCGGCTCGTCGAGGATAATAACCCTTGGCTGCATCGCGAGCCACTTGGCCAGAACGACCTTCTGCTGGTTGCCGCCCGAAAGCGTCGCAGCCGCGGTCATCACCTCAGGCACCTTGATGCCGAGATTGCGCCGCTGCTCCTCGGCGGTCTTGAGCTCGCTGTGGCGGGTGACAAGGAAGTTGCTGGTGTGGGTCGGCAGATCGGGGAGCGAGATGTTCTGCGCGATCGGGAAATCGAGCAGCAGGCCCGACCCCTTGCGGTCCTCGGGGACGAGGAAGATGCCGCGCTTGACGGCGTCGGCGGAATTGCGCGGCACGAAGCGCTCGCCGCCGAGCGCGAAATGGCCGCCAAAGATCGGATCGATACCGAAGATCGCGCGCGCCAGTTCGGTGCGGCCGGCTCCGACCAGACCGCCGATGCCGAGGATCTCGCCATTGCGAACGCTGAGGTCGATCTGCTGGTGAGGATAGGTGCCGGTGCGGACGCCCGCGACATCGAGCGCGACCTCGCCGGGTGTGCTGACCGAAGTCGACGCCTGGACCTTGAGGTCGCGGCCGATCATCAGCTTGACCATGCGGCCGTGCTTGATCTCGTCTTTTTCGAGCGTGCCGGCCATCTGGCCGTCGCGCAGCACGATGACGCGATCGGCGGCGCGTTCGATTTCGTGCAGGCGGTGCGAAATGAAGATGACGCTGATGCCCTCGGCCTTGAGCGACGCAATCACGTCGAGCAGCTTTGAGGTCTCCGACAGCGGCAGGCTCGAAGTCGGTTCGTCGAGAATGACGAGGCGAGCATTGGTCGACAGCGCCTTGGCGATTTCGACCATCTGGCGCTGCGCGAGCGATAACGCTGCGACGGGAGTTGACGGCTTGAAGCCGGCGCCCAGGCGCTTGAGGAGCGGCGCCGCCATGGCGCGCTGCTTTTCGGTGTCGACCAATTGCAGGAAGCCGCCGGTGCGCGGTTCGCGGCCGATGAAGATGTTGCTCGCGACGTCGAGGTTGTCGAAGAGATTGAGCTCCTGGTGGACGAACGCGATGCCCGCCTTGAAGGAGTCGGAGACGCTGAGCGCAGCGTGGGGCACGCCGTCGATCGTGATGGTCCCCGCGTCGGGTGCAAGCACGCCGCCGAGGATCTTCATCATCGTGGATTTGCCGGCGCCGTTTTCGCCGACGAGGCCGATGACTTCGCCCGGGGCCACGCTCATGGCGAAGCCCTGCAGCGCGACCACGCCTGGGTAGGCCTTGCGGATGCCCGAAAGGACGAGGAACGGCTCGGCGGGAGCCGGTGCGGTTGCGGCTGCGGTGCTGCTCATCGGTGGTGGAGACTAAGCCTGAGGATAGCGGGCGACAAGCATTGCTGCCGCCCGCGTCCTGTTGTTCCCATCCCTCAGAAGAGGGACAGGTTCATGGCTTACTTGCCCTGCATCGTCTTGAGGTTGGCAGAGTAGGCATCGATGTCCGCCGTGTGCAGGATCTGGCCCGGGATGATGATCTGGCCATTGGCCGGGATCGCCGGCTTCTTGCCGTCGAGGTAGTCGGCCATCAGGTGGAAGCCCTGGTAGGCCCACTGGAACGGCTGCTGCACGACGGTGCCCGCGATCGAGCCGTCCTTCACGCCAGCCAGCGTGACCGGATCGTCGTCGAAGCCGACGACGGTGATCGAGCCGAGCTTACCGGCGCTCTTGAGCGCATTGTAGATGGCCGGGGTGTTGTACGAGTAGAAGCCGACCATGCAGGTGATGTCCGGATTGCCCGCGAGCACGTCCTCGACGTTCTTCTGGGCCGCGGTCTGGTCACCGCCATCGGCGCGCGTATCAACGAGCGTGATCTGGGTGCCCTTGATGCCGTCGGTGAAGCCCTGAGCGCGGTCCTTGTAGTTGGACGCGTCCGGGGTTCCGACGAAGCCCATGCACTTGCCGCCCTTGGGCATCGCATCCTTGGCGATCTGCGAGGCGAGGGTGCCGAGCTGCACGTTGGACGAGCCAACGTAGGCAATGCGCTTGCTGGCGGGAACGTCGGAGTCGGTGGTGAAGAGCGCCGTCTCACCCGCGATCTTGTCGAGGAAGCCGGGCGAGTTGGCGTCAATATACGACACCATGATGCCCTTCACGCCGGCGGTCACGAGGTTGTCCATCAGGGCATCCTGGGTCGCGGCGTTCGACTGGTCGGGGTACTTGAGCTCGAGGGTGTAGTTCGGAATCTCGCCCTGGGCTTTCTTCATGCCCGCCTCGGCCGCTTTCCAGAAGTCGGCGGCGATGTTGACAACGAAAGCCAGCGTGGGCTTGTCCTGAGCGTACGATGCGCCAGAGAGCATCATGGCGGTCGCCAGGGCGGCGACCCCCGTCACGATAATCTTCATAAATCTGTCCTCCCAATTCCTGCCCCACGGGCAGGTTCGTGTCACACGACCGATCCGGATTATCCGGCCCCTGCGGTCCCTTGATCCGGGATCGATGCGCGCTGACAACTAGTCATACTTTCATTCGTACGTCCACCAAAAGTCATACTTTTAGACGGCGCCGGCCGAGGCCTTCAGGGCGAGCTCTTGTGCGCGTGGATCGCCTCGCCGAGGGCCTCGCGCGCCGCTTCGATCGTCTCGAAGGTCTGGCCGTCGAGCACGAAGGCGCCGAGCCGGACGGCGAGGAACCGGAACCCTTCATTCGATGGGATGACCACGCCGAGCGGCTCTCCGTCGACTTCCATGGCGACGGGCCGAGGCTGCGATTGATGAGAGACTGTTTCGTTCTGCACGGAGAATGCCTCCAACGGCGGCGCCAGTAATGGCGGCCGGGTGTTTAGCGACGGGCGAAGACGGGTTGGTGACGGGCCGCGGCCCAGAGGTCACATTCGCGTGTGTCGACGACACCAAAGTGTGGCTACGCGTTTGGCGCAGAATCCGGGATGGGCGGCGATGCGATCAACGGCAATCATGTTCGTCCCTTTCCGGTTTGGGCACGAGCCCTTGTCCAAACGCATTCTCAACATGGCCGCTGGCCGACGCACGGCGCGGCGCCACGAGGGAGCCATGAGCCGTTTCGGCTCCGAAGGCAATCGGGTTTGACGGGATGTGAGAGGCGGCCGCGGTCAAAGCCGCGGCCGGGCGCATCAACTTTTCGAGCGAGCCCGAGACCCGGGACGCTCGAGCCCGGGGTCGGCCAATCGCTCGTGCAAGCTAGCCCTTGTTCTTGTTGTAGACGTCGAAGATCACGGCGCCGAGCAGCACGAGACCCTTGACCACCTGCTGCAGGTCGACGTTGACGCCCATGATCGACATGCCCTGGTTCATCGTTCCCATGATGAACCCGCCAACGACCGTGCCGGCGACGTGGCCGACGCCACCCATGGCGGACGCGCCGCCGATGAACACCGCAGCAATGACGTCGAGCTCGCTGCCAAGGCCTGCGGCCGGAACCGCCTGGCCGAGCCGCGCGGCGATAATCAGGCCGCCAAGCGCGGAGAGGATGCCCATGTTGGCAAACACCAGCAGCGTCAGCCGCGCCGTCTTAATGCCCGAGAGCTGCGCTGCCTTGACGTTGCCGCCCATCGCATAGACGCGGCGACCGATGGTGGTCTTCCGCGTCAGGAAAGCGAACAGGCCGATCAGCACGCCCATCACCACCAGCACCACCGGCAAGCCCTTGTAGCTGGCGAACTGGAAGACCAGGAACATCGCGACCGCGCCGGTGATGACGGTCTTGATCGCGAACAGGCTGATCGGCTCGACCTCATGGCCGTGGCGTTCGCGCGTCCGCCGGTTCCGCAGGCCGAAATAGACATAGGCGATGATGCCGAGGACGCCGATCGCAATCGTCGTCATGTGGACGGTCAGGCCGCTGTTGAAGATCGGCTTGCCCGCCGCATTCAGCGCCACGGGGATAAGGGTGAGGCCGGAGCCGATGTCTGGAATGAAGCCCGAACTCAGCGCCTTGAAATCGTCCGGGAGCGGGCCGACGGATGCGCCACCGCCAAGGATGGCCTGGCACAGCCCACGGAAGATCAGCATGCCGGCAAGCGTCACGATGAAACTGGGGATGCGGTGATAGGCGATCCAATAGCCCTGTGCCGCGCCGATGCCGCCGCCGACCACGAGGCAGATGATCGACACGACGAGCGGATTGCTGAAGACACCGAGCGGCCAGATCACCATCATGCAGGCGGACAGCGCCCCGATGAACCCGGCGACCGAACCGACGCTCAGGTCGATGTGGCCGGAAACGATCACCAGCAGCATGCCGAGCGCCATCACGATGATGAAGCTGTTCTGCTGCACGAGGTTGGAGAGACTGACCGGCTTGAACAGCGTTCCATCGGTGGTGATCTGAAAGAACACCATGATCGCGATCAGGGCCAGCACCAGCCCGTAGTCGCGCAGGCTGCGGACGATACCCGGCGGCAGGAAGCCCCGCGCCGCCCTCGTGGTCTCGATCGTTCCAACCTGGGCCTGAGGAGCCGGAGCCGTCTCTGTGGTCATGATGCTAGTCCCTCTCCCCGAACGATGGCGCGCATGATCTTTTCCTGGCTGGCGTCGCTCGCCGCCATCTCGCCGACCATGCGACCGTCGTCCATGACGTAAATGCGATCGGTGATGCCGAGCAGCTCGGGCATCTCCGAAGAAATGACGATGATCGCCTTACCCTCGGAGGCAAGCCGCGCGATGATCGTGTAGATCTCGTATTTGGCGCCGACGTCGATGCCTCGGGTGGGCTCGTCGAGGATCAGCACGTCCGGATTGGCGAACAGCCATTTGCTGAGCACCACCTTCTGCTGATTGCCGCCCGATAGGTTGCCGGTCTTCTGGTAGACGCTCGGCGAACGGATATTGGTGCGGCTGCGATAGTCGTTGGCGACGTCGACTTCGCGCATGTCGTCGATGACGCCGGCCCTCGACACGTGCTTGAGGTTGGCGATCGTGATGTTGGCCTTGATGTGATCGATCAGGTTGAGGCCGTAGGTCTTGCGATCCTCGGTCACGTAGGCGATGCCCTGCTCGACCGTCCTGCCGACGCTCGAGGTATCGATCTTCTTGCCCTCGAGATAGACCTCGCCGGTGATCCGGCGGCCGTAGGACCGCCCGAACAGGCTCATCGCAAACTCGGTGCGGCCGGCGCCCATCAGGCCGGCGATGCCGACGACCTCGCCCTTCCTGACCTTGATGTCGATGCCCTTGATCACGTGCCGGTCGGCGTGCAGCGGATGGTAGACCGACCAGTTCTTCACTTCGAACGTCACATCGCCGATCTTGGGATCGCGCGGCGGATAGCGGTCGTCGAGCGGCCGGCCCACCATCGAGGTGATGATGCGGTCTTCGCTGGCATCGGCGCGGCTGAGCGTCTCGATCGTCTGGCCGTCGCGGATGATGGTGACGTGGTCGGCGACGCGCGCGACTTCGTTGAGCTTGTGGGAAATCAGGATCGAGGTGATCCCCTGCCCCTTGAATTCGATCAGCAGGTCGAGGAGCGCGCGGCTGTCCTTTTCCGAGAGGCTCGCGGTCGGCTCGTCGAGGATGAGCAGCTTGACCTGCTTGCTCAGCGCCTTGGCGATTTCCACCAGCTGCTGCTTGCCGACGCCGATATTGGTGATGAGGGTCTTGGGGTCTTCGTTGAGCCCGACCTTCTTGAGCAGCGTTGCGGTGCGCGCTTCGTTGGCGTTCCAGTCGATGATGCCGAATTTGGCCTGCTCGTTGCCGAGGAAGATGTTCTCGGTGATCGAAAGCATGGGCACCAGGGTGAGTTCCTGGTGGATGATGACGATGCCTACATGCTCGCTGTCGTGGATGCCTTTGAAATGGCATTCCTGTCCGCGGTAGATGATGGTGCCTTCGTAGTCGCCGTCCGGATAGACGCCCGACAGCACCTTCATCAGGGTGGACTTGCCCGCGCCGTTTTCGCCGACGACGGCGTGAATCTCGCCCTCGGCAACACTGAGATTGACGTGCGACAGCGCCTTCACGCCCGGAAAGGTCTTGGTGATATCACGCATCTCGAGGATGACGGACGTCATGGGCGATACCCGCGGTGGAGATCGGCGCTGACCTTAGCGGCGCTGGCGCCAGACGAAAAGGGGCCCCGCCTGCGCGGGACCCCGATGCGTGCGTTCGACCTTACTTAAGGTCGTCGGCTTTGATGTATCCCGAGTCGACGACCAGCTTCTGGTAGTTGGACTTGTCGACGGCGTACGGCGTCAGCAGGATCGAGGGAACGACCTTCTTGCCGTTGTCATACGACTTGGTGTCGAGGCCATCCGGCGTCTTGCCCGACAGAACGGTGTCGACGAGCTTGACGGTGGCGGCGGCCAGCAGACGGGTGTCCTTGAAGATGGTCGAGTACTGCTCGCCCGAGATGATCAGCTTCACCGAGGCGGTCTCGGAGTCCTGACCGGTCACGACCGGCCAAGGCTGGCTGTCCGTGCCGTAGCCCACGGCGCGAGCCGACGCGGTGATACCGCGGCTCAGACCGTCATAGGGCGAGAGCACGCCATCGACGCGGCTGCCGTCCGAGTAGTAGGCGGAGAGCAGGTTGTCCATGCGGGCCTGCGCGGTGGCGGCGAGCCAACGCAGCGTGCCGACCTTGTCCATGCCCATCTGGCCGGACTTGATGTTGATCGTCTTGTTGTCGATCAGCGGCTGCAGGACCGACATGGCGCCGTTGTAGAAGAAGAAGGCGTTGTTGTCGTCAGGCGAGCCACCGAACAGCTCGACGTTCCACGGCTTGGTGTTCGGGAAACGCTCCTTGAGGCCCGCGATCAGCGAGTTGGCCTGGAGAACGCCGACGCCGAAATTGTCGAACGAGGTGTAGTAGTCCACGTTCGGCGAGTTGCGGATCAGGCGGTCGTAAGCGACGACGACGATGCCGGCGTCATGCGCCTTCTGCAGCGCATCGGTCATCGTGGTGCCGTCGATCGAGGCGATGATCAGAGCCTTGGGGCTCTTGGTGATCTCGTTCTCGAGCTGGCTCAGCTGGGTCGGGATGTCGTCCTGCGCGTACTGCAGGTCGACGGTGTAGCCGAGGGCCTCGAGCTGGGACTTGACGGCGTCGCCGTCGTTGATCCAGCGCTGCGAGGTCTTGTTCGGCATGAGCACGCCGACCAAACCCTTGTCGGCGGCATAGGCGAGCGAGCTGGTCAGCGCGACGGCGCCGACAGCCGCGGCTGCCAAGATCAGTTTCAGAGTTTTCACTAGCGTCCTCCCAGACGTGTTGAAAGCCGCACCTGCGGCAAGTCCGCGCTGGAGCTGAGTGAGGATGAATGCGGGCCCTACGCTGGCATCCCAGCCCCCGCCTCGCGGCAATTCACGACGGTTGGGTCGCCCCAACCGCGCCACTGCCCCGACGCCCTCCCACGGCTGCCTTTGCGGCTAGTTCGTGCGAAACATTGCACGCGCGGGACGCTAGAGTAATCAGATACTCCTGTAAAGACGCGGGAAACTTCCGAGCCGACGATAGCGCGTCCGGAGCCGGAGTTTCCGGCCGGGATGGTTATGATAGCGCTTTCAAACCAGCGTGTACGACCATTGACGGACGGTCAGGATGTCCGGCTAATGCGACCCGGACTATAAAAAACATGTCTGATAGGTCGAGGTAACGACTTTGGGAGGAGTCGGCCGCAAGATCGGCAATGCGACACCCACCGCGACGGCGGTGGTGGCGGAGTCGCTTGCGCAGATCGTCCTGAACGAGATGGCTCCCGGGCACAGCCTGCCGAGCGAGGCCGATCTCGCCGCCCGCTTTCACGTCAGCCGGCTGACGGTTCGCGAGGCGGTCAAGATGCTTGCCGGCCGCGGCCTGCTCGATGTCGGGCGCGGACGCCGCGCGGTGGTTCGCGAGCCGGACGGCATTGCCCTCTCCGACTATCTGACGATCCATGTCCAGGGCGACCCCAAGGGGCTGTTCGACGTGCTCGAACTCCGGCTGTCGCTCGAGGTGCAGTCGGCCTCGCTTGCGGCGCGCCGGCTCAACCGCGCGGGGCTGGTCGCGCTGGAAGCGGCGATCTCGGGCATGCGCGAAGCGGCCGATGCGGGCAAGGTTGGGATCGACCCCGACGGCTCGGAGCTCCGCTTTCACGATCACGATCTCGGCTTTCACGGCGCTGTCGCGCTCGCGAGCGGCAACCGGGTGATCTCGCACCTGTTCGAGGCGATGGCTCCGCCGCTCCGGCGCGGCTTCTATTTGAGCCGGCGCGGCCATCTGCTGCGCGGGCACGGCGTCGACGACACGATCGCCGCCCATGTGATGATTCTCGAAGCCATCCGCGACGGCAATGCGCGCGCCGCGGAAGCCGCGATGCGGGCCCATCTCGAGGAAACGGAACGCGATATCCGCGCCATGTTCGAACCGGCCACGCTCCCCGCAACGCCGTGGACGGGCGCTCCGGACAGCACCTGATACCAGAACATCGTTTCAGCCTTCGAGCTCTTCGCGCAGGGCCTCGAGCGTCAGCCACTCGTCCTCGGCCGCAGCCCGGCGAGCCTCGGCCCCCGTCAGCTGTCGCGAGGCGTCGGCAAAGCCCTGCGGGTCGCGGGCGTAAAAGGTCGGATCGGCGAGCTTCGCGTTGAGCCGCGCGATCTCCAGGGTCAGCCGCTCGATCTCGCCCGGAAGCGTTTCGAGCGCGTGTTTGTGCTTGAACGAAAGCTTGCCGCGCGCCGGGGCGACCGGGGGACGCACGGCAACCTGCGGCGCGCTGTCCCTGCGAGCCTCCTTGACGACGGCCGGCTTGGTGACCCCAAAGCCGCGCTGCGCCACCATGTCGGTGTAGCCGCCCGCATATTCGATCCAGCGCCCGTCACCCTCGGCGACGACGACGGAGGTCGCGACGCGGTCGAGAAAGTCGCGGTCGTGGCTGACGACCAGCACCGTGCCGCGATAGTCGCCGAGCATCTCCTCGAGCAGGTCGAGCGTTTCGAGATCGAGATCGTTGGTCGGCTCGTCGAGCACCAGCACGTTGGAGGGCAAGGCCAGCGCCCGCGCCAGTGCCAGCCGGCCACGCTCGCCGCCGGAAAGCTTTTCGACGGTGGTGCGGGCCTGCTCGGGGGTGAACAGGAAGTCCTTCATGTAACCGACGACGTGCTTGGGCTCGCCGTTGATCCGCAGCGTATCCGACCCGCCACCGGTCAGAACGTCCTTCAGCGTCGAGGACGCGTCGAGCGCCTTGCGCCCCTGGTCGAGTGTAGCAAGCTGCAGGTTCGAGCCAAGGCGGACCGTACCGGAATCTGGTTCCAGTTCGCCAGTCAGCATCCCCAGCAACGTGGTCTTGCCCGCACCGTTCGCTCCAATCAGACCCAGCCGATCGCCGCGGATGACCCGCGTCGAGAACTCCGTGACGATCGGTCGATCGCCGAAGCTCTTGCTGATGCGATCGGCCTCGATCACCATACGGCCGGAGGTCTCGGCCTCGCTCGCGGCGAGCCGCACATTGCCGACGCGCTGCTTGAGGTTGCGCCGTTCGCTCCGCAGATCGTGCAGCGCTCCGAGGCGGCGGACATTGCGCTTGCGCCGCGCCGTGACCCCATAGGTCAACCAGTGCTCTTCGCGGACGATCTCGCGGTCGAGCTTGTGGCGGGCAGTATCCTCTTCATCGAGCACGGTATCCCGCCACGCCTCGAAGGCGCCGAAGCCGCGGCTCAGCCGGCGCGTCGCGCCGCGATCGAGCCAGACGGTCGCGTCGGTCAGGTCGGTCAGGAATCGCCGGTCGTGGCTGACGATCACCAGGGCCGAGCGCAGACTGGCGAGCTCCGCTTCCAGCCATTCGATGGCGGGCAGATCGAGGTGGTTGGTGGGCTCATCGAGCAGCAGCACGTCCGGCTCGGGGGCAAGCACCTGCGCCAGAGCGGCACGACGCGCCTCGCCCCCGGACAGATGGGCCGGATCCTCGCGACCGGTGAGGCCGAGCCGCTCCAGCAGGTATTGCGCGCGATAGGGATCGTTGCCCGCCTCGAGGCCGGACGCGGCGTAATCGAGCGTGGTTCTATGTCCCGAAAGGTCCGGCTCCTGCGGCAGGTAGCGGATGGTCGCGCCGGGCTGGAAGAACCGCACTCCCGCGTCGGGGGCGATGGTGCCGGCGGCGATCTTCAGCAGCGTCGACTTGCCCGAGCCGTTGCGGCCGACGAGCGCGATTTTTTCGCCCGGCAGCACGGCGAGCTCGGCGTTTTCGAGGAGCTGCGTGGTGCCGATCGTCAGTCGGATCTGCTGCAGGGCGAGGATGGGAGCGGCGGCCATGTCGGGGCGGATAGATCACGCAGGCCTGGCGAGATCAATCGCCGCCGACGCCCATTTGCGGATCGATGTCGAGGCCCTGGACGAGCGAGGCGGCGCCACGCGCGAAAACGATGTGCTTGTCGATATAGGCCAGCAGATCGTCGGTATGCAGGTGCGGGTAGATCTCGATCGCCGTCGGCAGGTCGAGGATGTAGAGCGTCTTAGGCTCGAAATCGCCGCTCTCGACGGCCGCGTCCTCCTTGGCCTGGAGGGCGGCAAGGTCGTTGTCATCGACGCGCCCCAGATAGATGGCGTCGACCTGCCAGCCATTGAGGTAGGCGGCGTATTCGAGGTCTCGCCAGTCCGGATTCTTGTAGACGACCGGGATGGCGCGGATGCGGTTGTAGCCGGCAGCGGCGGCGCGCGACCAGAACGGCGAGCTGAGCGCGTTGTCCCAGTGGTCTGCCGGCGGCGGGTCGGAGCGGGCGAACGATTGCCAGCCGACACTCGAATCCCATACCTGCGCGGCGAAGCAAACGGCCAGGACGCCCACCGCGATCAGCGGCGGCAGCCGCCGGCCGAGCAGGACCACGGCGCCCACGGTGATCGTATAGAGCAGCGGCCAGACGAAGCGGCCGGACGAGCGGAACGTCTCGCCGAGGAATTTGAGCGCACCTTCGATCTTGATCTCGGGAGCTTCGAGGTTGAGCAAGCCGATGTGGTTGGACAGGGCGCAGATCGACAAGAACACCGCCATGACCATCAGCGGCGCCCAGCGTCGGGAGGCGAGGACGCGCAGCTTCAGGAACGCCCCGGTCAGGATCGACAGGGCGAGGATGGCGAAGATGCCGATGCCGAGGAAGCTCAGGCCTTCGTAGTCATAGTCGCCGTGCGGCAGGTCGGGGAAAAGCTGCGACCAGTCGCGATAGGTGATGAACGGCCACAGCAGGTTGAGCCGATAGAACCCAAATCCATAAGAGCCCACCGAGCCGGTGTAGAAGAACCCAACGAACCACAGGACGACCGCCGTCGCGACGGCCGCGACAATCGCTTCCCCGATCGCCCCGGACCAGGTGAAGCGCTTGAGCCAGATCCGCTGCAGCCAGGCGGCGAGCCAGATCGCCAGCACCATCGCCAGCAGATAGGCGTGGATCGAGGCGGTCACCGCGCAAAGCAGAGGCCAGGCCCAGAGGCGCGGCGGGGTCCGTTTGGCATAGAGATAGAGCGCGGCGATGATCACCCAGTGGCCGGAGAGGGCCATGTGGAGGGTCAGCCGGAAGATGAAAGCCGGAGTGATGATGGCAAAGCCGGCGGCAAGGACCGCGACGCTGCGACGGGCGCCCATCTCGAGGGCGAGCAGGTAGGCGAACGCCGCCTGCAGCATGAAGCAGAGCAGCCACCAATAGCCCCAGTACTGGAACGGCCGCGGCAGCCACAGCGCCACAAGCTTGAGCGGCACGGCGAACAGCGGCAGTCCGTCGACGAGGGCAATGGAGTTGGCGAGCTCGACCCCGAGATTGGGGCTCGAGCCGGGCGGAACGCCCCAAGGGACGTCGCGATAAAACATCCAGCCGAGCGTGTGCATGGCGCGGTCGGCGTGGTCGAGGAAGGCGATGTTGGTGGGAATGAGCGGCCACCAGCCGAAGACGACGAAATAGCCGGCGATCCCGAGGGCCAGCGCGGCCAAGCCGCCCAGAAGGTCGCGCAGCTTTTCGGGCAAGTCCGGTTCCGTGGAGAGGGAGACGGCTTTCTAGGGGAGCGATCGGCTTGAAGGCAAGCGCGCAGTCAATGCGCCGCGGAGGGCTGCAGTTCCGCGATCCCCAGACGCAGGCGCAACGAACTCCGCTTATCGGCGAGATCGGCGATGGTATAGCCGTCGAGAACGTCGAAGAACGCCCGCAGCGCTTCGTGGAGCGCGCCGCTCAGGTCGCAGCTGTCGGCGAGCGGGCAGTGGACGTCGCTGCCCTCGAAGCATTCGGCGAGTGCGAAGTTCTCCTCGGTCAGCTTCACCGCGTCGAGCAGCGTGATCTCGGCCGCCGGCCGGCCGAGACGGATGCCGCCCTTGCGGCCACGCACCGTCTCGAGCAATCCGGCCTCGACCAGCGGCTTGATAAGCTTGAACAGGAACAGCTCGGAGATCGCGTGCGCCCTGGCGATGTCGGCGATCCGGCTCAGCGACGGCGCGTTCACCGCGCAGTAGATCAGGGTGCGGATGGCGTAACTCGACTGGCGCGTGAGACGCATGAGATCTCCGAAGATCGCGGCAAAGCTGACGGCTGCGCTCCAGTTTAGAAGCGCGCCGTCCGCTGTCAACGCCGCGGAACGGTCAGGTCCTTGCCCAGATAGGGCTTGTGGAGGCTCAGGTCGACGTCGCCGAGCCGATCCGCGGCGGTGAAGCTTTGGTGCCAGTAGGGATAGATAAGGGTCGGCTGGCTAACCGCGTCGAGGCGGCCAATTTCGTCGGCGGTGAGCTTCAGATCGACGGCCTTGAGATTGTCCTCGAACTGCGCCGTCGTCCTGCCGCCGATGATGATCGAGGCGACGAGCGGGCGCTGCAGCAGCCAGGCGAGCGCCACCTGCGCACCGGAAACATTGTGGGCCTTGGCGACGGCATTGAGCACGTCGACGATATCCCAGAGCTTGCCCCAGTCGGAGATCGGCGGCTCCTTGAAGCCGGTCTGCTGGCGCCCCGAATCCGGCGACGAGTTGCGCGTGTACTTGCCCGACAACCAGCCGCCCGCGAGGGGGGACCAGACGAGGATCGATACGCCCTGGTCGAGCCCGAGCGGCACCAGCTCATATTCGGATTCGCGCGAGTGCAGGGTGTAGTGGATCTGCTGCGACACGAACCGCTGCCAGTGCGCCGCGTCGGCGATGGCGAGAGCCTTCATCATATGCCAGGCCGAATAATTGGAGCAGCCGATGTAGCGGACCTTGCCCTGCTTGATGAGCGTGTCGAGCGCCTCCATCGTCTCTTCGAGCGGGGTCTGGCCGTCCCATTCGTGGACCTGGTAGAGGTCGATGACGTCGGTCTTCAGCCGTTTCAGCGAGGCTTCCGCGGCGCGGATGATGTGGTAGCGCGACAGTCCCCCGCCATTGGGGCCCTGCTCGACGTTGAAGCGCACCTTGGTCGCGAGCAGGACGCGGTCGCGGCGCCCGTCCGTCAGGGCCTCGCCGATGATCGATTCCGATCGCGTACCGCCGTAGACGTTCGCGGTGTCGACGAGATTGACCCCGTGATCGAGGCAGAGGTCGATCTGGCGCTGCGCGTCCTTGAGCTCGGTGGCCCCCCACAGGCCGTCACCACCGAAGGTGGCAGTCCCGATGGCAAGCGAAGAGACCTTGAGGCCGGAACGGCCGAGCAGGCGATAGTCCATAGTGCACCTCCGAGGGGCGGCAGGTTCGATCTGGTGGGAGTGGCCGCGGGGGCGGCCTTGAGGGTCAGCGGAAGCGGTAGACCAGCCGACCCTTGGTCAGGTCGTAGGGCGTCATTTCGCACAGCACCTTGTCGCCGGCGAGCACGCGGATGCGGTTCTTGCGCAGCTTGCCGGCGGTATGAGCGATGATCTCGTGGTCGTTTTCGAGCTTCACGCGAAAGGTCGCGTTGGGCAGCAGTTCGGTGACCACACCGGGGATTTCGAGGACGTCTTCTTTAGCCATAGGCTCTCCATCGTCTCCCGCTCGCGGCACGCAGCGCACTCGCAGCACCGGCGAAGGCCGGTGCGGGCACCAGATCCGAAGCGATCGGAAGTGCGCGACCCTATCGGAAGCGTGGGGCTTTGTGAACCACTCCCGGAGCCGCTATCGTCCGGTCGAGACGGCGACATGGAACTCTCCGGCCGGTTCTGCATTTAGACCCAGTTTCGGGGCATTTTCGTATCTCTATGAAGGTTCTGGTCGCCGAAGATGAGCCTTTGATCCGCGTCGGGATGGCGCTGGTCATTGAAGAAGCCGGCTACCAGGTGGTCGAGGCGGGAAACACCGACGACGCGCTGCGCGCCATCGAAGCCGAGGGGGATATCGCACTGCTGCTGACCGATGTGGACATGCCCGGCTCGATGGATGGCATCCGCCTCGCCCATGCGGTGCGGGGCCGCTGGCCGTCAATCGGCCTGATCGTGATTTCGGGCAAGATCGGGGTCAAGCCGGGCGAGTTGCCCAACGGAGCGCGGTTCCTCGCCAAGCCTTACCAAGAGCCGACGCTGCTTGCGACCCTCAAGCTGTTGACCGGCGGGGGGAACGGACCCTGAGCGACGCGAGCCTTCACATGCCGGGCAATCTTGCGGTCGCGGGCGCGGCCGTCCAAGGCAAACGGGGTTTCTGGCGCCGCCCGGCCAACATCGTCATCGGCATCAGCGCCGCGCTCATCATCATTATCTTCGCCATCTTTGGCGCGCTGTGCGTCCAGGGCTTTTCGACGGTCACCGACCAGGCGAAGTCCCAGACCCAGGCGGCCGCCGACGTCGTCGCGGAAGAGGCCGAATGGCTGGTCGGCGGGGCGCGCGCCACGCTCGAGACCATTGCCTATTCGGTCGAGGACGATCCGACCCATGTCAGTGCCGGCGACCAGGCCGCGATCGCCGACGCGATCAAGGCCTTTCCGGTCGCGTCCAGCTTCGGGCTCTACGACTCGACCGGCGCACCCTATCCCGGGGCCGGCTCGCCGAGCCTGCCCTCGATCGCCGGCTCCGATCTGATCGCGCAGATACAGGACCGCGACTTCGCGATTTCGAAGCAGCTCGCGGATGCCGCCTCGGGGGCCCCCATCTTCGCGCTGGCGCAGCGGCTTGCCGGGTCGAGCGGTGGATACGCGGTGCTTGTCCTGTCGGCAGCCATGATGAAAGAGATCTGGGAGCCGCAGAACCTCGGCTCGGACTCGACGGCCAGCCTCGTTCGCGACGACGGCTGGCTTGTCGCACGCTATCCCGCGCTTGCGGCGCCGATCCAGTCCAACCAGTTCCCGCTGTTCAACGATCAGAAAGGTCAAAGCACCGGCACCTATGTGGCCCGCTCGCCGGTCGACGGGGTAACGCGGGTCGTCGCTTTCCATCGCCTGCCGGCGCTCGGGATCATCGCGATCACCTCGGTATCGCAGGGGGCCGCTCTGGCGGGTCTCTGGAGCTCCATCATCACCGTGCTCTGGCTGATGGGTCCGATCGCGATCGCGCTGTTCGTTGGCTCACTGCTGACGGCGCGCATTCTCAACCGCAGCGACAAGACGCAGGCGAGTCTCGCGGCGGCGCTGGCGCACAACGACGTACTGTTCCGCGAAATCCATCACCGCGTGAAGAACAATCTGCAGTCGGTGGGCGCGCTGCTCCAGATGCAGGCGATCCCGCGCGACATCAAAGCCAATATGGGCCAGCGCATCGCAGCGATGGCCGCGGTGCATGAGCACATCTACCGCTCGAGCAATTTCGAGACGGTGCGCGCCAAGGACTATCTGACGACGCTCATCGAGAGCATCCGCGCCGGAGCCGCCCCGAACATCCAGGTGGTGGAAGAGCTCGACGATCTCAGCGTCGACAAGGATGCCGCGACGCCGCTCGGCCTGATCGTCAACGAGGCGGTCGCCAATGCCTTCAAGCACGCCTTCCCGAACGGCCGCAGCGGCACAATCACGGTCCGGCTGACCCGCGATGGCACCGAGCGGGCGCAGCTGGTGGTCGAGGATGATGGTATCGGCTTCGACCCGTCAGTGCCGGCGACCGGTATCGGCCAGCGGCTTATCAGGGCGCTCACCTCGCAGCTCGGCGGCGAGGCGCAGACCACGACGAATATTGGCGGCGGTTCGCGCTTCACGCTGAACTTCCCGCTGACGCGCAACGCGCCGCGCTGAGAGCGCTAGACGACCACCGTGACCTGCTCTGCCGCGCGCGTCACGCCGGTATAGAGCCAGCGCTGCCGATCCTCGCGAAACACAAAGCTCTCGTCGAACAGGTAGACCTTGTCCCACTGGCTTCCCTGCGCCTTGTGGACCGTGAGGCAGTAGCCGAAGGTGAACTCGTCGACGCGCCGTCGCTCCGGCCAGCCCAGTTGATCTTCTTCGCCCGAAAAAAATGCGGCGTGGGTCACCACATGCGCGGCAAGGCGCGTGCCGGCGCTCGTCGTGTCTTCTTCCGGCTCGAGCGTCATCGAGAAGCGGTTGCCAGTGCGCTTGCGGACGTCCTTGGCGGTCCAGATCTGCCCGTTGAGCAGGCGCTTGCGCGGATTGTTACGGAGGCACACCAGCCGGTCGCCGGCGACGGGCTCATGCTCGGGCAGGCCCCTCAGCTCACGCAACCGATCATTGTAGTCGACGCGCGTCTTGTTGCGCCCGACCAGCACCTGGTCGGCCGTCGTCACCGCCTCGCGGTCGACTTCCGACTTTGGAATGACGCTCGACTGGTCATAGCGGCCATAATCGAGATGGCCGCCCTCGCGAATATCCATCGACATGCGCACGATCGGATTGTCCGCGGCCTGGCGGTGAATCTCGGTCAGCATGATGTCGGGCTCGTGGACGGTGAAAAAGCCCGCCCCCTGCACCGGCGGCAGCTGGAACGGGTCGCCCAGCACCAGCACCTTGGTGCCGAAGCTCAACAGGTCCTTGCCCAGGTTCTCGTCGACCATCGACACCTCATCGATGACGATGAGGTCGGCGCTCGCCGCCTCGCTTTCCGGGTCGAGGGCGAATTTGGGCTCGCCCTCCTTGTCGGAGACGAGTGTGTAGATCAGCGAATGGATGGTCGACGCGCCGCGGCAACCCTTCTTGCGCATGACCAGCGCGGCCTTGCCGGTGAACGCGGCGTATTTGACGCCACGCACGCCCTCGGCGAGGTGGCGCGCCAGCGTCGACTTGCCGGTGCCGGCCCAGCCGAACAGGCGAAACACCTGCGGCGCCGACGGGTCCTTGAGCCACGCGGAAACCGCCTGCAACGCCTCGTCCTGCTGGGGCGACCAGATTGGCATCAGGGCTGCGGCGCGACGAAAGGCATCGCCCTGTCTATGCCAACAGCATCGAAACAAAACAAGAACTTTGACGTCACGTCCCGCGCGGCTTCGCCCGGCTGGTCGCTTCGGCCGCGAGCGGGTCCTCGGGCCAGTGATGGCGCGGATAGCGGCCGCGCATGTCCTTGACCACATCCTTCCAGCTGCCGCGCCAGAAGCCCGGCAGGTCGCCGGTCGTCTGGATCGGCCGCCGCGCCGGCGACAGCAGTACGAGAACCAATGGCACGCGGCCGCCGGCGACCGCGGGGTGGCGGTCGAGCCCGAACAGCTCCTGGACGCGGATTTCGAGCGTCGGGCCGTTCTCGGCCTCATAGTCGATGGGCACTCGGTTGCCGGACGGGGCATCGAAGTGCGACGGCAGCAGGCGATCCATCTCGGCGCGCAGCGGATAGGGCAGGAGCTCGGTGAGGAACGCCTCGAGGTTGTCCGTCGTGACGTCGCGAAAGGCGGTCTTGCCCATCAGGTAGGGCTGCAGCTGTCCCGGCGGCAAGCCACCATCGGACAAATCCGGCCACGGCGCCCCGACGGTGCGGTGCAGGAACGAGGCGCGCGTGCGCAACGTCTCCTGCCCTTTGCTGAACGGCAAATTGCCGCCCGCGACCTCGGCGAGAAGACGGGCTGCCGCTTCGTCGTTCTCGACCGCGACCGGGCCTTCGCTGAGGTTCAATGCGCCGATGCCGCGGCGCCGGCGTGCCCGCACCGCGCGGGCGCCGGGATCGTAGTCGAGCATCGTCTCCTCAACGATGCGCTCGGCGAACAGCGTTTCAATATCGGCCCGCGAGATCGTGGCGGCGGCGCGAATGCGGCCGGTCGCCGCCCCGCCCGTGACGTCGCTGACGACAAGGAAGGGCGAACCCGCCAGCGCATCGGTTTCCTCGAGCGAAGCGGCATGACCATTGACCAGCCGGTAGCGCCCGCGCGCCCCGGCTTGCTGCGCGACGCGGTCGGGATAGGCCAGCGCCAGCATTGCGCCGAGATCGAGATCGTGCGCGGGCCTGCCACCCCAGCGTTGCGCCAGCGATCGAGCCTCGTTCGCGCGGCGCGAACGATCGGCGCGAAACTGCGCGAGCCGGTGCGCGAGGTCCGTGTCGTTGCCGCCGAGCCCGCGCTCGGTCAGCAGCACGGCGAGTTCTGCGGCGGTGCCTTTGTCGGCCGCGCGATGGACCATATGGGCGAGCCGCGGGTGCAGCGGCAGCGCCGCCAGCGCCCGGCCTTCGGTGGTAATGCGTCCGGTTTCATCGAGCGCCTCGAGCTGCCGCAGCAGCGCCGTCGCCTCCGACCAGGCCGGCCTCGGAGGCGGATCGAGAAAGCGCAAAATTGCGGGATCGGTCACGCCCCAGCTCGCCAAGTCCAGCGCGAGCCCGGTCAGGTCCGCGCTCAGCATTTCGGGGGTGTCGAACGGCTCGAATCCGCCGGTCTGGCCCTCGGCCCAGAGCCGATAGGCAATGCCCGGAGCGGTGCGTCCGGCCCGGCCGCGGCGCTGATCGGCGGCGGCGCGCGACACCCGCCGCGTTTCGAGCGCGGTGAGGCCGGTCGCCGGATCGTAGGCCGGCACGCGCCGGAAGCCGGAATCGATGACGACCCGGACGCCCTCGATGGTCAGCGAGGTTTCGGCGATCGAGGTGGCGAGCACCACCTTGCGGCGCCCCGACGGCGCCGGCGCGATTGCGCGGTCCTGCTCCTCCGTCGAGAGTTGTCCATAGAGCGGCGCAAGATCGACATCTGCTGGAACGCTGTTCTGCAGTCGCTCGGCGACGCGGGCGATCTCGGCCTGCCCCGGCAGGAAGACGAGGATCGAGCCCTCATCGGCGCGAAGCCCCTCCAGCACGGCGCGCGCGACCTGATACTCCAATCGCTGCCCCGGGTCGGACGGCACGTAGCGCGTTTCGACGGGGAAGGCGCGCCCCGCGCTCTCGATCACCGAGGCGCCGTCGAGCAGCGCCGCGACCCGCGCGCCGTCGAGTGTCGCCGACATGACCAGCAGCCGCAGGTCCGGTCGGAGGGTCGCCGCGTCGAGCGCCAGCGCCAGGCCAAGATCGGCGTCGAGGCTCCGCTCGTGGAATTCGTCGAACAGCACCGCGGCGACTCCGGTCAGCTCTGGATCGTCGAGCAGCATGCGCGTGAACACGCCTTCGGTGACGACCTCTATGCGGGTCGCGGGGCTCACCCTGGCGTCGAGCCGCACTCGATAGCCGACGGTCTGGCCCACCTCCTCGCCCAGCAGATGCGCCAAGAAACGCGCGGCGGCGCGGGCGGCGAGCCGCCTCGGCTCCAGCAGCACGATCCTGCCCTCACCGCGCCATTCGGCACCGAGCAGGGCCAACGGCACGCGCGTCGTCTTGCCGGCGCCGGGGGGTGCAACCAGCACCGCGCGCGGGCCCGCCTCGAGCGCGGCAAGCAGTTGCGGCAGCGCCGCCGCGATGGGTAAATCGGTCATGATCCAGCATTGCCAGCCCGGTCCGCGAAGGGCAACCGCCGTCGCCCCGGCACGTTGAGCGCACATGGCCGAACCCGAAATCATGACGTTCAGTGCCGGGCGCTCGATGCCCAACAGCGCCCTGCCCGTCGTCATCTATCGCGGCGCGCTGCCGCCGGACGGCGCCGACTTCGGCGCGCTGTTCCAGAAGAACGCCTGGCGCGGCGTCTGGCACAACGGCGTCTACGATTTCGATCACTACCACTCGAACGCGCATGAGGTGCTTGGCGTCGCGCGCGGTCGCGCGAGGCTCCAGCTTGGCGGCGACGAGGGCACCGCGATCGAGGTGTCCGCCGGCGATTGTCTCGCGTTGCCAGCGGGGACTGGGCATCGCCGCATCAGCGCGTCCGCCGATTTCGAGATGATCGGCGCCTATCCGCCAGGCCAGGAAAGCTACGACATCTGCCGGCAGCGCAGCGCCGACGCCGACCTCAGGATCACGCGCGTCGCCCTTCCCAAAACCGATCCGGTGCGCGGACTGACCGGCCCACTCCTGTCCTATTGGGTGCGCCGGACCTAGTCCTTGGCGCGTTCGACGTAGGAGGCGTCTTCGGTCATCACCACCACACGCGTGCCGACGCCAATGTGCGGCGGCACCATGGTCTTGACGCCGTTCGACAGCACCGCCGTCTTGAACGACGACGACGCGGTCTGCCCCTTCACCACCGGCTCGGTCTCGGTGATTTCGAGCGTCACGCGAGCGGGAAGTTCCAACGACAGCGCGTTGCCCTCGAAGGTCTTCATGAACACCTTCATGCCGTCCTGGAGGAAGGCCTTCTGGCTGCCGACGACATCCTCGGGCACCGCGATCTGCTCGTAGGTGGTGGGCTCCATGAAGTGGTAGCCTTCGCCGTCCGAATAGAGGAACTGGTATTCGCGTTCGTCGACGTCGGCCTTTTCGACCATCTCGGTCGTGCGCCAGCGCTCGGAGACCTTCACGCCGTCCGAGATGCGCCGCATATCGACCTGCGTAACCGATGCGCCCTTGCCGGGATGAATATTCTCGGCGGTCAGCACCACGTAGAGCTTGCCGTCCTGCTCGACGACCTGGCCTTTGCGCAGCGAGGAGGCAATGACCTTGACCATTCGTTCTTCCTTGTCGGCGGCGGCGCGCCTGGCCTATAGCCGGGCGCCGGATGGGTTCGGCGCGCCAGTTAGCCCAAATCCGGGCAAATCGCCAGACGGAATTGCACATTGGTTGATCCCTCGCCCTGGTGGCATCCGGACCGGCACGCCGACCGGCGTCAGATCCTCCTGGCGCGAAACCGGATCGAGGCGCGGGTGCGCGATTATTTCGCCCGCGAGGACTTCGTGATGGTCGATCCGCCGGGCCTGCAGGTGAGCCCCGGCAACGAAACGCACCTCCACGCCTTCGCCACCCGCCTCATCGGCGAGGACGGCTCGGAGGCGCCTCGCTACCTCCACACCTCGCCCGAATTTTCGATGAAGAAGCTGCTCGCTGCCGGCGAGACCCGCATCGCGAGCTTCGGCCATGTCTGGCGCAATCGCGAACGCACCGCGACGCACCACCCCGAATTCACGCTGATCGAGTGGTATCGCGCCGCCGCTCCCTACACCGCGGTCATGGACGATTGCGTCGCGCTGATCCGGCTTGCTGCCGAGGCAAGCGGCGCCGCGTCGCTCCGCTTCCGGGATCGCACGGCCGATCCCCTCGCCGCTCCAGAGCGCATCAGCGTTGCCCAGGCGTTCCTCGATCATGCCGGCATCGACCTGCTGGCCACGATCCCGCGCGAGGGCGCGCCGGACGCGGCTGCGCTCGCGGCGCAGATGCGGGCGAGGAATATCGCGGTCCCCGCCGACTACACCTGGTCCTATCTTTTCACGCGGCTCCTGACCGATCGTGTCGAGCCGGCTCTCGGCAACGGCCGGATCACGATCCTCGACCGCTACCCCAGTTGCGAGGCCGCGCTCGCGCGCCCGGTTGCGGATGACCCGCGCGTCGCAGAGCGCTTCGAGATTTACGCCTCAGGCCTCGAGCTCGCGAACGGCTTCGGCGAACTGACCGATCCCGCCGAGCAGCGGCGGCGCCTCAGCCTCGAAATGGACGAGAAGCAACGGCTTTACGGCGAGCGCTATCCGCTCGACGAGGACTTCCTCGCGGCGCTGGCGTTGATGCCGGAGGCGAGCGGCGTCGCCCTCGGCTTCGACCGGCTGGTGATGCTGGCGACGGGTGCGCCGCGCATCGACCAGGTCGTCTGGGTGCCGGTCTCGTAGAGTCGCGTTCTAGGCGGCGTGGAGCCCGTGCTCAGCCTCCCAGTCGGCGACGAACGTCTGGAAGTCGGCGCCGGGGAGAGGCTTCGAGAAGGCGTAACCCTGCAGGGCGTCGCACCGCAGCGCCGTAGCAATGTGTGCGTGCTCGTCGGTTTCGACGCCTTCGGCGACGACGCCGATGCCGAGTGAGTGACCGATGTCGACGATCGAAGCGATCAGCGCCTGCTGACCCTTGGATTCGGTGACCGGCATCATCAGCTGCCGATCGATCTTCAGCCGGCTCGGCTTCAGTTTCAGCAGGCTGACGATCGACGCATAGCCGGTGCCGAAATCGTCGATCTCGATGTCGATGCCGAGCTCGCGCAGCTGATCGATATTGAAGGCCACCACGTCCTCGCTCTCGTCGAGATAGATCGACTCGACGAGCTCGAAGGCGATCGTGCCGGGGGCAATGTCGAGCTTGCGGACGCTGCGGATCAGCCCTTCATCGCGCAGCCGGCGCGCCGAAACGTTCACCGATGCGTGCGGGACGTTCAGCCCCTTTTCGCGCCAGACTGTCATGTGCGCCAGCGTCTGATCGAGGATCATGCGGTCGATGGTGGCGACGACGTTGAGGTCTTCGGCGATCGGCAGGAACTCGCCCGGAGAAACGATGCCGCGCTCGGGATGCTCCCAGCGCGCCAGCGCTTCGACGCCTGAAATGGCCAGCGTGCGGGCGTCGAACTGCGGCTGGAACCAGGCGACGAACTGTCCCTGTTCGATGCCGCAGAGGATGTCGTCGGCCATCTGCTTGGTCGAGACGATCTCGGCCTGCAAGGCAGCAGTGAAGAACTCGTGACGGTTGCGACCGCGGCGCTTGGCCCGGTAGAGCGCGATATCGGCGTCGATCAAGAGGCGCTTGTCGTTGGCCTTTGCGCCATGCTGGAACGCGATTCCGATCGAGACGCCGCTGCGGCACTCATGACCCTGATACTGCAGCGGCTGGCGCATGTCCTCGACGATGCGCGAGGCGAGCCGCCCCAGCTCCCGACGCCCGCTGGTGCCCGCGACGATCACGAACTCGTCGCCACCGATGCGCGCGACGAAGTCGCCGTCCTGAACGTTCGCCCGCAGCACGGCCGCCGCGTGGACGAGCATCGCGTCGCCCGCGGCGTGGCCCAGGGTATCGTTGATCTGCTTGAAGCGATCGAGATCGATATGCAGCAGGGCAAGCCCCGAATTGTCGCGGTGGCACGCCGCGGCGCGCTCCTCGAGCACGCGGTCAAGGTAGCGCCGGTTGGGCAGCTGGGTGAGTGCGTCGTGCAGCGAGGTGTGTTCGATCCGCGCCGTCGCCGCCATGAGCTCGGCATTGTGCGCCTCGGCCAGCGCCTTGGCGCGCTCGAGGTCCTGGCGGATCGCCACGTCCTCGGTGACGTCCCAGTTGCAGCCGACGAGCCGCCACGATCCATCGGCGTCGCGATAGCAGCTGCCGATGGCACGGATGGTGCGCTCGCTCGCGTCGGGCCGGCGGATACGGTATTCGCAGATGTAGCGCCCATGCGTGCCGACTGCCGCGTCGATCTGCGCCTGCACGCCGGCGAGGTCGTCTGGGTGCACGGCGTTGCGCCAGTGGGTATCGGTGCGGGTCCCGCCGTCGCGCGGCAGCCCGAAGAGCTCGTTCATGCGCTCGTCCCAGACCGCGTTGCCGGTATCGAGGTTGAACTCCCACACCCCGACTTCCGAGACGTCGAGCGCGAGGCCAAGCCGCCGGCTCAGAACATCGAGCTGGTTCTGGCGCTCGGCAAGCGCGGAAATATTGCGCGCCCGCTCGTTGATGAGGTGTCGGGCGAGGGCCAGTGGCCCGATGATCAGCGCCGCCGCGAGGGCCAGCCAGAACCGAAACGGCCAGGGGTTCGGCAATTGCGCTTCCCAGCCCCCGGCGGGACGGGCCGCCATCTCCCAGAAGCCGCCGAGAACACTGACGTCGGCGATGGCGGGACGATCGGAGAAGATGGCGGGATCGCCGAAAAAGACCTTGTCGCCGCTGACGCTGGGCCGGCTGATGGCGACCTCGATATTGGCATCGCCGCCGGTCAGGCTGCTCTGCGAGTAGAGCAGCTCGGTATCGACTGCTGCGGACACGACGCCCCAGGTGGTGCGCGCTTCCGGCGTGACGACGGTGATGGGCACATGAAAGACGAAGGCCTCGCGCCCGACCGAGATCGGCATCGGCCCGGTAATCGTCGCGACATCGGAGGTGGACGCCTGAACGGCGGCGCTGGCGCCGAGATCGAGCGGGTCGGCGCGGCCGATGAGCTTTTCATTGCCGCGGCCCGGAAAGACCAGGCGCACGCCGCTCGGGGGCGAGGCGGTGACCAGCCGGATGCGCGAGCGCTCGCCGAGAATCTCGGACGCAAGCTGGGTGAAATGCGCCTCGTCCATGTCCGGCTCGGTCGCCAGCGTGCCGGACAGGCCGCGGATCAGCTGCAGATCGCCGTCGAGATTGGTCTCGAGGCTGGCACGCGCGACGTTGAGTTCGCGGCTGACCGAAGCACGCAACTGCTGCTCGCCGACCAGCCGGTTCTGCGCATCGGCAAAGATAGCGGAGCCCAGCACCGCAAGCACGGCGATCGTGCCGATGATGTTGGTCGGCCGGAACATCGCCGCCAACCGCGGACGCAGGGGCCCCGAATTCATCGCCGCTTCATGGAAAGACGCCATCCCCGAGCCTAAAGGCCTCCGCACTCTTCGAGGCCCGGGCTTAAGTTTGGCTTAGCGCCAGAGGTTCTCGAAGGCCGGTTCGGCCGGCGGGCGCTGCAATGGTTGACCGCAGGTTAAGCCAAAGTCGTTGGAACCTTGAGGCGGCCTTGCCGTTCTAGCGGTTGCAAAAGACGAAAATGCATCCTCCCGCGCCGTCCTGCTCCCCCGTGCAGGGCGGCGCGCCGCTTCTGCTTGACCCGCCCCTGGCCCTCTCCTACTCGTCGGCGCGACAGTCCGAGGGACGTGATGCTCGACGACGACCGCCTGTTCCCGCCCGATCCGTCCACGCGGCAGGTCGCCCGTGGGCTCTTCAAGTCGATCCGCAACCTGCCCATCATCAGCCCCCACGGCCATACCGAGCCGCGCTGGTACGCCGAGAACGCGCCCTTCCCCGACCCCGCGCAACTCCTGGTCGTGCCCGACCACTATGTGACGCGCATGCTGGTCAGCCAGGGCATCGATCTCGCCGATCTGGGCGTGCCGCGGCGCGACGGCGGCCCGGTGGAGACCAATGGCAGGGCGATCTGGGCGCGGTTTGCGGCGAACTACTGGCTGTTCCGCGGGACACCGACGCGGCTCTGGCTGGATGCCACGCTGCAGACGCTGTTCGGGATCACCGAACCGCTCAGCGCCGACACCGCCGATGGCGCCTACGACCGGATCGCGGAGAGTCTGGCGCTGCCCGCCTTTCGTCCGCGCGCCCTTTACGAGCGGTTCAACATCGAGGTTATCGCCACCACAGACAGCGCGCTCGACCCGCTCGACTGGCACAAGGCGATCCGAGCGTCCGGCTGGGGTGGTCGGGTGCTGCCCACCTACCGGCCGGATGCCGTCATCGACCCCGACCGGGCCGGCTTTCGCGACGGCCTCGACAGCTTCGCCGAAATCAGCGGTTCCGATACCGGCAGCTGGGACGGCTATCTCGAGGCCCATCGGCGGCGGCGTGCCGCGTTCAAGGCGATGGGGGCGACCGCCTCCGATCATGGCCATCCCACGGCGCTGACTGCCGACCTCTCCGCCACCGACGCTGCGGCGCTCTACCAGCGCGTGCGTTCGGGCGAAGCCGGTGCGGATGAGCGCGAGCTGTTCCGGGCGCAGATGCTCACCGAAATGGCCGCGATGAGCCTCGAGGATGGCCTCGTGATGCAAATTCATCCCGGCTCGCGGCGCAATCATTCGCCGGCGATGTTCGCGGCTTACGGGCCGGACAAGGGCTTCGATATCCCCGGCCGGACCGACTACGTCGCGGCGCTGAAGCCGCTGCTCGATCGCTTCGGCATGGAAAAGCGGCTGACCGTCATCGTCTTCACCCTCGACGAAAGCAGCTACGCCCGGGAACTTGCGCCGCTCGCAGGGGTCTATCCCGCGCTCAAGCTCGGGCCACCCTGGTGGTTTCACGACAGCCCCGAGGGCATGCTGCGCTTTCGCGAAATGGCGACGGAGACCGCGGGGTTCTACAACACCGTCGGCTTCAACGACGACACGCGCGCCTTCCCCTCGATCCCAGCCCGGCACGAGGTCGCGCGGCGGATCGATTGCGCGTTCCTCGCCCGGCTTGTGGTCGAGCATCGGCTGCGCGAGGACGAAGCGTTCGAGATCGCGGCCGATCTCGCCTATACGCTGCCCAAGCGCGCCTACCGGCTCTAGAGGCTCAGCAAGCCGACGGCGAGCGTGCCGGCCGTAGCGGCGATCGCCGTCACGATGGTGCCCCAGGCGAGGTCGGCAATCGTTACCGTCAGCGACCAACCCTTGAGCGTCGAGAGGTTGGTGATGTCGTAAGTCGCATAGGCGACGAGGCCGAGCACCGCCCCCATCCACAGCGCATTCACCCAACCGCCGCCATCGAGCGCCGGAAGCACGGCGAGGATCACGACGCCGGCGACGATCAGCAGATAGAAGATCGCGGCGATACCCAGGTTCGGCCGGTCGAGCAGCAGTGCGCCCAGCTCGCGCCGATACATGCCGAGCGCGAACACCCCGAGCCAGAGCCCGTCGAGCACGACGAAGACGATCGCGACGGCGACATAGGCGGCGAGAAAGCGAAGCATGTCAGATTCCCAGGATGGGCTGCAGCGCGCGCACCAGCCAGCTGCGGAAGCGAAGCGGCGCATCGGTGACAGCAAGGCAGATGCAGTCGGCTTCGGGCGTCGCGGTGGGGATGTGCTCGATCTCGGCATCGGCATCCTCGACGTCCCCGCGCTCGAAGCGCAGCACGCCGTCGGTGAAGGCGCCGCTCAACACCACCGTCAGTTCGCGACCGCGATGCCCGTGCTCGGGAACTGGCTTGCCGGCCGGAATGCGCAGCAGCCGCACCTGCGTCTCGCGATCGGAGGTGCGCAGCCGCGCCTGCGCCCCGGCGGTGCCGAGCGCCGTCCAGCGGATCGCCTCGAGATCGCCGCCCACATAGTCGCGCAATGGCTTCGGCAGCACCGCATCTGCCGGGCGGCGGGTGACCGGAGCTGGCGATTTCGACGGAGGCGCCGCGAGCCGGCCACGGACTGCCGCCCAGGAAGAATCGGCGACGGGAGCCGCCGCGAGCGTCTCGAGCAGGGCGCCGCCGGCGGCTTCGGCCACGGCGAGGCGTGCGCGGCATGCCGGGCACAGCGACAAATGCGTCGCGACCGCAAGGCTCCAGCCTTCGGCAAGGCTGCCGGCGGCGTAGCTCAGGATCAAATCGTCGGCGATGTGGTGGCTGAGCGTCATCATGCGCCTCCCGCTTCGCCGAGAGCCGAGCGCAGCTTGCCGAGCGCCAGGCGCATGCGCGACTTGATCGTGCCCAGCGGCAGGTTGAGCGCTTCGGCGATCGCGGATTGCGAATTGTCCTCGAAATAGGCGAGGCGCATCACTTCGGCCTGCTCGGCCGGCAGCGCCCGCAGCGCCAGCCGGACGCGGTCGGCGTCCTCGGCGACCTCCATCCGATTGACGGCGCTCGGCTCGGGCGCCGGCTGGAACGCCGGATCATTCTCGTCGAATTCGGGGCGCTTCTCGCGCCGCCAGGCGTCGATGCGCAGATTGCGGGCAATCGAGAAGATCCAGGTCGAAACGGCGCCCTTTGCCGGATCGTAAAGAGCCGCCTTGTTCCAGACCGCAACCATGGTTTCCTGCATCAATTCCTCGGCCTGGGCAGGACTGCCGGTCTTGGCCATGTACGCCCGCACGCGCGGGGCGAAATGCCGGAACAGCCGCTCGAAACGTTCGACGTCGCGGCTGCGGCCGACCTCGACCAGCAGCGCCGAAAAGTCCGGCTCAACGGAGGACGGTGCGGGCTCCACGTGCTTCCTGCGCTTTGCCGCCCGGCGGATCGCCAGCGGCGGACGGACCAGACTATGCCACGGCGCCACGGGGCCGAAAATCTCCAGGCTCATGATGGGATCTACGGGGGCAATCCTTCGGCGGATCAGCGGCAAACGAATAATTGCCGGCGCCTGCATCCGATTTCGCCGGCGGCCCGTATCTCAATGGACCGCCACACGAGGATATGCCTTGCGCACCGACCCCCGCTCCGGAGAAGCCTCGTCCCGCCGCCATGTGGCAGTGATCGGCTCGGGCATAGCGGGGCTGAGCGCTGCCTGGCTGCTGGCCCGCGCACACCGGGTGACGCTGATCGAGGCGGAGGGCCGCGCCGGCGGGCATTCCAACACCGTGCTCGTGCCGGCAGGTGACCGTGAGGTTGCCGTCGACACCGGCTTTATCGTCTACAACGAACGCAATTATCCCAATTTGACCGCCCTGTTCGCGCATCTGGGCGTGCCGACGATCCAGTCGGAGATGTCGTTCGCGGCCTCGCTCGACGGCGGCCGGCTCGAGTATTCGAGCGAGGGCCTCAATGGCTGGCTGGGGCAGCGCTCCAACATCGTCAACACGCGGTTCTGGCGCATGGTCGGCGACATCGGCCGTTTCTACTCGGAGGCGCCCAAGATCATCGACCTCCCCGGCGCGGCGCGGCTGACGCTGGGCGACTACCTCGACGCCCACAATTATTCGCCGGCCTTCATCGACGATCACCTGCTGCCGATGGGCGCCGCGATCTGGTCGACCACCGCGCGGCAGATGCGCGCCTATCCGCTTGTCGCCTTCGTGCGCTTCTTCCGCCATCATGGCCTCCTCGATCTGATCGGCCGGCCGGTCTGGCGCACGGTCAAGGGCGGCTCCCGCGAGTATGTGCAACGGATGCTCGCGAGCATCCCGGAGGTGCGGCTCGGCGCCGGCGCGGCGTCGATCGAACGTCACAGGAACGGCGTTACAGTCATCGACACCACCGGCCAGCGCCAGGCGTTCGACGATGTCGTGGTCGCGACCCATGCCGACCAGGCGCTGCGTCTGCTGTCGGATGCCGACGAGCAGGAGCAGGCGCTGCTTGGCGCCTTCGCCTACACCGATAACGACGCGGTGCTGCATTCCGACCGTGCGTTGATGCCGACCCGCGAGCGCGTCTGGTCGAGCTGGAACTATATCGGCGAGAGCGGAGATGCCGGCGACCGCCCGCTTTGCGTCAGCTACTGGATGAACCGGCTGCAATCGCTCGATCCGGCCCATCCGCTGTTCCTGACGCTCAACCCCACGCGTCCGGTCGCTCCCGAAAAGCACCTGCAGACGCTGCGCTACACGCATCCGCTGTTCGACACCGGCGCGATCGACGCGCAGCAATCGCTGTGGCGGCTGCAGGGCAACCGGCATACCTGGTTCGCGGGCAGTTATTTCGGCCACGGCTTCCATGAGGACGCGCTGCAGTCGGGGCTCGCCGCCGCCGAGGACATTGGCGGCGTCCGGCGGCCCTGGCGCGTCGCCGACGAATCCGGCCGCATCGCGCTCGCGCCGATGGTCGAGGCGGCGGAGTGATCTCGGCGCTCTATACCGGCACCGTGGTGCACGCCCGGCTGCGTCCCAAGCGGCACAGGCTCCGCTACCGCGTGTTCTCGCTGCTGCTCGATCTCGATGAACTCGACGGCCTGTCGCAGCGGCTGCGGCTCTTCGGGCATAACCGGGCGGCGCTGTTCTCGTTTCATGATCGCGACCACGGCGACGGCGGCAACATCAGACCCTGGGTCACCCGGCAGCTGGCCAGCGCCGGTATCGCGTTGAGCGACCCGAAGGTAAGCGTGCTCTGCTACCCGCGCATCTTCGGCTACGTGTTCAATCCGTTGACGGTCTGGTTCTGTTCTGACAGCGACGGGCTAAAGGCCATTCTCTACGAGGTCCACAACACCTTCGGAGAGCGCCGCACCTACGCCATCGCCGTGCCGCCGGGCGCCGAGCGGATCGCGCAAGCGACGGACAAGGATCTCTACGTCTCGCCGTTCGTGCCGATGGACTGCGCCTATGCTTTCGACATCGTGCCGCCGGGCGACCGCGTGCTGATCGCAATCGACGAAACCGACAGCGAAGGTCTGCTCCTCAAGGCGAGCTTTGCCGGCCAGCGGCGCGAGTTCAGCGACCGCACCCTGTGGCGCGCTTTCCTCGCCTATCCGCTGATGACGCTCAAGGTCACCGCCGCAATCCACTGGGAGGCCCTGAAACTCTGGCTCAAGGGCGTGCCCGGCTTCCGGCACCATCCGGTGGCGGCACGAGCAGCGCCTGGCACTACTTCTTCTCAGGAATCATCCGCCGCGTGATCGCGAATTTGAGCGGATAGGGGAGCGCGGCGAGACAGCGGATCAGCGCTACGATCTGCCAGGGAAAGCCGATGTTGAAGCGGTGGCCGTCGAGGCCGCGGACGATCACATCGATGGCCTTGTCAACCGGCACCAGGAACGGCATTGGAAAGTCGTTCTTGTCGGTCAGCGGCGTCTTCACGAACCCCGGATTGATGATCCGGATGTCGACCCCGAAGCGCTCGAAATCGACCTTGAAGGCTTCGGCGATCGACAGCAGCGCGGCCTTGGTCGCCCCATACGAGGCCGCGGTCGGCAGTCCCACATAGGCGGTCTGCGACCCCATCAGCGCGATCTGGCCGGATCGCCGCGCGACCATCCGCGGCGCCAGCGGTCCCATGCAATTGACCGCGCCCATGAGGTTGAGGTCGACCGTCCGGCGGAAATTGTCGACCGAGAAATCCTCGGCGGTGGTCGGAAAGTACGAGCCGGCGTTGAGCACGGCGCGGGAAATGGGACCGAGCGCAGCTTCGATCGCCTCGACGGTCGCGACGCACGCCGTCTCGTCCGTCACGTCGAGGACGAACGGAACGATCCGGCCCGAGGCTTCGGCGGCAAGGCTCGCGAGATCGCCGGCCGACCTCGCGCTCGCCGCGACCGTCCAGCCCATCGCGGCAAGCCGCCGCGCCAGCGCGCGGCCAATGCCGGTGCTGGCGCCGGTGATCCATGCGACGCGCGGTTGCGGTGATGGGCTCATTGCCGGCCTCCTCTTTGTTCCGCTTACGATAGCGCCGCCAAAGCGGATCGCCGCATGGGCTTATATGACTGGATTGTGACAACG
>Ga0265339_10000452_pt1 | contig 32170 bp, 23 predicted proteins | sample 4CB219metaG_FD_202085 | JGI IMG/M metagenome (GOLD analysis project Ga0265339, IMG submission 202085) | Rhizosphere microbial communities from Carex aquatilis grown in University of Washington, Seatle, WA, United States - 4-CB2-19 metaG | ecosystem: Host-associated > Plants > Roots >... | reverse complement strand
TCGATAGAAGGTTCCCAGCTGCCCCTGTCAAAAGATACGCTGCGATGACGCCGAAAGACCCCATCAACGGCTCGGCCAGCAGACCCAAGTTCCACAGGCACCACATATTCAGCGCAAGATGCAGAATGCCGCCATGCACAAACATGGCGGTCACAATCCGCCACCATTGTCCGTCCAGAAGCACGGCCCCTGCGTGGTTCGCGCCCCATCGCATCAGGCTGTCAGTGTCTGGCATGGTCGGGCTCACCCGGTTCAGGACCATCAGCAGGTAAACCGCGCAGTTGATCCCCACCAGCGAGTAAGTCCCCGGCGCCATGGCCCAGCGGCGTCGCGGCCGCGGCGGAGGCGGAGGCTGCGGAGTTTGCGGCCCATAGCCGTATTGCGGTGGCGGCGGAATGTAGCCGTTCGGCGGCAGAATCTCCGGCGCCGGCCCGCCCTGCGCTGGGCCACGTCCGTAATCGGGGGGAGAACTTCCCATTCCTCCACTCTAACCGATTATCCGTCTGGCCTTTCGCGATCTTCCGAACGTGGGAGTTACTCTGGAATGGAGCCTGTTTCGCGTCCGGCGTCGTACCTTCATCGCTTTTCCGGCGCAAAGGCCCATTTGGAGACAACGTGAGCGCGGAAAAGAAGATACGGCGTGCTTTGCTTAGCGTGACAGACAAAACCGGCTTGGTGGAGTTTGCTCAGGCACTGGCCGAATTTGGCGTAGAGCTTATTTCTACCGGCGGCACCGCCCGCACCCTTCGCGAGGCCGGCCTGGCCGTCCGCGACATCAGCGACCTCACCGGATTTCCTGAGATGCTTGACGGCCGCGTAAAGACCCTTCACCCCAAAGTCCACGGCGGCCTGCTGTACGTCCGCGGCAACGCCGAGCACGAGGCAGCAGTCGCCGCCCACGGCATCCAGCCCATTGATATGGTTGTAGTTAACCTCTACGCCTTTGAAAAAACCGCGTCTCAACCCGGCGTCGCGTTCGGCCATTTAATTGAGAACATCGATATTGGCGGCCCGTCGATGGTCCGCTCGGCAGCCAAGAACTTTGAAGACGTGGCCATCGTTACCCGCGTTGCCGATTATCCCGCGCTGATTGAGGAACTTAGGACCCATGGCGGCGCTCTGAGCCGGGAAACCCGCTGGCGCCTGGCCAAACAGGCCTATTCCACCACCGCCGCGTACGATTCAGCCATTGCCAACACTCTGGACGCCATCGGCGACGCGCCCCAGCCGGACGAGGCCATCCGAAAGGAAACAAATGAGTTCCCACCGGTATTGCGCGTCAATTTCCCGCTGGCCCAGGCGCTCCGCTACGGCGAAAACCCGCACCAGCGGGCCGCGCTCTATGCCGATGGCTCGGGCCTTGGCATCGCCGGAGCCAAACAATTGCAGGGCAAGGAGTTAAGTTACAACAACCTAGTGGACCTCGATGCCTGCTGGGAGCTGGTCAGGGAGCTCAAGCCCACGGTCGCCGACCCGCCGGCTGTAGCCATTATCAAGCACACCAACCCCTGCGGTGCGGCCACGGGTGCCACGGTGCTTGAGGCTTATCAGAAAGCGCTCGCCTGCGATCCCGTTTCGGCCTATGGCGGCGTCCTCGGCATCAATGAGCCGGTGGATGGCGCGGCCGCCGAGGAGATCGCCAAGCTTTTCGTGGAAGCCATTGCAGCGCCTTCATTTACGCCCGAAGCCCGCGAGCGCCTGGCCACCAGGAGGAACCTTCGCCTGGTGGAAATCAATTCCGCTCCGCCTCGGCCGGTAATGAAGCAGGTCTCCGGCGGCTTGCTGCTCCAGGACGCCGACACCGCCCGCATCGCAGAATCCGAGTTAAAGGTAGTCACCTGGCGGCCTCCTACTGCTGAAGAATTGCGCAGTTTGATTTTTGCATGGAGGGTCTGTAAGCATGTGAAATCAAACGCTATCGTCTATGCGCGCGATGGGCAGACGGTGGGCGTTGGGGCGGGACAGATGAGCCGGGTGGATGCGGCGCGCTTTGGGGCGATGAAGGCGGTTCTGTCGCTGAAGGGCACCGTGGCCGCCTCTGACGCTTATTTTCCTTTTCCGGATGGGCTGGAAGCTGTTGCAAACGCTGGGGCTACGGCTGTGATTCAACCTGGCGGCAGTGTCAGGGACCAGGACGTGATTGACGCCGCCGACCGGCTGGGACTGGCCATGGTCTTCACCGGCGTCCGCCATTTCCGCCACTGAGACGGAGTGATTCAAATCACCTTTTCTTTATAGGGGGTGCGAATGGCCGGACATTTGGAGGCCATTTGTCTCGCGCCGGCGAGACATTTGAGTCTGTTTGTCTCGCGCTGGCGAGACATTTGACCCCATTTGTCCGCGCTGTTTCTGGCTGCAACCGCCCCCAACTGGGTCCGCCCCGGGAAGACTGCGATGGCCACAACATGTCCGCCGGAGTTCCTTGGCGGCGCAAAATCCCTGATTCCAACCTCCAGCGAACCAAAACCCGCGTAGAATCGTCTGTAAGAACAGGCGCCATCTCCACCGGCTGCCTGTGCAGCCTTTGACCGGCAAGCGAGCGGAGCCGTCCTCCCCACCCCGGCCTCAGGCGAGGAATCCCCGTCTGTGTCTATGAAGAAGCACTTTTATTTGCCGATCGTACTTCTGACCGCCGCATGCGCGGCGCCAGCAGCCGTTGCCGTTGCACAAACCGCCCCGGCCCCGGCCAAACCGGCCGCGAATTCGAGCTCGGAAACGAGCCAGGCGGCCAACCGCGCCTCGGCTTATTTCCACTCCGCCATGGCAGACCTCTACGAAGAGGACGCGGTCAACACCGGCCGCCCGGAATACATTCAGCACGCGATTGACGAGTACAAATACGCGATCAACGCTGATCCGGGGTCCGCGCAGCTGCAGGACGGGCTCGCCGAGCTGTATTTCCGCATGCCGGGCCACGTGCGCGACGCCGAAACGACGGCAAAGGAAAATATCAAGACGCATCCCGACGACGTGGATGCCCACAAGCTGCTGGGCCGGATTTATCTGCGCCAGCTTGGCGACCAGCAGAACTCCAGCTCGGCCACCGAGGCCCCCGGCGGCACGGTGGATCTGGCCATCGGCGAATTCGAAAAGATTGTTTCCCTCAGCCCCCGCAGCGTGGAAGATCACATGATTCTGGGGCAGCTTTACACGGTGAAGCATCAGGGCGCCAAGGCGGAGGAGCAGTTCAAGACCGCGCGGGAGATTGAGCCGGAATCAGAAGACGTGATCCTGAACCTGTCGCGGGTCTACACCGAGAACGGGAATCTGGACCAGGCGGCCAAGGTCATCGAGTCAGTGCCGGAGAACGACCGCAGCGCGCGCATGGAGTTCACCCTGGGCGCGACCTACGACCAGCTCAAGCGCTCGAAGGACGCCATTGCCGCATACCAACGGGCGGCGAGCCTGCAGCCCGACGATGTTCCTACGCTGACCGCACTGGGCCAGGCGCAGATGAACGACAGCCAGTTCGACGCCGCGCTGAAGACATTCCGCGCGTTGGCGGATGCCGACAAGGAGGACGCCAGTCCGCTGGTGAAGATTGCCGAAATCGAGCGCCGCCAAGGCAAGTACGAGGAGGCCGTTGCGACCATCCGCCAGGCGCGCAAGAAGGAACCGGAGAATCTGGAAGCCGGTTACCAGGAAGGCATGCTGCTTGACATTCTTGGCCGCTTTGATGAGGCCACAGCCTGCTACCAGGCCATGGTGGACCAGACTTCCCACGCCAACGGCGCTTACACAGGCGAGGAGAAGAACAACCGCGGCATCTTCCTGGAGCGCCTGGGTTCGCTGTACCACGAACAGAACAAGACCGAGCAGGCCATTGGCGCCTACCAGAAGATGGTGGACATGGGCGGTGAGCAGGCGACGCGCGGCTACCAGCTTGAAGTGGACGCCTACAACGATGCCAAGATGTTCGACCAGGCCGTGGAGATCTCAAAGCAGGCAGTGGCCACCAATCCCAAGGACCGCGACCTGAAGCTGATGCTGGCCGGCGAGCTGGTGGACCAGGGCAAGACCGACGAAGGCCTGGCGATGGCGAGGGGCCTGCTGAACAACAGCAACGAGGATCGCGCGGTGTACTTTGCGCTGGGCAACATCAATACGCGCCTTCGCCGCTGGAAGGACGCCGATGAGGCTCTGACCAAGGCCACGCCGTTGTGCACCAAGAACGAGGACCGGCTGTACCTGCTTTTTCTGAAGGGCGCGCTGGCCGACCGCCAGAAGCACATGGACCAGGCGGAAGGCTATTTCCGCCAGGCCCTGGATCTGGATCCGAACAACTCCATGACGCTGAACTACCTCGGGTACATGTTCGCCGACAAGGGCGTGCGGCTGCCTGAGGCGCTGAAGCTGATCCGCAAGGCGGTGGACCAGGAGCCAATGAACGGCGCTTATCTGGACTCGCTGGGCTGGGCGTATTTCAAGATGGGCGAGTACGAGATGGCGGAAGACAATCTGCGCCAGGCGGTGGAGCGGGACCGGACCGATCCCACGGTACACGACCACCTAGGCGACCTCTACGAGAAGACGGGGCGCATCCGCCAGGCCGCCGCGCAGTGGGAGCTCTCAGTGGCCGAGTATCAGAAGACGCCCGCGCTGGACCAGGAGCCGGGGGACATGTCAAAGGTGGAGCACAAGCTGGAGAGCGCGCACGTGCGGCTGGCGAAACAGGACAGCGCGACCGGCGTGGGCAAGCCGGAGTAAGCAGAAGGCACTTCAATACTGAGGCCCGTCTCCTTCGGGAGCCGGGCCTTAGTGTTTTCTTTGTGCCCACGACTGACCTGCGGATCAATCGTGGGCAAGCGAAGACCTATTTGGATTTGGACGCAGCCTTCTTGTGGTGAGTTCTGACGGGCAAGGGCTTGCGCGACTCGGGATGGACTTTGGTTTCATCCACCGGAGAGGTTCCGGGGACATCGGCCGTGAAGTTCGCGCCGCTGGGCACCAAGTAGTTTTGCGACTTTTGCGTGTCGGCTCCTCCCGTCACAACGAGAATGCGTGAGGGGTCGATACCCTTCTCGGAGACCAGGTAGTCCTTGGTGTTGACTGCCCGCATAACGGCGAGATCCTTGGCATTTGCGTGTTCGCCGCCCTTGGCGGCAGCGGCCTTCTCCTGGGTGGTTGCATTGCCGACCACGACAAGCTTGGCATCGGGCTGGTTCACGAGGCCCAGGGCTACTTCGTCGAGGCAGGCCTTGGCTTCGTTGTCCACCCGCTCTGGCCGTTTCTTATCCTTCTCGAAGTCGACCGCGCACAATACCTGGGTCTCCGGGGCCTGGGCCATAGAGGGAGCCTCGACGGTTACGGTGCACGTTGCGCGCGCGGTTTGGCCCTTGTCGTCGGCAACGGTAACGTCGATCGGCACCTGACCGACCGGCGCGCCGGTCGAGGAGTAAGCAGCGGTAGCACCGCTCCCGCTGACCGAGCCGGAGGCCGCCGAGTAGGTGTAGGTCAGTGGGCGATTCTGAGGGCTGACGGCGGTAGCCGTGACCGTTGCCGTATCACCGGGTTTAAGGGTGACGGGATTGACCAGGCAGCTGACCGTCGGCGGATCGTACGGCTTAACCGAGAAGTTTGCCGTGCAATCGGCCTGCTGAGGAGGAATCACGCGCAGGCATTCGCGGGTGGGCCGGTCTTCGACGATCAGGGCCTTGACCGAGTAGGCGCCCGGCGCCAGCGAACTGGTATTGATCGTAGCGCTGCTCCCGTTGCCGGATGCTCCCGCCCCCGACCAGCTATAGATCACGTTCTTGTGGGGGCTCACATTGGTCACACTGCTTGTGATCACCACCTGATCGCCGACATAGACTGCCGTCTTGTCAACCGAACAGGAGAGCGCCAACGGCGCCAGCGTTTCTCTGGAAGCAGTGTGGAAGACCGCTCCCGCACTCAGCCGCAGCACGTTCATGTTGCCGACGCCTTCCTGAATGCCCGTTCCCCAATTCTCGTGGGCACGCTGATAGTCGACCTGAAAGAGGCGGATGGCCAGATGGTTCTTGAAGAGGGGCGTTTCGCAGTCCATGCCGCCGCCGATGGTTCCAATCGGTCCCCAGTGGTCCAGTTGCCAGTGCGGTCCGTCAATGATGTCGGCGCCGCCCAGCAAGTGCACGAACGGAGTGGTGGCCGAATCGCGGAAGCGATAGATAACGCCCACCGATGGGCCACTGAACTGGTTTAGCGGTTTATAGACATAGGTTGCTTTGTTGACGGATTCATCCTGCAGGTGAATGTCTCCGATGAATTCGATGCCCCAGTGCTTGTTGAAGAACCGGGAAACACTGAATATTTCACCCCCGTAAATAGGCACATAACTGAAGGGCAGCGGTGTAGGGCTTCCTCCGAGCAGCGTCTCTACCGTTCCGTGGGGAGACAGATAGCTGTAGCCGGCAAAGATGTCCCACACAGGTCCGGAGCTTCCAGCGCTCCCACCCGTTTGGGACGGTTTGGCCTGGGCACTCATAACCATCGGGAACGAAGCCAGGGCGGCCAAGGCAAACAATAGTTTCGCAGATTGCAAGCGGCGGGGAATCATGCTGTCCTCCTTCGGATCAGCTTCTTGGGGTTGAATGTTTCATTAGAGGTCCCAGAAACGTACTAGTGGACCAAGGGGGGACCCGCGCTGCTCATAACGCAGCCCAGGTGGCGATTCCATTCGCGGGGAAGCGCCTCCTGTTCATGTTTTCTCCACTCGCGACACGTTCGCGGCTTGATCGGCCTGAACATTTCGCGCTATTTCCTTCGAACGAAGCGAGCGTGTCTCAGACACACATAACCAGAGGTATGGAGATTCATACGCTGTGCTCCGATGTTAAGGTTGGTGATATTTGTGGAAGAACAGGCGGCGAATCTAACAACGCAGAATTTCGAGCTGGGTGGGTGAGTCTTTGAGCAGGCGCGCTCCGCTCTCGCAAACGTTCCGAGTCACTTTGCAGGCGTTCTCTGCTTCGCGCTGAATACGGAATCCATCAGCACACGTAGACGTTTGCTGTATGTGGTGCGATAGAGCGTGAATTTGCAGCGGAGAACTATCCCTTTGAAAGGCAGTATCCGGCAGGTCCACTTGTGGCGCGATCAACACGACAGCGATCAGGCTCAACAAGGCTGTGAGCAGCAATGAGGGAAGTAGATCGGATTTGAAAGACCGCATCACGCGTGCAAGAGGTATGTCCGTTGACCCCAGGGAAGGATTGAGATTAAGTGACGGTCGTATGCAAGTCCGTCTTCAAGTCAGTCAAGCGGTTTCTTTCATGGCCTCGCACAAGTGCCCGACATCCGTCGCATGGACGAACGAGATGTCCTGTCATCATAAAGCCGCGTGAAAATGGCGAAAGGCCCACATCCCGAGCGGATGTGGGCCTTTCGGTCGTCAGGCGCCTATTTGCTTCCTTTGGCGGCCGAGGCCAGGTACAGGTCCACATTGCTCTTGTCTACCAGGGACGTTCCCGTGTCAATGAACACTTCATACGGCGCGAACGAGTCGACGGCGTAGTCCTTGCCCAACTGCTTGGGCGGATTGTGGAACACTTCATCGAGCGCCTTGAGGCCGACGTAGCCCATGGTGTAGGGTTTCTGCGCAATGGTGGCGTCAATGGTGCCTGCCTTGATGCCGTCCAGGGTGTCCGGATTCACGTCCCACGCCACCAGGACGCGGTTCTTGTCCGCAGCGCGCGCAATGGCGTCAGAGACCATTTTTCCCGAAGCCGAATCCAGACACACAAAGCCGTCGATCCGCTTGGGGCCGGTTTCGCCAAGCATCTCCTGCGCCTTGTCGAATGCGACGCGCGAGTCGCCCTTGATGTCGATGACGTCGACGATCTTGATGTCAGGCCGCGCGCTGAGGGCATCCTTGACGCCCCTCAGCCGTTCGTCGGTGTTGGTCTGGCCGGTCAGCGTGAACACGATCAGGTTGGCCTTGGCAGGCAGCTTCTCCGCCAGCCGCTTTCCGCCCGTGCGGCCGGCCTCAAGGTTGTTGGTGCCGATGAAATAGAGGCGGCGGCTTGCCGGATCGTCAGAGTCAACGGTGATTACGGGAACCCCGGCCGCAATTGCAGCATCGATCCCGGGCCGAAGCACGGAGGCATCCGCAACCGAAATCAGGATGCCTGCCGGCTTGGCGGCTACCACCTTGTTCAGCTCGCTCAGCTCATCCTGCGCATCGTAACCTTCAGGCCCCACGACCTTGGCTGTTACTTTGTAATCCGCGGCTGCCTGGTTGAATCCCTGTGCCGCCGTCTGCCAATAAGGCAGGGACGAGTTCACGGTTACCAGGTAAAAGGTCTCTTTGGTTGAATGCCTTTCGCATCCACACAGCACGGCGACACCCGTGCCCAACACTGCCACAAGAAGCTTCTTGATCGTTTTCATAATTCCCTCCGGTCCGGCCTGTGGAAGAGAAGACGCAGAACCGATTTGCTACGCCAGCGGCGAAGACTTGCTGCTCCACCCCACAGGCGATAGACCTTTCCGTGAGAACCCTGGTCGCTCAGGGCCTCCGGCGTTCCAGCGCGACTCTCCGGCTCCGAGAATGATCGGCAGGATTATCCTCCCGCCCCGCGAACCTTGTCCACGGCAAACTGTGTGCAAGTCTACAACGCGAGAGGCGGGTGGCGATGGTGACCGCGCGCACGCATGCAGCGTGGCAGCGACGGCTTGCCCAGGGACGCCGCCGACGCCGCGCGCAGAGCACACGGTATCACGCCGTTGTAGCTCGCTTTCATTCCCATGGTGGTTTTGCGCTATAACGGACATGATGAGCAGGCCTTCAGAGAGCGCGTTTGTGTTGCCTGCGGCCATTGCCGTGCCCGACTCGGGCGACCTTGCCGGCCGCGCTTATGCGGAGCCGCCGCACGCCTACCGCACGCCGTTTGCGCGGGATGGCGCGCGGGTGCTGCATGCGCGCGCGTTCCGGCGCCTGGCCGGCAAGACCCAGGTGTTTACGCGCCTGCCGGGCGACCGCGCCGGCGACCACTTCCGCAGCCGCCTGACGCACACGCTGGAGGTGACGCAGATTGCGCGCACGCTGGCCGCGGCGCTGGGCCTGAACGGCGCGCTGACGGAGGCGCTGGCGCTGGTGCATGACATCGGCCACCCGCCGTTTGGCCATGCCGGCGAGAAGGCGCTGGACCGCGCGCTCGGCGCTTACGGCCTCGGGTTCGACCACAACCTGCACGCGCTGCGTATTGTCACGTGGTTTGAGGAACGCTACGCAGCGTTTCGCGGGCTGAACCTGACGCTGGCGGTGCGCGAAGGGATCATCAAGCACTCGCGCGACTACGCGCCGGCGGAGCATCCTGAGCTGGGGGAGTATTTTCTCGATCAGCGGCCGCCGCTGGAGGCGCAACTGATCGACCTGGCGGACGAGATTGCCTACCTGACCGCGGATCTGGATGACGGGCTGGACTCGGGCATTCTGGCACTGGAAGAGGTTCGCGAATCGGTGCCGCTGTTCCGGCGGTTTTTTGACGCGGTACATGGGCGGTATCCCGGCGCCGCGCCGCGGCTCATTGTCAGCGAAGCGCTTCGCCGCATGCTGAATGCGTTTGTGACCGACTTGATGCGCGAGGTATGCACGCGTGTTGGAGACGCGGACATTGCGACGCTGGAGGACGTGCGGCGGGCTACGCGGCGGCTGGCTGCGCTCGGCGCGGAGATGGAGTCAGAACGCGCGCGGGCCAAGAAGTTCCTCTACGATTGCCTGTACAATTCGCCGGGCATGGAGGAGGTTCATCGCCACTCCGAGCGGGTGATCGAGGGCCTGTTTGCGCGCTTCATGGCCGATCCGTCGCTGCTGCCGGAGGACCATCGCGCGCTGATTGCCACGGAAGGGCTGGCGCGCACGGTGACCGACTACATTGCGGGCATGACCGACGGGTTTATTGAGCAGGCGTGGGCGCGTGGGGGCGGGTGAGCGGGGGCTGCGAGCGGCGTGGCGGAAGGCTGTGAGAGCCGTGGGGGGAAGCGGCGCGGGCCGTGGCGGGAATTTGACACCGGGCGCGCCATTTGCGAGACTCAGAGATGCTGCCGGTCGGGCTCCTGACCCAGACTATAACCGTGCCGAAGTGGCGGAATTGGCAGACGCGCGTGGTTCAGGTCCACGTACTCGCAAGGGTGTGGGGGTTCGAGTCCCTTCTTCGGCACCAAGTTTAAAATCAGCAGCTTAGCGGCGGACCGTCAGGTCCGTCTCACTGTTTTCGGGGGCAAAACCGGCGCCTGCTGATTCCTGCCGGTATTCGCAAGCACGCTCGCTTGCCAGCCCCACAATCACTTCCGGCCATCACATCGTGCTGCCCATCACTGTAAGTCGCTGCGCGTTCCATTAGGAATGAGGAACGGTGGCCGACGTGTATAACCGGAGCCGACGGAACTTTTTCACGCAGTGCCTTGCGAGTGCTGTGGCCTGGGGGACGGGCGCTGCGCTCGGTGCACCGGCGCAGCCCGCGCCCGGACCGAAATCGCGTGTTGTGGTCGCGCGCGATCCCGATCTACGCGGCGGGAGCGCTGCGATTGATGCTAACCGTCTGGAGGCTCTGCTGGACCGCGCCATGATTGCTCTTTTCGGCGGCGCTCATGCTGAGGAGTCATCGAAGCAGAGCGTTCTGGCCGCGTGGCGGCGTATTGCAGGCCGCGATGACAAGGTTGGCCTGAAAGTGAATACGCTGGGCGGGCGGGGCATATCGACCCATGTCGATCTGGTTGCTGTTGTGTGCGATCGTCTGCAGCAAGCCGGCGTTCCCGCAGCCAACATTCTGGTTTGGGATCGCGACACGGAAGAGATGGAGCGCGGCGGCTTCCGCATCGCCATCGGCGGCAACCGCGTGCAATGCTACGGGACCGACCGGGTGGGCTACGAGGACGACCTTTCGGTTTGGAGAAGCGTGGGCAGCCGGCTCTCGAAAAACCTCGCGCGATCTTCTGCGGTGCTAATCAATCTGCCGGTACTCAAGGACCACGATGGCGCAGGCGTGACCATCGCGCTCAAGAACATGTACGGGGCAATTCACAACCCCAACAAGTACCATCCCAATGGGTGCGACCCGTACGTGGCCGACCTGAACATGCTGCCGGAGATTCGCTCGCGGCTGAAGCTTGTGATTTGCGATGCAACCACCGCGATGTATGAAGGCGGCCCGGCATTCAAGCCCGAGCATAGTTGGAATGCGAACAGCGTGATCGTCTCCGAGGATCCGGTGGCGCTCGACTGGACCGGCTGGCAAATGATCGAGCGCAAGCGAGCGGAGATGGGCTTGAAGACGCTCGAAGCCGAGAAGCGCGCGCCACACTACATCGCCACCGCGGCCGATAGCGATCATAGGCTGGGCCACGACCAGGCCGGCCAGATCGCGGTTATGGAAGCGTGACTGCCCCGGGAGGTGCATGATGCAACAGAGATCCTCCGCCACCGAAATAACGATGGGAACTCCATTCAATCGACGGTCATTCCTGAAGTGCGCGCTGGCTTCAGGAACTGCACTGGGCGCCGGAGAGCTGGCCGCGGCGGCGGCTCCCATTGCATCCGGCGCGGCGGCACAGAACGATGCGCAGTTCACCGTGGAGGCACGCTTTTACGAGAAGCTGGAGAGCCGCAAGATTCGCTGCAAGCTGTGCCCGCGCGAGTGCATTGTGGGCGACAAGGAGCGGGGATACTGCGGGGTCCGCGAGAATCGCGACGGAACCTATTACACGCTGGTGCATTCGCGTGTATGTGCCGCGCACGTTGACCCCGTTGAGAAGAAGCCGCTGTTTCACTACCTGCCGGGGACGACGGCCCTCTCCGTGGCCACGGCGGGATGCAATGTGAACTGCAAGTTTTGCCAGAACTGGGAAATCTCGCAGTCGCGGCCGGAGGAGATTCCCGCGGAGTATATCCCGCCCCATCGCGCGGCTGAAATCGCGCGCCAGTACCAGTGCCCCACCATCGCCTACACCTACAGTGAGCCGGTGGTCTTTGCCGAGTACCTGATGGACACGGCCGACGCCGGCCATGCAGCGGGCGTGCGCAGCATCGTGGTCTCAAACGGCTACATGCAGCACGACTCGCTAATGCAGGCTTACGGCAAGATGGACGCCGTCAAGATCGACTTGAAAGCGTACAGCGATTCTTTCTACGCCAAAGTGGTTACCGGGCAGTTGAAACCCGTGCTTGAATCGCTGGTGACCCTGCGCAAGATGAACAAGTGGACCGAGATTGTGTACCTGGTGATTCCCACGCTCAACGATGACGATGCGGGGTTCCGCGGGCTCAGCGCATGGATCAAGGCGAATCTCGGCCCCGATGTGCCGCTGCACTTCACGCAATTTCATCCTGAATATCTGCTCAAGAATCTGCCCATCACGCCGGTGGCCACGCTGGAGCGCGCCAAAGCGATTGCCGATGCAGCGGGCCTGCATTACGTCTACATCGGCAATGTTCCCGGCCATCCCGCGCAGAACACGTACTGCCCGCAGTGCCGCAAGATGCTGGTGGAGCGGGTGGGATTCACCGCCAGCCAGTTGCTGATTCGCAAGGACTCGACGTGCCCGCAGTGCCGGCACACCATTCCCGGGATCTGGCACGTTTGAACATGCACGAGGGGGTCCTGACTTATGAAGAAGGCAAGGAGTTCGGCCATGGCCTGGTTGATGACGCAATGCATCGCACTAGCTGTCACTGTGCCCATCCTGCACGTGCGCGCGGCAGAGGCCACGGGAGCGCAGAAGATCCGGCCGGCCGCCGTTGCCGGCGCGTTTTATCCCGCCGATCCGCAAGCACTCTCAAAGATGATGGACGACATGCTGGCAAATGCCACGCCCGCGCCTGCGGATGGCGAGATTCTTGCGGCAGTCGCGCCACATGCGGGATATCCCTATTCCGGGCCGGTTGCCGCGTGGACTTACGCCGCTCTCAAAGGGCATAAGTATTCGCGCGTAGTGGTGATTGCGCCTTCGCATTATGTCAGCTTCGATTTCACCGCGGTGTACGACGGCGATGCGTACACGACGCCGCTCGGCCAGGTCCCAGTGGACAAGGAGTTCGCACGCCGGCTGGTAAAGATGAGCTCGACCATCCAGCTCTCAGAAAAGGGCCACCAGGCCACTGCGGAAGCACCCGAACATTCGGTAGAGGTCCAGTTGCCCTGGCTGCAGAAGATCCTGGGCAATTTTGAGCTGGTCCCCATTGTGATGGGTGATACGAGTTATGAGAGCAGCCGCGCGCTGGGTGTGGCGCTGGCAAAGATGCTGCGTAACGAAAACGACACACTGGTGCTGGCCAGTTCCGATCTCTCGCACTACCACTCTTACGCCGATGCGGAGAGCATCGATGGAAAGACGCTGCACGCGCTGGAAGCGTACGACTATCTGAGCATGTCGCGGAACTTCCAGTGGCGCGGCCCGGGCCAGCCGGGAATCTGGGAGGCCTGCGGCGGCGCGCCCATTGTGGCTGCGATGATCTATGCCGAGCGCATGGGCGCGAACAAGGCTGAAGTGCTGAGGCACGCGAACTCCGGCGACGTTACCGGCGACAAGACGCGAGTGGTGGGTTACAGCGCCGACCTGTTTGTGAAGTCCGCGCACGGCGCCGCGGCGGTGCAGCCTTTCTCCCTGAGCGGCGAGGAAAAGAGCGAGCTGCTGGCGCTGGCGCGGAAATCGGTCGAGTCCATGATCGAGAACCAGGAACTCTACTCGCCCACGGTCCCGGCAAGCGAAACGCTCAACCGCGAGTATGGCGCCTTTACCACTCTTAGCGAAAGCGGAGCCCTGCGCGGCTGCATCGGCTACACCGCGCCTTCCAAGCCGCTCTACATCACAGTGCGCGACACGGCGACGCTGGCCGCTCTGCGCGACCCGCGTTTTGCGCCGGTAACGGCCGCAGAACTGCCTAAACTTGCCTACGAGATTTCCGTGCTCTCGCTGCTGCGGCGGGTGACCGATGTGGAACAGATCAAAGTGGGCCGCGACGGGCTCCTGATGAAGAACGCCGACTACGAGGGCTTGCTGTTACCGCAGGTTCCCGTGGAGCAGAAATGGGAACGCCAGACGTTCCTTGAACAAACGTGCGTCAAGGCCGGCATGGACAGGAACTGCTGGAAAGACGAGAACACCGACATCTTCAGTTTTACGGCGGTGGCATTCAACGAAACACTAAGGGAACCGGGGATCAAGAGGGAGCAATAACAACCGCAGCTTTGCAGGCTGAGAGGCCAGACGAGTGAGGCCTGGACCTCTGCGAAAAACCCGGGCAGCACGGGCGGCAAGGAACGAGGTCCAGCCGCAGCGGCTGAAGCCGGAGCTTCTTATCGCGCACAAATGGCGGGACCGGGGTCCCGCCCTGACGCATGATTGTTGCGACCTACTCCGCGGCTTCGGCAGCGGCTTCGGCGGCGGTTTCGGCCGGCGCTTCTTCCGCCGTGGCCTCGCCCAGCACCTTCACCTTCAGGTGCGCGGTCACTTCGCGATGCAGCCGTACAGGCACATCGAAGTTTCCGAGGGCCTTGAGCGGCTCGCCGAGCTGAACCTTGCGGCGGTCGATTTCGAAGCCGCGGGTCTCGAGTTCGGCGGCGATGTCGGCCGAGGTGACTGAGCCGAAAAGCTGACCGCTCTCGCCGGACTTGCGGGTGAAGGTGAGGACCACCGGGGCGAGCTTGGTGACCAGTTCCTCGGCCTGAGTCTTCTCCGTGGCAGAACGGCGCGCCGCGGCCGATTTCATCTGCTCGATCACGGCCTTGTTGGCCGCAGTAGCCTCCATGGCCAGCTTGCGCGGCAGCAGGAAATTGCGGCCGTAGCCATCGGCCACTTTTACGACCTCGCCCCGGTGACCGAGGTTGACCACGTCTTCTTTCAGGATGACTTCCATGTTCGATTCTCCAGTACCGCGAGGGCGCGAGCCGTCGCGGCGGAATGTGTGCGGGGAGCAACCGTCATGCGGCGTTCCCCAGGGAGCTGAAGCCCCGGCATCAAAAGTTGGCGCACTGCGGCACGACTCAAGCCGTGCCCCACAAAAAAGACTCGCGCGCTAGTGCCTTGTGGCGAACGGCAGCAAGGCGATGTTGCGAGCCTGCTTGATGGCGCGGGTGAGCCGGCGCTGATGCGTAGTGCAGACGCCGGTGAGGCGGCGGGGCACAATCTTGCCGCGCTCAGCCACAAAGCCCTGCAACAAGCGCACATCGCGATACGGGATGGCGTCGATTTTTTCGGTGCAGAATTTGCACACTTTCTTGCGGCGGAAAAACTTGCCGCGGCCGCCGGGGCCGCCCTGTCCGCCGGGACGGGGACCGCGCGGGCCGGAGGGCGGGCCACCGCCTTGATTGGATGGCGCGCCACCTTCGGGCGCCCTTGATTGTGTCTCTTCAGCCATGATGTTTCCTCTTCTGTTTGCTGCTGTTCCTGCAATTGAGCAGGCTTGCATTTTCTCTCAGGGGCCAAAGCCCCCAGTCAGGCGAGTGACGCGCGATCGGCACGATTGAAGCCGCGCCCTTGAAGACTGCGGCATCGGCTCGCATTCCGGCCGCTTATGCGCTGGCCGGGGCGGTTTCCGCGGGGGCTTCAGCCACCGGCGCCGCAGGCGGCGGAGCGGCCGGAGGGGCGGCATGTGCCTGCGCGGGCGGTTCGGCGCTGAGCTTGCGGCGCGAGGCGCGAATGGCCTTGATCTTGGCCAGGCGCTTCTCCTCCTCGTCCATGCGCACGGTGATGTACTTGATCACCGGCTCAGAGACACGGAGACGGCGCTCGAGCTCGGCTACCCCCGCGCCATTGGCCTCAATGGTGAGGAGAATGTAATTGCCGTCGTTGAACCTGCGCACCATGTAGGCAAGCTTGCGCTTGCCCATCTTTTCAGCGGACTTTACTGCGCCGCCGCCGGTGGTGACAGTGGTGGTGAAGCCGGCGATCAGCTTGTCGACATCCTCATCGGCCACGTCGGGTCGGACGATGAACATCACTTCATAGAGTCTGGGCATTCCGCATTCCTTTTCTCAGCCGGCAGCTCAATGCCGACGGCCAACAGTTCTCAGTTCGCAGGTCACAGATATCAGTTTCCAGTTTCCGGTTTTGGCGGACCCTGTTGGTTGCTTCCTGTTCCCTGTTCCCTGTCTTCCTTCCGGTTAAACTCATTCATCGCGGCGGCGGGGCCGGCTTCAAGAATGCGCCGAGTGGCCGTAGCCACCTTGTCCAGCACTTCATCCAGCACCGCCAGGTCGCGCTTGCCCATCGGCGAGAGGAGATACTCCTTGCCTCCGCGCCAGCGTGCGCCTGCTTCCACGGCTTGAGGAGGAAGATCCGGGGCGACGCCAATGCGCAGCCGCATCCACTCCTGTGTTCCCAGCGCGGCGCTTATGCTGCGGGCTCCGTTGTGGCCGGCAGTTGAACCGCGCTCCTTTATCTTGAACGTCCCCATCTTCAGGTCCAGCTCGTCGTAAATCACCAGCATGTCCTTCAACGGGTCCGCTTCAAACTCGCGAACCAGAGCGGCCACTGAAGCGCCGCTCAGGTTCATGTAAGTCTCCGGCTTGGCCAGAATCACGGGGCGGCCGGCGATGCGGCAGCTTGCAGTGACGGCCCGGCAACGCCGGTTCTGAACCACAACGCCTTCCTGCTGCGCGATGCGGTCAACAGCCATGAACCCCGCGTTGTGCGGCGTCCACAGGTACTCCAGGCCGGGATTGCCTAACCCGACCACCAGGAACGGGCCAGAACGCTGTTCCGCCTGGCCCACGAACTGAACTGCCTCAGCCAAGAGTTACTTCTTTGCTTTCTCGGCCTTCTCGCCGCCCTCGGCCTTGCCGGCGGCCTCGGTCTCGCCCTTGCCCTTCTTGGCCACTTCCGGCTCTGCCGGCGTACCCGCCACAGCAACCGTTGCAGCTTCCACTTCAGGCGCAGCCACCACTTCCTCGCGGATGGAAACGACGTGCGCTACCGGAGAGTCTTCCGCAGTGAGGTATTTGATCTTGTCGTTGTGCGGCAGGCCGCTGACGCGCAGCACCTGGTGCATATCGAGTTCGGTGACATCGACATCGATGTGGTTGGGAATGTCCGCGGGCAGGCACTCGATTTCCACTTCGCGACGGATCTGGTCGAGGATGCCGCCACTAGTCCTCACGCCCACCGGCACGCCGATCAGCTTGACGCGGACGCTGACGCGGAGGTGCTTGTCGAGGGCGATGCGCTTCATGTCGATGTGGATGAGCTGATCCTTGATCGGCTCCCTCTGCCAGTCCACGATCATGGCCTTGGCGGTGGCGCCATCGCCTCCCAGCTGGACGTCGAAGATGGTGTTGTGGCCGGTCTCGGAGAAGAGGATTCGCGAAATATGTTTGGGATCCACCTCGACGGCGACGGCCTCGTGTCCCGCTCCGTAAAGAACGGCGGGGATGTTTCCGGCACGGCGCACGCGACGCGCGGCATTCTTGTTGAACTTGCCCTCGCGGGGCTTGGCTATCAAAACTTCAGGCATGATTCTCTCTTTTCTGGTTCGGGCACGGGTGTAGCAGCTATCAGCCTTCAGCTTTCAGCCGTCAGCTCGCCGCTGGTAGTTCCGCTCCCTTTGTTGGGCCAGCGGTCAGTGATCAGTGGTCAGTGGTCAGTAAAAGCTCTGACTAAAGACGGCTGTCTCTAACCTGCCGGCGGTTCTCGGTTTCGGTCACTGACCACTGACCACTGATCACTGACAACTTACGTAAACAGCGTGCTCACGCTGGTTTCCATGTGAATGCTCTCGATGGCGGCTCCCAGGAGGCCGGCGATGGAGAGCACCTTGATTTTGGGCAATTTCTGTGCGGCTTCTCGCAGCGGAATGGTGTCAGTAACAATCACCTCCTGAATGCGGGAGGCGGCGATGCGATCGATGGCGGGCCCGGAAAGGACCGCATGACTGGCGCAGGCGTAAACGCCGGCTGCGCCCGATGCGTAAAGAGCGTCCACGGTCTTTACCAGCGTTCCGGCGGTGTCGACGATGTCGTCGATGATCAGGCAGGTCTTGCCGTTCACATCGCCGACAACGTGCATGACCTCAGCCACGTTCATGTCGGTACGGCGCTTGTCCACAATGGCCAGGGGGGCGCCCATCTTCTGGGCAAAGTGGCGGGCGCGCTCCACGCCGCCGGCGTCCGGCGAGACCACGGTAAGGTTGGGCAGCGCCAGCCCCCGGAAGTAAGAAACCAGCACCGGGCTGGCAAACATGTGATCCACCGGAATATTGAAGAAGCCCTGGATCTGGGCGGCGTGGAGGTCGACAAAGAGGGCGCGGTTGGCGCCGGCCACCGTAACCAGGTCAGCGATGAGCTTGGCGCTGATGGCGACGCGGGGACGATCCTTGCGGTCCTGGCGGGCGTAGCCGTAGTAGGGGACCACTGCCGTGATCCGGGCGGCCGAAGCCCGCTTGAGCGCGTCAATCATTACCAACAACTCCATCAGGTGCTGGTCCACCGGGTAGCAGGTGGGCTGCACCACAAAAACATCCACTCCGCGAACATTCTCGAGGAGCTGGAAATAAACTTCGCCATCGGCGAAGCGCTGCAACTTGGCCTCGCCTACGGGGACGCCGATATGGCGGCCGATGGCTTCAGCCAGGGGGCGGTTTGCCGTTCCGGAGAAAAGCTTGAACCGCTTATCCTCACTCAGGTTGCGGGAGCGCTTGCGTTCGGCAGCCGGTTTGGCATCCTTTGGCTTTGCCTCCGGCTGGCTGGTTGGCATGGGTTCCTTGCCGCTGTTCTTGCCGGCCGGTTCCTTGCCGGGTTGGGGCGCGGAGGCAGGCTGGTTTGCATCCTCCAATGTCACCGTCAACGTTGCGTCTTCCATTTCCCGAGTTTCCTCCAAGCTGGTTTGCTTTGGCTGCATTCGGTACTTCAAAAAACTGGCTGGGCGATCAGGATTCGAACCTGAATAAATGCCTCCAAAGGGCATTGTCCTACCATTGAACGATCGCCCAAAAGAGCGCCCGCGTTGACGAGACGCCCAACAAGATCCCTGCAGCCGCCCGCGAGTCTCTCGCGACCGGCGGATGGCTGTCAATCCTTGGTTTCGAGAAGCATTCCGGCCCAGTACTCCGAACGAGGGAGGGTGCGGGTGAGCAGGCTTTTTACGCCTGCCGCCCGCAGCCTTTCGCCGGCTGCTTCTGCGTGCTCCCGGGCCTGGTAAAGGCCGAAGAGCGCCGAACCGGACCCCGACAGCGAGGCATGGAGGGCTGCCTCCGGTGAGCCTTCTGCCGCAAGAGTTTGCTTGATTCCGTGCAGGGAGGGATGCTGGCTGAAGACGACCTGTTCAAAGTCGTTTTTGATCCAGCTTGTAATCCCGGTGCGGACAAGCACAGACTCCAAGGGTCCGGCCAGGTCCCCGGCTAAGGTGGGGACACCGGAGGAACCGGATCCATACCGGCCCTGCGGAAATACTCCCGCAAAGGCGCTGGCGTAGGCACGGCTCAACTTCTTTAGTCTATCGGCACTTGCCTCTGCGGTCAAACCGGAGAGGGCGCATTGGGCGTCCCAGTCGCGAAAGGCCTGTGGGGTGGAGACGCCGGTTTCCGGGATGGCGAGAAGGCACCAGGTGGATTCGATGTCGGGGAGCGCGTAGACCTCCTGGCCGCGGTCCAGACCGAGGATGGCGCCTCCGATGAGGAAGAGCGGAACGTCGGAGCCGACCTGGGTGGCGAGTTCGAGACGGCGGGAGGGCCAGCGATCGGAATTCCCTTCCCCGTTCTCAAAATCGAGATCCGGTGCGCCCAGTTCCTTTTCCAAGCCTATGAGCGCGGCCACGGCGTTGGCGCTGCCCGCGCCCAGGCCGCCCTGGACGGGGAGACGCTTGTCGATGTGGATTTCGACTTCAGCGTTCACGTTCAGGACCCGGAAGGCCAGGTCGGCCATCTTCCAGGCGGTGTTGCGGGAGTCAGCGGGGACGCGGCCGTCGTTCGAAGTGAGGCGGATGCTGGTTTTCGGGGCGTAGCGGGCGCTTACGGTGACGATGTCATGAGCTTCAAGGGTCTGGTAGACGGTGACCAGGGAGTGGAAGCCGTCCGGGCGGGGCGCGCCAATGGCGAGTCCGAGGTTGATTTTGGCGTGGGATCGGACGGAGGTGGGCATACCGTTTCATTCTAGAAGGTGACCGGCCTGTGGCTCCCGGCGACCAAAATACAAAATCCCTCCCGCAGTACGGTACATAACCCCTGACCCCGCGTCTCTCAGTCAGCCATTGAGCCCTCTCGATGGCGAGCGCTGCGGAGCCTGAAGCCGGGCGTGGACCAAGCGGCTGTCCCCGGCTGCACCCCCAAAACGCGAAGGGAGGGGCCATGAAGAGCTCGGCCTGTCGCGGTATGGTCATTCTTGCGCTGCTGGGTGCGGCGTCCATCGCACCTGCGCAAATCGTTGAACACAGCCAGCAGATGGAAGAGCTGTACGGGAAGCCGTACGTGATGATCACCATCAATGGGCAGGGTCCGTTCCGGTTCGTGATCGACACTGGCACCGGTGCGGATGCGCTGGTGACGCCGGCTCTGGCGGCACAACTGGGGCTGCCCACAGTGGGTCACGCAACGCTGGGCGACCCCAGCGGGCAGGGCGGGAAGAGAGTGCCCATCCTGATGCTGGACACACTGGAAGTGGCGGGAGTGCGCTTTGAGAACGTGCGGGCGGTGCAGTCCGGGTTCTTCTCGGAATCGGGCACATGCCAGGGATTGCTGGGGTTTACGCTGTTCCGCGACTTTCTGTTGACGCTGGATTTTCCCAACCGGAAGGTAACGCTGGGAGACGGCGCCCTGACGCCGGACGGGGGCAGGAACGTGCTTCCCATCCGCATGCCGCAGGGCGTTCCCATTGCGAGCCTGACGGTGGACGGAGTCGAGGGTGTGGACGCACAACTCGACTCAGGAGGCGGCGGGCTGGTGATCCCGCAGTCGCTGGCCAGCCGCCTCAAGTACGACGTGTCGCCGGTGGAGTTTGCCTCGGGGCAGTCGGTGGCCACCTGCTTCACGCTGAAGATGGCCAAGCTGAACGCGGACGTAAAAGTAGGTCGCTACACGTTTACACACCCGGTAGTCGAGATCCATCCCGCGTTTCCGCTGGTGAACTTTGGATCGCCGCCAATGCAGAATTTCGCCATCACCTTTGACCAGAAGAACCTGCTGGTGCGGTTTGAAGCCAGGGAAAAGAAATTCACGCTGCAGGCTCCGCCAAGCCCGCCGCGGATGACCAACGCCATGACCCATCAGCCGCCGCCGGGGCTGGTGCCGGTGGGGTAGAGGCAGGGACTAGGGAAGCAGGGACTAGGGAAGCAGGGACTAGGGACGTAGGGGACGCTGGTCAAGCGTTGCCGAACGGATTCCCTTCGGGCTTCCAGTCGCCGTCCGCCGTGCCGTAAGGGCTGGCCACCACGATTAAGTAGCCGTCAGGATCGCGCATCCAGCACTCCCAGTGATTCGGGCCGCCGTTGTCGTCGTCCGGCGGATTGCGATGGCGTGGCTTTACCATCTCCACTTTCATCTGTTGGGCGCGTTCGAAGACCGCGTCGAAGTCATCCACCTCAAACCAGAGGAGGACGCCGTTTCCGTACGGCTTGTGAGCAGGATTGCCGATGGCGCCGTGGTGGTGCTCCACCTCAAAGCTGTGTAGCTGGAGGATGAGCCGGCCGTCCAGTACAAGTTGTTCGTAAGCTCGGCCGCCGTGGCAGCTGCGCAGCCCAAGCAGACGCTGATACCAACGGCTGCTGGCTTCAACATCGCTGACACAAATGAGGGGTTGGGGACGCATGGGGACGAGAATACCAGAGGTGTTGCGTATACCGCTCTTTCGCGCCTGGTGCTTTAACAGCAGGGTGGATTCAAGCTCCAAGTGCAACAACACATCCTCAAGATTGGCCAGGAGATGCCGGACGACTGCCGTGGAAAAGATGGAAAACAAAGGGACGTTTTCCACTTTCCCACGGCACGGCTGCGGCTATCTTTGTGAATTGATTCATGAAATCTGTTGCACTTGGATTTTGAGCGCGAGCAGATTCCCTGCGGGAATGACAGAAAGAAAAGCAAGAGCAAAGGCAACGGCGACGGCAAAGGCACCGCCCGTTCATCGGATAAAGCGCGATGAACGGGCACCGCTCTTTACGCTGGGGACTTTATGCCGGGGTCTTCAGTGTGGAGAGCGGCGGGAATTTGAATTGCGCTTTGGCGATGGGCATGCCCACCACTTCAATGCGCTTGAGATCGCGCGTGCCGACGCCGAGGCTCTCCGCCAGCTTGAGGGTGGAGTCGCAGGTTTCGAAGGGAGGAGTGCCGCGGTCGACCATGGGATCAAAACCCATGACGGCGGTGGCCACCGCATCGGTGCAGACGCAGTTCATTCCGGCGATGAGCAGGCCGGGATGAATGGCCTGGTTGATCCACTGCTTATCCTTGGCTTGATAGGGCAGCTCGCCGGCGGTCATGGTGTAGATGCCATCAATGACGGCGAGGTGAATGGGGCGCGAGGCGACGAGGTCCGCGGTAATGCGGGGGACGCGGAAGCCTGGATCAGTGGATTGCGCCACGGGCTGCGGCGCGCTTTTGGGGGGCGTGCGCGAGCCCGAGTGCATGGGCGAACGGTAGCTTACGGGGACGATGTCCGGCTCGTCGGGGCCGGGGTGATCGCTGTAGATGGTGCAGGGCGTGATGCCGAAGCAGTTTTTCATGGACAGCGTGACGCCGGCGGTGCGGTGCTCCTTGAGCTTGGCCAGGGAGATGAAGACGTCGGTATCGCGATAGGCCTGGTTGAGATCGTAACCGGCATACATGAGGCCGCCGCCGGGGACCATGAAGCGCGCGTAGGTTTTGTAGCTGCCGAGGAAGTTTGTGTTTTCAAAGTCAACGACTCGGGCTGCGGTGGCCAGGTCCTGCGGCTTCCAGCCGGCCTCGAGCATGAAGTCCTGGAGCGGCTTGCCGCCGTTGGGCGCGCTTTCAACCAGGCGGACACGCCGCGCGCCGGCGTTGCCGAGCAGCGTGACGAGCGAGCCGATGACCTGGGGATGGACCCACTGCGCCCGATCGAGGGGCACGTCGCCCATCTTCATGCTGGTGGGGCCGGTCATGTTGAGCTTGATGGCGACGGTTTTTCCGTTGACCAATTTGGCGATGCCGCCGAGCTGGTCAAACATGGCTCCGAGCACGTCAGTGACTTGCCGGTTGTAGTCTAAGCAGCGGCCGATGGCCACGCGGCTGGCGGGCGCCTGGAGAGCGGATGCGATGGCACGCGGCACAAGTGTTACGCCGGCTGCTGCGAGGGCCGCCGAGCCCAAAAAATCTCTACGTGTAAAGTTTGACTTCATGCGGTCCGCCTTTCAATCCAAGCTTTGAATTCCAGTATGCGCCAGGGCGGCGGGGTTGTGGGAGGGGAGTTTGGGATAAAATTGCGCGGGTGCAATTGTCGCGGGGAATCCCCAGTTCCAACATCCCATGAGAATCGAAATCGATAGTGCGTTGAGGCCGGCGCGCCGGCTGCGGAAGCTGTTGAAGGAGATTCCGCCGGAGATGCCGCCGGAGTACGTGCGCCAGGTGCGGACGCAGTCGCGCAGGCTGGAAGCGACCATCCACGCGATCAAGTTGGCGCACGAGGGGCGCGCACGGCGTTTGCTGAAGCGGCTGAAGCGCTTGCGGAAAGCGGCGGGGGGCGTGCGCGATATGGACGCGATGATCAGCAAGGTGATGTCTTTGGCGGGCGGGATGGGCGGCGACGGCCGCAATGCGCTGTTGCGGCTGACGGAACACATGGCGGCGGCGCGCGAGAAGAGCGCGGATGAGCTGCGGCGGCTGATGGAGGATCGCGGGAAATTACTGAGGCGCAAGCTGAAGGCCTACGCGAGGCGCTTGCGCAAGGCCGATCCGGAGGAACCGGGGGAGAGCATGGCGGCGCTCCAGGTGCTGACCGCGCAACTGCAGCACTGGCCGAGGCTGAGGGCGGACAACCTGCACGAGTTCCGGATCCAGGCCAAGGAGCTCCGCTACATGCTGCAACTAATGCCGGGGATGGACGAGCATACGCTGAATGCGTTTGCGCGCGTGAAGGACGCGGCCGGAGAGTGGCACGACTGGCTGCAGTTAAACGAATATGCGGGGAAGATTCTCGACAAGAAAGAGGATCACGCAATCCTGCGGCGGCTGGGGAAGATGGAACACGAGAAGCTGCGCGCTGCTTTGAGCGCGGCGAATGCCGTGCGCCAGAAGGGGCTGGCGGCAAATTAAGCGGGCGGCATTCGTTTTTTGGCGGACGGCTTGCGGATCTAATTGCTCGATTTGAGTGCAAGCGCGCCGGCTGCTGGAGAAACGGCTATGCAGCGGGAGGCAGGTCGAAGGGGCTGTTGTGAGCGGTCCACTGCTCCGGCGCGCGCGTGGCGGCGGCGGCGAGACGCTGGCCCTCACCAAAGCGGATGACCTTGGCCGGGCGGTGGATGGAGATGGGCCGAATGTTTGACCTGCGACGAAGATGCTGCGCGTCGCGAGCCATCCCGATGTCGAACACAACAGGATTCCCGGCGGGTTCCACTACCTTGAGGCCAGTAGATCTGCTCGCATCCCGCATGGAGAATTGCGCGGTCCGCGCCCTGATGGCGCGGCAACGAAACTCGGCGATGTTTACAGGGCGTCCGCTCATAGATATGTATCCTCTTCCCACAGATAAAGTGCATTTCGTAAAGTATGGAATTTCGAGCATCAGAACCGGTTGGACAGGTTCGTGTCTCTGAGGGGGTAGGATGCAACTCAAATGAGTGAGTTGCACGACGTTCAGAATTGCCAGGGAGGGGAAGGCTCAAATGGCGCGGGTTTTACGCGGGAGGTGGGAGGCTTTCCGCGCAGGAAAATGGCCGGGGAGCAACCGATCGGCGTGGCCAAACATCGAAGTGCGGCGTTATGGCGCAAGCGCCGCCGCCGGCAGCTCGAGAATTGCCACGGAATCCGGCTCCAGCCGAATCTGGCTGCCGGCTTGCTGCATCGCTGCGCGCGACGCGAGAAGGATCATGGATCCCGAAGGCACAGCGAGCGTGTGCGCTTCTTCTCCCAGGTTGCACAGAACCGAGATGGAACCGCGCGTCATGGTCAGCCACTTTTTTTCCGAGTTGCAAGTGACCTGTGCGCGGCCGGGAGCCGCGGCGTTGAGCGAGGGACTCGATCGCCGCAGCCGGATGAGATCCGTGTACCAGAGGAGCATCGACTTGTGATCGCCCTCGGCTGATTCCTTCCAGTTCAACCGGGAGCGGAGAAAAGTTTCGGGCTTCCCCGGATCGGGAATCGACTCTGGATCCCAGCCAAAAGCCGCGAACTCACTCTTCCTGCCTTCAGAGACATGCTTTGCAACTTCGGCGTCCTCGTGGTCAGCGAAATACAGGAACGGCGTGGAAGCCGCCCACTCCTCGCCCTGAAAGATCATGGGGACGAAGGGGCTGGTGATGACCAGGGCCGCGGCAACTTTTGCCCTCTCAATGCCGGCGCTTACCTGCACGCGATCGCCGAGAGCGCGGTTACCTACCTGGTCGTGATTCTGGATGTAGCCGAGAAAGCGATGCTGCGGCAGGTGCGCAGCGGGCCGCCCATGTACCCGCTTGCGATGGGTTGAGTAAATACCGTCGTAGACAAAGGTTTCCTGCAGCGCCTTGCGCAATTGGTCCATGGCGCCGAAGTCGGTGTAATACCCGTGTTGAGGCTCGCGCGCCAGCATAGCAAAGAGCGCATGATGGAAATCGTCGCTCCATTGCGCGTGGAGGCCGAACCCGCCGGCCTGCTGCGCGGTGACGAGGCGAGGGTCGTTCAGGTCGCTTTCCGCAATCAACAACAGGCGCCGGCGGAGCGCCGCCTCAAGCGCGCGGGTTTCATCCGCCAACTGCTCGAGGAAGTTAATTGCCGACCGGTCGACAAATGCGTGCACCGCGTCCAGGCGCAGTCCGTCGATGTGAAAATCGCGCATCCACATGAGGGCGTTGTCACAGAAGAAGCGCCGCACCTGGTACGACCAGGCGGCTTCAAGATTGACGGCACCGCCCCACGGTGTCTTGTGCGCATCGTCCAAATAGGGCGCAAAGACGCCGGTGTAATTGCCTACGGGCCCGAAGTGGTTGTAGACAACATCGAGGAGCACAGCCAAGCCCTGGCCGTGCGCGGCATCCACAAAACGCTTGAGGGCGTCGGGGCCGCCGTAGGGCTGGTGCACCGCGTACAGCGCAACGCCGTCATATCCCCAGCCGTATTGGCCGGCGAACGCAGCCACAGGCATGAGCTGAATATGGGTGACGCCGAGGTTGCGAAGGTAATCGACTTTGCCTACCGCAGCATCCAGTGTTCCCTGCGGGGTAAACGTGCCCACGTGCAGCTCGTAAACAACTGCGCCGGCGAGCGGCGGGGGCTGGAATTCCGCATGCTTCCATGGGAAAGCGGCCTGGTTGTAGACGCGCGAAGGTCCATGCACACCGTGCGGCTGCCAGAGGGATCGCGGATCGGGATAGGTTTTCTCGCTGCCGTCTACGATGAAGCCGTAGTCCGTGCCTGGGCCGGCGGAGGCGACTTCAACGCGCCACCAGCCGTGGGCGTCCGGTCCGTGCATGGATACGCGCCGCTCTTGCGTTTGCACTTCGAGTTTCTCCGCCAGCGGCGCCCACACTGAAAATTCCATGGTGTCTTACTCCGTGCTCCGTACCAGCAGGGCCACGGGAAAGCGTCGCAGAAGCGGCTGAACTCGCGCGGGGCCGCCGCGCACCGCGTCTCCGGTGAGGACGTTCTTCCATTTTCCCTCCGGCAGGGTGATGGCCGCACCGGCCCAACTATCGCGCAGCCGGATTGGCCATCGCGAGACGACAATGGCAACGCGTCCGGCGCGCAGGAACGCGATGAGGTGCGCAGCTTTTATGCCGGAGCACGGCAACGGCTCGTACGCCGCATCGGGGGAGAACCACTGCGGATGAAGGCGCCGCAGCATGAGCGCCTGGTGCGTGAGCCACATCTTGGGCAGCCCGGAATTCTCTCTGCGCAGAATCTCTTCGACGCTCATGCCCGCGCGCAATTCGCCGAGCAGGGCGCGCCGCTCAGCGTAGTCCACCGGAGTGCGATTGTCAGGGTCAACGAGGCGGTAATCCCAAAGTTCTCCACCCTGATAAGTGTCTGGAATGCCGGGCGCGGTGTAGCGCAGCAGAGTCTGCGCCAGGCTATTGAGATGGCCGGCACGATGGACGCGCGCCACCATGCTTTCGAGTTCATGAATGAAATCCGGCGCACTGAGAATCCGTTTGATGAACTGCTGAAGCGCTTCTTCAAAGTCGCGATTCTGCTGGGTCCAGCTTGTTTGCTCTTTGGCTTCGCGGACGGCCTTCTCCATGTAGGCCAACAGGCGGTCTTCTGAGATGGGCCACGCGCCGATCAGGGTCTGATAGAGAAAGTATTCCGTGTTGCGGTCAGGCCAACCCTGAGTCCGGAAGCGCGCGTTCATCCTGGACCAGCGGTTGAGGGCGCTCCTCCATCGCGGCGGTATCTCGGTCAACGCCGCCAGGCGCGCGCGCACGTCGTCAGAGCGCTTGGTGTCATGGGTGGCCAAGGTGGTCATGGTGATGGGATGCGTGGCCTGGATGCGCGCGCAATACGCGTGGAACTGGTCCACGCCGAGGCCGTTCTCCGCGGGCGATGCGCCCACCTCATTGAGGCCGATCATGCGATTGAAGGAGTAGAATACCGTGTCTTCCACGCCCTTGGCCATGACCGGCGAGGTGAACTGCTGGAAGCGGAGGAGGAATTCGCTCTCCCGGCTGCCGCGCTGGCGCAGGGTCAGCACCTCGGCGATGAAATCAAACAGGCCGCCATCGATGTCGTGCCGATAGACTTTGGCCGCAGCGGTTGCGCGCTCGATCTCACGGCGATCGTCATCGGTAATCTCATTCCGTTCCGCTACCACGTATGTGCGGTAGATGGAGAAGCACGCGGCGACTTCGCGGATGGCGCGGCGAATTTCCGCGCGCGTGTAGTCGCGCCGATCGCGGTTGGACTCGCAGATCTCCACGAAGAGGCTGGCGAGGCGATTTACGTCGCTGCCCAGCGCCTCCTGCTCCACGCTGAGCTTTTTGTCGTGCGCGAGGGAGCCATAATTCTCCGGCCTGCGCACAAAGTCACTGTAGATTGTGGTGAACTCACGCAAGCCCTCGCCATAAACCATGAGCTGGTTGCAAACGTTGAGAAAGTCGTAACCCGTGGTGCCGTCGATGGGCCAGCTCGGGCGCAGGAACTCTCCGGGCTCGAGGATTTTTTCCGCGGTGATCCACGCCTGCGGCGCGCGCGCGCGCAGCCGGGCAAAGTACTGCTGCGGATCGAGCAGGCCGTCGGGATGGTCGATGCGGACTCCGTCGAGCACGCCATTGTCGAGCCACTCAAGAATGCGGCGATGGGTTGCGGCAAAGACCTCCGGCAGCGCCATGCGCATGCCGATGAGGGAATTGACGTCAAAGAACCGCCGATAGCCGAGTTCCTGATCCGCCGTTCGCCAGTATGCCAGGCGGTAATTCTGCTGGTTGAGCAGTTCGTCCAGCGCATCAACGTCCGCGTTGACGGCCGCGATGGTACGCGCAATTGACTTGCACGCCTCGGGCTGCTCTTTGCAGTGCCGGTCAAGCAGCGCGTAGATCACGGCCTTGTCGCGGTGCCGCTGCTGCACGGGTTCGGGATCAGCCGAGTCTGGCGCGGGCAGACGCGAGAGGCTGTCGGCGATGAAACCCAGGGTGTCGTCGGCGACGGATTCCGCACTGCGACAAAGGATGGTTCCGAGCGAGCGCGGCGAGATGGGGAAGAGGTGGTCCATGTAGCGCACCTGAAACCGCTCGCCCTCCTGCTCCAGCTTTATCTCTCCGGCTGCGAGGACCTTGCCATACTGATCGCCGAGCACCGGGATGAGGACCTTGTTCTGCAGCTTGACTTCGCTGGAGTGCCAATCGATGTCGAACCATGTTGCATAGCGGCTGGAAGGCCCATTCTCAAGCACGTCCCACCAGTAGCGATTTTCAGTTCCGATGGCCATGTGATTGGGGACGATATCGAGCACCTGGCCGAGGCGTAGTTCGCTGAGCCGCGCGCAGAAGCGCGCATGGCCCTCCTCGCCGCCCAGTTCACTGTTGACGCGCTGGTGGTCCACCACGTCATAGCCGTGCATGCTGCCGGGCGCCGCCTGCAGATAGGGCGAGCAGTACACGTGAGAGATCCCGAGCTCCGCCAGGTAATCGGCGATGGCGGCGGCATGGTCGAACGTGAAGTGCCGGTTTAGTTGCAGTCGGTATGTGGACGTGAGTACGGGTTTCATTTTGATTGAGGCGCAGTGCACTGAGGGTCACACGCGGGCTGCCCGGCATGTGAGTTGGCTGTGCTTTGCCGTGAAAGAAACGCGGCTGATTCAGGAAAGGGCGAGGCGTTGATCCAATTGCAACATCTCTTTCCAGGGATCCCGCGCCAGGCGCCTTCTCCAGTGTTGGATGTCGGAAACCCGGAAATGGGGCCGTTCCTTGCCGTTCAATTCGCTCCAGCTTAACGGCATGGCCACGGGAAGGCCGCTGCGGGCGCGCGGCGAATAGGGCGCCACAGCGGTTGCGCCGCGGTCGTTGCGCAGGTAATCGAGATAGATTTTGCCGGCGCGGGCGGCCTTGGTCATCTTCGTGAGGAAGAGCCTGGGCGCGTCGTGCTCCATGGCGAGGACAAAGCTGTGCGCGAACTTTTTTACCACGGGCCACTGGTGCTGCGGACGGATGGGAACCACCACGTGCAGGCCTTTGCCGCCGGTGGTTTTGACAAAGCTTTCAAGCCCGAGGGCCTTGAGCCGTTGGCGCACATCTTTTGCGCTCGAGGCCAGGGTAGGCCAATCGATTGACGGATCGGGATCGAGATCGATGACGATGCGGTCCGGCTTCTCCAGGCTCTGGTTGCGCGAGCCCCACGGATGCAGCTCAAGGACGCCAATCTGCGCCAGCTGCACCAGGGCCTCAGGCGTGGAAAGCGTGATGTAGGGCTCATGCGCGCCTGTTTTGCGGTCGACCACATCAACGCTGTCGAAGCCTTTCAGCATTTGGTTCCGGTGCTTCTGGTAGAAACATGGTTTGCCGGTTCCGTCAGTGCATCGGACAAGCGTCAAGGGCCGGTTGGCGATGTGGGGAAGCATGGCCGGCGCGATCTCCAGGTAGTAGCGCGCAAGCTGCTGCTTGGTTCCGCCGCTCTCGGCATCGATGATCTTGTCAGGATGAGTGAGGGCGATGGGCAGGTCCGCAATTGCGGCGCTCTTGCCGCGCTTCACTGCGGGACTGGCTTTGGCCGCTGGCGTGGAGGTCGTGGCGTTCGGTGCTGCTGCGGTTGGCGATGGTTTTCGTCGGGCCGTGGGATTGGGATCGGCTTCCACTTCTTCGCGCACCACGGTTTTTGCGGGCTTATCTTCTCTCAACCCCTTGAAGGACGCCTGCCGCACCAGGTTGTCTGCGGTCCAGTTGGAAAAGCTGACCTGCGCAACGAGGTCAGGTTTTACCCAGATTGCGTCTTTGCCGGTTCCAGCGGGCATTTCAGCAAAGGGGCGCTTCGCAGTGCGCAGTTTTTCCAGGCGGTCGCGGATGGCGCGATGAATCTTCTGCGTGAACCCCGTTCCGGTTTTGCCGGCGTAAACGAGCTTGCCGCCGCGATGGTAGCCGAGCAGGAGCGCACCGACTCCATGGATGCCGTTGGTGGGCAGAGTGAATCCGCCGATGACCAACTCCTGCTCGCGGTAGCACTTGATTTTGAGCCAGCTTCCGGCGCGACCGGGAGAGTATCTCGAGTCGGCGCGCTTGCTGATGATGCCTTCCGTGCCCAGTTGGCATGCCTTGCTGAAGATTGCTGCGCCACCGCCGGCGATGTGCTCGCTGAGGCGGATTGTGCCGGCGGCGCTCGCGTCCAGCACGTGCTCGAGGAGCTGCTTGCGCGCAGTCAGCGGGAGATTGCGCAGATTGTGCCCGTCAAGGTGGAGCAGATCGAACGCGAAGTAAGTCAGCGGGCGCTTTGCGTTGTTCTGGAACGCATTCTGCAGCTCAGCGAAGCTGGAAACGCCGTTCTCCTCAAGCACCACGACCTCGCCATCAATGAGAGCGCTCGCGACCGGCAGCGCCAGCACGGCGTCCGCAAGCGCCTTCATGCGATGCGTCCAGTCCAGCGCGTTGCGCGTGAGCAATTGGATCTGATTCTTCTGCCGGTCAACGCGCGCCTGGATGCGGTAGCCGTCGAGTTTGATTTCGTGCAGCCAGTCCTCGCCAGTGGGAGCCGAGCGGGACAGAGTGGCCAGTTGAGGCGCGATGAACGCCGGCAGCTTTTCCCTGGGAGCGTGTTTGAGCTGCTTGCTCCAATCGCGCGGCCTGGATGTTTTTGCGGCGGTCTTCCGCGTCGCGGCTGGGGTTTTTGCCACTGCTCCGTTGCCATGCGCCTTGTTCGATTGCCATACACGATCGCCGTCGCGCGCGATTGCTTCCATGGTGCGGCCGCTCAGGACGCTGTCCGGCGCTTCGTCTTCAATCGGCGTTGCGCTTTGCGGCTGCTCGTATTCATCGTGTTCCTTGATCAGCAGCCAGTTCGGCTTGTCCGCGCGCTCACCCGGCCGCGGATGCATGCGCACCAGCGCCCAGTTGCCGCGCATCTTCTGGCCATGCAGCGCAAACTTGAGCGAGCCCTTGCGCAGTCCTTCTTCCGCATCGCCGTGCGGCTCCCATGTGCCGCGGTCCCACAACATGACGGTGCCGCCGCCATACTGGCCCTGAGGAATGATCCCCTCAAAGCCGCCGTAATCCATGGGATGGTCTTCCACCTGGACGGCCAGCCGCTTGTCGCCGGGAAAGTAGCTTGGCCCTTTGGTGACGGCCCAACTCTTCAGCACGTCGTTCCAGCCAAGGCGAAAGTCGTAATGCAGGCGCGTGGCTGCGTGCTTCTGGATGACGAAGGGAAGCTCCTCGCTCGTGGCGGAGGGGATTTTCTTTCCGCTGGGCTCACGCGTGACGTGAAAATCGCGCATGGAACGGTAACGCGCAAGCTGCTTCGAGGCCGCGGGGGCGCGCGATTGCGGTGGGGTTGTCGATGCTTTCCGGGGAATCGTTGAGCGCATGGTTGCGAGCCGATCGAAGACATCCCTCAGGGGCTTCTATGAGACGGCTGGTTGTGTCAAGGTGTTTTTGCCTTTGTTTTTTCCTTTGTTGGACGTTTTTGTTTTTGCTCTTGCTCTTG
>Ga0265339_10000450_pt1 | contig 32195 bp, 23 predicted proteins | sample 4CB219metaG_FD_202085 | JGI IMG/M metagenome (GOLD analysis project Ga0265339, IMG submission 202085) | Rhizosphere microbial communities from Carex aquatilis grown in University of Washington, Seatle, WA, United States - 4-CB2-19 metaG | ecosystem: Host-associated > Plants > Roots >... | reverse complement strand
TGAGCGCGTCGAACATGATGCAGGCGCGGGGCACGATCGACTGCGCGAGGACGGCCTGCGTGATGCCGAGCCGGTCGAATATCTGGAAGACGTTGGGGCCGAGCTGGATGCCGTAGCCGATGGCGCCGAGCTCCGCCGTTTGCTCGAGCACCCGCACGCGGTGGCCCTTACGGCCCAGCGCCAGCGCGGCGGAAAGACCGCCGAGCCCGCCGCCGGCGACTAGAATGGATCCTGACGCTGCCATGCCCTTATACCTCCTACGCCACACCGATGCGCTTGATCTCCCATTCCAGCTCGACGCCGGAATGGTCCTTCACCCGCGCCCGCACGGTCTCGCCCAGCGTCTCAATGTCGGCTGCGGTGGCGCCGTCGAGACTGATGAGAAAATTGCTGTGCAAATCCGAGACCTTGGCCTGGCCGATCTGCAGGCCGCGGCAGCCGGCCTCGTCGACCAGCTTCCAGGCGCTCATGCCCGGCGGGTTCTTGAAGGTCGACCCGCCGGTGCGGTTGCGCGGTTGGCTCGCCTCGCGCTTCTTCTTGATCTCCGCCATCTCGGCGGCGATCGCCTCGACCTCGCCGGGGCGGCCCTGAAACAGCGCCTGCGTGAAGATGACGTCGTCGGTAACGCCGCAATGGCGATAGGAAAAGCCCATCTCGGCATTGCTGAAGGTGCGGGCATTGCCCTGGCGGTCGACGCCGCGCGCCTCGATCAGCACGTCCCTGGTCTCGCCGCCATAGGCGCCGCCGTTCATGCGCAGCGCGCCACCGACGGTGCCGGGGATGCCGCTGTAGAACGCTAGCCCCGCGATGCCGGCATCGCGCGCGGCGCGCGACACCATGACGTCGAGCATCGCGGTGCCGGCGCGGACGCGGTGCTCGGGCTCGATCGTCGTGGCGTTGAAACCGCGGCCGAGGCGGACGACCACGCCCGGCACGCCGCCGTCGCGCACGATCAGATTCGAGCCGGCGCCGACGACGGTGACCGGAATCTCAGCTGGCAAGTTGCGCAGACAATAAGCGAGGTCGTCCTCGTCTTCCGGCATGAAATAGGCTTGCGCCGGGCCGCCAACGCGGAACCAGGTAAACTCGGCGAGCGACTGGTTGGCGAGAAGGCGCCCGCGCAATTCAGGCAGGCGGGCGCGCAGGTCGCGGGTGATGTCGGTGAAGACCATCAGCGCTTCCCGTCGAGTGCCTTCAGTTCGCCGGGCAGCGCGTAGGACCATTGCGTGATCGAACCGGCGCCGAGCAGAACGACGTAATCGCCGGGCTTGGCGAGGCCTTTGACGATGCTGGCGAGCTTGTCCGGCCCGTCGAGCGGAATGACCTGCCGATGACCCCGCGCGCGCAGCGCCATGACGAGATGATCGCGGTCGGCGCCTTCGATCGGCGCTTCGCCGGCCGGGTAGACATTGGCGACGATGACGGCGTCGGCGTCGTTGAAGCAAGTCGAAAACGGCTCGAACAGGCTCTTGAGCCGGGTATAGCGGTGGGGCTGCACCACGGCGATCACCTGGCCTTTGGCCACCTCGCGCGCGGCTTTGAGCGCCGCGGCGATCTCGACCGGATGGTGGCCGTAGTCGTCGATGATGACGGCGCCGTTCCATTCGCCGACCTTGGTGAATCGGCGCTTGACGCCGCCGAACTTGCCGAGCGCGGCACGGATCTTGTCGTCGGCGATCTCGAGTTCATGCGCGACGGCAACCGCGGCAGTGGCGTTGAGGGCGTTGTGCCGGCCCGGCATCGGCATTGTGAGGTTCTTGACCTCATGCACCGTCTTGCCCTCGCGGTCGCGGAACAGGACGGTAAAGCGCGAAGCGCCATCATGATGATCGAGGTCGACGAGGCGCACGTCGGCTTGCGGGTTCTCGCCGTAGGTGACGATGCGGCGGTCGGTGATGCGGCCGACGAGACGCTGCACGATCGGATGATCGGTGCACATCACCGCGAAGCCGTAGAACGGCACGTTGGCGACGAAATCGACGAAGGCGTCCTGCACCGCGGCGAAGGTCTTGAAGTGGTCGAGGTGCTCGGCGTCGACATTGGTGACGATAGCGATATCGGCCGGCAGCTTGAGGAAGGTGCCGTCGGACTCGTCCGCCTCGACCACCATCCAGTCGCCGGCGCCGAGGCGGGCATTGGTGCCGTAGGCGTTGATGATACCGCCGTTGATTACGGTCGGGTCGAGACCGCCGGCATCGAGCAGCGCCGCGACCAACGAGGTCGTCGTGGTCTTGCCATGCGTGCCGGCGATGGCGACACAGGATTTGAGCCGCATCAGCTCCGCCAGCATCTCGGCGCGTCGCACCACCGGCAGCCGCTTGGCGCGCGCGGCGACGAGCTCTGGATTGTCCGGCTTGATGGCGGACGAGACGACGACCACGTCGGCGCCATCGAGGTTCTCGGCCTTGTGGCCGATGGCGATGGTGACGCCCATGTCGCGGAGCCGCTTGACGTTGGCGTTGTCGGCGACGTCCGAGCCGCGCACGGTATAGCCGAGCGTGACCAGCACCTCGGCGATGCCGCTCATGCCGATGCCGCCGATGCCGACGAAGTGCACCGGCCCGATGTCGCGCGGTAGTTTCATGGGATAGCCACCCTCGAGTCCGCAGCCCGTCATGCCAGGCTGCAGGCCGGGCATCCTTAATCGCGGTATCTTTTGCAAGACGCAGACGGCCGGGACAAGCCCAGCCCCGCCGGAACATCCGGAAATTCAATGTCACGCCCGCAACCCAGCGCGGCTATCCCCTAAAACATTGGTGTTTCCACCCATGGCCGTTTAAGAGGGGCGCGCCTGCCGCCCTACTCGTTCGAAGCTCATGAACCATCCAATCGTCGACGCCGTCGTGGCAATGATCTGCTACGGCATTTCCGATTTCATCTACAAGCGCGCCGCCACGGCAAACATCAGGGCGGACCGATTCCTGGTCGGGCAAGCATGGCCCTTTCTGCCGCTGGTAACGATCTACGCGCTTGCGACACACACGCTCATCCTGACGCCCGCGGCCCTGTGGGGCTCGGTTGCCGGCGCCTTCATCTTCACCGGCTTTTATTTCTTCATCCGCAGCCTCGGCACCGGTTCGGTCAGCACGAACGCGTCAATCTTCCGGATGAATTTCGTCGTCACGGTCTTTCTGGTGATTGTCTTTCTCGGCGAGCCCCTGACCGCCGGCAAAGTCGGCGGGCTTGCGCTTGCCTTGCTCGCCACGTGGCTGCTGGTCGGCGGCCAAGCCGACCCCGAACATGCGAACGGGCAAGCGCGGCGTCGTTCCATCATCCAGGTCGCGTTGGCGACCCTGGCTTTCGGGGCGTCGACGTTCTTCCACACACTCGGCTTGCGGCATGGCGTGCCACCGGAGACGCTTGCGGTCGCGCAGACAGCCCTGTTCATGCCGCTGGCGACGACGGTGCTCTACGTCACCGATCGTACAGTGGTGCCGCCAATGCCGGCATTGAAGTACGGCGCGGCCGCGGCCGTCATGCTGTTCGGCGCCACCATTTTTCTGCTGCATGGCATTGCCGTCGGACAGGCGAGCATCCTGGTCCCAATCGCGCAGATGGGATTCATCGTCGCGGCCCTGCTCGGCATCTTTGTGTTGCGCGAGCGCATCACGCTGCGTAAGGCGGTCGGGCTTGTCGCGGCGCTGTCGGCACTTGCCGTGCTGGCGGCAAGCTGAGGAGGCGCGCGTAGGCGTTCAAGCCCTCGCGATTTGCACGACCAGATCCGCCAGCCGATCCGCGGCATCGACGGTTCCGGCCGATTTCGCCGCCGCCGCCATGCGCGCCAGCCGCTGCGGGTCGACCGCGAGCGCGGCAATTTCGATGGCCAGCCGCTCGGCCGTGAAATCGCGCTGCTCGATGCGGATAGCGCCACCCGCCGCCTGGAGCACGCCAGCATTGGCCAGTTGGTCCTGATCGAGCGCATGCGGCAGCGGCACCAATATTCCCGGGCGCCCGATGGCGGATAGCTCCGCCACGGTCGAGGCGCCAGAGCGCGACACGATGAGATGCGCCGCACCCATCCGCGCCGGCAGGTCGGAGAAGAACGGCGCGCATTCTGCGGCGACGCCCATGCCGGCATAAGCGGCGCGCACGCCGTCAAAATCCTCGGCGCGCGCCTGCTGCACGACCGACAGGCGGGCGCGAAGGTTCTGGTCGAGCCGCCCGATCGCCGCCGGCACGATCTCGGCCATGACATGCGCGCCCTGGCTGCCGCCGAACACCAGCAGCTTCAGCGAGCCGCCCGCATCCGGCGTTGCATATGGTGTCGCCGCGGCAGCGACGACCTGCGGGCGCACCGGGTTGCCGGTGAATACGATCTTGGATTGCAGCGCGGGGTCGAGCCGCTGCAACGTCGGGAACCCGGTGGCGATACGGGTGACGCGCGGCGCCAGCAGCCGGTTGGCGCGGCCCATGACGCCGTTCTGCTCGTGCAGCACCGTGGGCACGCGCTGCAGGCTCGCGGCAAAGAGCGGCGGCACGGTCGGATAGCCGCCGAAGCCGACCACCACCGCGGGCCGGATGCGGCCGATCAGGCTCCAGGCCTTGCCGGTGCCGAGCGCCAGCATTGCGGTCGTGCGCGCCAGCGCGATCGGATCCTTGCCGCGTACGGTGGCGCTGGGAATGAGATGGACGGCGCGGGCCGGAAATTCGAAATGGGCGGCGCGGGCGTCGGTCGCGAGCTCGACGGCGACGCCGCGCTTCTTGAGCGCAATCGCCAGCGCCTCGGCAGGGAACAGGTGGCCTCCGGTACCGCCGGCCGCAAGCAGCGCCAGCGGCGCGGCGCGCGTCTCGGTCACACCGGGCTCCCAGCGGCCGCCATTTCTGGCGACGGCAGCATGGCCGCGCGCGGCTGTTCGCGCGTCAGCGCCAGCAACATGCCCATGCCATAGGCGAGCGAGATCATCGACGAGCCGCCGTACGAAATGAAGGGAAGCGTCATGCCCTTGGCCGGGATCAAATGCAGGTTCACCGCCATGTTGATCGCCGATTGTGTCCCGAACAGGATGGCGAGCCCACTGGCAGCGAAGCGCGTGAACGGGTCTTCGTTGCGCAGCGCGCGGGTCAGCGCGCGAATGACGATGAAGGCAAACAGCGCGACCAGCGCGAGGCACAACGCGACGCCGAACTCCTCCGCCGCGACGGCGAAGACGAAGTCGGTGTGACTCTCCGGCAGCATGCGCTTCACGGTCCCCTCGCCGGGGCCGCGGCCGAACCAGCCGCCGCGCATGAAGCTTTCGGTGGCGATGTCGATGTTGAAGGTGTCGCCGGATGCGGGATTGAGGAAGCGCTGGATGCGGCCGGCGACGTGCGGCACGGTGTAGTAGGCGGCGGTCAGGCCGATCGCGGCGAGCCCACCGAGACCGAACACCCAGAAGAGCCGCATGCCGGCCATGAAGAACAGCGCGCTCCACACCAGCACGACCAGCATTGTCTGGCCGAAGTCGGGCTGCATCACCAGCAACGAGACGACGGCGATCAGCAGTGCCAGCGAGAAGGCGTTGGCCGGCATATCGGGACGCTTGGCCGATTCACCGAACAGCCACGCGACCAGGATGACGAAGGCCGGCTTCAAGAATTCCGAGGGCTGTATGTTCATGCCGAGGATGACCAGCCAGCGCTTCGCGCCCTTGATCTCCTGGCCGAAATACGGCGTCACCGCCACCAGCGCGAGGCTGACGGCGAACACGACCAGCGACATCCGGCGGATCTGCTGCGGGTTGAGGAACGACACTGCCAGCATGATGGCGATGGTCGGGAAGAGGTAGAGGATGTGGCGGTCGACGAAGAAGAACGGGTCGAGGCCGAGGCGACCGGCGACCGGGGGGCTGGCTGCCAGAGACAGCACGATGCCGGCAAGCATCAGCGCGCCGATCGCGGCCAGCGTCAGCCGGTCGACCGTCCACCACCATTCGCCGAAAGGCGTGCGTTGCGCGCGCGAAATCATCCACCGTTCCCGCGCCCAAGCTGACGCGTCACGGTTTACGAAGCATTAAAGGTGGGGGGTTCCTTGCTGCGAGCGCTCGCCTTCACCCTCCCTGCAGCGACAAGGCGTCCGGTGCCTGCGGGGGACCATGCCGTTATTTGACTTTGTCAACTAATTGGACGAGGGTGCGGCATGACTTCGAACACCCCGGAACGCCGCTCAATCGCCGTCGTCGGGCTGGGCAGCATTGGCGGCATCGCCGCTGCCACGCTCGCCGATGCCGGAAGGCATGACGTCACCGGATGCGCGCGGCGGCCGCTGGATCAGCTCACGCTCGAGATGCCGGAGCGTACCGTCGAGGCGCCCTTCCGCGTGCTCAGCGAGCCGGTCGTGGCGGCGCCGGTCGACTGGGTGCTGCTCGCCACCAAGGCGCAAGACACCGAGGCCGCCGCGCCGTGGCTCGCGCGGCTGTGCACGCCGGCAACGCGCGTCGCCGTACTGCAGAACGGCATCGGCCATGTCGAACGCGTCGCGCCGCTGGTGCGCGGCGCCACCGTCGTACCGGCCATCGTCTATTACAACGGCGAGCGCCTGGCCCCGGACCGCGTGCGCCTGCGCTACGTCAGCGACCACGAGCTCGTCGTCCCTGACGACGACGCCGGGCGCGCCTTTGCCGCGCTGATGGCGGGCACGGCGCTGCGCGTACGGCCGTCGGCGGACTTCGTCACGCTGCAATGGCGCAAGCTGCTGCTCAACGTGGTGGCCAACCCAATCACCGCGCTGACGCTGCAGCGGCAGGCGGTGCTGCGCCGTCCCGACATCCACGCGCTTTGCCTCGACGTACTCGCCGAGACGGTCAAGGTCGCGCGCGCCGACGGCGCGCGCTTCGCCGAGGACGAGCCGAAGCGCGCGATGGAAATACTGATGACCTACGGACCCGAGCTCGGCACCTCGATGTATTTCGACCGGCTGGCGGGGCGGCGGTTCGAGATCGACGCGCTAAACGGCGCCGTCGTCGCGGCCGGCGAGCGCCACGGCATCCCGACGCCGCTCAACCGCATGCTGTTGACGCTGCTGCGCGCGATCAACGACACGCAGGACGGGACGGCTACGCCGGAACGAGCCCCGGCAGCCCGCGCACCAGCTCGGTGAAAGCCTGCCCCCGCACCTCGAAATTGCGGTACTGGTCGAACGAGGCGCAGGCGGGCGACAACAGCACCGCGGCTTCCTTGAGCCCCGAGGCCTCGGCATCGCGCGCCGCGGCATCGACCGCGGCCGACAGCACGCCGGACATCTCGTAGGGCACGACGCCGTCCAGCGTCCTGGCGAATTCCTCGGCCGCCTCGCCGATCAGGTAGGCCTTGCGGATGCGGGGGAAGAATTCGGCGAGACTTGTGATGCCGCCGGTCTTCGGCTTGCCGCCGGCGATCCAATAGATGTCGTGGAAGCTCGCCAGCGCCTTGGCGGCGGAGTCGGCGTTAGTCGCCTTGGAGTCGTTGACGAACAGCACGTTGCCCATGTTCGTGGACTTGCGGCCGACCTCCTGCATGCGGTGCGCGAGACCGGGAAACGTTGCAAGGCCTTTCTGGATGGCAGCGAAATCGACGCCGAGCGCAACGCAGGCCGCGATCGCGCAGGCGGCGTTCTGCGCGTTGTGCTGGCCGCGCAGCGAGCCGATGCCGGTGAGCTGCGCCACCGGATGCGCCTTGCTCGCCTTGGCGCGCAGGATGCGGGTGCCTTCGGCGTAGTAGCCGTCGCGCAGCGGCGCTGCTGCCGAGACGCGCACGAGAGCCTTGCCGGCGCGCTCGATGCGCGTCGCCGCCCCGCGCGTATAGCGGTCGTCGACGGCGACCACCGCAGTGCCGCCCTTCTCGACCGAGGCCGGCACCAGCATCTTCAGCGCCGCGTAGTTTTCCATAGTGCCGTGACGGTCGAGATGGTCCTCCGAGACATTGAGCAGCACACCCACGGTCGGATGCAGCGAATGCGCAAGGTCGACCTGGTATGATGAAATCTCCAGCACGTAGGTGCGGCCGTCCGCGAACGGCTCGAGCGCCAGCGCCGGCACGCCGATGTTGCCGCCCATCTGCACGTCGCGCCCCGCGCTCTTGAGCAGATGCGTCGTCAGCGCGGTGGTGGTCGACTTGCCATTGGTGCCGGTGATGGCGACGAGCGGGCAGTTGAGGCCCGACGCGGCGCGTTCGCGGCAGAACAGTTCGATGTCGCCGATGACCTCGACATCGTTTTTGCGCGCCAGCATCACGCTCCAGTGCGGCTTGGGATGGGTCAGCGGAACGCCCGGCGCCAGCAGCAGCGCCGCGATCGTCGACCAGTCAGCCTCGCGCAAGTTTTGCGCCTTGAGGCCGGCGGATTCGGCCTCCGCCACGCTTTTTTCGTTGTCGTCGAAGACGATGACACTGGCGCCGCCCCTGATCAGCGCACCCGCCGCCAACAATCCGGATTTACCCAGTCCAAAGACTGCAACGGTCTTACCGGCGAACGTCGTGATGGGGATCATCGCAGCTTGAGCGACGCCAGACCCGCCAGCGCCAGCACCACCGCGACGATCCAGAAGCGGATCACGACCTGCGGCTCGGTCCAGCCAAGCTGCTCAAAATGATGATGGATCGGCGCCATCTTGAACACACGCTTGCCTGTCAACTTGAACGACACAACCTGGACGATCACCGAAATCGCCTCCAGCACGAACAGGCCGCCGATGATGGCAAGCACGATCTCGTGCTTGATGGCGACCGCAGTCGCGCCCAGCATGCCGCCGAGCGCCAGCGAGCCGGTGTCGCCCATGAAGATCGAGGCCGGCGGCGCGTTGAACCAGAGAAAGCCGAGGCTCGCGCCGATCACCGCGCCGCACAGCACCGACAGTTCGCCGGTGCCGGGGACGTAGTGGATCTGCAGATACTCGGAGAACAGCGCGTTGCCGACCAGATAGGAGATCAGCCCGAAGCTCGCCGCCGCGATCATCACCGGCACGATGGCGAGGCCGTCGAGACCGTCCGTCAGGTTCACCGCGTTGCCGGCGCCGACGATGACGAGGACGCCGAGCACCACGAAAGCCCAGCCGAGATTGATCACCATCTCCTTGAAGAACGGGAACACCAGCGACGTCGCGATGGTGCCGCGGCCGAGATGGGTGAAGGCGTAGCAGGCGACGATTGCGACCAGCGATTCCGCCAGCAGCCGCGTGCGGCCGGAAAAGCCATCGTTGGTCTGCTTCGTTATCTTCAGGTAATCGTCGTAGAAGCCGATGAAGCCGAAGGCGAGCGTGACGCCGAGCACGATCCACACATAGGGATTGAGCAGGTTCGCCCACAGCAAGGTCGACACCAGCATGCCCGAGAGGATCATCAGCCCGCCCATGGTCGGGGTGCCGCGCTTGGCGACGATATGGGATTGCGGACCGTCGACGCGGATCGGCTGGCCCTTGCCCTGGCGCTTGCGCAAGGCGTCGATGATCGGGCCGCCGAACAGGAACACGAAAACCAGCGCCGTCACGATCGCACCGCCGGTGCGGAAGGTGATGTAGCGGAAGACGTTGAGGAAGCTGACGTTGTGCGACAGTTCGGTCAGCCAATAAAACATGCGATCAACCTTGCGACGTTCCGTGGCGCATGACGTTTCCCGAAAAACGGGCGCCGCCCTTTCCAACTTATGCGCTCTCTATCGCAGCCTCGCGGCCAAATTGACGTTCCAGCGCCTTGACGATCGGAGCCATCTTCGAGCCGAGCGATCCCTTGATCATGACGGCATCGCCGGCACGGATGGCGGCAAGCACGGTTGGTTCCAGCTCCGCCGCGCCCTCGGCATAGCCGCCCCGCTGGCCGGATGGAAGGGCCTCCCACAGCGAATGCATTTGCGGGCCTGAACAATACACAAGATCGATGCCGGCGGCGGCGGTCGATGCGGCCAGCTCGCGGTGTAAAGCCGGGCCATCGCGGCCAAGCTCCAGCATGTCGCCCAGCACGGCGATGCGGCGGCCGCGCGGGCCGACCGGGGCCGCGCCGAGCAGCGCGATGGCCGCCGCCATCGAAGCCGGGTTGGCGTTGTAGCTTTCGTCGATCAGCAGCGCGCTGCCGCCAGGCACCGCAAGATGGACGCGGGTGCCGCGGCCGGCGGCCGGCTTGAGGTCGTTGAGCGCGAGCGCGGCGAGCGCGAGATCGGCGCCGGCGAGCGACGCCGCCGCCAGCACGGCGAGCGAATTGAGCACCAGATGCAGGCCGGGCGCGCCGAGCTTGTAAGTGACGTCGTGGCGGAGAATGCGCGCCTCGACGGTCGAGCATTCGGCGTGCAGCGAATGGCGGACGAGCCGCGCGTCGGCTTTGGCGTCTTGGCCGAAGGAGACGGTGCGCGAAACGCCCGCGGCCTTAGCCGCGTCGGCAAGCTGCTTGTATTGCGCGTTGTCGAGATTGAGCACGGCGGCGCCGTCCGGCTCGACGCCCAGGAATATCTCGGCCTTGGCGTCGGCGATCTTTTCCAGCGTGCCGAAGAATTCGAGATGCACCGGCGCGATGGTGGTGACGATGGCGACATGCGGCCGCGCCAATTTGGTGAGCGGTGTGATCTCGCCGGCGTGGTTCATGCCGATCTCGAACACGGCGTATTTCGCGCTGATCGGCAGTCGCGCGAGCGACAGCGGCACACCCCAATGATTGTTGTAGGAGGCGGCAGAGGCGTGGGTCTCGCCATCCGCCGAAAGCGCAAGGCGCAGCGCTTCCTTCGTGCTGGTCTTGCCGACCGAGCCGGTAACCGCAATCACCTTGGCGGGCGAGCGGGCGCGCGCGGCCCGCGCCAGATCGCGTAAACCTTCAAGCACATCAACGACGGCAAGCAGCGGCGCATCGGCGGCGAACCGGCCACGGTGCGACTGCGCGATGACGGCCAGCCCGGCGCCGGCCTTGAACGCGGCCTCGACAAAGTCGTGGCCGTCGCGATTTTCGCCCTGGATGGCGAAGAAGGCATCGCCCTTGCCGATCGTGCGGCTGTCGATCGAGATGCCGGGAATTTCGCCCGGCAAATTGCCGGAGCGATGGGCGCGCATCGCCGCCGCCATGTCGTCGATGGTCCACAGCGCGCTCATGCGACCTTGCCCTGCAACACCGCCGCGACCGCCTCGTGGTCGGAAAACGGCAGCACCCGATCGCCCACGATCTGGCCGGTTTCGTGGCCCTTGCCGGCGATCAGCAGCACGTCGCCCTTCTTCAGCGACGCGATGCCTGAGCGGATGGCTTGCGCGCGGTCGCCGATCTCGGTGGCGCCGGGCGCGGCGGCCAAAATCGCGGCGCGGATGGCAGCAGGCTGCTCGCTGCGCGGATTGTCGTCGGTGATGATGACGCGGTCGGCGTTCTCGACCGCGATGCGGCCCATGATCGGCCGCTTGCCGACATCGCGGTCGCCACCGGCGCCGAACACAACGGTGAGCTTGCCGCTGGCGTAAGGCCGCAGGCTCTCGAGCGCCTTGGCGAGCGCATCCGGCTTGTGTGCGTAATCGATGAAGATCGGCGCGCCGTTGACGCTGCCGACCAGCTCAAGGCGGCCCTTGGCGCCGCTGAGATTCTCCAGTGCGGCGAAGACGCGCGCCGGATCGGAGCCGGTGGCGATCGCGAGCCCGGCGGCCACAGCCGCGTTCTGCACCTGGAAGGCGCCGACCAGCGGCAACCTCACCTTGTAGGTCTTGCCGGCATGACCGAGCGTGATGGCCTGCGCGAAGCCCTCGATGGCGCCGGACACGAGCTTGATGCCGTCGCCTTTCTCGCCGACGGTCATCACCTTGAGGCCGCGTTTTTTCGCCGCCTCGACCACCTGCCCGGCATAGCAATCGTCGACGTCGATCACCGCCGTGCCGCCCGGCACGACGAGGTCGTTGAACAGGCGGAGCTTGGCTTGGAGGTAGGCTTCCATCGTCGGATGATAATCGAGATGGTCGCGCGACAAATTGGTGAAGGCGCCGGCCGCGACTCGCACGCCGTCGAGCCGGTGCTGGTCGAGCCCGTGCGAGGAGGCTTCCAGCGCCAAATGCGTGATGCCCTCGGCGGCAAGCTGGTCGAGCGTGCGATGCAGGTCGACCGGATCTGGCGTGGTAAGCGAGCCGTATTTCTCGGCCTTCGGCGTCACGACGCCGACGGTGCCGATGCTGGCGGCCTGCAGGCCGAGCGCTGCCCAGATCTGCCGCGTGAAAGCGGCAACGGATGTCTTGCCGCTGGTGCCGGTGACCACCGCGATGGTGCCCGGTTGGCGCGGATAAAATTTCGCCGCGGCCAGCGCCAGGGCGCGCCGCGCATTCTTCACGGCGATGAAGGCGACGCCCTCCGGCAGTCCGTCCGGCTTCTGCTCGGCGGCGATTGCCGCCGCGCCCGCGCTCGCCGCCGCGCGCGCGAACTGCGCGCCGTCGGCTTTGGCGCCAGCGATGGCGACGAACAGAAAGCCCGGCTTGATCTTGCGGCTGTCGGCCGACACCCCCGCGATGTCGACGCCGGGCAAGCGCACATCGCCAGCCGCTTCGGGCAGAAGGTCGGCGAGCCTCACCGCGGGTCCTTCGCGCTCACCATGAGCATCTGATCGGCCTTCGGCAGATCGAAGCGCGGCGTGATGTCGAGCAAGGGAGCAATCCGTGAAATCACCGCCGCGCCGGTCGGCACCGCATTCCAGCCTGAGGTGCGGAAGCCGTGGGTTTCGGCCGAGCCTTCGGGTTCGTCGAGCATGATCAGCAATAAATAGCGCGGTTTGTCAGCCGGCAGAATGGCGGTGAAACTGGTCAAAACCTTGTTTTTGGAATAACGGCCGCCGACAACCTTTTCCGAGGTGCCGGTCTTGCCGCCGATGTAATAGCCGGGCACGTCGGCCTTGCGGGCGGTGCCTTTTTCCACGTTCAGCCGCATCAGATAGCGGATCGAATCGCTGGTCGAAGGCTTGATCACCTGCTTGGCGACCTTGTCGGCCTCCTCCTGGTTGCGCTTGAGGAAAGTCGGCGGGATCAGGCGGCCGCCATTGACCAGCGCCGCAATGCCCATCACCGCCTGCAGCGGCGCAACCGACAGACCCTGACCAAAGGCGATGGTCATGGTGTTGAGCTCGCTCCAGTTCTTCGGCACCAGCGGTTCCGCGCTTTCCGGCAATTCGGTGCGCAGCCGGTCGAGCTCGCCCATCTTCTTCAAAAACGCCTTGTGATAGGGAACACCCATGGTCATGGCGATGCGCGCCAAACAGATGTTCGACGAGTAGGTGTAGCACTCAGGCACCGACAGGAAGCGGCCTTCCGGCTCGAAATCGTGGATGGTGAACTTGCCGTAACGCAGCGACGCGCGTGCGTCGAATTTCGAATCGAGCGTCACCCGGCCGCTGTCGAGCGCCATGGCGATGGTCAGCGACTTGAAGGTCGAGCCCATCTCGTAGACGCCGGTGGTGAGCCGATTGATGCGGGTCGGGTCATTCGCTTCTTTCGGATTGTTCGGGTCGTAGTCCGGCTCCGACACCATGGCGATGATCTCGCCGGTGTTGACGTCGGCGACCACGCCGGACGCCGCCTTCGCCTTGAACTTGTCGCGCGCGGCGGCAAGCTCGTCGCGCAGCGCGAATTGCACGCGCAGATCGAGGGCGAGGTCGACCGGTCGCTGCATCTGGTCGGTGGCAAGCCCGGCCATGTGCAAAGCGGCGAGCCCCTGCCCGTCGAGCCACTTCTCCATGCCGGCGATGCCCTGGTTGTCGATGTTCACGTGACCGATGACGTGCGACACGATGGGGCCGTTCGGGTAGACGCGCTTGTTCTCGGTCAGGAAGCCGACACCGGGGATGCCGAGGCGGTGCACCTCCTGCTGCTGCTTCGGCGTGATCTCGCGCTTGAGCCAGACGAAACCACGCTTCGACGACAGCCGCTCGCGCAGTTCCTTGGTGTCGAGATCGGGCAGCTCGGCGGTGAGCAGCTCTTCGGCCTCGTCGACATCGATCAGCTTGCGCGGCTCGGCGAACAGCGACGGCGTCTTGACGTCGGTCGCAAGCACGCGGCCGTTGCGGTCGAGAATTTCGGGACGGGCGGTCGCCACCGCGTCCTGGCCGACGCTGCGGCGCGCACCGTGGCCGTCGCTGACCGCGGCGAACATCACGAGGCGCAGCGCGATGACGCAATAGATGCCGGCGAAGGCGACGACGGCGAGGCCGAGCCGCGCCTTGGCCTTGACGTTGCGGTTGACGTCGCGGCCGTAGAGCAGCTTGCGCACCAGGCGCTGCCAGCGATTTTCGGATACCGCGCCCGGCATGGCTCAGCGGGCCTCCGGTTGGACCGGCACGCTGCCGGTGGTGTCGGGCGACGAGGTTGCCGGCACATCGGGCGGCAATGGACGCGCCGGCAGATTGGCGAGGCTGTCGAACTGGGTCGGGCGCACCGGCTGCAGTTTGAGATGGCGCTTGGCAAGCTCCTCGATGCGGTTTGGCGCCGCCAGCTTGCCCCACTCGGCGCGCAGCGCGGCAACGGCGTCGCGCTCGCGGCGGATTTCGCCGGCGACCTTGCCGACGCGCTCGGCCTGCAGCGTCGAATCGAACTTGATCTTGTAGACGAAGGACGCCGCCAGGATCAGCACGGCGATGACGACGATGTTGAGAAGGCGCATGATCAGCGGCCTTTCAGCACGTCGGCGAGCGACGGCAGGCGCGGCAGCAGCGCGGTTGGATCGCTGTCCCGCGCGCTGACTTCGGTGCGTTCGCCGGCGCGCAATTTGGCGGAGCGGGCGCGCGGATTGCGCGCGACTTCATTGTCGTCGGCAATGACCGGGCGCTTGGTGAGCACGCGGAAGGTCGGCTCAGGCTGCTTGCGTTCCGGCGCGTGGCGGGAGCCGGCGCGGGTGTCGCTGCGGTCGGTGAAAAACGTCTTGACGATGCGGTCTTCCAGCGAATGGAACGACACCACGACGAGGCGGCCATTCGGCTTGAGGATGCGCTCGGCGGCGGCCAGCGCGGCGGCAAGCTCGCCGAGCTCGTCGTTGACGAAGATGCGCAGCGCCTGGAACGTGCGCGTCGCCGGATGGATGTCGTTCGGCCGCATGCGCACCGCCGAAGCGACAACGGCCGCCAGCGTGGCGGTGGTGGTGATCGGGCTCTTCGCGCGCTCGCGCACGATAGCGCGGGCGACGGCGCGCGAGTGCCGCTCCTCGCCGAGGATGTAGATGATGTTGGCGAGGTCGCGCTCGCTCGCCTGCGCGACGACGTCGGCGGCGCTGGCGCCCTCGCCGCTCATGCGCATGTCGAGCGGGCCATCGAGCCGGAACGAGAAGCCGCGCGCGGCGCTGTCGAGCTGCATCGACGAGACGCCGATGTCGAGCACGACGCCGTCGACCGCATCAAGGCCGTGTTCGCGTGCCACGGTGTCGAGATCGGAGAAGCGTGCCTCGGCGAGCGTCAGGCGTCCCTGCGACGATTGCGCGAGCTGTTGCCCGAGCGTGAGCGCGGCCGGATCGCGGTCGATGCCGATGACCTTGCAGTTCGCGGCGGCGAGGATCGCGCGCGTATAGCCGCCGGCGCCGAAGGTGCCGTCGATGTAGACGCCGCCGTCACGGACGTTGAGGAACTCGAGCGCGGGGCGGCCGAGCACGGGAATGTGGTGGGCTGGTCCGCCAGCGACAGCCGCAAAGCTGTCGCCGCCCGCTGTCATTCCCGTGCTCCGAGCGCGTTGCGCGCCGCCACCTGTGAACCAAGCTCGCTTTTGAGCGCGCGCACCTTTTGGGTGGCCTCCGCGAGCTCGCTGCGAAACCGGCCCGGCTCCCAGATCTGAAACTTGTGACCCAGACCGACAAACGCCACCGCGTCCGTGATCCCCGCATGCGCCTTCAACGGCTCGCTCAAGCTCACCCGCCCCTCGCCGTCGATCTTGAGGGTCTCGCTGGTGCCGTAGAGCGACATCGCAAGCTGCTCGCGCTCGTCCGAAAACGGCGCGTAGCGTGCGATCAGCGCTTCGATCTCCGCCATCAGCGCATTCCCGCCGGCGTCGATCGCAGGCCGATCCAGCGCCGGATAGCAGTACAGTCCGTCGAAGCCGTCGCGGGTCAGAACCGAGCGATAGGAGGCTGGAATCGAGACGCGTCCTTTCGAATCGAGCCGCAAAGTGAAGTTCGACACGAAGCGGGACATGCCCCGCACCCCACACCGACTGGACGCAACGTCTTGATGAGAGAACGTGGGATATCATGGGACTATATGGGCGTCAATGGAACGACCCTGCCCGGCGCCCACGCCCGGACGCCGGCGCTTCGCACCGCCGAATCCGTATTAACGGCCCTTAAACTTAAGGATTTCTTGCTGCCAGCCGCCTAGAATGCTTGGCAGTATCGCCCCATGCCCGTCTTCACCCCGGATTCCTTCATCGTCGCCGACGTCGTCGCCTCGCCCAATCTGGACGAGCGCAAGGACGGCCCGCCTGACATGATCATTTTGCACTACACCGGGATGCAGACCGGGCAGGCGGCGCTCGAGCGGCTGACCACCGCGGCCAGCAAGGTTTCCTCGCATTACGTCGTGTTCGAGGACGGCCGCATCGTGCAATGCGTGCCCGAGGCGATGCGCGCCTGGCACGCCGGCGTCTCATCCTGGGCCGGCGACACCGACATCAACTCGCGCTCCATCGGGGTCGAGATCGTCAATCCGGGCCATGAGTTCGGCTATGCGGACTACCCACTGCGGCAGATCGCCGCGGTGATCGCGCTGTGCAAGACGATCATCACCCGCCGCGGCCCGCTCAGCGCCGACCGCATCCTCGCCCATTCCGACGTCGCCCCGAGCCGCAAGCAGGACCCGGGCGAGAAATTCCCGTGGGAATTGCTCAACGAATCCGGCGTCGGTCATTGGGTGCGGCCGGCCCCGCTCGACCTGATCGGCACCACACTCAGGCCCGGCGACAAGAGCGAGGCTGTGACGCGGCTGCAGCGATCGTTCAGGTCCTACGGCTACGGCGTCGAGGACAACGGCATCTATGACGACGCAATGCGCGACGTCGTCACCGCATTCCAGCGCCACTTCCGCCAGGCCCGGGTGGACGGCATCGCCGACCCATCGACGCAGCTCACGCTGCGGGCCCTGGTCGAGACCCGCCCCGCCCCGCTTGGGTCTTGAAGCGCAACCGTCACGAAATCCGCGTATGGGCTTGGCGACAAGCGTAGCCCGAATAGGTGAAGCGACATCCGGGCTTAATCGGGCGCGAGGCCGTCGCGGATGTTGCTCCGCTCAAATCCAGGCTACTTGCTTACGCGGTTTTTTTCTTCGCGGCTGACGGCGACATGTCTCACAGCTTTTTGTTCTCGCCGATAAAGCTCATCTTGATAGCGCTTTTCGTATTGATAGCGCTTTTCGTACTTGTCTTTTCGCGACCATTCACCGCCATTGCTGAAAATCAGGGTGAGGACGCGGGAAAAGTTTTCCGCGACTGTCCTAGCTGCCCAGAAATGGTTGTCATTCCGGCAGGACATTTCCTGATGGGGTCGTCCCCGGCGGATACGCAACGAGACATCGCCGAAGCATTGGCCGAAGAAAAAGAGACTTACAAAGTCTGGTTCACTAGAGAAACTCCGCAACATGCTGTGACTATCGGCCGGTCGTTCGCGATGGGGCGCTACCTTGTTACGCGGGGCGAGTTCGCATCCTTTGTTCAGGAGACCGGTTATGCAGCCAGTCAAGGCTGCATTGTTTACGACAATCACTGGTACCCAATGCGTCCCCGTGCAGATTGGCGTTCGCCGGGGTTTACGCAAACGGATCGCGACCCCGTGGTGTGTGTCAGTTGGAACGATGCTCAGGCCTATGTCGCCTGGCTCAATAGCAAACTCGGACGGCAAGCAGGCGAGGCAAATGGCAAGCTGTACCATTTGCCAAGCGAAGCTGAGTGGGAATACTCCGCACGGTCGGGAACGCAGACAATACGTTGGTGGGGTGATGCGATCGGCAAGGGCAATGCGGACTGCCTTGGTTGCGGCAGTCAATGGGACAATCGGCAGCCTTCGCCGGTGGCCAGTTTCCGGCCAAATCCATTTGGCCTCTTTGACATGCTTGGCAGCGCTTGGGAATGGACCCAAGACTGTTGGCACGAGAATTATATCGAGGCGCCGACGGACGGAGCTGCGTGGATGAACGGAGAATCGTGCGGACGATACTATGCCGCTCGAGGCGGTTCGTTTTCCACCCTTCCCTGGATTCTACGGCCTGCTCACAGGACTCTTTTCACATTTAACTGGCCTGCCAACGACACCAGTTTTCGTGTCGCAAAAAGGCTGCCGTGACAAGTTTCAGCGGAAGGGACGAGAAATAAGGCGGGCCGCGGATCTCGGTCTGTTCAATCCGGATTACTTGCTGGCAAAAACCCCGGGCGGCGCCAGCGGCTAGATTGGAAACCATGCGCTTGGCCGCGGCTTGACGCGCAAAGCGCCCAAGGCCATGTCATTGCCCGTCAGTCGGCCGGACGGCCGCCCCGCCAATGCCGAAAGGTGGCGCGGGGAGGAAAGTCCGGGCTCCATGGACAAACGGTGCCGGATAACGTCCGGCGGGGTTGAGCCCCTCACGGGGCGAGGCTTCAGGGACAGTGCCACAGAGAACAAACCGCCTCGGCAGGTAGCGTATCGCCGCGGTAAGGGTGAAAAGGTGCGGTAAGAGCGCACCGCGTTTGCGGCAACGCAAGCGGCACGGCAAACCACACCGGGAGCAAGACCGAATAGGAATGACGCGAGGCGCAAGCCTCGGCCTGTCCAGGCCAGTCATTCGGGTAGGTTGCTTGATGCGCCGGGTAACCGGCGTACGAGAGGAATGGCCGTCACGTCTGCCGCTCGCGCGGCGGGCCATACAGAACCCGGCTTACAGGCCGGCTGATACGTCAAACGGGGGCTCGGCGGCAAAACCGCCGGGCCCCCGCCAATTTTGGCGCGGCGCTGCTTGCCTTATGGTGTGTTCTCGCCAAGCGTGGCCACGCAAAACGGCGCGCCGAGGGGAACCGAGAATGCTGGCCGTCAGACGGTTTTGTCTGGTCGTCGCGAGCGTCAGCGCGATTGCGAGCGCCGCGCCGTCATTCGCCCAGACAAACGACGTCGACGCGCTCAACAAGCAGATCGTCGCGCTGTACCAGGCCGGCAAATACGCCGACGCGGTCCCGCTGGCGCAGCAGGTGCTGGCGATCCGCGAAAAGCGGCTCGGCCCCGACGATCCCGCGATCGCGATGTCGCTTTATATCCTGGCGGCGCTCTACACCAAGCAGGGCCGCTACGCCGACGCCGAACCACCCGCCAGGCGCTCGCTCGACATCTACGAGAAGGCCTTGGGTCCCGAGCACCCCACCGTTGCGCAGGCGCTCAACAATCTGGCGGCGCTCTACGCCGACGAAGGACGCTATGGCGACGCCGAGCCGCTCTACAAGCGCTCGCTGGCCATTCGTGAGAAAACGGCCGGCCCTGACGATCCGGGCGTCGCCGGCGTCCTCAACAACATAGCGTCGCTCGACGACGCCCAGGGGCACTATGCGGAGGCCGAGCCGCTCTACAAACGGGCGCTGGCGATCGAGGAAAAGACGCTTGGTCCCGATCACCCCACCGTCGCCACGTCGCTGAATAATCTGGCGGCGCTTTACGCCAAACAAGCACGCAATGCCGAAGCGGAGCCGCTGTATCAGCGGGCGCTGGCGATCCGCGAAAAGACACTCGGTCCGGATCATCCTGCGGTGGCAACGGTCGTGGACAATCTCGCGGCGCTCTATGCCGACGAAGGCCGCTACGCCGAGGCCGAGCCGCTCTACAAACGGGCGCTCGCCATCCGCGAAAAGGCGCTCGGCCCCGACCACCCGGACCTCGCGACGTCTCTGAACAACCTTGCCTCATTCTACGACGACCAGGCCCGTTACGACGATGCCGAAGCGCTCTATCAGCGGTCGCTAGCGATCCGGGAAAAAGCTTTCGGCCGCGATCATCCCAACGTCGCCATATCGCTGAGCAATCTCGCCACGCTATACGAAGAGGAGGGCCGCTATAGCGAGGCCGACCCGCTAATCAAACGCGCGCTGGCGATCCGCGAAAAGGCGCTGGGGCCCGACCATCCCGATGTGGCGACCGCACTGAACAATCTGGCGCTGCTCTATGACGATGAGGATCGCTTTGCCGACGCTGAGCCGCTCTACAAGCGGGCGCTGGCGATCGAGGAAAAAACGCTCGGGCCGGACCATCCCGATGTCGCCACGGCGCTGAACAATCTGGCGGCGCTTTATGCGAGGCAAGGCCGCAGCACCGACGCCGAACCTTTGTACCAGCGCTCACTGGCCATCCGTGAAAAAGCCTTCGGTCCCGGCCATCCTGCGGTCGCCATCGCGCTGAGCAATCTGGCCACTCTCTACGACGACGAAGACCGCTTGGCCGAAGCCGAGCCCCTGTTCACACGGGCGCTGGCAATCCAGGAAAAGGCCTTTGGCCCCGATCATCCTGCGGTGGCGACGACCGCCGACAATCTGGCTTTGCTGTATCGCCGGCAAGGACGCAACGCGGATGCCGAGGCACTCTACCGGCGCGCGTTGGCGATCCGGGAAAAGGCGCTCGGCGGCGCGCATCCGGACGTCGCCGAAGTCATCAACAACCTGGCCGAACTTTACCGGCGCGAGGACCGTTTTGCCGACGCCGAACCGCTGTACCGGCAGGCGCTGGCCATCGTGGAAAAGGCTTTGGGACCGCAACATCCCGCCGTTGCCCGCTCGCAGAACAATCTGATCGGCTTCTATATCGATCGGGGCCGTTACGCCGACGCGCTCCCGCTCGTGCGCCAAACGATTGTAAATCATGGCGCGACGACCTGGGCCGCACTTCCGATCCTGTTCGGCGGGCAAGCTGCCAATTTGCTGCCCGAGGACCAAGCGCTGGGCGACAGCCTCGATATCGAGCAGCGCAGCGCGCAGACCGCCGCGGCGCAAGCGCTGAACGCGCTGGCGGTGCGCTTTGCCGCCGGCGACGGCCAACTCGCGCAGCTCGTGCGCCAGGACCAGGACCTCGGCGCCGAAGCCGAGCGATTGGACAAGGCGATTCTGACGGCGATTGCCAAGCCGCCGGACAAACGCGACGCCGCGGCCGAGCAGCGCATCCGGGATCGAAGCGCGGCCGTGGCAAAGGCGCGCGGCGATCTGGAGGCACGCCTCGTCAGGGACTTTCCGGATTATGCCGCGCTGTCACAGCCCAGCCCACTGACGGTAAAAGACATCCAGGCCCTGCTCGCCGACGATGAGGCGTTGGTCACCGTCGATCTCGGCAAAAAGAGCTTCGTCTGGGTGGTGAGCAAAAATGCCGCCGACTGGAAGCAACTTGACGTCAGTGCCGACGACGTCGCCCAGAAGGTCGCGGCGCTGCGCGCGTTGCTCGATCCGGCGAACCTCAAGCCCTTCGACGCCACATTGGCGTACGAGCTCTACGGCAAGGTGCTCGGCCCGGTCGACAATATCATCAAAGCGAAACCGCGCCTGAGTTTTGTCGTCAACGGCGCGCTGACCAGCCTGCCGCCGCAGGTGCTGGTCGCGAGCGATCCGTCGGGCAAGGCTCTCAACGACGTCGATTGGCTGGTGCGCACCCACGCCGTCACGATTTTGCCCTCGATCGCCAGCCTCAAGGTGCTGCGCGGCAATGGCTTGGTGGCAACGGCGGACAAGCCGCTGATCGGGTTCGCCGATCCGGTGTTCGACCGCACCGCGCTGGCGCAGAATGCGCAAGTCGCAAGCAATGTCACCGCCGAGCGCGGCTTGCGCGGCAAGGTCGCCGACGTCGCCGAACTGGCGCTGGATCTGGAGGCGCTGCCGGAAAGCGCCGACGAATTGCGCCGCGTGGCGGGAAGCGTCGGCGCCGCAGACACCGACGTTGTTCTCGGCGCCGATGCCACCGAAACCCGCGTCAAGCAAACGCAGCTCAATCGCTACCGCATCCTCTACTTTGCGACGCACGGCCTTGTGGCCGGCGAGGTCGCCGAATTCGCCAAGCTCAACGCCGAGCCGGCGCTGGTGCTGTCGTTGCCGGACAAGCCGACCGATTTTGACGACGGCCTGCTCACCGCAAGCGAAGTGGCGCAGCTCAAGCTCAATGCCGATTGGGTGGTGCTGTCGGCCTGCAATACGGCGTCGGGAGAAAAGCCCGGCGCCGAGGCGTTGTCGGGGCTGGCGCGCGCCTTCTTTTACGCGGGCGGGCGATCATTGCTCGTCTCGCACTGGCCGGTCGAGACGAACAGCGCCGTCAAACTCATGACAGGCACGTTCGCCGCGATCAGCGCCGATCCGAAATTGTCGCACGCCGAGGCTTTGCGCAAAGCCATGCTGGCGATCATCGAAGACCGCGGAGGCCCCTATTATGGCGACCCGAAATTCTGGGCGCCGTTCGTCGTCGTCGGCGAACCTGCGAAACCGAAGAATTAATCGGGAGAGACGGAGCGCCTCAGCTCAATTCGTCCAGCAGCGCCTTGGCTGCCTGTAAATCGGGCCGGTCGAAGCCTTCGGTAAATGCGGCATAGACCGGCGCGATCAGATCACGCGCTTCCACTTTGCGATCGCGGTCTGCGAGCAGACGCGCGAGGCTGGTCGCGGCCCGCAGTTCGAGCGGACGACACGCCTGCTTGCGCGACAAGGCCAGCGCTTCGCGAAAGTCACGTTCGGCAGCCGCACCGTCGGGCCGCGCCTGCGCGCGCAAGGCTTCGCCGCGTGAGCGATAAAGTTCGGGCGCGCAGAACATGTTGCCTTTGGCGCCCATCTCGGCGATCGCGCGCTCGATCCCGGTCAAGGCCCGGTCGAGATAGCCGGCGCGTAGCTCCTGTTCGACGATCATGACGGCGTAGGTCGGGCCGAAGGCGCCGCCGCCAAAAAGCTGGCCGACCGAACCGTTCATGGCCTCGATACCGGCGTCGAAGTCGCCGTCCTGCGCCGCCAGCCAGCCGCGCAGGAACTGCGCATCGGCCAGTTGCCACGGAAACTTGTTGCGCTCGGCGAGCGGATACAGCTCGTCCGCCATCAACCGGCAGGCGTCGACGTCTTTCATCAACGCCATGTACAGGCCGCCGCGCTGCAGTGCATGGGCTATCGAAAATACGTGGCCCAGGGCGCGCGCGTCTTCAATGGATTGCAAGGTTGTGCTCCCGGCCTGGTCGAACAATCCCTGGCCCCAGAGACTGACGGCATAGAAAGAGCGAGTACACATGAGCGCGTCGTGACCGCCATAATAATATGCGTGCTCGCGGTGACGCTCGGGATCGTAGAGGCGGATCGCTTCGCGGGCCGCTTCGCCCATGCCGGCAAAATCCGGCACGCGCAGCAGCATCGGTACCTTGGCGTGATAGGCCTCGAGCAGGAAGTCGCGATTATCGAGTTCTCTTGCAATCGCGAGAAGCTCATCGGAGAGCGCGGATGCCTCATCGCCGCGAGCGCCTGTGGTGGCGTTGAACCAGGAGCCCCAGGTGGCGAGAAACCGCTCGCGCCCGAGATCAGGCAACGTCCGGCTGAGTTCCAGTGCCCGCCGATACTGCTCCTTCACCTCGTTCGCCGAGGGGCTGATCGCGATCAATTGCACCAGGCCGAGGCCAAGGCGAATGTCGAGTTCGAGGCGATCGCGCTCGGTGGTCTCCGGCATCGGCGTCAGCAGCCGCAAGGCGGCGGAATAATGCGCCAGCGCTTCCCTCATGGCGAAACGCCGCAGGTCGCGGTCGCCGGCCCGGCGCCAGTAACCGATTGCCTGTCCGGCGCGGCCGGCGCCTTCGAACTGCTGCGCCATCATTTCCGGCGCCGTGTCGGGAAAGCGCTTCTCCAGCACCGCGGCGATGGCGGCATGCAACTGCTGGCGGCGCGCCCGCAACATGGTCGAATAGGCGGTGTCCTGCACCAGCGCGTGCTTGAACGAATAGGTGGCGTTCGGCGGCGTGCCGCGCGGAAACACCAGCTCGGCTTCGGTGAGGCGGGCGAGCGCATCCTGCAACACCTGGTCCGGCAGCCCGGCAACTGCAGCCAGTAGCTCGTAGGAGAATTCGCGGCCGATCGCGGCGCCGATCTGCAACACCTCGCGCGCCGAGCCGAGGCGGTCGACGCGCGACATCAGCGAGGCCTGCAGCGTCGTCGGGATGGCGAGCGCCTGCGCCGGCTCGTCAAGCTGTTCGCTTTCCATTACGGCCTTGGTGAGTTCCTCGACGAACAGCGGCACGCCGTCGGTGCGCTCGACGATCTGTTCGAGCAGTGCGGCCGGCAGCGCCTTGCCGCCGGTGACGTGCTCGACCATCGCCATGCGATCGCGCCGGCTGAGCCGGTTGAGCGTCATGGTGGTGACGTGAGGCTGGCCGGCCCAGGGCGGCTGGAAGTCCGGGCGGAAGGTGATGACCAACAGGATCGGCAGCGCGTGCAGGCGTTCGACCGTCAACGTCAGCAGTTCGAGCGACGTCGGATCGCTCCAGTGCACGTCCTCGAACACCATCAGCAGCGGGCCGCGGGCCGCGAGCTGCGTGAGCTGGTCGAGCAGCGCGGAGAGAACCTGCGCGCGCTTGCGCTGCGGATCGGCCGCGGTCTCGGCCGCGGTGCCGATACCGAGCAGATCGGCGATGGCGCCGGCGCCGGCCGGCCCAAGGAGCTTCTCGAGCTTGCCGCGCCTGAGCGCCGCGGTGTCGTCGCGGTCGAAGCCGGCGGCGTGCGAAATCTGCGCGACGATCGGCTGCAGCACGCTGCCCTGCTGATGCGGCAGGCAGAAGTAGCGCATGCCGACCGCGCCGTCGGCGTCGACGCGTTCGACTAGCGACGCGATCAGCCGCGACTTGCCGATGCCGGGCTCGCCCGACAGCAGGACAACGCGGCCTTCGCCGGCCTTGGCTTGCGCCCAGCGGCGCGACAACAGATCGAGCTCCTCCTCGCGGCCGACCAGCGGCACCTGGTTGGCCGCGCGCAACTGCTCGAAGCGGCTCTGCATGCTCTGCTCGCGCAGCACGCGCCATGCGGCGACCGGACCGTCAAAGCCCTTGAGCGCGCCTGGATCGATCGCCTCGTATTCGAACAGGTCGCCGGTCAGCCGCCGTGTGCTGGCGGCGATCAGCACGGAGTTGGGAGCGGCGGCCGATTGCAGGCGCGCGGCGAGGTTGGGCGTCTCGCCGACGACATTGCGCTCCTGCGCCTCGCCTGAACCGACCAGTTCGCCGACGACGACGAGGCCGGTGGCGATGCCGATGCGCACCTGATGGCGGCTCTCGCCGACGTCAAGCTTGCCGATGGCCTCGACCAGCGCCAGCCCGGCGCGCACCGCGTTGGCGGCGTCGGCCTCATGCGCCTCCGGGTATCCGAAATAGATGAGGACGCCGTCGCCCATGTATTTGGCGACGAAGCCGCGGAAGCGCGCCACCGTCTCGGCGGCGCATTTGTGATAGGCCGCTATGACGTCGCGCAGATCTTCCGGGTCGAGCCTGGTCGACAGCGCGGTCGAGCCGACCAGATCGCAGAACATCACGGTGAGTTGGCGGCGCTCGGCGGCAGAGCCCGCGCGCGCGACCGGCGCCGCCGGCGCGGGAACCGGCGCCGCGGCGACCGGAGCGGCAGCCGCTCCAAGCTTGGCGCCGCATTCGGTGCAAAACCGCGAGCCAGCGGCATTGACGTGGCCGCACGCCGCGCAGGCGATGCTCTGCGGTGAACCGCATTGCGGGCAAAAGCGGCTGCCATCGGGAATCTGCGTCTGGCAGGCCGAACAGGGCTTCATTTGGGCCATCGATCAATCTTAGCACCCGAGCGCCGGATGCCAATGATTTGCGACAGGGGGCGTGACCACACCACGCGATTGACATAGGTTTGCGCCCAACGCGGCCTCAGACCGCATCGCCGACCATGGGGAGACACGTCACATGATGAAATTGCTGTCCGCCGCTGCATTCGCCGCGGCTCTGACCCTCGCGCCGAGCGCCTTCGCGGCCGACTATCCGACCCGGCCGATCGTCATGGTGGCGCCGCTCAGCGTCGGCGGCTCGACCGACGTCATCGGCCGCATTATGGCGGCGGCGATGGGCCAGCAGCTCGGACAGACCATCGTGGTCGAGAACACCACCGGGGCCGGCGGCACCATCGGTGAAGGCCGCGTCGCGCATGCGACGCCGGACGGCTACACCATCGCCATCGGCCAGTGGGGCACCAACGTCGCCAACGGCGCGATTTACAAGCTCAACTACGATCTGATGAAGGATTTCGAGCCGATCGGGCTGATCGCGACCCAGCCCTTCTTCATCGCCACGCGGAAATCGATGCCAGCGAGCAACCTCAAGGAACTGATCGCCTGGCTGAAGGCAAACGGCGAAAAGGTGAACGACGGCCACTCCGGCGTCGGCACGCCGTCGCACGTCGCCGGACTTCTGCTGCAACAGGCGATCGGAACGAAATGGACCATGGTGCCATACCGCGGCGCCGGTGATGCGACGCAGGCCTTGCTCGGCGAGCAGATCGACCTCCTGCTCGTCACCCCGGCAGTCGGCGCAAGTCAGATGAAGGCCGGCACGATCAAAGTTTACGCCGTGACGGCGCCGAAGCGCATCGACACCGCGCCAGATGTGCCGACGACCGACGAGGCCGGGCTGCCCGGATATTACTTCTCGTTCTGGCACGCGCTCTGGGCGCCGAAGGGCACGCCGAAAGAAATCATCGCCAAGCTCAACGGCGCGCTGCGCAAGGCGCTCGCCGACCCCGATACCCACAAGAAGCTCATCGACCTGGCGCAGGAGATTTTCCCGCCGGAGCAGCTCACGCCGGAAGCGCTGCACGCTTTCCAGCAGGCCGAGATCGACAAGTGGTGGCCGATCATCAGGGCGGCCAACATCAAGGCCGAGTGAGGCGCCGCGGCTGCTCGTAGCGGCCGATGGAACTCTGTTCCCCCGGAAACGTTGTTTGCCATCTGGACGGGGCCGCGTGCAATTGTGCCGCGCCAACGAGGGCGAACATTCATGTCAATCGGAACCATTATTCTCATCATTCTGGTGATCGCGCTGCTTGGCGGCTTCAGCGGACTCGGCGGCGGACCGTTCTACGGCACCGGCTATTACGGCGGCGGCGGATTGGGCCTTGTGGTCGTGATCCTGCTGATTCTCGTGCTGATGGGACGGATCTGAGTCGCTAGTGCGACGCGTCCAGCATGGTCGAGGGCAGCCACAGCGCGACGCCCGGGAACACTGCGACGATCGCGACCGCGGCGCACATCAGCACGAACAGCGGCAAGGCATAGGCGCCGATGGTGAAGATGTTGCGGCCGGTCATGCCCTGCAGGACGTAGAGGTTGAAGCCGACTGGCGGCGTGATCTGCGCCATCTCCACCACCAGCACGACATAGATACCGAACCAGATCAGGTCGAAGCCCGCTTTGATGACCAGCGGAATAATGATCGAGGTGGTGAGCACGACCATCGAGATGCCGTCGAGGAAGCAGCCGAGCACGATATAGAACGCGGTGAGCACACCCAGCAGTCCCCACGCCGGCAGATTGTAGCCGCTGATCCACTCGGCGAGCGCGATCGGGATGCCGGTGAAGCCCATCGCCGCGGTCAGGAAGGCGGCGCCGGCAAGGATGAACGCGATCATGCAGCTCGTCCGGGTCGCGCCGAGCAGCGCGTCGACGAAACCTTGCCGCGTCAGCGTGCCCGACCACCACGATAGCGCGATCGACAGGAATACGCCGACCACCGCCGCTTCGGTCGCCGAGGCCAGCCCGCCATAGATCGAGCCGATGACGCCAAGGATCAGCAGCGACACCGGAATGAGCCGCCGCGACGCCTTGATGCGCGCCGCCAGTGGAACGTACGGCTCCGGCGGCGGCATGCGCTTGTCGTTGAGCAGCGCCCAGACGACGATGAAGCCCATGAACAAAGCGGCGAGCATGATGCCGGGCAACACGCCGGCGATGAACAGACGCGCGATCGACTGGTCGGTCGCGGTCGCGTAGACGATCATGATGATCGAGGGCGGGATGAGCAGGCCGAGCGTGCCGGAGCCCGCGAGCGTGCCGACCGCCATTTTCTCGTCGTAGCCGCGCTTGAGCAGTTCAGGCAGCGCGATGCGACCGATGGTGGCGCAGGTCGCGGCCGACGAGCCGCTGACCGCGGCAAAAATGGCGCAGCCGATGACGTTCACGTGCAGCAGCCGCCCCGGCAGGTTCTGCACCCATGGCGCCAGCCCCTCGAACATGTCGTCTGACAGCTTGGTGCGGTAGAGAATTTCCCCCATCCAGATGAACATCGGCAGCGCGGTCAGGTCCCACGAGTCGGACGCCGCCCACATCGAGGTCGCCAGGACCTGACCGGCCGGCGTCGCCACCTTGGTCATCACCGCAGCAAAACCGCAGACCGCGAGCGCGAGCGCGATCCACACGCCGGTGCCGAGCACGGCGAACAGTAGCAGCATCAGCAGCAGCGAAAGTTCGAGGACGTTCATGGCTTTTTACTGCGCATGATCTTGTCCGAAAACCGGTGCCCACTTTTCGGGATCATGCGCCTCACCCTTCCTTGCCGAGCGTGATGGCGTCCTCGGCGGCGCGGAAGGTCGGACGGCCGCGCATCACGATGGTGACGAGCTCGTCGAGCAGCGCGACCGTTAGCACCAGCGTGCCAAACACCATCGACGCCTGCGGATAGGCGAGCGGCACGCGGATGACGCCGGTCGACACTTCGTGGAAGCGAAACGACGCCCAGGCGAACTGGCCGAGGTTCCACGTCATGTATGCGGCGGCAAAGGCGCCAAAGCCGAAGGCGAAGATCTCGGCGACACGGCGTCCGCTTTCGTTCAGCGCCGCAAGCACCATGGTGACGCGAATATGCGCGCCGGCCTTGAGCGTGCCGGCAAGCGCGAGGAAGCTCGCGCCGGCCAGCAAATAGCCGCAGATCTCGTCGAGCGAGAGAATGACGAAGTCGGTACGCGGCAGATGCAGCAGCCCCAGCACGCCGTCGAGAATTCGCGCGGCAAGCTGGACGCCCACGAGCACGGCGATGGCAACCAGGCAGAGCGCCGACAGCCAGAGCGTCGCGCGGTAAAGCGTGTCGAGAGCATTGCGCATTGAACGGCTCCCCCTGCCTCTTTGTCGCAGAGGGAGGGAGACTTGGCGAGTAAATTACTTCTTGAAGGCCGCGAGCATCGCGGCGCCGTCAGCACCGGCCGACTTTTCCCATTCGGAGGCGATGGTGTCGCCGATCTTGGCGAGACCCGCTTTGAGTTCCGGCGTTGGCTCGGTGACCTTGATGCCGGCGGCTTTGAGCGCGTTGGTCTTGATCGTCATTTCCTCGACGGACAGCTTCCAGCCGCGCTCCTCGGCGACTTTGGCCGCGTCGGTGACCGCCTTCTGCTCCGCCGGGGTGAGCTTGTCGAAGGCTTCCTTGTTCACGAACACGATGTTGCGCGGCAGCCATGCCTGCGTATCGATGTAGTTGGTAAGGTAATCCTGCGACTTGGTGTCGACGCCGGTCGAAGCCGACGTGATCATCACATCGACGCGTCCGGTGGCGAAGGCGGTCGGCAGGTCCGGCACCTCGATCTGCGTCGGTATCGAGCCGGCGAGCGCGGCGATGCGCCCGATCATGGCGTTGTAGGTGCGGAACTTGAGGCCCTTGAGCTGGTCGACCGAGGTGATCTCACGTTTGGCGTAAATTCCCTGCGGCGGCCACGGGATCGAATAAAGCAACATCAAGCCTTCCGAGGCGAGTTGCTTTTCCAGATACGGCTTCTGCGCCATGTAGAGCTTGTGCGAGGCGTCGTAGCCGGTGGCGAGAAACGGAATTGAATCGATGCCGTACACGGGCGTTTCGTTGGAGTAGAGCGACTCAAGCGCTTCGCCGATTGGCGCGGTGCCCTGGCGCACGGCACGCTTGATTTCCGCGTGCTTGAACAGCGAGCCGGCCGAATGCACCGCAATCTGCAATGAGCCGTTGGTCGCCTTGGCGACGTCCTGCGTGAACATGACGACGTTCTTGGTGTGGAAGTTGCCGTCCGGATACGGCGTCGGCATGTCCCATTTGGTTTGCGCCGCAGCGGCGCTGCCGAGACCCGCCACGAGCGCAACACCTACAAAAACGCGCAAGAACTTCGTCATCTGTCGTCTCCCTCACACTCTGAGCCGTGAGCATGGGACTATCGGACAGCCGGTGGCAAGACCGCCAAAAGATTAGCTTGCGGGTTCGACACCATTGGCGCGCAGCGTCGGCGCGGCGGTCGGCGCTTGATTGGTCGCCTTGGCTGCGCGCCTGGCAGTCAGGCTTGTCTTTGGCCCAACAGGCCGGACATAGTGCAGCGCGACGGGACGGGGCATGCCAGCGAAGTCATCAGCACAGCATTGGGATTTCTGGATCGACCGCGGCGGCACCTTCACCGACATCGTCGGGCGGCGGCCGGACGGCACGCTCACCGCGCACAAATTGTTGTCGGAGAATCCCGAGGCCTACACCGATGCTGCGGTGCAAGGCATCCGCGATCTGCTCGGCCTGAAGCCGGGCGAAGCAATCCCGGCGGGCCGCGTCGGCGCGGTGAAGATGGGAACGACGGTCGCGACCAACGCGCTGCTCGAGCGCAAGGGCGACCGCACGCTGCTGCTCATCACCAAGGGATTCCGCGACGCGCTCAAGATCGGCTACCAGGCGCGACCAAAGATCTTCGCCCGCCACATCATCAAGCCCGACATGCTGTTCGAGCGGGTCGCCGAGGTCGACGAGCGCGTCCGCGCCGACGGAACGGTCGAGCGCGAGCCGGATCTTGCCCAGGTGCGTACCGAGCTCGAGGCGGCGAAGGCCGACGGCATCGCCGCGGTCGCCATCGTGTTCATGCATGCCTACCGCTACCCGGAGCACGAGAAGCGCGTCGCAGCATTGGCGCGCGAGCTCGGCTTCGCCCAGGTGTCGGTCAGCCACGAGGTCTCGCCGCTGATCAAGCTGGTCGGCCGCGGCGACACCACCGTGGTCGACGCGTATCTCTCGCCGATCCTGCGGCGCTATGTCGCGCAGGTCGACAAGGACCTCGATGCCAGGCGCTCCAAGGCGCGGCTGATGTTCATGATGTCGTCGGGCGGCCTCACCGCCGCCGAGCTGTTCCAGGGCAAGGATGCGATCCTGTCGGGTCCGGCCGGCGGCGTGGTCGGCATGGCGCAGACTGGACACGAAGCGGGTTTCAAGGAATTGATCGGCTTCGACATGGGTGGCACCTCGACCGACGTGTCGCATTTCGACGGCGAGTACGAGCGCGCCTTCGAGACGGAGGTTGCCGGCGTACGCATGCGCGCGCCGATGATGCTCATTCACACGGTCGCGGCCGGCGGGGGCTCGATCCTGCATTACGACGGCGCGCGCTTCCGCGTCGGGCCGGATTCGGCCGGCGCCAATCCGGGGCCGAAATGCTACCGGCGCAACGGCCCCCTCGCCGTCACCGACGCCAATGTGATGGCCGGCAAGCTGATCCCCGATTTTTTCCCGAAGATCTTCGGGCCGAACCAGACCCTGCCGCTCGACGCGCACGCGGTGCGCAACGCCTTCACCGACCTGGCGCAGCAGGTCGGCGGCGGCAAGAAGCCGGAGGAGATCGCCGACGGCTTCATCAAGATCGCGGTCGAGAACATGGCGAACGCGATCAAGAAGATTTCCGTGCAGCGCGGCTACGACGTGACGCGCTACGCGCTCAACTGCTTCGGCGGCGCCGGCGGCCAGCACGCCTGCCTGGTCGCCGACTCGCTCGGCATGACCAAGGTGCTGATCCATCCGTTCTCATCGCTGCTGTCGGCCTACGGCATGGGCCTCGCCGACATCCGCGCCACGCGCCAGCAGGCGATCGAACTGCCGCCCGGCACGAAATCGCTGGCTGCGATCAAACGCATCGGCGGCAAGCTCGGCCGCGAGACCAAGAAAGAGGTCGCCGGACAGGGCGTGCCGGCGGGCAAGATCAAGGTCATCGTGCGCGCGCATATACGCTACGCCGGCACAGACACCGCGCTGGTGGTGAATGCCGGTTCGCAGCCAGCGATGACGCGCGCCTTCGAGACCGCCCACAAGGCGCGCTTCGGCTTCATCGACAAGACGAAACAGATCGTGGTCGAGGCGGTGTCGGTCGAGGCGGTCGGCGGCGGCGCCAAGTTCCGCGAGAAGACGGCACGGCTCAAACGCACCGGGCTCCCCGCCCCGGCGCGGCGCACGCGGTTCTTCTCGGCCGGCGAATGGCACGGCGCCAACGTCTACACCCGCAACCAGCTCACGCCCGGCTCCCGCGTCAAAGGCGCCGCCATCATCGTCGAACCGCACCAGACCGTCGTTATCGAGCCGGGCT
>Ga0265339_10000448_pt1 | contig 32326 bp, 24 predicted proteins | sample 4CB219metaG_FD_202085 | JGI IMG/M metagenome (GOLD analysis project Ga0265339, IMG submission 202085) | Rhizosphere microbial communities from Carex aquatilis grown in University of Washington, Seatle, WA, United States - 4-CB2-19 metaG | ecosystem: Host-associated > Plants > Roots >... | reverse complement strand
CCAGGCCGGCGGCGATGGCGAGGGTGCGTGTTCTCATGGGGTGACCTCCTGACTGCCATAACGAAAGAGGGCGCCGCCGGTTGACCACCCGGACTGGCGCAGGCGCTCGGTCACGATACAGTACGGCGACGGGAGGCCCGACATGCGACGACTTGCGGCCGCAGCGCTGCTCCTCTTCCTCCTCGCCCCGGCAGTGGTGCGGGCGGACCTGCTGCAGCCGGGCGACTCATTTCCATCTTGGACGCTGCCAGATCAGACCGGCACACCGCTCAGCTCCAGTCAGCTGGCGGGCACCCGCTATTTGATCTGGTTCTATCCGAAGGCGATGACCCCGGGTTGCACCGCGGAGGGACAGGGGTTGCGCGACCAGTTCGCCAAGTTTCAGCAGGCAGGCGTCAAGATCTACGGCGTATCGTTCGATGTGCCGGCGGACAACGCCCGCTTCGTCGCTGCGGAGCAGTTTCCGTTCTCGCTTTTGTCCGACACGCAGCGCGAGCTGGCGCGTCAGGTCGGCGCCGCCGATTCCTCGACCCAGCCGGTGGCGCGGCGCATCTCCTACTTGGTGGGCGCCGACGGCAAGGTGATCAAGCGGTATGACAATGTCACACCCGCCACGCATGCCACCGACGTACTGGTCGATCTGAAATGATCCGCGCCGTCTCGCGTTCGAACAGTCGCCGTCCTGCCATGGAGGTCCTGGCCATGACTCTCGCCTCGTCGTTCACCACTGTCCTGCGATCATTCGCCCTCATCGCCCTGCTGGCGACGGCAACGCGCCCGGCGGTCGCCGCCGTGTCTCCGTGCCCAGCCGATTGCGACTTCGACTTGCAAGTAACCGTCAACGAGCTGGTGTCGGCGGTCAATATCGCACTCGGGCAGGCGCCGCTGGCGCAATGCTCGGCGGCCGATCGCGGCGGCGACGGTACGGTGACGATCGACGATCTGCTCGCGGCGGTCTCCGCCGCGCTCGCTGGCTGTCCGAATGAGCCGGACCCGACCGCGACCGCCACCGGTGGGCCGCAGTCGACCATGACACCGAGCGGCAGCCCGGTGCCGACCGTGACCGCGAGTGGCAGCCCGGTGCCGACCGAAACCGCGCACGCGTCGACGCCGACCTCCACCGGCAGCGCAGTGGCTACCGCGACCGCGGCGCCGCCGACGCCCACGACGACCGGCAGCACACCGCCCACGTCGATCCCGAGTCCGACGCCGACCACCGGCGCCACCGATGCGCCGACGCACACCCAGGCGCCGACCCAGACGGCGGTTGCCAGCGCGTCGCCGACCGAGGCCACCGAAGTGCCGACCAGCACGCCGCCGCTCGGCACGCCCACCGCGACCGCAGCGGCGGAAACGGCGACGCCGACGGCGACGAGCAGTCCGCTGCCGAGTGTGGGGCCGAGCGACCTGCACGCCTTGATCGACACCGCCGAAGTGCGACTGGCGTGGACGATCCCGCCGGCCGGCGTCGGCTACCCCAACTCGAAGGTGTTGCGCCGCCTGAACGCGCCGGTCGACGGACCGAACGATCCGGCCGCCGCCGAAGTCTACTTCGGCTCCGGCAGCGCTGCCGCGCATCCGCTGACCGATTTGCTGCCGAGCGTACCGGAGACCGCGCGCACCTATCACTACGCGGTGTTCGGCTGTGTCACGGAACAAGCGTGCGGCAGCGCCGGCGCCGCTGCGACGTTGACGCCGACCCTGCCGCAAGCGCTGCGCGGCGGCGGGTACGTGCTGTACTGGCGGCACGGCCAGGCCAATCTGTGCGAAGACAACACGCTGCTCGGCACCGCGGCAGATCCGATCGTGCCGAATTGGTGGAAGAGCTGCGCAGACGATTGCGAGATCGCCACGGCCGCACAACTCGACGATGTCGGGATCGCCCAGGCGAGCGCTGTCGGACGCGCCTTCGACATTCTCGGCTTGCCGGTGAGCCGCGTGCTGTCGAGCGAGTTCTGCCGCGCTCGCAGCACGGCGGAGCTGATGGATTTCGGCCCGACCGTCGAGACCGACCCGGCCATCACGTACTTCGTTTACGATGAATCACAGCGCTGCGCCGCTGCGCACGCGCTGTTGAACGATCCCCCGACCGCCGGCAGCAATACGGCGATCATCGCGCACGCGCAGTTTACCCCGCCGTGCCCGGTGTTGGGCGAGCTGAGCACCGGCGAGGCCGCGATCTACAAGCCCGACGGCAGCGGCGGCGCGACCTTCGTCACGCGCATCGCGTCCGACGACTGGGCGAGCTATTTCCCGCCCGGGCCGAGCGCGCTATCGGCGTCGATTGACGTGCCGCACATGCGCCTGACCTGGACCGTCGGGCCGGCGTATCCGGTCGTGCGCCTGCTGCGCCGGCTCAACGCGCCGGTCGACGGTCCGTACGATCCGGATGCGCAGCTGGTCTACAGCGGCAGCGGTGACACGTTGCTCGAGCCGCTTGGCAACCTGTTGCCGAGCACGCCGCAGACGCCGCGCGTCTACTACTACGCCGTCTACGGTTGCGTCGGCGCCAGCTGCGAGGCGCAGGGCAGCGCGACGATGATCCAGCCGCCCATCGCGCCGCTGCTGCGCGCCGGTGGCTATACGATTTTCTGGCGACACGCCGAGGCGACCGTGTGCGAGGATCGCCTCGATCTCGGCACGGCCGACACGACGAGCGTGCCGAACTGGTGGAAGAGCTGCGACGCCACCTGTCCCGCAGGCGGGCCGGTGACCGCCACGGCTCGCCAGCTCGATGACACCGGCCGCCTCGAAGCCGCGTCGATCGGCGATCAATTCGATGACCGCGGCTTCCCGGTGGGGCGCGTCATCTCGAGCGAGTTCTGCCGCGCCGTCGACACGGCGCAGCTGATGGCGTTCGGCCCGGCCATCGAGCAGTCGCAAGCGCTGACCTACTTCGTTTACGACGAGGCGGCGCGCTGTTCGGAAACCTTCCAACTGCTGGCGCAGAAGCCCCAGGCGGGCACCAATACGGCGTTGATCGGCCACGCCGGCAACGACTGCACGCCGCTCAGCGATCTCGCACAGGCGCAAGCCGTCATCTACAAGCCCGACGGCGGCGGCAACCTGACGCAGATCGCAACCGTCAACTTCGGCGGCTGGGCGACACTGCCGTAGGCAATCGCGCGCGCGGCGGTGGCTCGCCGCCGCGCGCGCGACTCGTTGGACGTTATGCCATCAACGCCGCCAGCTTGGCGCGTTGGTAGCCGGAGTCGCCGAAGAGCAGCTGGTTGTGCAGCTGGCGCTTGAACCACAAGTGCACGTCGCACTCCCAGGTGAAGCCGATGCCGCCGTGCAACTGCACGGAGCGCCCGGAGGAGAAGGCGGCCATGTCGGCGGCGCTCGCTTTCGCCATGCGCGCCGCGCGCTCGGCCTGCTCGGGCTCGCTGTCGACCGCGCAGGCGGCGTTGTAAACCAGCGAGCGCGCCTGATCGACGGCCAGCATCATGTTCACCAGCGGGTGCTTTACGGCTTGGAAGAAGCCGAGCGGCCGATGGAACTGCGTGCGCACGCGGGCGTACTCGGTCGTCGTCGCCAACTGCCACTCCGCCGCGCCGCACATGTCGGCGGCGACGATCGTAAGCAGTGCCGGTGTCGCCTGCCGCAGCGCGGCGTCACCGCGACCCGGTGGCGCCGCGATGCGGTCGGGGCCGACGCGGACGTCGGCAAACGAGACACGCGCCTGATCGCGCGTCAGATCGACGATGCGATCCGGCGCGATGCCGACGCCGGGCGCGTCGGCATCGACGACGTACAGGCCGATGCCACCCGCGGCACGCGCCGTGACTACAAACGCGCCCGCTTTGCGCGCGTCCTGCACGAACGACGCGGTGCCGCGCAGGGTGACATCGGCGCCGCTGGCGATGGCTTCGACGTCCGTATGCTCCGGCTCCCACGAGCCGTCGGCATCGGTAATCGCCAGGGTCATCGCCGTGCCGCCGATGATGCGCTGCAAGGCCGCCGTGGCGGCGGCGGAATCGGCGCTGCGCAGCACGCAGGTGGCGAGCAGCGTGGTGATCAGCGGCGAGACCAGCGCGCTGCGGCCCGCCTCCTCGGCGAGCGCCGCGACCGCCACCATTTTCATGCCCATGCCGCCGGCCGATTCCGGCACCGCCAACGAGCTCCATCCGAGATCGACCATCTGTCGCCACAGCGCCTCGTCCCACGGTGCCGGCGGCACCGCGCTCTCGTACGCGGCGTGGTGATCGCGCGCCACCAGCCGTCGCAGCGCTTCGACGCCGGCGTGGTCGCCAAGGAACTTGCGCACCGAATCGCGCAGCAGGGTTTCGTCTTCGCCGAAGCCGAAGTTTCGCGGTTGCGTCATGGGGTCTCCGAAAGGAGTACGGGCCTGAGCCCGGAGTCTGTCTTCAGCTCTTCAGCCCGTGACCGGGCGTTGCCTCAGAATGCGGTCGGCGATCACCTTGAGCGCTCAGGCAGAAGAATTGAGCGCGTGGGCCCATTGGGGCTTCCGAATCCGAACGCCGATCGCCAGCCGCTGAAGGCCATTGGTTCCGCCACGCGCTGTGCTCACTTCGTCTTGGCCAGACCGAGCACGCGCTCGCCGAGGATGTTGCGCTGGATCTCGCTGGTGCCGGCGGCGATGGTGATGCCGTACGAGTTCAGGTAGGCGAGCGGCCATTCGGCGCCGTCGGGGGCGCGTGCGTCGCCGAGGAAGAGCGAGGCGAAGGCGCCTTCGACTTCGAGCGCCAGCGCGGCGAGATCCTGGTTGAGCTCGCTGAGCAGCAGCTTCGACGACAGCGCGATGCGCATCGGATGATCGGTGAGCGGCGCGACGCGGGCGCGACGGAACGTCTGCCAGAAGCCTTCGACGCGAATCGCCAGCTGCACCAACCGATCGCGCAGCACCGGATCCTCCCACGCCGGCTTGCCGTGGCGCTTGCTGCGCTTGGCCAGCGCGAAGAGCGCCGCGAGCTTCTCCTCCAGCGTCGTGCCGCCGCCGCTGCCGGCGCTCTCCGCGGCGCCGCGCTCGTGCGTCAGCGTGGTCATCGCCACCTGCCAGCCTTTGCCGACCTCGTCGACGCGCAGCGTGTCGGGCACGATCACGTCTTCGAACAGCACCTCGTTGAAACCGGTCTGGCCGGTCAGCTTGATGAGCGGCCGGACGGTGACGCCCGCGGCGCCGGCGATCGGCGCAATGAAGTAGGTCAGCCCGGCGTATTTGTCGGCTGACGAGTGGCGCGCCAGCAGGATCATCCAGCTGGCGAAGTGGGCCAGGCTGGTCCACACTTTGTGGCCATTGATCACCCAGTGGTCGCCGTCGCGCACGGCCGAGGTCTGCGCGCTTGCCAGGTCGCTGCCGGCGTTGGGTTCCGAGAAGCCCTGACACCAGATCTCGTCGGCGGCGAGCAGCGGCGGAAGATAACGGCGCTTCTGCTCTTCGGTGCCGTGATGCAGGATCGTCGGCGCGGCCATGCCGAGGCCGATGACGTTGAGCATGTACGGCACGCCGGCGACCGACAGCTCTTGGTTGGCGATGCGCTGAAACCCTTCGTGTCCGCCGCCGCCGTAGGCCTTCGGATAGTCGCAGCCGATCAACCCCGCGGCGTAGACCTGCGCCTGCCAGCGCGCCAAGTAGCTGCGCTGCTCTTCGGTCATCACTTCGATGGCATACTCCGGCAGCCGGAACCCCGGCGCCGCCGGCGCGTGCTCGGCCAACCAGCGGCGGCAATAGTCGCGGAACTCGGCCTGGGCCGGCGTATCGCGGCGGCTTTCCATCTCGCCCTCCCTCGCTGCGCAGCAGCGCGTATCACTGGCTCACCCGCATCTCCGTGCGATTGACAAGCGACGCGCCGCAACGCGCCACTCATGACCAACGCGGACAGATTTGGGAAGGACGAGCCGGCGCCGAACGGTTCATGACGTGCGCGTGCCGACGCCGCGCGCCGCGACGAGGCTCAATCTCGCGCTGCGTCCGTCGCGCTCCGCCGCACGTGGTCGCGGCCGCGCCTTGCGCCGCGGCCGCACTACCGCGACAACCGCTCGCGTGTCCGACGTCGATGTGGTGCCGCGCCCGGAGCGGCTCAATCTCTGGGCGACTTGCGCGGCGCAGTTTCTCACGCTGGCCGGCATGACGGCGGTACTGCCGTTCCTGCCGCTCTACCTGCAGCAGATCGGCGTGACCGATCACGCGGCGTTGAAGTATTGGACCGGCGCGCTCGGTTCGGCGCCGTTTGCCGTGGCCGTATTCGCCACGCCGGTGTGGGGCGCGCTCGCCGACCGCGTCGGCCACAAGCCGATGGTGGTACGCTCGGTGTTCGGCATCGCCCTCGCCACGCTCGGTATGGGCCTTTCGAGCACCCCGCTCGGCCTGCTGGCGTGGCGCGGAGTGCAGGGCGCGGTGAGCGGGGTGTTCCCGGCGGCGGTGGCGCTGGTCTCGGCACTGACGCCGGAGAAGCGGCTCAGCCGCGCTCTGGCGCTGTTGCAGACCGCGCGCGCCGCCGGCGCGCTGTGCGGACCTTTGATCGGCGGCGTGCTGGCCGATCTCATCGGCGTGCGCGGCCTGTGTTTCGGCGTCGGCGCGATCGCCGCAGTGGCGGCGATCGCCTGCAGTGCTGTGCTCACCGAGCCGCGGCGCGAGCCGAAGGCGACGCATCGCGTCGACGTCGCCGTCGGCTGGCGCGATCTGCTGCGCGCGCGGCCGCTCAGCGGCATGCTGTTGCTGATCGTCCTCTATCAAGCCGCGATCATGTGCTCGTGGCCAACCCTGGCGCTGTTCGTCGAGCATCTCGGCGTACCTAGCGACGCGATTGCCACGACCACCGGCGTCGTGGTCTTCGCCGCTGGGCTGCCGGCGACGCTGACCGCAACGCTGTGGGCGCGCGCCGGCCAGCGCGTCGGCCAGCTGCCTGCCCTGATCGCCTCGTTGCTGTTCACCGGCGTCGCGTACGCCGCCGTCGGCGTGAGCATGCACTTGGGCGGCGTGCTGGCGCTGCGCGCCTGCGCCGGACTGGCCATGGCCGGTTTCATCCCGCTCGCCTTCGAATGGATGAATCGCTTGGCGCCACCCGGCGCGCGCGGTCGCACCGCCGGCCTCGGCTCCACGGCCATGATGCTCGGCAATGTGCTCGGCCCACTCATCGGCGGTTGGCTCGCCGTGCACGTCGGCATCAGCGCGACGTTCTGGGTGCCCGGCGCCGCCTTGGCGGCGGTCGGAATCGGCCTCGTCGGCTACAGCGCCCTGGCGAACGTCTAACGAGATCGACCGCGCCCGCATCGTGCCGGGTCGACCTCCGTTCGGTGGCCGAACGACCGGCCAGGGGCCGAAGAATCCGCGGTTGCGAGGCCGCAGGGCGTCGCCTATTTGGCTCGCCAGCGGAGGGGGAGCATGCGACGAGCAATCGGGATGGCAATCGTCACGACGGTGTTGATGGCCGGCGCGGTGCGCGCGCAGACGCCGGCGGCGCAGGGCGGCATGGCGGCAGACGCCACCGGTGCCTGCCGCGCCGACATGGACAAGCTGTGCAGCGGCATCGAGCCGGGCGGCGGACGCATGAAGGACTGCCTGCGCCAGCACGTCGCCGAACTGTCGCCCGGCTGCCGCAAGACGCTGCGCAAGTTGGCCAAGGCAGCACAGGAGAGCGGCGCCATGGAATGGATCCGTGCCTGTCGCGACGATGTCGGCAAGGTGTGCCAAGGCGTCGAGCCCGGCGGCGGTCGCGTCGTCGCCTGCCTTCAATCGCACAGCGATCAGGTCTCACCCGGTTGCAAGAAGGCGTTGCCGGCGCAGTGATCGCTGATCGCCGCCGCGGATCAGGAACCGCGATGGGCAACAGGTGATCAGCCGCCCAAGGCTTCGACGACGTCGGCCGGCGCTTGTACGAGCTCGATCAACACACCTTCGCCGCCGATCGGCGAGGTCTCGTTGCCTTTCGGATGGATGAAGCAGACGTCGAAGCCGGCGGCGCCTTTGCGGATACCGCCGGGCGCGAAGCGCACGCCGTGCTCGGTCAACCATTGGACGGCGGCATGCAGGTCGTCGATCCACAGCCCGATGTGATTGAGCGGCGGCTCGTGCACTTTGGGCTTCTTGTCGGGGTCGAGCGGCTGCATGAGATCGACCTCGACCTTGAACGGGCCCGAGCCGGCCACCGCGATGTCCTCGTCGACGTTCTCCGACTCGCTGCGAAAGGTGCCGGTCGGCGTCAGTCCCAGCGTGTCGATCCACAGCCGGCGCAGCGCCTGCTTGTCCGGGCCGCCGACGGCGATCTGTTGGACTCCGATAACTTTGAAGGGGCGTGCGGGCATGCAGACCTCCGAGGATAAAGACGAACGGCCAAACACGAACGACTAAAGGCGAAAGCGGGGCCGGTGCGGCCGCCACGAGGATTTCGTCTCTAGCCTTTTATCTATCGTCTTTCATCACTCGTCGCCCTCTCATCTCTCCGCCTCACCAACGCGCGAAATGCTCTTCGGCGAATCCGGGCAGCTCGGCGAGTGTCAGGCGCTCACCGTCGTCGGCGACGACGAACCCGGCATAGCGACCGAAGCATTGGTGCACTTCGCTGCACAGCAGGCCGACGTTGCTGGCGTCGACGCGCTCGGCGACGACGCGCAGCGTGATATCGAGGCGGCCCTGGTCGTCGCACAGGCGCCAGGGGCGCGTGTAGTCGTGCGCATCGCAGTCGAAGATCACGGCACCGAGCTTGTGCAGGCGCCCGTCGATGAACAGTGCGTTCTCGGTGCCGCGCCGCAGATCGCCGAAGCCGGCGCCGAGGTTGAGGCCGATGACGCGCCCATCGGCGGCGCTGCCGTTGGCGCTCGCCCACAGCCAATGGGAGCGATACGGCCACACGCCGCGACCCCAATCGAGCTGGCCGAGCAATGCCGGTTCCGTCTGCTCGCCCCAGCGAACCTGACCGCGGCTGCGCAGGCCGTTGAGCTTGCGATTGTAAAAGAAGCGGTCACCGCCCATCGGCGTGCACATGACGATCGAGTCATGCGTCGGTGGCGTGGCGAGCTCGACCTCGATGCTGAGGCCGCGCGCGTCGTCAAATGCGGCGTCGGCGGCGTACACGCGGCGCGTCTCGGAGGTCAGATCGAACGCCAACCGCAGGCGGCCGTCGTCGAATGCGCTGTCGCCGCTATCGCTGTTGCGCGGCAGCTGCATGCCGTGACCGAATGGGCGCAGGCGGGTGTCGCCGGCGATGCGTCCGTCGCGCAAGTCGACTGCGTAGACGAACGCCAGGCCCAAATAGCCGATGTGCGACAAGGTCGCCGAGGCAAACCAGTGCGGCGTCCAGATGCCGTAGTAGTCCCAGCGCTTGCATCGCAGGCGTTGCAGCAGGCCGGGCGCGGCACATTCGAGGTTGGCGTCGCGCAGCGGCCGGCGCGCCCAACCGCGTTCGAGTAATCTCCCGTCTGTCGCGAGCAGCGGCCCAGCGGTGGTGATCTCATGTTGTGCCATCGCGCGGGATCAGCGCACGCGCCGCGTGTCGCGGTCCATCAGGCGCGGCGCGTCGATCACCGCCTCGAGGCGTACGGCCATCGGCGTCATCCGACGCGCTCCGATACCCACGCGGTCGAGTCCTTACGGCCGCCGGCCCCACAGCAGCAGGCGCTTGAACGGGTAGAAGTACGGCTGCGCGTCGTCCAGCTCGGCGAGCAGCGCGGCGCGATAGCGCGTCATGAATTGCGGCCACAGATCGGCCGGCAGGCGCTGCTCGTACGCGGTGAGCAACGTGCCCTTCACCCATTCGATGACGTCGTCGCGCTTGGTCAGCACGTGTCCGTACACTTGCAGTCGCACGTGCTGTTCCTGGTAGCCGAGGCGGTAGAGCAACGCGGCGTACCAGTCGGGCGCCTCGACTGGCCGCTCGACGCGGAAGCCGCCGAGCGCGGCGCGAAACGGAGTCTCGTCGGCGACCGCGGCGGCGACGGTGTGCGAGGGCTGGTCGAAGTTATAGGGCATCTGCACCGCCAGCTGGCCGCCAGCGCGTAGCGCGTCGGTCAGACGCGCGAACAACCCGGCGTGGTGCGGCAGCCAATGCAGCGCCGCGTTGGAGAACACCAAATCGTACGCCGCCGGCGCCTCGAAGGCACCGATCTCACCCAACGTGAAGTGCAGGCCCGCCGTATGGTGCGCGGTGCTGTCGGCCAGCATGGTCGCGGCATTGTCGAGGCCCAGCGTCTCTGCCGCCTCGAGGCGCTGGTGCAGCACACTGGTCATCTCGCCGGTGCCGCAGCCGAGATCGACGACGCGCATTTGGGCGCGCGGCCGCACCAGTGCGAGCAAATCGAAGAATGGCTGCTGGCGCTCGGCGCGAAAACGGTTGTACTGCGTCGGGTTCCACTTCGACATGCAGCGTTGCGTAGCGCGCTGCGTCGCCGAAGACGAGGGTGGACAGACGGGATTCTACGCCCGGCGACCCGCCGCAAACGCGCCGCGTTCTCCTCCGAATTCCACCGGGCTCGAGCGCGGGTGGCACGACCGCCCGAGGCGGCGCAGCCATCGACGAAACCGCACGCCCCCACGGCGCTATCGCTAGCGGAGAGGCCCTGATGAATGAGAAGACTACCCGTCGTGGCGGGAGGGGTGCCGAGCATGCAGCAGCGCGACGTCGTGCCGGACGATGAGCTGAACCAAGCGCTCGTCGCCAATGTGCATCCGCCCGATTGGCAGAGCCCAACGCCGCGGGGCCGTTACAACCTCGTCGTCATCGGCGCCGGCACCGCCGGATTGATCAGCGCCGCCGGCGCGGCCGGTTTGGGTGCGCGCGTCGCGCTCATCGAGCGCCATCTCATGGGCGGCGACTGTCTGAACGTCGGTTGCGTGCCGTCGAAGGCGCTGCTGCGTGTCTCGCGCGCCGTCGCCGACGTGCGCGACGCCGAGCGCTTCGGCGTCTCCGCCGGCGCTGCGCGCGTCGATTTCGGCGCCGCCATGCGGCGCATGCGCGGCCTGCGCGCCCGCATCAGCGTCAACGATTCCGCCGCGCGGTATCGCGACGAGAAGCACGTCGACGTGTTCCTCGGCGCGGCGCGTTTCAGCGGCGCGGACAGCGTCGAAGTCGGCGGTCAGACGCTGCGTTTCGCCAAGGCGGTCATCGCCACCGGCGCGCGCGCCGCGGCGCCGGCGATCGCTGGGCTCGAAGACGCCGGCTATCTGACCAACGAGACCGTTTTCTCGCTCACCGAGCGGCCGCCTCGCCTGGCGGTCATCGGGGCCGGTCCGATTGGTTGCGAGCTGGCGCAAGCCTTTCAACGGCTCGGCAGCCAGGTGGTGGTGCTGCACGACTTGCCGCAGGTGTTGCCGCGCGAAGATCCGGACGCCGCCGCCATCGTGCAGCGCGCCTTCGTGCGCGAGGGCATCGCGCTGGAGCTACAGGTCGAGCTGCTCGCCGCGCGGCGCGACGGCGCGGAGAAGGTGCTGCGTTTTCGCCGCGCCGGCAGTCCGATCGAGGAAGAAGTGCGCGTCGACGAGATTCTCGTCGGCGCCGGTCGCGCGCCGAACGTCGAAGGCCTCGGGCTCGCGCGCGTCGGCGTCGCGCACGACCCGGGCCGCGGCGTCGTCGTCGATGATCACCTGCGCACCACCAACAAGCGTATCTTCGCCTGCGGCGACGTCTGCATGGAGTGGAAGTTTACCCATGCGGCCGACTTCGCGGCGCGCATCGTCATTCAGAACGCCCTGTTCTTCGGCCGCAAGCGGCTCAGCGCGCTGCACATGCCATGGTGCACGTATACCGATCCGGAGATCGCGCACGTCGGCCTGTCCGAGCGCGAGGCGGCGGCGCGCGGTATAGAGGTCGATCGCTACGAGCGCGCTTTCCACGAGGTCGACCGCGCCATTCTCGACGGCGAGGAGGAGGGGTCGGTGAAGGTGCTGACCAAGCGCGGCGGCGATCAGATCGTCGGCGCCACGATCGTCGCCCGTCACGCCGGCGAGATGATCTCCGAATTGACGCTGGCAATGGTCGGGAAGATCGGCCTGGGCAAGCTGGCCGGCGTCATCCATCCCTACCCGACGCAAGCCGATGCGATCCGCCAAGCCGGCGATGCGTACAATCGCACGCGTCTCACGCCGACGGTGAAGCGCCTGTTCAACGCGTTGTTGGCCTGGCGGCGCTGAAGGCCAACGGATCTGGCCAACGAATGCCGTCTTCGATTCGGCCTGTAGGTTCAGCCAGCAGCTCGGGTCCTCGCGGCCGTTGGGTTTGCCAAGCTACCGCCGGATCGCGGCCGGGCGATGTGTTGGCAATGCCTGCGAACGGGTCACGCACGACCGCGTGCTGCCGCGCTCGCTGAGCGTGAATCGCTGCTGTCGGCCGCGGCGCGGCTCAGCGCAGCAGGCGATCGAGCCGCAGCGCTTCGCCGACCGACCAGGCTTGGAACGGGCAGCCGCGCGGCGTGTGTGGCGCCTCGGCGTCGGCGACTTCCGAGATGTGGCCGAGGCCGGCCGCATCGAGGTGCGCGAGCAGCGGCGTGAGGAAGCGGGCGCGCGCCGCGCTGCGTATGTCGGCACCGCCGCCGCGCACGCGCACCCACGCTTCGACAAACGGACCGAGCAGCCACGGCCAAACGGTGCCTTGATGATAGGCGGCGTCGCGCGCGCGGCCGTCGCCCTGGTAGCGCGGCGCGTAGCCAGGCTCGTCCGGCGCCAGCGAGCGCAGGCCGAGCGGGGTCAGCAGGGCGCGCTCGACGGTGTCGACGACCTGTTGTGCGCGCGCGCCGTCGAGCAGTGCGATCGGCAGGCCGCCGACGGCGAGGATCTGGTTGGGACGCAGCGCGGCATCGAACGTGCCGGGGCGGTGGTCGACGTCGACGACATCGTACAGACAGTCGCGCTGTGCGTTCCAGAAGCGCTCGGCGAACGCGGCGCGGCCGCGCGCCAGCAGCGTCGCCCAGCGCGCCGTCCATTGCCCAGACGCCGCCAACGCGTTGAGCCACAAAGCCTGCACCTCCACCGGTTTGCCGATGCGCGGCGTCACCACCCAGTCGCCGATCTTGGCGTCCATCCAGGTCAGCTGCACGCCGGCTTGGCCGGCGGCGAGCAGGCCGTCGGCACCGGCGTGAATGCCGAAGCGCGCGCCGGCGGCGTAGCCGGCGAGAATGGCGTCGACCGCGGTCCGCAGCGTGCGGGCGACGTCGGCATCGTCGGGCGCCGCGGCGAGATACTCGTGTACCGCGACCGCGTACCACAGCGACGCGTCGACGGCGTTGAACTCCGGCGCCTCGCCATGATCCGGGAAGCGGTTCGGCAACATGCCCTGCGACACCGCACCGGCCCACGCCAGCAAGATGGCGCGTGCCGCGTCGAGTCGGTCGCCGGCGAGGCACAGGCCGCGCAGCGCGATGAAGGTGTCGCGGCCCCAGTCGGTGAACCACGGATAGCCGGCGATGATCGTCTGCCCGTCGCCGCGTTTGACGAGATAGGCGTCGGCGGCGCGATGCAGCCGCGACGGGAAGACGCGCCGCACCCGCTCTGCCTCGCGCCAGCCGTCGACCAACGCGCAGGCGTCGAGAGTGTCCACCGGGCCTGCGCCGGCATTCGCTTCCAGCGCCCAGACTGCTTCGCCGGCGCTGAGATCCCAGGTGAGCAGGCCGGGCGACGCCAAGTCCTCGGTCGCATCCAGTCCACGCGCCTGTTCCTCTCTGTAGAGGAAGCGGCGATACCAACTGGGCTCGTGCGCGTAGGTGGCATTGGCGCGCGAGACGATCGCCGGCACGCCGGGATAGACGCGCCAGATCAACCGGTCGCCGGTGCGCTCGGGCGCGAACTGGAAGACGCCGTTCTCATGGTGCAGCGCGTGATAGTCGCGGCCGGCGAGGAACGGCCGCAAGCGCAGCGTCACGCCCGGTGTAGGCGTCAGCACGCGCCAGGTCAGCGCGACGGCGGCGCGGCCGTGCGGCACGAACAGCGACTGTTCCACTTCGGTGCCGTCGTCGAGGCGATAGCGCCAGCGCGGCCACGGCTCGACCTCGAACTCGGCGATGTGCGAGGCGCCGTCCGGGTACACCGTATTCGGCGCGTAGCGCTGGGCGCTGAGCGCGTACTGGCCGGCCGGCGTCTGCACCCACGCATCGAAGCCGCTGACCAAAACCATGCGCCCGGTCGGCGGTGTGGCCGCCGTCAGCAACAAGGCGTGATAGCGGCGCGTGCGGATTCCGGCCGCGGTGCCGGACGCGAACCCGCCGAGCCCGTCGGCTTCCAACCATTCGAGCGATTCATCGCTGCGCAGCAGCATGGCAGTCTCCATAGCAACGCCGTCGCTGCGATGCGCCGTCGAATTGCATCGTTCCGCCATCCGGGCTCCGAATGCGGCGTTGCCCGGCTACCCAGCAGTTCGGAATCCACGATGAACGCAGATCCCTACCCGATCGACACATCCTGTGGAGATCTTCTGTGTGGCGCAGAGTCGTGCACGGCCCGCAAGCGGCCGCCCGCCGCCACGACGGAATGCAAGTGGCGGCTGCAGCGAGCCGACCCGAAGCTCTGCGGGCTGCACTGGGCGCGCTGCCCGACACCGCGCCGCGTTGCTGCAGCGCCGCATGGACTGGAAAGGTGTTCTCGTCCGCCTTGACTGTTTCCGCCCTTTCGCATTTGGTGCGGCGCATGCCGAAAAAGGCGCCGGCGCGTCGTCCACCGCTGCTGCAGTCGAAGGACTTCACCGCCTACCTGAACGAGAAGTGCGCGCAGATCGCCACCGGCGATCTGGAGGAGGTCATCCGTCAGGCGTCCAGCATTCGCGAGCGTGCGGCCGAGGATGCGGCAACGCGACCGCGCATGCAGCGCCAAGCCGAGTTCGCGCTGATGCTGGTCGAAGAGCACGAGGCCGGTCGGGCGCCGCAGATCCCGTTGTACACGATCGCGATGATGGGCGTTGCGCTGCTTTACTTCGCCGATCCGCTCGACGTCATTCCCGATTGGATCCCCGGCATCGGCCGCAGCGACGACGCTCTGGTGTTCGAGCTCGCCTTCGGCTTGGCGCGCGCCGGCATCGAACGCTACTGCGCCTGGAAGAGCCTGCCGACCGACGGCATCCTCAGCCCGCCCGCACGGCCGACGACGAACGCGCGCCGGCCCGCCTCGCGCAAGGTCGGCGCCAAACCGCGCCGCCGCTGAGCTGCCGCCTACGCGCGGCGGTGCAACAAGACCTTTGGGCCGTCGGCGAAGACGACCTCGATCTTGTTGACGTCTTTACGTGCGATCACGACGCCCGGGCCGAAGGTGTGGTGCTTGATGAACTCGCCCTCGGTGAAGTGGTCGGTTTGCGCGTAGGCGCGTGCCGCAGCCGCATCACGACCGCGCAGAAGCGTCGCGAAATCGGGGATCTTCGGCACCGCCGGGCGACTCGATCGGGTGCGGGTGCCGGTCCCCGGGGGCTTGGCGCGATAGGCGTGCTGCCCCTTGCAAGTATTGCAGTGCACCTTGGTGATGCGCCCGTTCGCCACGGACTCCACCGTGTGCATCAGCATAAGCTTGCACTTGGTGCACCAGGAATCGATTTCCTTACCAACGACGGGTGTGGTGGTGGGCATGGGTCTACCACCCGTAGCAGGTGTGGCGACGCGTTGGTAGCACGGGTCGCCGGCGCACGTTGACTAACCGCAAGGGGCGGGAATACAGCTCGAAGAGCGCCGACTCGCGATTCGGGGCGCGAAAAAGGGGGGAATCATGCGGCAAGTCACCACGGCGGCCTCGGCGCTGCTGCTAGTCCTATGTGCGGCGGCAGCCCGAGCCGAGTTCCCCTACCCGTCCGATCCGGCGCCCTGTACAGGCGACGATCCCGCCCCGGCGTGCATCGACGTCAGCGACTTTTCCGCCTACCTCTTTCTCGCCCCCGGCACGCTGCCGAACGACTACAGCGGCGATTCGGTGTGGAAATTTTCCAGCGGCAAGACCGGTAACCCGGCCATCGACGGCAGCGCCCAAGAGCTGTTCGGCGTCACTGGCGCCAGCATCGACCTCGCCTGGCAGACGACGACCGGGCGGCCCGATGTACTGATCGCGGTGCTCGACTCGGGCATCCGTTGGGCCGAAAGCCAGCCCGATCTGGCCAACAAGTACTACCTCAATCGCGCCGAGCTGCCGCCGCCGGAGGGCAGCGACAACGTGCGCGATCCGTACGACCGCAACGGCGACGGCGTCCTCAACATCGCCGACTATCTCGCCGACGGGACGCATGCCGCCGACAGCCGCGTCAGCGATCAGAACGGCAACGGCGTCATCGATCCGGAGGATCTGATCTTCATCTTCTCCGACGGCGTCGACGACGACGGCAACGGCTATATCGACGACATCAGCGGCTGGGATTTCTTCGAGGACGACAACGACGCGCTCGACGAAGTGCGCTACGGCCACGGCACCGGCGAAGCGCACGACTCGACCGCCGAGGCCAACAACGGCGGCGGCTTTCCGGGCAGCTGCCCGAACTGCCGCATCATGCCGGTGCGTGTCGGCGACAGCTTCGTCACCGAGGTGAACCACTTCGGCCAGGGCGTCGCCTTCGCCGTCGACAGCGGCGCGCGCGTCATTCAAGAAGCGCTGGGGACGCTGAACGAGACCGCCTTCGGCCAGCAGGCCATCGACTACGCCTACGCGCGCGGCGTCGTGGTCATCGCCTCGGCTGCCGACGAGGAGTCGCAGCATCACAACTACCCGGCCAGTTACAACCACACGGTGCAGGTGAACTCGGTCACCAAATTCGGCGACATCTCCGGCATTACGCAGTCGCCGCCATCGTATTTGTATCTCAACGGCTGCACCAACTACGGCGCGCACATCGCCTTGTCGGTGCCGTCGTCGAGTTGCTCGTCGGAAGCGACCGGCCGCAGCTCGGGCGTCGCCGGACTGGTCGTGTCGGCGGCGTTGAACGCCATCGATCGCGGCGTGCTGGAACCGTATCCGCAGGACGACGGTACCCCGGCGCCGTTCCCGCTGTCGGCCGAAGAGGTCAAGCAGATCCTCACGCTGACCGCCGACGACATCAATTTCGACGCGCGCAGCGACGTGCAGCCGCCGCTGCCGCAGAACTATGCGACGACGATCGCGGTGCCCGGTATCAGCGGCAGCGTGCGCTTCCCGTCGATTGCCGGCTTCGATCAGTACTTTGGCTATGGTCGCTTGAACGCCAACACGGCCGTGTTGCGCGTCACGTCAGGCCAGATTCCGCCGGAGGTCTCGATCGGCGAGCCGGCCTGGTTTGCCACCTACGATCCGAGCACAACGCCGACGCTCGCCGTGCGCGGCCGCGTCGCCGCCAATCGCGCCGCCTCGTTCTTCTACACGCTGGAGGCCGCGCCCGGCGTGCAGCCGGCCGAGGCCGACTTCGTGCCGGTGACCAGCGGCGACGACCTGACGCAGCCGATCAGCGAGATCGGCAGCGTCGATCTCGCGCAACTCGCCGCCTTGCTGCCGCACGGTACGACCGGTCCACCGAGCAACGCCGACGGCACGCCGGATCCGGATCGCTTCACCATCACCATCCGCGTGCGCGCCGTCGACGATCACGGCAACGTCGGCGAGGATCGGCGCGCCATCGCGCTGCATTCCGATCCCGACCTGCTGCCCAGCTTCCCGCACCAACTGCACGCCGACGGCGGCTCGGCGCCGGTGACCGCCGACCTCGACGGCGACGGTATCGAGGAGATCGTGCTCGGTGACTCGAACGGTTTCGTGCACGCCTTCCGCGCCGATGCCAGCGAGCTGCCCGGTTGGCCGGTGCGCACTGATCCGCTGGAGATTCACGCCGAAGAGTCGGCCTACACGACCGGCGGGATTCCGTCGCCGGTGCACAGCTCGGTGCTCGGCGCGGTGTCGGTCGGCGATCTCGATCGCGACGGCACGCTGGAGGTCGTCGGCAGCGATCTGCAGGGCCGTGTCTACGTCTGGGAGCGCGACGGCTCGCGCCGCCCTGGTTTTCCGGTCAAGACACTGCCCGACTACTCGTTCTCGTTTCGCTCCGAGCGCGGCGCCGGCGATTTGGTGCCCGACCGCACCAATCGGCACGACTCCGACAACCGTCTCGGGCGCGCTGTGCTCGGCGGTGTGGCGCTCGGCAATCTCGACAGCTCGCCGGATGGCTCGCTGGAGATCGTCGCCGGGTCATACGATCGCCACGTCTACGCCTGGCACAACGACGGCTCGCCGGTGAACGGCTGGCCGGTGTTGCTCAAAGATCCGGCCAAGGTGGGCTCGGTCGATCCGGTGACCAACGAGGTCTCGCTGCTGCCGGGCACCGGTGGCCGCATCGGCACCAAGATCATCGTGCCGCCGTCGCTCGGCGATCTCGACGGCGACGGTACGATGGAGGTGGTCGCGGCGGTCAACGAGGAATACGTCGAGCCGCCCAACGCCATCTTCGACAACGCCATCGTGCGCCTCTTCCAGCAGGTCGGAGTGCTGGAGAGCGGCAATACGCGTGTCTATGCGCTGCACCCCGATGGGGTGGCGCACAACGATTCCGGCATGACGCGCGGGTGGAATCCCGACGCCTTCGTCGCCGGCTGGCCGGTGAAGACGGCGCTGACCACGACGGAGCTTCTGCCGACCGTCGGCACCGGCAGCAACGGGCCGCCGGCGTTGGTCGATCTCGACGGCGACGGCAAATTGGAAGTGGCCACCATGTCGGCCGTCGGACCGATCTACGTGTTTGATCACGACGGCGTCGGTTTCTTCGGCCGCCATCCGACCGGTGAAGACATCACGCTCGACACCGAGACGCTGGGCAGCGGCAGCAACTCGACCGACAAGCCGTTCTTCGGCAGCCTCGGCGGCTTGGCGGTCGCCGAGCTGACCGGCCGCGCGCAAGGCTTCGAGCTGCTCGCGCCGACCTCCGGGTTCGGCAAGCTGGTCGACAACCAGCTGCCGGCGCGCCAGCTGCCGGCCGACAACCAGCTCGGCGTGTGGCGCATCGCCGAAGCCGACGGCACGCCCGGCGATCACCGGTTGCTCGCCGCCTATCCGCGCGTCGTCAACGATCTGCAGATCCTCGCCGCGCCGGTTGCCGCGGATCTCACCAACGACGGACTGCCCGAGGCCCTGGAGGGCAGCGGCGTCTATGACGTGCACGCCGTCGACTACACCGGCACCGAAGCGCCCGGCTGGCCCAAGTTCACCAACGGCTGGATGGTGCAATCGCCGGCCGTCGGCGACATCGACGGCGACGGGCGCCTCGAAGTCGTCGGCGTGACGCGCGAAGGCAACCTGTTCGTCTGGCGCACCGCCGGTGACGAGTGCAGCTTCATCCCGTGGCGCCGTTGGCATCACGACGAATGCGGCACCGGCAACTACGAGACCGATGCGCGCCCGCCGGCCTCCATCCCGTCGTCGGCGGTCCACGTCACTCAGGTCGCGTTCAACAGCGTGCTGCTGTCGCTGCCGCTGCCGGGCGACGACTTGTTCTGCGACCGCGCGACCATCGACGTGCGCTACGCCGAACAGCCGATTGCTGACTCCGACGCCTTTGCCGCGGCGACGGCAGTGCAAACGACGTCGACCGTCGCGCACGGCCAGCGCACGCCGGGCGACCTCTATGTCGAAGACGCCGGCTTCGCCGGCCGCACGCTCTACTTGGCTTTCGTCGCCACCGACGACGCCGGCAACCGCAGCACCATCACCGGCATCGGCCCGATCGACTTCCCCGACGAGCTGCCGACCGCGACGCCGACCGGCACGGCCGCTGCGACCGTGACCCCGACCGTCACGCCGCAGCCGACTGCGGTCGCCACCAACACCACCGTGCCGACGAGCACCGCCGCGCCCACCCACACCGTCGTGCCGACGAGTACGGTCGTTCCGACCAACACGGTCGCGCCGACGAACACCGTTGTGCCCACCAGCACGGCGGTGCCGACCAATACGGTCGCCCCAACCAATACGGTGGCGCCGACGAATACCGTGGCACCCACCGGGACCATCAACCCGACCGCAACCAACACCGTTCGCCCACCTGCCACCGCGACCGCCGCATCGACGAGCACCGCGACTGCCAAGTCGCATCCGGTCGACAACGGCTGCAGCGTGACGCCGGGAACGAACGGCAGCATCGCGTGGTGGCTCCTGCTTGTCCCGGCCGTGCTGTGGAGGCGCCGCCGGCGCGCCCGTTGAGCGATTGAGGGGGTGGCCGGCGCTCGCCGGCCGCCCCAGCTCGAGCCCCGAAAAAGGCCTGTCGGGTCGCACAAGCGCGCGGCGCCCGGGACCTATTTTGTCTGCTGGGGGCTATCTTCATCCAGGCCGATGGGAGTAGGGTCGCGCGTGCCGCAGACGTTCGTGCTCGAGCTGCTCAAGCCGTCGCACTACGACGACGACGGATACGTCATCCAATGGTGGCGCGGCAGCGTGCCGTCGAACTCGTTGTCCTGCGTGTACGGATTGGCGCTCGACGCGCAACGCCGTCAGGTGCTCGGGGCCGATGTCGACATCGAGCTGAACGTTCGCGACGAGACCGCGGCGGTCATCCCGATCGAGCGCATCATTCGCCGCTTCCGCGCCAACGGCTTGCGCGGCCTGGTCTGCCTGGTCGGTGTGCAGACCAATCAGTTCCCGCGCGCCCTGGATATCGCGCGCCAATTGCGCGCCGCCGGGATTCAGGTCGCGATCGGCGGCTTTCATGTCAGCGGCTGCCTGGCCATGCTGCCGGAGCTGCCGCCGGATCTGCGCGAGGCGCAGGGGCTCGGCATCTGCCTCTTCGCGGGCGAGGCCGAAGGGCGTCTCGACCGCCTGCTGCAGGCCGCCGACGCCCGCCGCCTGCCGGAGATCTTCAACTTCATGGCCGATCTGCCCGGCCTCGAATCGCAGCCGCTGCCGCATCTGCCGCAGCGCGAGATCCAGCGCTACGTCGGCAACATCGCCAGCTTCGATGCCGGGCGCGGCTGCCCGTTCAGCTGCAGCTTCTGCACCATCATCAACGTGCAGGGGCGCAAGTCGCGCTATCGCACCGCCGACGACGTCGAAGCGTTGATACGCGCCAATGCCGCGCAAGGTGTGCGCAGCTTTTTCATCACCGACGACAACTTCGCACGCAACAAGAACTGGGAAGCGATCCTCGATCGCATCATCGCGATGCGCACGCAGATGGGCTTCAAGATCCATCTCAACATTCAAGTCGACACCTGCTGCCACAAGATTCCCAACTTCATCGAGAAGGCGGCGCGCGCCGGCTGCACCAAGGTCTTCATCGGCCTCGAGAACATCAATCCGGACAACCTCAAGGGCGCCTCGAAGGGGCAGAACCAGATCGCCGAGTACCGCACCATGTTGCAGGCGTGGCGGCGCGCCAAGGTGTTGACCTTCGCCGGCTACATTCTCGGTTTTCCCAACGACACGCCGCAGAGCATCGAGCGCGACATCGCCGTCATCCAGCGCGAGCTGCCGATCGACGCCTTGGAGTTCTTCATCCTCACGCCGCTGCCGGGCTCGAAGGATCATCAGGAGCTGGCGCGCCGCGGCGTCGCCATGGACGCGGACATGAACCGCTACGACAGCGAGCATGTCACGACGTCGCATCAGCACATGACGGCCGAGGCGTGGACGGACATCTACCGTCGCGCCTGGCATCTCTACTATTCGCCGGCGCATATCGAGACGCTGCTCAAGCGCGCCATGGCGAGCGGCGCCAGCCCGCGCCGGGTCGCGGAGATGACGTTCTTCTTCTACGCCACCGCCGCTTACGAGCACGTGCACCCGCTGCAGGGTGGCTTGGTGCGCCGCAAACGCCGTACCCAGCGCCGCTCCAGCCTGCCGCGCGAAAACCATCTCACGTTCGCGTTGCGCCGCGTGCGCGACGTCGCCAGCACCTACGTGCCGATGCTGCGCCTGCTGTGGAAGATCGATCGCATGCGCCGGCGCGTGCAGCGCGATCCAGCCAACCGGACGTACACCGATCTGGCGCTGACGCCGGTCAGCAGCGCATCGAACGACGCGTTGGAGCTGTTCCAGACCTCGGATTCCGCGCGCCTCGCCGGCTCGCGCGCCAAAGCGCTGGCCGCGGCGCGACCGCGCATGGCGGCCGGCGCTTGAGCCGCGCCGCGCGTTTGCGCTTCAGAACGCCGAGCGCAGCACGACAATGGAGCGGGCGCGCACGGTGAGGCGCGCCTGATGGTCGAGGCGCCGCTCGCTGCCGGCGTCCGCGAGGTCGTCGGGCGGTGTCGCGGCAGTGTCGACGACGCGCACCCAGTGGGCGCCCGGCTGCGGCGCCGGCAAGGCGAAGGAGAGATCCTCCTTCCAGGCGTTGGCGGCGAGGTAGATGTCGGAGTCGGGCGGATCGGCATGCTCGCCGGCCAGGTGCATCGCAAGCGAACGCGAGGCAGGGCTGAAGTCTGCGGCATTGAGCTCGACGCCATGCCACATCACGTCCGGGCGATGGTACGGGCCGCCCGCTTCGCCGGTGAGGAATTCGCGGTGGCGCAGCACCGGGTGGGCGCGGCGCAGGGCGATCAATCCCTGCGTGAAGCGGAACAGGTCGGCGTTGACGGCGCGCTGGCGCCAGTCGAGCCACGACACGTCGTTGTCCTGGCAATAGGCGTTGTTGTTGCCGTGTTGCGTGCGGCCGAGCTCGTCGCCTGCGAGCAGCATCGGCGTGCCCTGCGCACACAGCAGCAAGGTGAGGAAGTTGCGCGTCTGGCGCGCGCGCATGGCGCGAATTGCCGCGTCGTCGGTGTCGCCTTCCGCGCCGCAGTTCCAGCTCAAGTTGTCATCGATCCCATCGCGATTGCTCTCGCCGTTGGCGCTGTTGTGCTTGCGGTCGTAGGCGACCAGATCGGCGAGCGTGAAGCCGTCGTGGCAGGTGACGAAGTTGATCGAGTGCGCCGGCGTGCGGCCCGAATGCTCGAACAGATCGGCGCTGCCGGCGAGGCGCGAGGCGAGCCCGGTCACGACGCCGCCGTCGCCGCGCAGGAAGCGGCGCAGCTCGTCGCGGAACGGGCCGTTCCACTCGGCCCAGCGTCGCCAGGCGGGAAAGCTGCCGACTTGATAGAGGCCGGCGGCATCCCACGCCTCGGCGATCAGCGTCGCATCGGCCAGCACCGGATCGTAGGCGATGCGCTCCAGCACCGGCGGATTCGGCAGCACCTCGCCGTCCTGGTCGCGGCTGAGGATCGAGGCCAAGTCGAAGCGGAAGCCGTCGACGTGCATCTCGGCGACCCAATAGCGCAGCGCGTCGAGGATGAGATTGCGCACCACCGGCTGATTGCAGTTCAGCGTGTTGCCGCAGCCCGAGTAGTCGCGATAGGCGCCGGTCTCCGGATCGAGGATGTAGTACACCGCGTTGTCGAGCCCGCGCAGCGACAGCGCCGGCGCGCCGGGCGGCAGCGCGCCTTCGGCGGTGTGGTTGAAGACGACATCGAGGAACACTTCCAACCCGGCGCGGTGAAATTCGCGCACCATGGTGCGGAACTCGACCACTTGTGCGCCGTCATAGCCGTCGGCGGCATAGGCGGCCTTTGGGGCGAAGAAGTTGATCGGACTGTAGCCCCAGAAATTGACCAGCGGTTCGCCGCTGAGCGGATTGCGATTCGGATTCTCCAGCTCGTTGAACTCGTACACCGGCAGCAGCTCGACCGTGGTGACGCCGAGCTCGAGCAGATAGGGAATCTTCTCGATCAAGCCCAGGTACGTGCCCGGATGCGCGACGCCGGACGTGGCGTGCCGCGTGAAGCCGCGCACGTGCAGCTCGTAGATGACCTTGTCCGCCAGCGGGATGCGCGGCGGGCGCGTGCCTTCCCAGTCGAACTCGCGCGAGACGTGCAGGGAGCGGCGGCGTGGAAAACGGCTGGCGCCGCTCTGCCCGGCGCGCGGCGGCGTTTCGGCCCAGCGGCTACCGCCGGTCAGTGCCGTGGCGTAAGGATCGACCAGCACCGTGTCGGGCTCGAAGCGGTGCACGGGCGCGTCCGGCGCGTCGACGCGCGCGGCGCGCCAGCCGTAGCGCGTGCCGGGGTCGAGCCCGGCTACTTCGACGTGCCAGACGTGGCCGGTGCGGTTGACCTCGCTGTCGAGCGGCAGCTCGAGCACCGGCGCATCGCGGCGCGGCGCGAAGAGCACCAGCGTCAGCGCGGTCGCATCGGCGGAGAAGACCGCGAAGTTGAGACCGTAGCGCGTCTCGATGACGCCCAGCGGAATCGGCCGGCCGGCGAGTACGCGCAACTCGCGGCCGAGCAGATCGCGCACGAAGCGGCGACCGGCGCCGTCGTCACTGGGCGGCGTCGGGACGGATTGCGGCGTCGGCAAGGGTCGGCGCGATTTCGTCATGACTGATCGCTTCGAGCTCCTGTTGGAAGGTTTCGGGCAACGTCAGCAAGGCGAACGCGGCGATCAACACCACCAGTGAGATGAGACTCGTGGTGCGCGCAATGTCGCTGCCGAGCGACACCAGGGCCAAGCCGGCAGCCCAGCCAAGCGTCTGTATCAGCGACAACCACGCCGCCGAGGTGCCACGGAACGAGGTCGGGAACAATTCGGTGGAGAAGGCGCGCACCACCACGCCACCGGCGGTGTTGCAGAAGACGAACAGCGTCCACGCGATCGGCAGCGACCATCCAGGGCCGTGGTAGAAGATCCAGGCGAAGAGCGGAAACAGCGCGAGAAAGACGAAACCGATCGTGCGCCGCCCGATGCGGTCGCCGAGGCGGCCGGCGACGACGTTACCGATGATGCCGACGCCGCCGCCGAGGATGAACATCAGGGAGAACTCGCCGGGGGACCAGCCGTGGGTGGTCAGCACGAAGTACCCAGTGAATTGAAAGACGGCGCTCTCGCCAACCGACAAAAGGCCGCCGACCACGGCGATGCCGAAGGCGCGGCCGGGATACTCACTCCACAGGCGCAGGATCGGCTGTAGCCAGCCGCTGAGACCGCTGTTGGCGATGTGTGCTTCTTCTTCCGCGGCGCGGTGGTGCGCGAAACGCTGCGTTTCTTGGATGCGGGCGCGCAACAGCGGCAGCAGCAGGAGCGGCGCGATGCCGACGGCGTACAGCGAGCGCCAGCCGTACGGCAGCGAGTCGATCGCCGCGAACAGCCCGGCGCCGAGCCCGTTGCCGCACGAGGCCAGCGCGCCGAGCATGCCGATCGCCCAGCCGCGATGCAGCGCCGGATACTCTTCGGTGACGATGACGAAGGCGATCGCCGACGCGGTCAGCATGAACGTGCGGCTGATCGTCTGCGCGGCGACGAACTCCACCGGTGTGCGCGCGAAGGCCGTCGCCAGCGTGCCCAGGCTGTAGAGGCCGACCGAGAGCAGGAAGACGCGGCGGCGCCCGAGGCTGTCGGCGAACGGGACGATGAAGATGGCCGGCAGCGCGCCGAGCTTGATCGCCGCCAAGAAGGTGCCGAGCGAGCGCTCCGGCAACTGCAGGTCCGCGGCGATGTGCTTCAACGCCGCGGTCAGCATCGAGTTGTCGTACTGCTCGAAGAACAGCGCCAGCGCCACCAACCCGAGCAGCGATACCAGCCGCGGCTCGACGTCGGGCACGCCGCCGAGAAACGGCGGAATCCACCACGGGTTGTTCTTCGCAGAGCGAAACTCGGACATGCGGGGGGGGACGAAACCACACCGGCGCGGCGCGAGCTAGGTGGGCTGCGCTGGCGGCGCGCCGTGGCGCGAGAAAAGCGTTGACCGGTCCTCGCCGACCCGGGCCTTCAGCGAGCCGCCTTCAGCTTGGAAAATTCATCGTGCGCAACGGGCGCGAGGATGTGAGGGCTGGCCGATCGCCGACCGCCGGCAGCGCGTTTGGGCACAGCCAGAGCAGCATTCCGCACTTCGCCGAAAACGTCGGTCCTGCGTCGCCGTCGCATCGGCGTCATCGCCGGCGCGTCGCGAACGCTGCGTTGGCGCGGCCTTTGCCTGTAGCGGAGCGCGCTTCTCGAACCGCCAACAGGAGGGACCGCAGATGCGAAGGCAGGTGACCGACGGAGTGATCATCGCGGCGCTGGTTGCAGTCGGCGCATCGCAACTCTCGGCGCAAGCGGTGGGCGGCCGCAAAGTCGTGCGTGCCGACGCCGCCGGCGGCAGTGCCCAGGCCGTCCGCGGCCTCGACGGCACGAGCGGCGCGCGCGCCAGCGGCTTTACGCACTCGGTGGATGGGCGCTGGCAGCATCAGGGCGGCGGCGCGCTCGACGGCGCCAACGGCTCGGCCAACCGCCAAGGCTCGGTGCAACACAACGCCGACGGCACGACGAGCGGCTCGCGCACGATGTCCGCCCCGGCCAACTCGGGCGCGACCGACGTCGCGGGCGACGTTGTCGCCTGGAAGAAATAGGAAGATCGAACCGCAGACGGCGGCTAGACTCGCCGTCTGTCGCATGCAGCGCAGCAGCGGATGACGGCGAGGTTGATAGGCGCGGTTGCACTGGCCGCGGCGATGGTGATGCTGACGACGTGCCCGCTCGCGGCACAGAGCAAGCACGGCGTTCACGCGGGACGAGGCGCCGCCGGCGCCGGCAAGGCGGGCGCACCGGCGGCGAACGTAAATCCCTCCGCTCAGGTTCCAGGCTCGCAGGCGCCGCACGCAGCCAATGGTCCGATGCATCCTCCAGGCAGCGCCCTCGCGGATTCCGCTGCCGGCGGCATGGCGCACCCGAGCGGGCCCGGGCCAGGTGGCGCGCCGATGCCGAACCAAACCTGGGTCGGTGGTGGATCGCCCGCCGCCGCGCTGCAGGCACCCGCCGCTTCTCTTCCCGGCGCCGGCGCGCCACACGCGCGCACCTGTAAGAACGTCGGCGCCGGCGTCGTCTGCCAGTAGCAATCGGTTACGGACTCACGGAGCTGCTCGGGAAGATCACTCCCCAGTCAGTCCCCAACCCTGTAACCGAACCCTTCTTCGCAAATCGCCGCGCCGCGTCTCACGGAATCAGCAGCACCTTGCCGACGCTTTTGCGCGAGGCGATCTCGTCGAGCGCATCGGCGGCGCGCGTCAGCGGATACTGCGAGGACACCAGCGGCGTCACCTTGCCTTGCTCGTAGAGGCGGAACAGCTCGCGCATCGCCTGTGGGATCTTCTCCGGATCGTGTTGGCGGTAGGCGCCCCAGTGCAAGCCGACGATCGAGATGTTCTTCAGCAGCACGCGGTTGACCTGCACGTTCGGAATGGCGCCGGAGGCGAAGCCGATGACCAGGAGGCGGCCGCTGAAGGCCAGGCACTTGAGCGAGAGGTCGAAGATCGCGCCGCCGACCGGATCGTAGATGACGTCGGCGCCGCGCCCGCCGGTGCTGGCCTTCACCTGCTCGACCCAATCGTCGCTCGAGTAGTCGAACGCCGCGTCGGCGCCGTGCTCGAGCGCCACGGCGCATTTCGCTGCCGAGCCGGCGGTGGCCAACACGCGCGCGCCGAGCGCTTTGCCGATCTGCACCGCGGCGAGGCCGACGCCCCCGGCTGCGGCGTGCACCAGCAGCGTCTCGCCGGCTTGCAGCGCGGCGCGATAGACGAGGCCGAAGTAGGACGTCTGGTAGACGACGCCGAACGCCGCGCCGTGCTCGAACGACATGCCGTCCGGCATCCTCACGGTGCCCGCCGCCGGCGCCAGACACGCATCCGCGTAGCCGCCATAGCCGAGCATGGCGAAGACCCGGTCGCCGGCCGCGAGGTCGTGCACGCCGTTGCCGAGCGTGCGTACGATGCCGGCAACTTCTCCGCCGGGCGAGAACGGCAGCGGCGGCTTCACCTGATACTTCCCCTGCGCGATCAGGATGTCGAAGAAATTGCAGCCGATCGCTTTGACGTCGATCGCCACCTGCCCCTTACCCGGCTGCGGGTCGGGCAGCTCGCGCAGCACCATGTCTTTCGGATCGCACCAGTGTTCGACGAGCATCGCGCGCATGAGAGCTCCGGAGGGTGGGGTTAGGAGGTTGGGGGTTGGGGGGTAGGGAAGAGTCTCTCGATCGCCTTCCTCCTCCCTAACCCCCAACCCCTCAACCCCCAACCCCTAATCTTCAAACCGCTTTCCCGTCTGACTGCCGATCCACACTTCGCCGCCCTGAAAGTGTTCTTTCTTCCAGATCGGCACGACTTCTTTCAGGCGGTCGATGGCAAAGTGACAGGCTTCGAAGGCGGCGACGCGATGGGCGGACGATACGGCGATGACCACGCTGGCTTCGCCGATCGGCACGACGCCGACGCGATGCACGATGGCGATCTTGGCGATCGGCCAGCGCCGCTGCGCTTCGGCGGCGATCTTGCCAAGCTCGGCGAGCGCCATCTCGGGATAGGCTTCGTACTCGAGCACGGTGACGGCGCGCCCATCGTTGTGATCGCGCGTCGTGCCGATGAACGTGCAGGTCGCGCCCGTCGTCGGGTCGGCGACGGCGGCGGTAACCGCAGCCGCATCGATTGGGCGGGTGACAATTTCAAACATCGTGCGCGCCGATCATCCGCCGCTGACCGGTGGAATGAGTGCCAGCTCATCGCCTTCGTGCAGGCAGTGCAGGCGGTCGACGTACTCGCGATTGACGGCGAACGACATCGAGCCGCTCAGCGGTACGAGCTCCGGATGTTCGCGGCACAGCGCCGACCACACATCGGCCGGGCTCGCGCCGGCCGGCACATCGCGCGTCGCCTCGCTGGTTTTCAAACGCTCGCGCAGCGCGGCGAAGAAGCGCAGTCGAATGGTCATGCGCCCTCGCTCGGCGCGGCGGCGCCGTCTGTCGGGACCGGCCACATATCGAGGCGGTGCATATAGAGCAGGAACAGCGCCGCGCCAGCGTAAGGGACGCCTTCGGCCGCGTGGCGCGTGACCAGTGCGATCGCCAGGCCGATCAGTCCGACGACCTCCGTGATCAGCCACGTGACGACGCAGCCCAGCTGTAGCTGCGTCCAGCGATCGCTTGGCGCTGCGTCGGACTGCAGCAGCAGCTTCGTCCAGCGACGTTTGGCGAGGAACGACGCCATCGCAACGCCGATGGCGCCAGCCTGCAGGCCCGAGCGCAGGCTTTCGGTGTCCGGGGCGGCGCTGTCGAGCCGATCGCCGATCAGCAGCCAGGGCAACAATGCATAGACGCATACGGCGACGAAGAAGGCGATCCAGATGATGCGCAGTTTCGACAACGGCGCGATGTCGACGTCAGCCATCGCTGCCTTCAGCTCCGCAGCAGCCCGATGACGTCGGGCCGCGGTCCGCTCGCGAGGGGCATATTCGCCGAACCGGTCATATCGCTCGGCTCGTAAGCCGCTCGATCTTCGCCACCGGCCAGAGGGCGCCGCGGTGCGTACGCCGGAGTCCCAGGGGCGCGGCCGAGGCGGGCGGCCCCTCGTATGGAACACGCGCCAGCACGGCAATAACCATCCGACCAGCGCAGCGTCGTCGCCGCTCAACCATGGGTTGGTTCGCGCCGGCCATTCGGCTCAGCTCCGCACCAGACCGACGAGGTGGCCGAGTTGCGGAATTATCAACTTGGTCATCGCCAAGTCGACCGCCTTGGTCGAGCCGGGCAGCGAGAACAGCACGCGCCGTCCGGCGATGCCGGCGGTGGCGCGGCTGAGCATGGCGGCGGCGCCGACTTGCTCCCAGCTGAGCATGCGAAACAGCTCGCCGAAGCCAGTGATCTCCTTGTCGAGTAGGCGCGTGATCGCTTCGTAGGTGGTATCGCGCTTGGCGACGCCGGTGCCGCCGTTGCAGATGATCAATTCGACGTCGGCCGGTGCAGCGGCGATGACGGCAGTGATCTGCGCCGGCTCGTCTTTCACGATACGGTAGTACGCGACGCGATGTCCGGCTGCTTCGAGCAACGCACGGATGCGCTGCCCGCTGCTGTCGTCGACTTCGCTGCGCGTGTCCGACACGGTGACAATGCCGCAATCGATCGCCGCAGCGTCGTGCGCGTGGTGGCTCACGCGAGTGTCCTAGCCGAAAGGCCGGGGCGCACCAAGACGCGAGTGAGCGGGTGCCGGGCACCGGCGTGCCGCCGTATCGCACGGGAAACACGCAGCCGCTGCCGATGTCGTCCCCGGCGTTCGCCGGGCGCGAGCGCGCGCGTGAGACGCGGCGCACGCGCACAAAACAGTCGCTCTTGGCGCCGTCGCGTGGTACGAGCGCCACTCCTCATTTACGACAACAATACGAAGGCGGTGGCGGTGGTGGCGGATCTTCTTTCGGCGCTCAATCCGGTCCAGCAGCAGGCGGTGCTGCATGGCGACGGACCGCTGTTGATTCTCGCCGGCGCGGGATCCGGCAAGACGCGGACGCTGACGCATCGCGTTGCACACGTGATCGGCGAGCGCGATGTGTTGCCGTGGCGCATTCTCGCCGTAACGTTCACCAACAAGGCGGCGGCGGAGATGCGCGAGCGCTTGGAGGCGCTGCTCGGGGCGGATCGCCTGCCGTGGGTATCGACCTTTCACGCCGCGTGTGTGCGCATTTTGCGCCGCGAGATCGAAGCACTCGGCTTCACCAAGGACTTCACCATCTACGACGATCGCGACAGCGAGCGGCTGGTGAAAGATGTCCTCACCGATCTGCGCATTCCGGAGGCGGTGTTGACGCCCCGCCTCGCCGGCTCGTTGATCGACGGCGCCAAGAACCGCGGCAAGACGCCGGCCGACTACGCCAAGGCGGATGATCAGCACGAGGGCTTCGCGCCGGTGTATCGGCGCTACCAGGATCTGCTGCGGCGGGCCAACGCGCTGGATTTCGGCGATCTGCTGCTCACCACACTGCGCCTGTTCAGCGAGCACGAGCCGGTGCTGGACAAGTACCGCGAGCGCTTCCGCCACGTCCTGGTCGACGAGTACCAGGACACCAACGCGGTGCAGTATCGCATCACCAATCTGCTCGCCTCGCGGCACCGCAACCTGTGCGTGGTCGGCGACGACGACCAATCGATCTACCGCTGGCGCGGTGCGGAGATCGCCAACATTCTCGACTTCGAGCGCGACTATCCCGACGTGACGACGATTCGGCTCGAGCAGAACTACCGCTCGACCGGCAACATTCTCAACGCCGCCGGCGCGGTGGTGGCACGCAACGCGCGGCGCAAGGGCAAGACGCTGTGGACCGACAATCCCGCCGGCGACAAGGTTGGCATCGCGCCGCTGCCCGACGATCTCGAAGAGGCGCGTTTCATCGCGCGCGAGATCGAGCGCGCCACGGCGGGGCCGTGGGCGCGGCGCGACATCGCCATCTTGTATCGCACCAACGCGCAGTCGCGCGCGGTGGAAGAAGCGCTGGTGCGCCAGCGCATCCCGTACGTGATGATCGGCGGCATCAAGTTCTTCGCCCGCGCCGAAATCAAGGATGTGCTCGCCTATCTTCGCATCCTCGTGAATCCGGCCGATTCGCTGTCGACCAAGCGCATCATCAACGTGCCGCCGCGCGGCCTCGGCGCGGGAACCGTCGAGCGACTCGCCGGGCTCGACGAGGAAGCCGGCGGCCTGCTCGCAGCCTGCCGGCTGGCGTTGGAGCGCGAGCTGCTCAAGCCGCAGCAAGGCGAGAACGTGCGCGCTTTCACGGCGTTGATCGAGGGTCTGCGCGCGCGCCTGGCGGAGATGCCGTATCCGCAGCTGACGGCACGGTTGATCGAAGAGAGCGGTTACGGACCGATGCTGCGCGAGGACGGCAGCCCCGAGGCGCGCGAGCGCCTGCAGAACCTCGATGAGCTCCTCAAGGGCATGGAGGAGTCGGCGGCGATGGGCCGCTCGCTACAGGAATATCTGGAACAGGTTGCGTTGGTCAGCGATATCGACAACTGGGACGGCGGCGCCGACCGCGTCACGCTGATGACCCTGCACTCCGCCAAGGGCTTGGAGTTTCCCATCGTGTTCATGATCGGCATGGAAGAAGGGCTCTTCCCGCACGCCCGTGTCGACGATAGCGACATCGAGGAAGAACGCCGCCTCTGCTACGTCGGCATGACGCGCGCGATGCGCAAGCTGACGCTGACGCATGCGCTGCGCCGCCGCGTCTACGGCGACGTCCAGATGAACCCGCGCAGTCGCTTCCTCGACGAGATCCCCGCCGACCTGATGGTGGAAGTCGGCGTGCCGGAACGCTCGCCCGCGGCGCTGCAAGCGCAGTGGCGCTTTCCGGCGCGCCACGCCCCGACGGTGGCGCCGCGCGCCGCGCGCCGGCCCGAGCGCATCGAAGTGGCCAGCGGCGAGGACGGCGAACGCGTGCGGATCGTCTACGATCTCGACGCGCTGCGCGTCGGCAGCCGCGTGCGGCACAACACCTTCGGCCTCGGGACGATCAAAGGGCTCGAAGGGGCGGGCGAGCAGCAGAAAGTGACGGTGTTGTTTCAGTCGGTGGGAGCGAAAAAGCTCTTGCTCAAGTTCGCCGGGCTACAGCCGGCGTGAAGGGTTACGGCTCCTCGCCTTCCGCCGGCGGGTTGATCGACTCGTCGATGTCGTCGATCGACTTCTTCTGGTCCTTGCGCGCCGCCCGATCCTT
>Ga0265339_10000446_pt1 | contig 32360 bp, 36 predicted proteins | sample 4CB219metaG_FD_202085 | JGI IMG/M metagenome (GOLD analysis project Ga0265339, IMG submission 202085) | Rhizosphere microbial communities from Carex aquatilis grown in University of Washington, Seatle, WA, United States - 4-CB2-19 metaG | ecosystem: Host-associated > Plants > Roots >... | reverse complement strand
GTGGCCGTGGGCGTCGTTGTTGAAGTAGACGTACGCGTCCACTCCATCTGAGACCAGGCCGGCCACCTCTCGGGCGGCGGCGGCCATTTGCTTTTGCGAGTACAGGCCCGGCGACTTCTCGCCCGTCGTGCCGTGATATCGCATGTAGGTGAAGTCCGCGGTGATAACGTGCGGATGGTCTGGAAGGTTGTCGTGAAGCACCAGAGCGGCGTTGTGCTCTCGCAGGATGTTGTACACGTCATCCGTCAGCCAGCGGGCGTCGCGGAACTCCACCGCCCAGCGATGGCTCTTAGGTACCTGCTGCAGGAATTCCGCCAGCCGCTCGGGGTTGGCAGACCACTTGGGCGGCAGCTGGACAAGCAAGGGAGCAAGCTTGTCGCCCAAGGCTTCCACCGCCGCCAGAAAGTCCCGCAACAGCCGCTCGGAGTGCATCAGACGGTAGCGGTGGGTGATCACGCGATACAGCTTGACGGCGAAGGTGAAGTCCTCTGGCGTACGGGCCGCCCAGGTGCGGCAGGTATCAGGTTTGGGCATGGCGTAGAAGGTGTTGTTCAGCTCGACAGTATCAAAGTGCTGTGCGTAGTACTCCAGCCACCTCTTTGAGGGCACGTTGTCAGGGTAAAACACGCCCTTCCAGTGTGGATAAGTAAACCCCGATGTCCCAATGTATGCCCTCGCCATAAGACAGTCTAGTGTAGTGTCCCACGCTGATGATGTCTTATCAGGGTCAAAAACTCGAAATCCGAATCTCGAAATCCGAAACAAATCCAAAATCCCAAACGGCAATTCTCAAACGCAGAGGCGCACCCTTCGAGATGGCTCTGCCTTTTTGCTCTTTTCTTTCTGCTGGCAAAAAAGAGCAAGAAGGCAGAGCCCGCTCGACCGCCAAGCCGATGTGCCCTTCTTCTCTGTGTTTGGAATTTACCGTTTGGATCATTGCCTTGCCAGCAGTGTCCTACAATACAGGTGAAAGGGGTCGATCAGCCCAGAGGTGCGCGATGCCATTTGGTTTCAGCTTTGAGAAGAAACAGATCGCCGACTTCCTGGCCAATGCCAAGTTCCCCGCCAGCAAGAAGCAACTGCTGGACCAAGCGTTCGCCAAGGACGTGCCCAGTGCCGTGCTTACGATGCTGCAAGCCCTGCCCGAACGTACGTTCGAGAATGCCGAGGATGTCAATAAGGGCATGGCGCGTCACGCAGCCTAACGGATGGCCGTGGAAAACTTGCGAAATCGCAAGCGATTCGCGGCCGTCTGGATTAGCAAGCAGTTGGAGCGATTCGCAAGCGGTTGCTTACGGGCTAGCTCTGCGGGGCTAGTTCCGCTGCGCCTTGGCTGACTCCTGCGCCATGGGGTGGGCCTTGTCGTAAACCTCCTTGAGGCGGCTGGTCGTCAAGTGGGTGTATATTTGCGTGGTGGACAGGCTCTCGTGGCCCAGCAGTTCCTGCACGCTGCGAAGATCGGCGCCGGCGTTGAGCATGTGCGTGGCGAAGCTATGCCTCAATGTGTGGGGGCTGATGTGGATGGGGATGCCCGCCATCGCCAGGTACTTATCCAGCTTGCGACGGATGGACCGCTCGGATATCCGCTGGCCCAGCTTGTTGATGAAAAGGGGGCCTTCCGTGGACACGCCGAACTGCGGCCCACGCTTCTCCATGTAGGCGTCGATCGCCATTATCGCCTTTGAGCCAAGGGGGGCCAGACGCTCCTTCTTGCCCTTGCCGCGGATACGCAAGGCCTCGGAAAACTCGTCCAGATCCTCGATGTTCAGTCCCACCAGTTCGCTGACTCGCAGCCCGGCGGAGTATATCGTTTCCAGTATTGCCAAGTCGCGGCTTCCCAGGAGGCTGGAGGCGTCCGGCGCCTGCAGGAGGGTCTCGATCTGGCCGACTTCCAGGCACTTGGGCAGGCGTTTGTCCTGGCGCGGCGTGCGGATGGCCGCTACAGGAGATGCCGAGACTACACCCGTCCGCACATGGTATTTGTAGAAGCTTCGCAGTGTGGCAAGCTTGCGGGCGACGGTGGCCTTGGAGTACTCGCTGTTGTGCATCATGGCCAGATATGCCCGGATCTCCAGCGGTGTGACCGCCGGCAGGGCCTTGGACAACATCGCTACTTCCAGCGACGCCTCGGCGGGCAGATTCTCAGCATTGAGGGTCTCCACTCCCGCCGGCGCGTCTGCCAGGGCCGTCAGGAACTGGCAAAACTGCGTCAGGTCCGTGGTATATGAGCGTATGGTGTGGCCCGAGAAGTTCCTCTCCACTTCCAGGTAGGTAAGGAACTGTTCAATCAGTGGCAGGTCGATCATATTGGCCGTCCAGCGACAGGGGTATCTAGGTTAGTTGATCTCGGGGGATACAGCGGCATTGCCGTCCGAGGCGGCGTAGTACGCCACCTGGAAGCTCAGCGTGGCAACATCGGCCCAGTCCAGCGGGCATGAGGGGTCATGAGCCAGACGAACGAGTTCGTCAATAATGGCCTCTTCGCTTCCGGCTGCGTATCGAAACAAAAACGTTTGGCCGCTCTTGTGGAGCGTCAGGGTCCGCCTGGACATCGCAATCCTTTCACCGAAACATGACCCCAAAGTAATGGGGCACAGGAAGGTTATCGGCCGTTTGGAGACTGGGCTAGAAGGAAAACCCATGGTATGGAAGACAGAGGGATATCTCTTTTGACTATTTTCGTGTATGCTGTCGGTCGGCATAGAAAGATCCTCCGACGTCCAGAATTTTCTTGTTCTTGTTGTTGACAGGTTTTGGGGGGTTCCCTATACTATGCGGTCTATCTTTGGGCCGAGGCCGCGTTGTACCCATGACCTTGCGCATAAGAGACTGTAGGACTTGATGATGTGAGACGGTCCTGTAACGATGTTCTCTTCAGTCGCGGCCCGGATGCACAGGATACGCTGCTGTAGCTCAGTGGTAGAGCGCGTCCTTGGTAAGGACGAGGTCAAGGGTTCGACCCCCTTCAGCAGCTTGATCGACTGATGTTGGTCGGTCTGTCGGCAGGAGGTGTGAGCCTTTTGTCGGCAACGGAAGTAATAACAAGGTATCTCCGCATAGGTAATGGCGGAGTTGGCCCAGTTGAGTAAACCGCGCGGCGGGCCGGTCAGCCCGCGGCAAAGCGACATCTAGAGGAGCGTGACTAATGGCAAAGGATGTATTTAAGAGGACAAAGCCTCACGTCAACGTTGGCACAATTGGGCACGTTGACCACGGCAAGACGACGCTGACGGCCGCTATGACCGCCGTATTGTCTAACCACGGGCTGGCCAAGTTTCGTGAATATGACCAGATCGCCAAGGCATCTGAATCCCAGGGTCGCCGCGACCCCACGAAGATTCTGACCATCGCCACCGCGCACGTGGAGTACGAGTCCGAGAGTCGTCACTACGCGCACGTTGACTGCCCGGGCCACGCCGACTATGTCAAGAACATGATCACCGGCGCTGCCCAGATGGACGGCGCGATCCTGGTCGTGTCGGCCGCTGACGGCCCGATGCCCCAGACCCGCGAACACGTGCTGTTGGCCCGTCAGGTCAACGTGCCGCGCCTGGTGGTCTTCCTGAACAAGGTCGACCTGGTTGACGATCCCGAGCTGCTGGATCTGGTCGAGATGGAAGTCCGCGAACTGCTCAGCAAGTACGAATTCGACGGCGACAACGTGCCGGTCGTACGCGGCAGTGCATGGGCTGCTCTTTCCAACCCGACCGATGCGACAGCAGCCGCCCCGATCCTCGCCCTGGTCAAGGCCCTGGACGAATTCGTCCCCGAGCCTGCCCGCGAGGTCGACAAGCCGTTCTTGATGCCCATCGAGGACGTGTTCTCGATCAAGGGCCGCGGCACTGTCGGCACCGGCCGTATCGAGCGTGGCAAGGTCCATGTCGGCGATGAAGTTGAAATCGTCGGCCTGGGCGACACCCGCAAGACGGTCGTGACCGGCGTGGAAATGTTCCAGAAGACCCTCGATGAAGGCCAGGCCGGCGATAACATCGGCGCCCTGCTGCGTGGTATCGAGAAGACCGACCTGGAACGCGGTCAGGTGCTGGCCAAGCCCGGCAGCGTCAAGCCGCACAAGAAGTTTAACTCCGAAGTGTACGTGCTGACGGCCGAGGAAGGTGGGCGTAAGAGCCCGTTCTTCTCCGGTTATCGTCCGCAGTTCTACTTCCGGACAACGGACGTAACGGGCACGATCAAGCTGCTGGGCGGTGCCGAGATGTGCATGCCTGGCGACAACGTGCAGATGGAAGTCGAACTGCTCAACACCTCGATCGCCATGGAAGAAGGTCTCCGCTTCGCAATCCGCGAAGGTGGCCGTACCGTTGGCGCCGGCGTGGTGACGAAGATTCTGGAGTAAATCATGGCCAAAAGTAAGGCCAGAGAATATGTCTGGCTGCAGTGCAGCGACTGCGGCGACCTGAATTACCGTATCCAGGTCAAGACGCAGGGCGGCATGCCCAAGTTCACCTTGATGAAGCACTGCGCTCGTACGCGTGACCATCAGGAGCACAAGATCAAGCGCAAGTGAGCGAATTCATTGCGACGCCCATCCGCTGTTAACGCAGCGGATGGGCGTCCATACACGGCAGTAGCTCAATTGGCAGAGCAGCGGTCTCCAAAACCGCAGGTTGGGGGTTCAAGTCCTCCCTGCCGTGGTGAGGCACCGAAGTGGCCTCGGCCGTGACTTGTGGGTCCCGGCATTGAGCCGGCTGCAACGCCGGATCGAATGATGAGCCATAGGAAGGCCGCTGAGTTGGCCTTCCCATGAACGATAAAGGGCTTTGCCTTGGAAATATTTGAAATTTACAAACGAGGCCAGGGAAAATACACCCGCCTGGGCACGATCATCGGCGTGATGCTTATCGCCACGGTCGGTGCCTACGTGCTTAGCTCGACGCTGCGAGGCTTCCTGCCAGTATGGGCCTCCTACGCCGTCCCCACCGTGTTGTGGGTCGTTATCGGCGCACTGGTGTTCTGGCTGGTGAATAGGCCGGCGTCGGCGGACTTCCTGATTGCCACCGAGAGCGAGATGAAGAAGGTCTCCTGGTCCAGCAAGAAAGAGATCATCGGCTCCACTAAAGTTGTGATTATCTTCATGATCGTCATTGCGGCGATCCTGTTCGGCGTCGACTTCATGTTTGTTGTCCTGTTCAAGACACTGGGCGTAACGCTCGCTGGCAGTTAAGATTGGATTCGCCACCCATGGCCAAACAATGGTATGTACTGCGGGTCGCCTCTAATAAAGAGGAACAGGTCCGCGACGCCTTGGTTCGCAAGGTCAAGATCGAGGGGCTCGAGGAAAAGATCGGGCGCATCCTGGTCCCGACCGAGCGCCGTCCTTCTCCGCGCGGCGGCAAGGGCGACAAGAAGTTCGTCGAACGTAAGATGTACCCTGGGTACGTCTTCATCGAGATGGAGCTTGAAGAAGACGGCTCTATCGGCGAGAAGGCCTGGTTCCTCATCCGCGAGACGACTGGTGTAGGTGATTTCATTGGCTCCGCCGGCAAGCCGACGGCCATGAAGCCAACCGATACCGAGAAGATGCTCCTGCAGGTCGAGAAGGCCCAGGAAGGCGCTCCCGTCAGCGTCGAGTTCGCCAAGGGCGATCCGGTCAAGATCAAGGAAGGCGCGTTCGAGAACTTCGAAGGCGTCATCGACGAAGTGCTGGCCGACAAGGGTCTGGTCCGCGTTATCGTCACGATCTTCGGCCGAGCCACGCCGGTTGAACTGGAATACTGGCAGGTTGAGAAGGCGTAAGGCAGGCAAAGCCACTAGCCACAAGCCACCAGCCATAAGGCGATGGAGTGTTGGATAGGGGCGAAGGCTTGTCTGAATCGTCCTTATTGGGACGGAAGTCGCAGTGTCCTGTCGGCGATGCCTGCCGGTGGGCGTGTATGCGAGTTTTAGTAAGAGTTGAGCAGCCCTGGTGGCAAGTGGCTTGTGGCTAGTGGCTGTTGTTCGAATAACCCTACAGACCGGTGGCCGTGCGTTGGACTTGGTCGGGATGGTACCGAAAAAGGCTGACTTAACGGAATCCGGAAAGGTTGAAGTGAAATGGCAAAGGTTGTAGTTGCACAGATCAAGGTACAGGCTCCCGGCGGTCAAGCAACGCCGGCCCCGCCTATCGGTCCAGCCCTGGGCCAGCACAACGTGAACATCGGCCAGTTCGTCTCGCAGTTTAACGAGCGTACTCGCGAGTTCGCGGGCATGCCGATCCCGGCCGTCATCTCGGTGTACAAGGACAAGACGTTCTCCTTCATCATCAAGAGCCCTCCGGCGTCGGCCCTTATCAAGCAGGCCGCCCAGATCGCCAAGGGCAGCGGCGTGCCGAACAAGGAAAAAGTCGGGACGATCACGATGGATCAATGCCGCGCGATCGCCGAGCGTAAGATTGCCGACCTGAATGCCCACGACATCGAGCACGGCGCCCGCATTATTGCAGGCACCGCCCGCAGTATGGGCGTTGACGTCACGAAGTAAGAGTTTACAGGCCTTACCACAGGCCCTGAATTTGTGGGAGTCCTTTGGGACGCTAGGAGCAAACGATGAAGAAGAAGCGCGGCAAGAATTACAAGAAGTGGCTGGAGAAAGTACCAGCCGATAAGGTCAGCCTGGCTGACGGTATCGCCTTGGTGCGGACATTCCGCAGTGACAAGTGGGATCCGTCGGTGAACCTGACGTTGAGCCTGGGCATCGACCCCAAGCAGGCCGACCAGGCCCTGCGTGGCGCGCTCAGCCTGCCTCACGGTATTGGTGCGACCAAGAAGGTTATCGCCTTCTGCGAAGGCGAAGACATCAATCGGGCCAAGGCCGCCGGTGCGATCGAGGCCGGCAGCGACGACTTGATCAAGAAGGTTAACGACGGATGGCTGGACTTCGATGTGGCCATCTCGACGCCGGGCCTGATGAAGAACGTCAGCCGCCTGGGCCGCGTGCTGGGACCCCAGGGCAAGATGCCCTCTCCCAAGGCCGGCACTGTGGTGACGGACATTCCGACGGCCGTTAAGGAATACGCCGCCGGCAAGGTGGAGTACCGCAACGACGACGGCGGGAACCTGCACGTAGTGGTTGGCAAGGCCAGCTTCGAGGAGAAGAGTCTCCTTGAGAACGCCGAGGCCATGATCAACCACATTCGTCGTGCGAAGCCCGCTACATCCAAGGGCGCGTACTTCAAGGGCGTCTATCTTTCGACCACCATGTCGCCAGCCGTCAAGGTTGACGTGCAGTAAACAGGTGCACCAATGAGCAAACCAGTTAAGAACCTAATCAAGAAAGAGCTGTCCAAGCGGCTGGGTAAGACCAGCAGCCTGGCGATCATCGGTTTCACCGGGCTGGATTCGATTACCACCAACACGGTCCGCAGCCATCTGGCCAAGAAGTCGATGCGTGTTACGGTGGTGAAGAATTCGCTGGCCAAGCAGACGTTCAAGGAGCTTGGCATCGAGCCGGCCAGCACGCTGCTGGAAGGCCCCTGCGCCCTGGTGTACGGTGGCGAGAGCGTGGTTAATGTCGTCCGCGAGCTCATCGAGCTCAAGAAGGACGCCAAGGCCGTTGAACTCAAGGGCGCCGTCATGGAAGGCACGGTCTTCCAGGGCGAGGCCGAAGTCACGGCACTGTCGAAGTACCCCACCCGCGACGAGGCGATCTCCAATCTGGTGGCCGCCATCCTCTCGCCGGGCCGCAAGCTCGCCGCCGCTGTCCTGGCCCCGGCCAGCAAGCTGGCGTCGATCCTCAAGACGATCGAAGAGAAGGGCGGCGCCGCACCGGCGGAAGCCGCACCCGCAACCGCCTAGTGCGGAAGTGGCCTGTTGTTGGAAGTGATTTATCCGACTGCGGATTGGCCCGATTCGTTCGGGTTAAATGGAGCCAAAGGGGCTTCACCTATCAGGTCGGTATGAAAACGAGCGCGGGCGACCGTGCCGCGGGCGTGGCCTTAAGGGCCTTGACCCGAGATATCGGAGAGATGCTGAAATGGCTGAAGTTGCTGAGAACATCAAGACGTTGGGCGATTCCCTGGTCAAGCTTACCCTGAAGGAAGCCGTTGATCTGGCCGCCTATCTGAAGGACACCTACAACATCGAGCCCGCCGCCGGCGGCGCTGTGATGATGGCAGGCCCGGCCGCTGCGGCTGCCCCGGCCGAAGAGAAGACCCAGTTCGACGTGGTCCTCAAGGAAGCTGGCGCCAACAAGATCAACGTGATCAAGGTCGTCCGCACGCTGACCAACCTGGGCCTCAAGGAGGCCAAGGACCTGGTCGAAGGCGCGCCCAAGAACGTGAAGGAAGGCGTGTCCAAGGAAGACGCCGAGAAGGCCAAGAAGGAGCTGGAGGCCGCTGGCGCGACCGCCGAGATCAAGTAATTACAATGGGTGCAAACCCGACTTGACTCCAGACGTAGCAATAACTAGGTATGCAGAAGCAGGCGACAGGACAGGCTTCCCGAAAGAGGGAAGTCTGTCCACGCCTGCGTTGTCGTCGCATGCCGGGGGTCTTGGTTAAGCTCAGCCCAGACGTCGCGCCTGTCAAGGAAGACGGACTCGACGCCTGTGCTGAAAGCAGCCGGGACTCGCTAAGGGACGGCGAAATCAGACGTTGGCAAGGCAAGAGAAGAGTTTGGCAAGCCCTCCAAACCAGAATCGGCCAGCCGCGTCGGTCTCGCGATCAAGTGCAATGGTGGTCCGTTACGGGCCGGTCGCCAGGCACAAAACCCAAGCACGAAGAGGATCTACATGCTGCATTTTGAGAAGATCAGGAATTACTCCAAGATCGGCGACGCAGCGCCAATTCCCGACCTGATTACCGTCCAGACCCTCAGTTACGAACGATTCCTCCAGAACGATGTAGCCACCGCCCAACGCAAGGGCGAGGGCCTGGAGGCACTCCTCCGCGAAGTGTTCCCGATCGTCAGCTATGACGAGCAGACCCAGTTGGAGTACATCTCCTACGAACTGGGCGAGCCACGCTACACCGAGGACGAGTGCCGCGACCTGAAGCTCACGTACGGCCGCCCGTTCCGCATCCGCTGCCGCCTGAGCCGCAAGGACTCCAAGGACATCGTCGAGGAGAGCATTTACCTGGGCGAGATGCCGATCATGATCGGCGGCGGCGAGTTCATCATCAACGGTGCCGACCGCGTGATCGTGAGCCAGTTGCACCGCTCGCCTGGCGTGGACTTCACCGTCGAGATGCAGGAATCTGACCGTCCGTTGCACGGCGCTCGCATCATTCCCGAACGCGGTAGTTGGATCGAGCTGTCCGTCACCAAGCGCGACAGCATCTCCATCCGCATCGACCAGTCCAGCCGAATCCCCGCTACGACCTTCCTGCGGGCCATGGACGAAAAGTACGGCACCACGGCCGCCATCATCCGCGAGTTCTACCAGACCCGCAAGGTGGCCCTTGGCGACCTCAAGCCCCAGAACTACGCCGTCGACGCCATCGTCGATCCCGACAGTGGTGAAGAGCTCGTACCCTCCGGCGGTCAGATCGGCGAGGCCCTGACTAAGGTCCAGGCCGCACCGATGAAGAGCATCGAGGTTATCGACAAGACTGTCGACCCCTTGATCCTCAACACACTGACGGAAGACAACTCCGACAGCCACGAGAACGCACTGCTCCGCATTTACATGCGTTTGCGGCCGGGCAACCCGCCGCAGTTGGACAAGGCCAAGGCCTTGTTTGCCGAGAAGTTCTACGACGAGAACCGCTACCGGCTGGGCAAGGTCGGGCGTTTCCGCGCGAATCGCAAGTTCCACCAGGACGTGCCCGAGGACGTGATGACGTTGCGTCACGAGGACTACGTCAACACGCTGAAGTACGTGATGAAGCTGCGTAGCGGCGAAGGCGTGGTGGACGACATTGACCACCTGGGCAACCGCCGCCTCCGCACGATCGACGAGCTGGCGAGCGAGGAGCTCCGCAAGGGCTTCCTCAAGCTCCGCCGCACCGTCCAGGAGCGCATGAGCCTCAAGGACCCGCAGGAACTGACGAAGATCGCCGAGCTGGTGAACTCCAAGAGCATCTCCAGCAGCATCGACTTCTTCTTTGGCCGCGGCGAACTGAGCCAGGTCGTTGACCAGCAGAACCCGCTTAGCCAGCTGACGCACGAGCGTCGCCTGTCGGCCCTTGGACCAGGCGGCTTGAACCGCAAGCGTGCCGGCTTCGAGGTGCGCGACGTGCACATCTCGCACTACGGCCGCATCTGCCCGATCGAGACGCCTGAAGGCGACAACATCGGCCTGATCTCCAGCCTGAGCATCTACGCAGGCGTGGACGAGTACGGCTTCCTGACGACGCCGTACCGGCGCGTCGAGAAGACCAAGGTGTTGGAAGAAGTAGTGGCTCTGCGGGCCGACGAAGAGATGGAGGCCGTGCTGGCCAGCCCCGAGAGCATGACCGAAAAGAACCGCCTGCCGAAGGAGCACGTGCTGAGTCGTGCCCGCGGCGAGGTCATGAACGTCAACGGTGACGACGTTCACTATATCGACATTTCGCCCAAGCAGACCGTGGGCGTGTCGGCCAGTTTGATTCCGTTCCTGGAACACGATGACGCCAACCGCGCATTGATGGGTTCCAACATGCAGCGCCAGGCCGTGCCCTTGCTGCGGTCGGAAGTTCCGATCGTGGCCACGGGCATGGAGTGGTCTGTTGCCGGAAACAGCGGCATGGTGGTCAAGGCCCGCAAGGCCGGCGTGGTTTCCTACGTCTACGCGCAGCGGGTGATCGTTGACAACGCCGATGAGTACGTCCTGCGTAAGTTCGCCAAGCTCAACGAGCGGACGTGCCTGAACCAAAAGCCGGTCGTCCGCGAAGGCCAGCGGGTCAAGAAGGGCCAGGTCATCGCTGACGGCTCGTCCTGCCGCAACGGCGAGTTGGCCCTGGGCCGCAACATCCTGGTCGCGTTCATGCCCTTCGACGGCTACAACTTTGAGGACGCCATCCTCATCAGCGAGCGCATCGTCAAGGAAGACGTCTTTACCTCCATCCACATGGAGGAGTACGAGGTTGAAATCCGCGAGACCAAGCTAGGCCGCGAGGAATTCACCCGCGATATCCCCAACGTCTCGGAACGCGCCCTGCGTAACCTGGACGAAAACGGCGTGATCCGCGTCGGCACTCGCGTTGGCCCCGGCGACATCATGGTCGGCAAGGTGGCCCCCAAGAGCAAGAGCGAGCTGTCTCCCGAGGAAAAGCTGCTGCACGCGATCTTCGGCCGGGCCGGCGAGGACGTCAAGAACGACAGCCTCGAGCTGCCCGCCGGTGAGGAAGGCGTGGTTGTGAGCACCAAGCGGTTCAGCCGCCGGATGCACATGACCGAAGAGCAGAAGAAGCAGCTCCAGGTTGAAATTCGCGACTATACCGACGGGATGAACCACGCACAGATCAAGCTCTTCCGCCGCATGGCAGAGGAGATCAACGAGGTGCTGGGCACGCCGATGGTGGACCCCAACACCCGCCAGAAGGTCGGCGTCAGCGACAACGAGGACATCCTCCTGGAGCAGGTCGCCAGCTTCAGCCCCAAGTGGATCAAGTCGTCCAAGCCCCAGGTCAAGGAGCAGGGCGAGGCGATCCATGGCAAGTACTGGCCGCGGCTGGAAGAGATCCAGAAGGAAATGAAGCGCAAGCTCGAGCACATGAAGCGAGGCGACGAGCTTCCTTCAGGCGTGCTGGAGATGGTAAAGGTTCGCGTGGCGACCAAGCGAAAGCTGGGCGTCGGCGACAAGATGGCAGGCCGTCACGGCAACAAGGGCGTTATCGCCCGCATCATGCCGGTCGAGGACATGCCGTTCCTCGATGACGGAACGCCAGTGGAGATCTGCCTTAACCCGCTGGGCGTGCCTAGCCGTATGAACGTCGGACAGATCCTCGAGACTCACCTTGGCTGGGCGGCGTCGATCCTGGGCTTCCAGGCCGTCACGCCGGTCTTCGATGGTGCGACCGAGGACGAGATTCGCATGTCGGTCCGCGAGGCCAACGAGCACGTCCGTCGCCGCCGCCTGGACACCGATGTGGTGCAGAAGGCCGGCGATAGCCGTGAGATCCTGGCCGAGATGCCCGAGGACTTCAAGGTCCGCCTGCATGACGGGCGTACCGGCGAGCCGTTCGAGCAGCGGACCACGGTAGGCTACATCTACATGAACAAGCTCCACCACCTGGTGGACGAGAAGATCCACGCCCGTGCGACTGGGCCGTACTCGCTGATCACGCAGCAGCCCCTGGGCGGCAAGGCCCGCACCGGCGGCCAGCGATTCGGCGAGATGGAAGTCTGGGGCCTGGAGGCCTACGGCGCGTCCTACACGCTGCAGGAACTCCTGACCGTCAAGAGCGACGACGTGGAAGGCCGCACCAAGATTTACGAGTCGATGGTCAAGGGCACCAACACCCTCGAGGCCGGCACGCCTGTGAGTTTCGACGTGCTGTGCAACGAACTGCGTGGCCTGGGCCTGAACATCCAGTTGGAGAAGAAGAAGCTGATCTGACCCAATGGATGACTCGTGTGGACTGGAACACTGAAGTGCCCAGCCCGGAACAGATACAACCCGAAGTTACTTCGGAGATATAAAATGGCAGAAAGCGTATACGATCGCATTAACGACTACGGTTCGGTCAAGATCATGCTGGCCAGCCCCAACGACATCCGCAGCTGGTCGTTCGGCGAGGTCAAGAAGCCAGACACGATCAACTACCGAACCTATCGCCCTGAGAAGGATGGCTTGTTCTGCGAGCGCATCTTTGGCCCGGAGCGCGACTGGGAGTGCGCCTGCGGCAAGTACAAGGGCACAAAGCATAAGGGCATCATCTGCGACCGCTGCGGCGTGAAGGTTACACACAGCCGCGTCCGCCGCAAGCGCATGGGCCATATCAACCTGGCCGCCCCAATCGTCCACATTTGGTTCTTCAAGGCACTGCCCAGCCGTTTGGGCACTCTGCTGGACATGAAGACCGCCGACCTGGAAAAGATCATTCTGTTCCAGGACTACGTGGTGGTCGACGCCGGCCAGACGCCGCTGAAGTACCAGCAGGTGATGACCGAAGACGAGTACCGTGCGGCCCGCGACAAGTATCGCGATGACTTCCGCGCCGAGATGGGCGCCGAGGCCATCAAGATCCTGCTGGAGAAGCTGGATCTGCCGGTAGAGGCCGAGAAGATGCGCGAGGACCTCAAGAAGACGGCCTCCAAGCAGAAGATCAAGGACCTCACCAAGCGTCTGAAGCTTGTTGAGATGATCCGTACGTCTGGCAACCAGGCCTCGTGGATGGTGATGGAAGTGATTCCGGTCATCCCGCCGGACCTGCGCCCGCTGGTCCTGCTGGAGAGCGGCAACTTCGCCACCAGCGACCTTAACGACCTGTACCGCCGCATCATCAACCGCAACAACCGCCTGAAGAAGCTGATGGACCTCAACGCACCCGAGGTCATCATCCGCAATGAGAAGCGCATGCTTCAGCAGGCCGTTGATGCCCTGTTCGATAACGGCCGCTGCCGCCGCCCCGTGCTGGGCACGGCCAACCGCCCGCTGAAGTCCCTGACCGACATGATCAAGGGCAAGCAGGGTCGTTTCCGCGAAAACTTGCTGGGCAAGCGCGTTGACTACTCCGCCCGCTCGGTGATCGTCGTCGGGCCCGAGCTCAAGCTCCACCAGTGCGGCCTGCCCAAGAAGATCGCCCTGGAGCTTTACCAGCCGTTCATTATCCGCAAGCTCAAGGAGCGCGGCCTGGCTGACACGATCAAGTCGGCCAAGAAGATGCTCGAGCGTAAGGACCGGGAGATCTGGGACATTCTCGAAGAGGTGATCTACCAGCACCCGGTGCTCCTGAACCGTGCCCCCACGCTGCACCGCATGGGCATCCAGGCGTTTGAGCCCGTGCTGGTCGAGGGCAACGCAATCAAGATCCACCCGCTGGTTTGCAAGGGCTTCAACGCCGACTTCGACGGCGACCAGATGGCAGTCCACCTGCCGCTGTCGATCGAGGCCCAGACCGAGGCGCACGTGCTCATGCTGGCGACGAACAACATCTTCTCGCCCGCGTCAGGCCTGCCCATTATGAGCCCCAGCCAGGACATCGTGCTGGGCATCTACTACCTTACCTCCGACCGCGGCGCCGAGTTCGTCAAGGCCGGCCTGGGCAAGATCAAGTACAAGGACGGCCAGGAGTACCCGGTGTTCGCCCACGCGCACGACGCTATGATGGCTCACGCGTCCGGACGCATCGGCATGCATGCACGCATCATCGTCCGCATGAAGGACCGCAAGAGCGTCGTGCAGGGAATCAAGGAGCCCGTGCGGGCTATTGAGGACAACCGCATCATCACCACGGTTGGCCGCTGCATTTTCAACGACATCCTGCCGATTGGCATGCCGTTCTACAACTACCCGTTGAGCCAGAAGGGCGCCGGCCGCGTCATCAGCGACTGCTACGCCATCCTGGGCAAGGCGGCCACGCTGAGCCTGCTGGACAACATCAAGCAGCTTGGTTTCAAGAACTCCACGCTGGCCGGCCTGTCGTTCGGCATCAGCGACCTTCGCGTTCCTGAGATCAAGAGCAAGATCATCGGCGATGCCCAGGCCCGCGTCGACCAGATCGGCAAGGACTTCGTGTCCGACGCCATCACCGAGGGCGAGCGGTACAACCAGGTCATCGACGTATGGATCCACGCCCGCGAATTGGTCACCAAGAGCCTGCTTGAAACCCTCAAGCACGCCAAGAACGAGAGCGACCCCAACTACCTCAACCCGGTGTGGCTGATGAGCGACTCCGGTGCCCGAGGTAACACCGACCAGATCCGTCAGTTGGCCGGCATGCGTGGCCTGATGTCCAAGCCCTCCGGCGAGATCATCGAGACGCCAATCAAGGCCAACTTCCGTGAAGGCCTGACGGTGCTGGAGTACTTCAGCTCCACTCACGGCGCCCGCAAGGGTCTGGCCGACACCGCCCTGAAGACCGCTGACTCGGGTTACCTTACCCGTAAGCTGGCCGACGTGGCGCAGAACGTGATCGTCAACGAGATCGACTGCGGCACGCTCAAGGGCATATCCAAGAGCGCGATCTACAAGGGCGAGCAGATCGACGTGCCACTGAGCCAGATCGTCATCGGCCGAGTGGCCCGCGAGAACATCGTTAACCCAATCACCGAGGAGATGATCGTTCGCGAGAACAGCGTCATCACCGAGGCTGCCGCCAAGAAGATCGAAGAACTGGGCGTGGAAACGATCCGCGTCCGCAGTTCTCTGACGTGCGAAAGCCCGCTGGGCGTCTGCGCCAAGTGCTACGGCAACGACATGTCCATGGGCAAGATGGTCGAGGAGGGCATGGCGGTTGGCATTATCGCCGCCCAGTCGATCGGCGAGCCAGGCACGCAGTTGACGATGCGTACGTTCCACACCGGCGGTGTGGCAACCAAGACGGCCGCCGAAAGCGAAATCCCCGCCACCGCAACCGGCACGATCGCATTCCGCGAACTGACCGTGGCCGATGTGGTGCTCAATAACAAGAAGGTGCTGGTCGCACTGAAGCGTAACGGCGAACTGGCCATTGTCGACGACAAGGGCCGCGAACTGGAACGCTACAAGGTGCCCTACGGCGCCACGGTGCTTGTGGCCGAAGGCACGAAGGTCAAGCCTGGCCATCGCATGGTCATGTGGGACCCGCACCGCGTGCCCATCCTGGCCGAGGCCGCCGGCGTGGTCCGCTTCCAGGATATCGAGGAAGGTGAGACCGTCCGCATCGAGACCGAACGTGGCCGCGGCGCCGTCGGCGTCGGCCGCCTGGTCGTCATCGAGCACAAGGGCGAAAAGCACCCGCGAATCGTCATCGAGGACAAGAGCGGCAAGATCCTGGACTTCCACTACCTGCCCGCCAAGGCTCGTGTCGAGGTGGAGGAAGGTCAGAGCGTCGGACCAGGCGAACTGCTTGCCCGTCAGCCTCGCGAGGTTGCCGGTACGCAGGACATCACCGGCGGTCTGCCCCGCGTCACTGAACTGTTCGAGGCACGCAAGCCTAAGGAACCCGCCGCGATGGCCGAGATTTCCGGCCGCGTGGAACTGCGGACCGACAAGCGTCGCGGTAAGATGACGATCATCGTCCGCAGCGAATCGGGCATGGAGCGTGAGCACCACGTTCCGCACGACCGCCACCTGCTGGTTCACGCCAGCGACTACGTGGAGGCGGGCGACCCGCTGACTGAAGGCCCGCTGGTTCCGCACGATATCCTTGCCATTCGTGGCGAGGATGCCCTGCAGCAGTACCTGCTGTCGGAAATCCAGAGCGTTTATCGTCAGCAGGGTGTGACGATCAACGACAAGCACGTGGAGATCATCCTCAACCAGATGCTGCGGAAGGTTAAGGTCGAACAGGTCGGCGACAGCAATTTGCTGCCGGGAGATCTTGTTGACAAATTCCGTTTCATCGAAGAGAATAGACGACTCACCAAATCGCTGAAGGTGATCGAGCCCGGCGACACGCCGTTCGAGAAGGGCGAGATTGTCTCTACCGATAAGGTCGAGCAGGCCAACATGGAAGTGGAAGCCAAGGGCGGCGAACCGGCCAAGACCCGCAAGCCGCGCCCGGCAAATGCCAAGACCCTGCTGTTGGGCATTACCAAGGCCAGCCTGCAGAGCGAGAGCTTCCTGTCGGCCGCCAGCTTCCAGGAGAGCACCAAGGTGTTCACCGAGGCTGCATTGGCTGGCAAGATCGACGAGCTGCGAGGCCTCAAGGAGAACGTGATCCTTGGCCACCTGATCCCGGCGGGCACGAGCTTCAAGCCGTACCTTGAAATGCGGATCAAGCGGATGGTCGAGCTGCCCGAGCTGCCGATGACCAGCGACGAAGAGATGACCGAGGCCCAGATCACCCAGGCCGTCCAGCAGGCCCTGACTGGCCAGAGTTAAAGAATACGGTTAACTGGTTAACTTGTTAACCGGTTAACAAGAGCAGTAGCGGCGGTAAGACGCGCTAATTGATTGGCGCGTCTTACAGCCGTCGCTCGGTCGAGTGTAAAATAAGAGTTGGATAAGAAGTTGGGCTCGGATGTTACGAGTCTCCGCGGATAAAAAGGAACGTAACCGCTATAACGGTTAGCGAATTTTCGAGTTAACCAGTTAACAAGTTAACGGTTAACCGGTTTCGGAAGAGGATACAATGCCGACGATCAATCAGCTGGTTCGCCATCCACGCGTGGTCCAGAAGACCAAGAAGAAGAACCTCGCCCTTGAGGGACATCCCCAGCGGCGTGGCGTGTGCCTTTTGGTCAAGACGATGACTCCCAAGAAGCCAAACTCGGCCCTTCGTAAGGTGGCCCGTGTTCGGCTTTCCAACGGCAAGGAAGTGACGGCCTACATTCCAGGCGTCGATCACAACCTGCAGGAGCACAGCATCGTGCTGGTTCGCGGCGGCCGTGTCCGCGACCTTCCCGGTGTTCGCTACCACATCGTCCGTGGTACGCTGGACAGCCTTGGCGTGGCCAACCGTAAGCAGAGCCGCTCCAAGTACGGCGCCAAGACGCCGAAGTAGTTAGAATCGTTGACTAGTTGATTCGTTGACTCGTGGCAATCGCGAGTGCGAATCAACGAGTTAGCGTCGTTTTATTATTGGTAATCGCCGCGGGATGGTCTCGCGGCGGTGAGGGCGCCCGTAAACCCGGGCCCCTTTGGTGTAAACACCTTGAAGGAAAAAAGCTGTGGCATTTAAGAAATTCACTGCATCGTCCAAGCAACTGACGCCTGACCCCCGATTCAACAGCAAGCTGGTGGCCAAGTTCATCAACTGCCTGATGTGGGACGGCAAGAAGTCGACCGCCCAGGGCGTGTTCTATGACGCTATGGAGATCGTCGCCAAGAAGCTCAAGGACGTGCCCCCGCTGGAGGTCTTCGAGAAGGCGATTGACAACGTCAAGCCGCTGATCGAGGTCCGCTCCAAGCGCGTCGGTGGCGCCAACTACCAGGTGCCGATGCAGGTCAACCGCAAGCGCCAGCTCTCGCTGTCCATCCGCTGGGTCCTGGAAGCCGTCCGCAGCGGCAAGGGCTCCCAGACGTGCGAACGCCTCGCCGGCGAAGTGATGAACGCCTACAAGGGCGAAGGCACCGCCATGCAGACCCGCGAGAACGTCCACCGCATGGCCGAGGCCAACAAGGCCTTTGCCCACTTTGCGTGGTAAGTTAAGAAGTGACGTAGCGAACGAGCGACGTAGCGACGTAGAGCAGATGAGTAGCGTGTCATCTTCTATGTCGCTACGTCGCTAGTCGCTAAGTCGCTTTTTGCTTGATCTTTGCCCCACTGCTGTCGTAGAGTGGGGCAGCTTTTGAAACAACATCCCTGTCGGCCTACGGGCTGATTGCGGAGTTGTGTGAATCGTCCGACGCTACACGAGTGATCGTGCAGCCGTGACCGCTAAAGGCGGCTACTGTGATCGGACGACCCCGGTTGATTTGTCGGCCGGGGCTCAGAAAAGGCCTCCTGAACAGGCTTTGCCCTCGGCAGGGCCAGGTCCGCAAGGGCCGTCGGGAACGCCGCATGAGATAGGACAACCGGGCCGGTTTGCCGCTGGTGTGGGTTATCCATGCCTTTGAGCAAGAGTTGCCGGCGCCCGCATTTCGCGGGCACAACGTTTGTTCCTGCTTTGTGATTCGTCTTTGCGCGACCATTGGCCGTGCAGGATGTTTTGTATTTGGTGTGCCCAAAGCCCACCCGAAGCGTTGGCTGGGCGTTTGACGAAACTAGGTCTGGACGTTTGACGAGAGTAGATCTTGACGTTTGCTAGAGACTAATGGCAAAGAACCTGCAACAACTTCGAAACATCGGCGTCATCGCTCATATTGATGCCGGTAAAACCACCGTATCGGAGCGCATCCTGTACTTCGCAGGACGTACGCACAAGATCGGTGAGGTTCATGATGGCACGGCCGTCATGGACTACCTCGAAGAAGAGCAGCAGCGGGGGATTACCATTACGTCCGCCGCCACCACTTTGCAGTGGCGCAATCACCAGATCAACCTGATCGATACTCCCGGCCACGTGGATTTCACCATCGAGGTCGAGCGCAGCCTCCGCGTGCTGGACGGCGCGGTGGTCGTGTTTGACTGCGTCAACGGCGTGGAAGCCCAGAGCGAGACGGTGTGGCACCAGGCCGAGCACTACCACGTGCCGCGGCTGTGCTTCATCAACAAGCTGGACCTTCGCGGTGCGATCTTCCAGCCGGTCATCGACGAGATTCGCGAACGCCTGCATGCCAACCCGGTCTTGATCCAGATTCCGATGGGCGAGGGCGAGAACTTCGTCGGGCAGATCGACCTGATATCGCGAAAGGCCTATTTCTACGACGAGGCCGACGTCGGCACGACGCTTCGTGAGGAGCCCGTGCCGGCTGAGTATTCCGACGCCGTCGAGGTCGCCCGTCACGACATGCTGGACCAGGTCGCCGAGTTCGACGATGCCATGATGGAGAAGTACCTCGGCAACGATCTGGACTCGATCACCGAAGAGGACATCATCCGGGCGATCCGCAAGGGAACTTGCACAAACAAGATTCAGCCTGTGCTGTGCGGCTCAGCCCTGAGGCATAACGGCGTGCAGAAGGTCCTGGACGCCGTTGTGGACTACCTTCCCAGCCCGCAGGACATCCCGCCCGTCAAGGGGCACGATAGTCTCCGCGGCACGAAGGAACTCGCCCGCAAGCCCGACAACGATGAGCCGTTTTCGGCCCTGGTATTCAAGATCATCTCCGACCAGCACGGCGACCTGTATTTCATCCGGATCTACAGCGGCACGCTGAAGTCGGGCACCCGGGTGCTCAACAGCACGCAGGACAAAAAGGAAAACATTGCCCGGCTGTGGCGGATGCACGCCAAGCTGCGGGAAAAGGTCGATGAGGTCGGCGCAGGCGACATCGTCGCGGTGGTGGGGCTCAAGGACAGCATCACCGGCGACACGCTGTGCGACACCAAGCATCCGATCGTTCTCGAGCGGCTGGAGTTCGCCGAGCCGGTGATCTCCATGTCCATCGAGCCGCGCACCAATGCCGACAAGAACACCCTGATGCTGGCTCTTGGCACGCTGCGTCGGGAAGACCCGAGCTTCAGTTACCGTTTCGACGGCGAGACCGGTCAAACGGTCATCAGCGGCATGGGCGAACTGCACCTGGAGATCGTCAAGAACAAGCTCGTCCGCGACATGCACGTGGACGTCCGCGTTGGAAAGCCCAAGGTCTCCTACAAGGAGACGATCCTGGCCTCTGCCAGCGTCGAGAGCTCGTTCATCCGCCAGCTGGGCGGCCGTGGGCAGTACGCGGTGGTAACGCTTCAGGTAGAGCCCTACATCCCGCTGGACGGCCAAGAGGGCACGCCCGAGAGCATCATGTTCGAGGATGCGACCAAGAGCGGCGTGCTGCCTCGCGAGTTCATCGCAGCGGTGGAGCAGGGCGTGCGTGACGCATCGACGTCTGGCCCGCTGGCTGGCTACCCGATGCTGAACGTCAAGGCGACGCTCCTGGACGGCAAGCACCACCCGACTGACTCAAGCGACCTGGCGTTTCAGCAGGCGGCGTCACTGGCGTTTAACGACGCAGTGCAGAAGGCCCGCCCGGTGTTCCTTGAGCCGATCATGCGGCTGGCTGTGACGACGCCAGAGGATTACCTCGGCGCGGTCACGGGTGATCTCAACGCCCGGCGGGCGGAGATTACGGAGATGGGTCAGCGAGGGCACCTGCGGGTGCTTAAGGCGCGGGTTCCGCTGTCGGAGATGTTCGGGTACTCCACTCAGTTGCGAAGCCTGTCCCAGGGTCGGGCCAACGCGACGATGGAGCCACACTCGTACGCACCGGCGCCTCAGCAGGTAGCGGACCAGATTTTGAAGTTTGTGTAGGGTTAATTATTAGCCCTGTATGTCAGTGTTTTCGTGTTTTGGGTAGAAAAAAATTGGCGAACGCCGCAAAAACGATTGACAATTAAATCAGCATCCGTATGCTGGTCTAACTCTGCATTTCCGCCTCGCCTCCGGGGGTGGAAAGCGGCGTCGGAGAAATGGTTCCAATGGTTCAAGACAAAATCAGAATTCGAATGGAAGCCTACGATCACCGGGCCCTGGATGCCTCGGCCAAGGAGATCGTAGATCACGCCGAACGCACGGGTGCCCGAGTGCGGGGACCGATTCCCCTGCCGACCCGCATCGAGCGGTACACGGTATTGAGAAGCCCGCACGTGGATAAGAAATCTCGCGAGCAGTTCGAGATGCGGACCCACAAGCGGATCATAGACATTTACGAGCCGACCGTGCGTACAATCGAGGCGCTCAATCGCCTGGTGGTGCCGGCTGGCGTGTTCATCAAGATCAAGGCCTAGGTGTTTAGATGCTTACTGCATTACTAGGAAAAAAAGTGGGCGTCACGCAGGTCTATGACGAGGCCGGCGTGATCCAGCAGGTGACGGTCGTACAGGCCGGTCCCTGCAGCGTGCTGCAGCTCAAGACTGCGGGCAACGATGGCTACAGCGCCGTCCAGATGGGCTATGGCACTGTCAAGCCCGCCCGGGCGACTCAGCCGCAGATCGGGCACGCTGCCAAGTCCGGTGGCAAGCCCTGCAGCTTCGTCCGCGAGGTTCGCCTCCAGGCGGATCCCGAAGGCGTGGCCCTGGGCGAGCAGCTGACGGTCAGCATGTTTGATGGCATCTATGCCGTTGACATTATCGGCACCAGCAAGGGCAAGGGCTTTGCCGGCGGCATGAAGCGGCATCACTTTGCCGGCCAGTGCGCCAGCCACGGCACCGAGCGAAAGCATCGCAGCCCGGGCGCTATCAGCGGCCACGGCACCAACCGTGGCTTCGGTGGCGACATCAAGCGTGGCAAGCGTATGGCTGGCCACATGGGCGCCGTCCAGGTCACCAGCCGCAATCACAAGCTTGTGAAGATCGATAAAGAAAATAACCTCCTGTTGGTCAAGGGCAGCGTGCCAGGCGCAAACGGAGGTTATGTTTTTATCCGTGCGAGCAAGCTTGAGCCCCCCAAGGCACAGCCTGTCGCGGCAAAGGCCAAGGGCAAGGTCGTTAAGAAATGATTCGCAACCGGCGCGGGCACTGAGGCCTGTGCCGCCTGGCTCTGGCCTAAGGGCCGGCCACTAACGAAGCAGGATAAGAACCATGTTGGAAGTCCCAGTATACAACACAGACGGCCAGAAGATCGACACGCTGAAGGTCGACGAGGCCATGTTCGGCACCGAGGTTAACGTCTCGCTGCTGAAACAGGCCGTGGTGACCTTCCACGCCAACCAGCGGCAGGGCAGTGTCTGCACCAAGAGCCGTGCTGATGTGGAAGGCTCTACCCGCAAGCTCTTCAAGCAAAAGGGTACCGGCAACGCCCGCCGCGGCAGCGTCCGCACCAACGTGATGAAGGGCGGCGGCATGGCGTTCGCCAAGAAGCCTCGCGATTTCCGCAAGGCCTTCCCCAAGAAGATGCGTCAGGCCGCCCTCGATTCGGCACTGCTTGCCAAGATGCAGGGCAACAACCTGATGGTGGTCAACGGCCTCAAGGCCGAAGCACCCAAGACCAAGTTGATGGCCGGTCTGCTGAAGAAGCTGGGCATCAACCGCCGTTGCCTGCTGACCTTGGCCGCACCTGACAAGAACATCTACCTTAGCTCCCGCAATGTCGCCGACATCACGGTCCGCCCGGTGGCCGAACTCAACGCCGCCGAGATCGTCAACCGTCCCAAGATGCTCGTGACGTCCGAAGCGATGCAGGCCATCATGGCTCGTAAGCAGGAGGCCGGCAAATGAAGAACGATATCTACAGCGTCCTGATCCGTCCGCTGGTCACTGAGAAGGGCACCAAGCTCGCTCAGATACGAAACTCCTTCTCGTTCGAAGTGAATCCTGACGCCAACAAGGCTCAGATCAAGCAGGCGGTCGAGAAGATTTACAGCGTCAAGGTCCTGGAAGTCCGCACGGCCAACCGCAAGGGCAAGCCGCGCCGGGCCGGGAATCGCTGGGGCAACACGACCCACTGGAAAAAGGCCGTCGTGGTCCTCCACCCGGATTTCCACATAGACCTGTTCTAACACCGACTGAGGCAGCCCATGATTAAGATTTATAAGAAAACCAGCGCCGGCAGGCGATTCAGCTCCGTGCTTATCCGCGAAGAGCTGACCAACTCCAAGCCGGAAAAGTCGCTGCTGCGGCCGATGAAGAAGCATGGCGGCCGCAACCACACTGGCGTCATCACCTGCCGGCATCACGGCGGCGGCGCTAAGAAGATGTACCGCGTGATCGACTTCAAGAGGTCCAAGGACGAATGCCCCTGCACCGTCAAGACCATTGAGTACGATCCCAACCGTAACTGCAACATCGCCCTTGTCGAGTACGAAGACGGCGAGAAGCGATATATGCTGGCCCCCCAGGGCCTGAAGGTCGGACAGAAGCTGTACAGCGGCGAGGCCGCCGAGCCCCGGCTTGGCAACTGCCTGCCACTGAACAAGATTCCCGTCGGCCTGGAAGTTCACAATGTCGAGATGCGTCCTGGCCAGGGTGGTAAGCTGGTTCGGACCGCTGGCGGCGTGGCTCGCCTTGCCGCCAAAGACGGCAAGATGGCCCACCTGGTTCTGCCCTCCGGCGAAATGCGCATGGTGAATGCCAAGTGCCGTGCGACGATTGGCCAGCTGGGCAACATCGACTTCGCGTCGATTCGCTGGGGCAAGGCCGGCCGCAAGCGTCACTTGGGCATCCGCCCGACGACCCGTGGTTCTGCTATGAACCCGCACGCCCACCCGATGGGTGGTGGTGAAGGTCGCCGTAGCGGCGGTCGTCACCCGGTGAGCCCGTGGGGCAAGCTGGCCAAGGGCGGCAAGACTCGTAAGCGTCGTAATCCCAATAACAAGATGATCCTGCGGCGCCGGCGCAATGTGCGTACGGGTCAGCTGGTGCTGTAATCGAGGTATAGTGCAATGACTCGAAGCACGAAAAAAGGCCCTTACGTAGACGAGAAGCTCTACCTCAAGGTGCAAAAGAACATCCAGACCGGCAGCCGCGAGGCCATTAAGACGTGGGCCCGTGCCTGTACGATCGTGCCGGAATTCGTGGGCTATGGCTTCATGGTTCATAACGGCAAGACGTTCCACAAGGTCTTCGTTACCGAAGACATGGTGGGACACAAGCTGGGCGAGTTCAGCCCGACGCGTACCTTCCGCGGCCATAGTGGCGGGAAGAAAGAAGCAGCCGCCCCTGGTGGGAAGTAAGCTAGCGAGGATTGTCTCATGGCATGGCGAGCAAAGTTTAAGTATGCACGCGGGTCTGCCCGCAAAAGCCGACTGATCGTGGACATGATCCGCGGCCGCGGTGTGCAGGATGCCTTAAACATCCTGAAGTTCACGCCGAACCTGGCTGCCGTTCAGGTCCGCAAGGTCCTTACGTCAGCAGTAGCCAACGCCAACGAGGCCGAGGCGAACGTAGACAAGTTGGTGGTGGCGACGGCGTTCGTGGACGAAGGCCCGGTAATGAAGCGGTTCCAGCCGAAGGATCGCGGGCGGGCACATTCGATTCTCAAGCGGACCAGCCACATCACTGTGGTTGTCGAAGAAGCGTAACGAAAGAAGCCAAATATGGGTCAAAAAGTCAACCCAACTGGATTTCGCACGGGTGTAACGATTGGATGGAAGAGCCGCTGGTTTGCCCCCAAGGCTAACTACGGTGAGTTCCTGGTCGAGGACGAGCGTGTTCGTCGGTTCATCGACGAGAAGCTCAACCAGCAGCCCCCGCACGCGGCGATCAGCTGCGTGGAGATCGAGCGGACGCGCGAAGAGGTGAAGGTCCTGATCAAGACGGCCCGACCGGGCCTGGTGATCGGACCCAAGGGTGCCGAGGTCGAGAAGCTCAAGACCGCCCTTGAGAACCTCACCAACCGCCGCGTCAGTATCAATATTGTCGAGGTCAAGAACCCCGACCTGGACGCCAAGCTGGTCTCTGACAATATCGCAGAGCAGCTCAAGCGTCGTGCCAGCTTCCGCCGCACGCTGAAGCAGCGAGCCGAGGCAGCCATGCAGGCCGGTGCCAAGGGTGTGAAGATCCAGGTTTCCGGTCGCCTGGGTGGCGCGGAGATGAGTCGAACCGAGCACCTTATCCTGGGCAGCATTCCACTGCACACCCTGGAAGCCGACGTGGATTACGGGTTCAGCCCGAGCTTCACGACCTACGGCGTCATCGGATGCAAGGTGTGGATCTACCGCGGGATGTTCGGTGACACGCCCAGCGAAGAAGAACAGGCCGCTGCAGCAGCCATGACGCGGGCCCGCCGTCGTCGTGAGCGTACTGGCGGCGATCGTCAGGGTGGCGGTGGTGGTGGTCGTGGCGGGCGCGGTGGACGTGGCCCCGAGGGCGGCGTTCCCAGTGCAGCCCGTCCGGGCGGCAGCCGGCTTGGCAGTCTTAAGCCAGCCCAGCCCGTCGCTCACCCCAGTCAGGAGCAGGCGCCGGCGGCTGAGCCGACGCCAGCCCCTCAGCAGGAAGGTCAGCAGCAGTAATTTAAGCTAACAGGTGCCTTATGGCGATGATGCCCAAAAGAGTTAAGTACCGTAAGTCCCAGCGTGGCGTAATGAAGGGCGATGCCACGCGTGGCAACACGGTATCGTTCGGTGAATACGGCCTGCAGAGCCTCGAAATGGCCTGGGTTTCCGCCAAGCAGTTGGAAGCCGGGCGCGTTGCGGCGACGCACTTCCTTCACCGTGAAGGTCGCGTTTACATTCGCGTCTTCCCGGATAAGTCGATCACAGCCAAGCCTCTCGAAGTGCGAATGGGCACCGGCAAGGGCGAGGTCGACGAGTGGGTCGCGGTAGTGAAGGCCGGCACGGTCCTGTTTGAGGTAGGCGGCGTTGACGAGGAGACTGCCAAGGGCGCCCTCCGTCGTGTTGCCTGCAAGATGCCAGTGAAGTGCCGGATGGTACACCGCAGGCATGCCCTCTAAGGCCACAAAGGACGTAGAGATGAAGATTAAAGAGATACGTAATTTTTCTGATGACGAGCTCAAGGCCGAGCTGGAGCGTCTAAGCAGGCATCTGTTTGACCTGCGGTCGCAGTCGGTGACGGAGAAGCTTGAGGACTCGACCCAGATTACCAAGGCCCGGCGTGATATAGCCCGCATCCTGACGGTGTCCCGTCAGCGCGAAACAGCCGTTGCCGCTCAGAAATAGCGAGTGCATTCGATGGAAAACGCACCACAAACACCCGAGACGACGTCGCAGGTCAAAGAGGCCCACCAGCCCAAGCGAAAGGGCATAGTGACCTCGGCGGCCGGCGACAAGACGATCCGCGTGCTGGTAGAGTCGCTGGTGAAACACCCCCAGTACGGCAAGTATCTGCTTCGCCGGTCGAAGCTGGCGGCGCACGATCCTAAGAACACCGCCCAGAAGGGCGACCTGGTGGAGATCGCCTCCTGCCGGCGTATCAGCAAGAGCAAGAGCTGGCGCCTTGTGCAGGTGTTGAAGAAGGCGACGATCACCTCGCAGGCCAAGGCGGAACGAGGATAAGTCGTGATACAACAGGAAACTAGATTAGATTGTGCCGACAACACCGGGGCTAACCTTTTGTACTGCATAAAGGTCCTGGGCGGCTCGACGCGTCGCGGCGGCTTTTATCGTCGCACGGCCAGCATCTCTGACGTGATCATCTGCTCCGTCAAGAAGGCTACGCCAGGCGGCGACGTCAAGCAGGGCGATATCGTGCGGTGCGTGGTTGTTCGCACCTCTTACCCGGTGCGTCGCACCGACGGCAGCTATGTGCGGTTTGACCGTTCGGCCGCCGTTATCATCGACGACCAGGGCAACCCCAAGGGCACCCGTATATTCGGGGCCGTGGCCCGCGAGCTGCGTGAAAAGAATTTCATGAAGATCGTGTCGCTGGCCTCTGAGGTGGTGTAGCAATGTCAACACACATTAAAAAGGGCGACATCGTGATGGTCCTTGCCGGCGACGACAAGGGCAAGACCGGCGAAGTCCTGACCGTTTATCCTAATGACAGCAAGGTCCTGGTTCAGGGCGTGAACCGCGTGTTCCGTCACCTGAAGCCTTCGCGGCAGCATCCGCGTGGCGGGCGTATTCAGAAGGAGATGGCGATCAACATCTCCAACGTGCTGCCGCTGGACCCCAAGACCGGCAAGCCCACGCGTGTGGCGTTCCGCATCAACGCGGACGGCTCCAAGGAACGTTTGGCCAAGAAGTCGGGCCAGGCCATTGGCACCGTCAAGAAGAAGTAAGGTATAGCTATGGCTAATCCACGCCTCAAAGACAAATATCGTGATGAAGTGGTGCCGGCTCTGGTGCAGCAGTTCGGGCTTAAGAACCCAAACGCGGTGCCGAAGCTGAAGAAGATCGTGATCTCGATGGGCATCGGCACTGCACACGAGGACCAGGCCAAGCTTGAGGCCTGCATCAGCCAACTGTCGGCGATCGCCGGTCAAAAGCCGGTGACGACGCTGTCGAAGGTGGCCATCAGCAACTTCAAACTCCGCAAGGACATGAAGGTTGGCCTGAAGGTTACCCTCCGCGGCGCTCGGATGTGGGAATTCTTCGACCGCCTGGTGACGCTGGCCATTCCGCGGGTGAAGGACTTCCGCGGTCTGAACGCCAACGGCTTCGACGGGCGAGGCAACTACAACATGGGTCTTTCCGAGCAGAGCGTCTTCCCGGAGATCGACCCGGCCGCACTTACGTTTACTCAGGGTATGAATATTGCCATGCAGACCGACGCCAGCAGCGACGAAGAAGCTCGCGCGATGTTGGCCCTGCTGGGCATGCCCTTCAGGAAGGATTAAGTCATGGCGACCACTGGACAAGTTAACAAAGCCAAGCGGGTGCCGAAGTTCTCCAGCCGTATTGTGCGGCGGTGCCAGTTGTGCGGGCGTCCGCGGGCCGTATACCGCAAGTTCAGCGTATGCCGAATTTGTTTGCGGAACCTGGCGCACGAAGGCAAGATTCCTGGGCTCAAGAAGGCCAGCTGGTAAGAAGGAAGAAGCATGAGTCTCTCTGATCCTATAGCCGACATGCTGACACGTATCCGCAACGGGCTCCGCGCTCGCAAGGACGCCGTGAATGTCCGTGCCTCTGGCATCTGCGAAGGTATGCTTCGCGTGATGAAAGAGGAGGGGTACATCACGGAGTACAAGCGAGTCGAGGATAACAAGCAGGGTATTCTCCGAGTGTATCTCAAGTACGGGCCGGCAGGCGAGGACGTGTTGACGGTAGTCGACCGCGTCAGTAAGCCAGGCCGCCGCGTGTACGAGGGCGTCGAGGAGTTGCCGCGACCGCTGAATGGCCTGGGTATCTCGATTATTTCGACGCCCCAGGGCGTGCTCAGCGACCGCCAGTGCCGCGAGCGGAACGTCGGCGGCGAAGTGCTCTGCACTATTTACTAAGAATGGTGGGGCAGGCCTAGCAGCCTGCAGACGCCGCCCTGAGTGGTTGGCGCCACCGTAAGAGGAAGTCCAATGTCGCGAATTGGAAAGAAACCAGTACCGATACCCGCGGGCATCAAGGTGTCCGTGGCCGGTCAGACGGTAAACGTCGACGGCCCCAAGGGCAAGCTCAGCATGATGCTGCGTCCGGAGTTGACGGTTCGAGTGGATGACGCCACCAAGGCGATCATCATCGACCGCAAAGACGAGACGCGGCTGACGCGGAGCCTGCACGGCACGGCCCGCAGCCTGTTGACCAACATGGTCGAAGGTTGCCTGTCGGGTTACCTTCGGGCGATGGAAGTTTACGGGGTGGGCTACGGCGCTCAGATCGCCGGGACGAAGTTGACGCTGACGGTGGGCAAGAGCCACCCGGTGATCTTCGACGTTCCCGCGGGGCTGAAGGTCGAAGTTCAGGTACCCCAGGCCCGTGGCGAGACGGAGCCGGCGAAGTTTACGATCGCCGGCGTCGACAAGCAGTTGGTTGGCGAGTTTGCCGCCCAGGTTCGCCTGAGCCGCAAGCCTGAGCCATACAAGGGCAAGGGCGTCCGGTACTCTGGCGAGTACGTGCGTCGCAAGGTCGGCAAGGCCTTCGCTGGCGCCGGCAGCAGCTGATTGGTGGCAAGGCCTTTTGTGGCTTTGGCTGCGCCGCCTAGTGCGGTGCCACCGGGCATGACCTTTGCGGGTCGTGCGACCCACACGGAACGAGCATCAGGGCAAGACGAACATGAAGCCGATATTCAAGAAGCAATTACAGCGAGAGCGGCGTAAAATCCGCGTGCGAAAGAATGTCTTCGGGACGCAAGATCGTCCGCGGCTGACAGTCTTCCGCAGTCATAAAAACATTTACGCCCAGATCATCGATGATTCGATGGGCAAGACGCTGGTTGCCGCCAGCACGATGGAGAAGGCGGCGCTGGCTTTGCTCAGCGGCGCCTCGGGCGGCAACAAGGCGGCAGCGACGGTAGTAGGGTCATCCCTGGCTGCCAAGGCTGTCGAGAAGGGGATCCGCAAGGTCGTGTTTGACCGAAACGGCTACGGATTCCACGGTCGTATCAAAGATCTGGCCGAGGCAGCCCGCAAGGGTGGCCTGGAGTTCTAAGAAACACAGGAGCGCTACGTGGCATTTCAAAGAAGAGATGATAGATCATCGGGCTCCGGCGAAGCCGGCGGGCTGGAAGATAGCGTGGTGCAGATTTACCGCTGCTCCAAGGTAGTCAAGGGCGGCCGTCGGTTCAGCTTTGCTGCACTGGTGGTCGTCGGCGATCGCAACGGGACCGTGGGCCTGGGCTATGGCAAGGCCAACGAGGTTCCCGACGCTGTTACCAAGGGTGTCGCTGACGCCAAGAAGAAGCTCTTCAAGGTTGTCACGCGTGGACACACGATTCCGCACGTGGTCAAGGGCCAGTGCGGGGCGTCCAAGGTAATCATGCTCCCAGCCTCCGAAGGTACGGGCGTTATTGCCGGCAAGAAGCTCCGCCCCATGCTGGAGCTTGCGGGCATCAAGGACGTGCTGACGAAGGCCTACGGGTCGACGTCGCCCAAGAACCTGCTCAAGGCCGGGCTGCATGCCCTGCGGTCGATGCGTAGTGCCGAAACAGTGGCCGCGCTGCGAGGAGTGAACCTGAAATGAATCGTGACGAAATCTTAAAGGCGGCGGGCAAGTTCCGTCCGCATAAGCGCCTGGGTCGCGGCACTGGCAGCGGCCAGGGCAAGACGGCCGGCCGCGGCACCAAGGGCTACGGCGCCCGCAGCGGTTCCAAGACCCGCTGGGGTTATGAGGGTGGCTCAAACCCGATTATCGCCCGCAGCCCGAAGCGTGGCTTCAATAACTTCAACTTCCGAGTTGAGTACCAGGTTGTTAACATCTCCGACCTGGAGAAGTTCGACGCCAACAGCACCGTTGATGCGGCCGGCTTGAAGAAGGCCAACCTCATCTCCGATGTGGCGCTGCCGATCAAGATTCTCGGCAGCGGCACGCTCAGCAAAAGCCTGACCGTGGTGGCTGCGTGCTTCTCGAAGTCGGCCGCTGAGAAGATCGCCAAGGCCGGCGGCAAGATTGAGGGCGTGGTTCCGGCAGTGATTGCCGAGGCCAAGGCCGCCAAGAAGGCCGAGCAGGAAGCAGCCAAGAAGGCTGCCGCCGAGGCAAAGAAGGTTAAGGAAGCCGAGTTGAAGGCCCTGGAGGCCGAGTCCAAGACCGCCAAGCCCAAGAAGGGCAAGGAAGAGGCGGCGAAGCCGGCCAAGAAGACCAAAGAGTGAGAGGCTCCGTCGTTGTGAGCCGCTCCTAAAGGTGAGCCCGTTATGGCATTCAGGATTTTCCAATTTGCCGTAGGCGTGATTCTGGGTGTACTGTCCGTGTGGCTGGTAGGTACCGCCATATCGGAAGTCCCCGGCATTACGCGTGCATCCGAATGGGTCGTTCCGGCCCTGCAGGTTGTTGGCGCGCTGCTCATCATGGGCGTTTACTACTGGGCCTTGTGGAGTCAATCCCGGGTCCGGTCAGTGCTCGAGGATATCTTCTCGATCCCTGAGCTGCTCAAGAAGCTTGCGTTTACGCTGGTGCTGCTGTGCATCTATCGCATTGGCTGGCACATCACGCTGCCTGGCGTGAACCAGGAAATGCTGATGGAGCAGCAGAAGTCGCAGGGCCAGGGCGGTATTGGCGAGGCACTGGCGTTCTTCGGTATGTTCACAGGCGGCAACTTGCAGCAGGCGACGCTGTTCGGCCTGGGCATCATGCCGTATATCTCGGCGTCGATTATCTTCCAGTTGCTTGCCACCGTGGTCCCCTCGCTGCACAAGCTGCAGAAGGAAGGCCCGGCAGGTTATAAGAAGATCCAGGAATATACCCGCTATGCGACCGTGTTGTTATGCGTAATGCAGGCGGCCTTCTGGATGAAGTACATGCAAAGTTCCAACCTCATCTACCCGGACTATGCGGGCCAATGGGGTGTATTCATGATCGGCGTGTTGGCCCTGACGGCCGGTACGATGTTCATGATGTGGCTGGGCGAGCAGATTGACGAGTATGGCATCGGCAACGGTATCAGCTTGATCATTCTGGCCGGCATCGTGGCCCGCCTGCCGTGGGCGATCCAGACCGTGGCCCACAATTTTACGCCTAGCGTGACGTCATCGGACCCCAGGGACATCGGGCCGGTTAAGCTGGTGGTACTGCTGCTGGGCTTCCTGTTCGTGGTGTCCGGTGCGATCCTGATCACTCAGGGCCAGCGCCGCATCCCGATCCAGCAGGCCAAGCAGACGCGAGGCCGCCGCGTGTACGGCGGGCAGCGTCAGTACCTGCCCTTGCGAGTCAACCACGGCGGCGTTATGCCGATCATCTTTGCCTCGTCGCTGATGATCTTCCCGTCGGTGATCTTTGGATGGGTTCAGAAGAATTGGCCCAACGGGTTCACCAACCGGCTGTCGGATGCATTCCGGTTCGGCAGCTTTACGTATAGCGTTGTCGAAGTTGCGATGATCTTCTTCTTCGCCTACTTCTGGACGACGGTTCAGTTCCGCCCGAAGGAAATGGCCGAGCAGTTGCGGGACTACGGCAGTTTCATCCCGGGCCTGCGTCCTGGCAAGCGAACGGCTGACTACCTCGAACGCGTGATGGAGCGTATCACGTACTGTGGTGCGGCCTTCCTTGCGGCGATCGCGGTGATACCGCAGGTCGTGCACACATGGCTGGGCATTGACTTCCAGGTGTCGCAGTTCCTTGGTGGTACGGGCCTGTTGATTGTGGTTAGCGTGGCCTTGGACTTGGTTCAGCGAATCGAGTCGAACCTGGTCATGCGGAACTACGGCGGCTTCCTGGGCGGCAGCACCAGGATCAAGGGAGCGTACGCACAATGAGGATAGTTCTGATGGGCCCTCCTGGCGCCGGCAAAGGCACGCAGGCAAAACGGCTCGCTGATAAGTTTAATATGGCGCACCTGTCCAGTG
>Ga0265339_10000439_pt1 | contig 32564 bp, 26 predicted proteins | sample 4CB219metaG_FD_202085 | JGI IMG/M metagenome (GOLD analysis project Ga0265339, IMG submission 202085) | Rhizosphere microbial communities from Carex aquatilis grown in University of Washington, Seatle, WA, United States - 4-CB2-19 metaG | ecosystem: Host-associated > Plants > Roots >... | reverse complement strand
CTAAGCGTGCCGAACATCGCCCTCACATTTGCTTCCGGACCCTACGACAGAATGCAGGCGCTGCGTGAGGGCGCCATCCGCCCGACCGGTATAGACCTCACCTATCTGACGATGCAGCCGGCGGAAATCTTCTGGCGCATGCTGCAATACAAGGAGTTCGACATTTCGGAGATGTCGATGTCCAATTATCTGATGGCGGCAAGCCGCGACAATTGCCCGTTCATTGCCATTCCGGTTTTTCCATCGCGGGTGTTTCGCCACGGCTATATCTTCATCAATACCGACAAGGGAATTGAAACGCCGAAGGACCTCATCGGCCGCCGGGCCGGCGTTCCGGAATACAGTCAGACTGCGGCTGTCCATGCCCGCGCGGTGCTTGAGCACGAATACGGCGTTCCGCCGAGTGCCATCGAATGGGTGCAAGGCCGTGTCGATCGTGCCGGGGTTTCGCTGCCCTCGAATATCCGTATCGCGCAGGCGCCCCCTGGCCGCGAGCTGAGCGACATGCTGGAGCGCGGCGAGATCGACTTTCTCGTGACCGGAAACAATCCAGTGAGCTTCCGGCGCCGGTCGCCAAAAGTGCGGCGGCTGTTTCCAAACTATCGGGAGCTCGAAATCGCGTATTTCAAGAAGACGAGAATCTATCCGATCATGCATCTGGTCGTCATCAGGAAGGACGTGTTCGACCGCCACCCATGGGTTGCCTTGAGCATGTACAAGGCGCTGCGCGAGTCTAAGGAATATTGCTACCGCACGATGCAGGAAACGGGCTCTCCGAAGGTGTCGCTGGCCTTCCTGCAACCGCTCATCGAGGAGGAGAAAGAGATCTTCGGCGACGACTGGTATCCTTACGGGATCGAGCCCAACCGTTCTTCGATCGATGCCGCCATTCGGTTCGGCTACGAACAGGGCCTGTGTCCGCGCATGCCGTCGCTGGACGAACTGTTTGTGCCGAGCACGTTGCGGGACATCCCGCTTGGCGAGGGCCAGTTCATTTGGTAGGTGGCAGAGCTCTTGCTCCCAAGCTGCCGGCCGACGCCACTGACAAATGGGGGTTCTCAATGCGCATTGTGATGCTGCTCACGGCAATGCTCGCTGCTTGCTTTGCGATCCCGCAGCAGGCGGCTGCGGAGGATTTCTATGCCGGCAAGACGCTGACCATTCTCGTCGGTTTTTCGGCGGGCGGCGGATTCGATATCAATGCCAGGGCTCTTGCGCGTCACATCGGGCGGCACATACCCGGCACGCCAAATGTGGTCGTAGACAACATGCCGGGCGCATCCAGCGTCACCTCGATCCTCTATCTGGACAACAGAGCGCCGCAGGACGGCACGTTCATCGACACGTTCAATTTCGGCTTGCTGAGCGCGTCACTGTTGCGGCCCAATCTGGCGAAGCTCGATCTGCGCAAATATGCCTGGATCGGCAGCATCAGCGAGGATCTCACGGCCTGCTATGTGCGGGCCAATCTTGGGCCGAAGACGATCGCTCAACTGAAAGCCTACGGGCCGGTTCATTTCGGCACCGACGGCATCGCCACGTCGGAAGACATCAACGAGCGCATTCTGCGCTCGGTGCTTGGTCTCGACATTCGTCAGGTCGGTGGCTACGCCGGCAGCGCCCAGGTCCGCCTTGCCATCGAGCGCGGTGAGCTTGACGGCGATTGCGGCGCCTGGAGCAGTCTTCCCGACGACTGGATCAAGAAGAAGACAATCAGCCCGTTATCGCGCTCGGGAACGGCGCTGCCCGGAGGTTTGACGCCTGACGTGCCTTATATCGGCGATCTGGCGCCGGATGAACGCGCCCGGCAGATCATCAATCTTCTGGTTTCGGGCGGCCAGGTCGGACGGCCGTTCATCGCCTCGGCCGCAGTGCCGCGTGACCGGATGAGGATTTTGCGCGATGCCTTCGATGCGACAATGAAAGACCCGGCATTCCGCGCCGATGTCAACAAGTTGCGGCTGCCGTTTTCGCCGAAAACCGCCGACGAAGCGATCAAGACCGTCGGCGCTATCTACGCTTCCCCGACTGACGTCATCGAAGCCGCCAAGAAGATCGTCACGCAATAGTGTGCGCGGTGTCGACCAGGTGCTGGCGTAGCAGAACACCGAGCCCGGGAAGCGGCCGCGTGCCCATCATCCTGAGGGCATGCCATAGAGTCACTTGGTTCGTCGTCAGCACAGGTTTTCCGAGATCGCGCTCCAGCTGGTCGATGATGCTGAACGTGCTCCAATTGCCACAAGCCAACAGGACCGCGTCGGCGTCAGGCTTGTCCGCGCGACGCCCAATGTCAAAAGCGGTTTGCGGATCGAGGAGTCCGATCTCCAGATTGCGGACCAGCCCCAACGCCTCTTGGGCGAGGACAGTGATTCCGTTTGCTTCAAGAAAGGCCCCGACGGTTTGGTTCACCGCAGCGCTCCAAGGCGCGCCGATCGCGATTCGTTTGACGGAAAGCACGTGTAACGCTTCAAGCAGCGCTGTTGAGGCCGTGGTGGCCGGCTTGCCGCTTGCCGCGCTGATCCGCCTGATCAGTTCCTGGTCGTACCCGGGGCCGTTACGCGACGAGGGAGCAGTCGCTGGAAAAATGATCACGTCAACGTCGACATCTGCCAGCTTTTGACTCTCGCTCTCGATTTCCTGGACAATCCGCAGGGTCGATTCCGCATCCACATTGTTCAACCGCATTCGCGCGACGTGCAGTGTGATGTCATCCGGCAGTGCTCTGCCGATATCCCGTTCCTGTACGGAGCTTGAGGATGGCAGCAGCATACCGATCCGCCGGGAGTCATTTCGCTGCGCCATCGGAGCCTTCTCATGAGCAATGGATGCACCAAGCCTAATCACACGGCGGAGGGAAGACCATACGGAAATCCAGGGGCGGCTATCCCGAAATGCAAGGCGCTCGCCGTCGGCGGCCGGAACAGCACGCCGGCGCTCGACCCTGCCTGTGAGGCTATGCATGCTCCGCGCTTGACCATTTCAGCATGCCGCGCATTCTAAATGTCTTGAGACCATCGCACGCGCGGTCGTCTTTTTTGCGCCGTTCAACCTGGCAGGGTGCCGAAATGGTGGCGCCCGGTCTGGATGATCTGGCGCCGCCGCGCTAAGAGTATGCGGTAACAATAAGCCGAATGGCGGCAGCGAGGAGTTCGCGAAATGTTTCTGCGCAATGGCTGGTACACGGCGCTGTGGTCCCATGAACTGACCGACAAGCCGATCGCCAAGACTCTTCTCAACGACAAGGTCGTGCTGTTCCGCAACGCCAACGGCGAGGTTGGTGCGCTGGAGGATTGCTGCTGCCACCGCGCCGCGCCGCTGTCGCTCGGAGCGGTCGAGGGCGAATACCTTGCCTGCGGTTATCATGGACTCAAGTTCGACGTGGCCGGCAAGTGTGTCGAGGTGCCGGGACAGGTCCAGGTACCGTCCGGCGCCAAGGTGCGCAGTTATCCGGTTGCCGAAAAATGGAACGTGATCTGGATCTGGATGGGCGACGCGGCCAAGGCAGACACCGCGAAGATTCCCGACATGCCGTGGCTGTCGGAGCCGCAATGGACTGCGACGCCCGGCCGGCTTCATGTCAAATCGAATTATCAGTTCGTCATCGACAACCTGCTCGACTTCACCCACGTCGCTTACGTGCATAAGCGCACCATTGCGGGCGATCCGCGCGAAGCCACCGAACCGATGAAAGTCGAGCGCATGAACGACGGCGTTCGTGTCAGCCGCTGGCTGCTTGACGTGCAGCCGCCGCCGCTGTTCGCCAAGGCGGGCAATTTGACCACCAATGTCGACCGCTGGCAGCTGGCGCGGTGGCATTCGCCGAGCGTCGTTTATCTTGACGTCGGTTGCGCCAAGGTCGGCACTGGCGCGCCGCAGGGCGATCGCAGCCAGGGCATTTCGATCTGGTCGACGCACCTGCTGACGCCCGAAACCGAACTCAGCAGCCACTACATGTTCTGCTTCTCGCGCGACTTCAACCTCGGCGACACCGAGATGTCGAAGCTGCTGTACGAGGGTTCGCGCGCGACATTCCTGGAGGACGTGGATTTCCTCGAGGCGGTGCAGACCAACCGGGTCGACGGCTCGCTCGATGGCTTGGTCCACATTGCCTCCGATGCGCCGCAGCTTCAGGCCCGCCGCATGCTCGGCAGCATGATTTCGGCCGAACAGACGAATTAACCCGCATATTTCTGCGCTCAGCCGCAAACGCGGCTCAGCGCCGGACCGTGACGAATCTGGATTTCGCTGCGGCTTATTTCTTCGGCGGCACCACGCTCAAATTTTGTGCGCTGCACAATCGTTTGTCGGGTCGCCTGGAAAGTGCGCATTTCCAGGTGGGCAAAACGGAAAAAGAGCGGATTTTCAGGGCCTTCAGATTGGCACAGGGTTTGCGAAGCACTCCTTCGGTGGGGCCGTCAGTCTCAATCACCATGCTTAATATGGAGCGCCGATCGCATGCGCAGCACGTCCTGGATCGCCGACTGGAATCCGGAAGATGAAAAATTCTGGCAGTCGCAAGGCAAGTTCATCGCCCGCCGCAATCTCATCTGGTCGATCGTTGCCGAGCATATCGGATTTTCAGTCTGGCTAATCTGGAGCATCGTCGCCGCCAACCTCTCGGCGGCTGGCTTTCATTACACCACCACCCAGCTTTTTCAGCTTGTCGCATTGCCGGGATTGATCGGCGCCCTAATGCGCTTTCCGTACACCTTCGCGGTTACGGCGTTCGGTGGGCGAAACTGGACGATCATCAGTGCCAGCTTGCTGTTCATCCCAACGATTGCGCTCGCCTATTTCGTGACCAAACCCGACACACCCTATCATGTGATGCTGCTGATATCGGCCTTAGCCGGGCTCGGCGGCGGCAATTTCGCCTCTAGCATGGCCAATATTTCGTTCTTCTATCCGGATCGCATGAAAGGCTGGGCGCTCGGCCTGAATGCGGCGGGCGGAAATATCGGAGTCAGCACAGTGCAGTTGCTGGTGCCGATTCTGATGAGCTTCGGTGTTATCAGCCTCTACCAGGCGACGCCAACCGCCAAGGGTGTCTATCTTCAGAACGCCGGCCTGATGTGGCTAGTGCCGCTCGTCATCGCCGTGAGCGGCGCCGTTTTGTTCATGAACAATCTCAGTTCGGCGCGATCGACGTTCAAAGACCAGCTCGTCATCGTCAGGCGTAAACATATCTGGATTATGTCCTATCTCTATATCGGCACATTTGGCTCATTCATCGGCTACTCGGCCGCATTTCCCCTGCTGATCAAGACGCAATTTCCGGCAATCACGATTGGCATTGCGTTCCTCGGACCGCTGGTTGGTTCGGTCGCACGCCCGCTCGGCGGCTTACTGGCGGACAAGATTGGCGGGGCCATCGTGACGTTTTGGAATTTCATCGCCATGGGCGCGGCGACGATCGGCGTCGTGTACTTCGTTGAGATCAAGGACTTTACCGGTTTTCTGGCGATGTTCCTGATTTTGTTCGTCACGACCGGCGTCGGCAACGGTTCGACGTTTCGGATGATTCCGTCGATCTTCCGCGAGGAAAAGCTCGGAAAAGCGGCGGGCCTTGGCGAGTCCGGTCGGGCGCTCGCCCTGAAGGCGGCGGGTCTCGAGAGCGCCGCCGCGCTCGGATTCATCAGCGCTATCGGCGCTGTCGGCGGATTCCTGATTCCGACGGGTTTCGGCAAGTCGATTGGCATCACCGGCGGCCCGCAACTGGCGTTGGCAATCTTCTTGGCCTTCTACGTGACCTGCATCGCGCTCACCTGGTGGTACTACCTGCGCAAGAGCTCCGTGACCGCGGGCGTACCGAGTCTCGCGCAAGCGCGCGTGTGAGCCGGCAGCCGCGCACGAGTCCGCCGGGACCTAATCAAGGAGCCGATCATGACGCCCGATCAGGTCAAGGCGATTCAGGAGAGCTTCGCAAAGGTCGCGCCGATATCCGAGCAAGCAGCCGCTTTGTTCTACGCCCGCTTGTTCGAGATCGATCCGGCGCTCAAGCCACTGTTTCATGGCGACATGAAAGACCAGGGGCGCAAGCTGATGGCGACGCTCGCCGTCGTCGTCAACAACCTGAACAATCTCGGCGCGGTGTTGCCGGCTGCTTCGGCGCTGGCAAAGCGTCATGTCACCTACGGGGTGAAGCCGGCCCACTACACGCCTGTCGGCGAAGCGTTGCTGTGGACGTTGCAACAAGGCTTGGGCGCTTCGTGGACGCCCGAACTGGCGGCAGCCTGGGCAGCAGCCTACGGAGTGCTGTCCGAATACATGATCGCCGAGGCCTATGGCCGCAGCGCTGCCGCCGAATAGGGCCGCGTCATGAACGATCGCGGGCGTGCGCAGCTCGTAGTGATCGGCAACGGCATGGCCGGGATGCGGACGGTCGAAGAGCTTCTCAAGCGCGCGCCCGATCGTTTCGACATCACCGTGATCGGTGCCGAGCCGGAGCCGAATTACAATCGCATCCTGCTGTCTTCGGTCCTTGCCGGCGACAAGACGCGCGACGACATCATCATCAATTCGTGGAGCTGGTACGGCAAACGCGGCATCCGCCTGATGACCGGCATCGCCGCTGTCGCTATCGATCGCGCCGCCTGCCGCGTCATACTCGCCGACGGCTCGACGGTGCCGTATGACACGATATTGCTCGCCACCGGCTCAAAGCCGCTTGCGCCACCGATTCCAGGCATTGGCCTGCCCAACGTGCGGGCGTTCCGCGACATGGCTGATACCGAGGCGATGATCGCGGCGGCTCGGAGCGGCCGGCGCGCCGTTGTCATTGGCGGCGGTCTGCTCGGTCTCGAAGCGGCGTGGGGCTTGAAGCGCCGCGGTATGTCGGTCGCGCTTGTACACTTGATGCCGACGCTGATGGAGCGGCAGCTCGATATCGCGGCCGGCGAATTGTTGCGCCGCGATCTCGATGCCCGCGGCATCGTCTTTTTCACCAACAGCCAGACCGAGGAAATCGCCGGCAGTGAGCGGGCTGAGGCGGTGGTGCTCGCGGATGGCCGCCAATTGGCCGCCGACCTTGTCGTGCTGGCGATCGGTATTCGGCCGAATGTCGATCTGGCGCGCGCCGCGAAGCTCGACGTTAATCGCGGCATCCTGGTCGGCGACGACATGCGTTGCAGCGATCCGGATATCTTCGCGGTCGGCGAGTGCATCGAACATAACGGCCAGGTGGTCGGGCTGGTGGCGCCGATCTGGGATCAGGCCAAAGTCTGTGGCGCGCAGCTTGCCGGCGATGGCGCGGCCGTCTACGTGCCGCCGCCTGTCTTCACCAGCTTGAAGATTACCGGCATCGACGTGTTCTCGGCCGGAACGCTGGCTGCGGCCGATGACGCCGATGAAGAACTCACGCTGCACGACGCCAAGCTCGGCCTCTACAAAAAACTCATTGTGCGCGGCGACAGGTTGGTCGGCGCTGTCCTTTATGGGAGCGTCAGTGACGGTCCGTGGTACGTGGAGTTGATGCGCGACAAGGCGGATGTGTCGGCTATCCGCGATCGCCTGCTGTTCGGCCGCGCTTTCGCCGAACAAAGCGAGGCCGCGCTGGTACCGGAAGCCGTCGCGGCGGATATGGTGCCGCAATGGCAGGCGGCGTGATCCACACCACGTGCCCGTATTGCGGCGTCGGCTGTGGTCTGCTCGCCGCTACCGATGGCACGCTCTCGGGAGATTCCGAGCATCCGGCCAACATGGGGCGGCTGTGCTCCAAAGGCGCGGCGCTTGGCGACACGCTTGCGACCGACGGCCGATTGCTGCACCCGCAGATCGGCGGCCGCAACGCCGGCTGGGACGAGGCGCTCGATCGCATCGCTGCCGCCATGACGCGCGCGGTGGCCGCGCACGGCCCGGATTCAGTCGCGCTTTATGTATCCGGCCAGTTTCTCACCGAGGATTATTACGTCGCCAATAAGCTGATGAAAGGATTCATCGGCAGCGCCAACATCGACACCAACTCGCGACTCTGCATGGCATCGTCGGTCGCCGGTCACGTCCGCGCATTCGGCGAAGACATCGTGCCCGGCTGCTACGAGGATATTGAACTTGCCGATCTGGTTGTGCTCGCCGGCAGCAATGCCGCGTGGTGCCATCCGGTGCTGTATCAGCGTCTTGCCGCGGCGCGCGAAAAACGCGGCACCAAGGTTGTCGTAATCGATCCGCGGCGAACGGCGACTTGCGATATCGCCGACACTCACCTCGCGCTCCGGCCCGGAACGGATGTAGCGGTGTTTGCCGGCTTGCTGTTGCATCTCGTGAAGAGTGGTGCCTGCAACGGCGCCTGGATGCGGGATTACGCAACCGGTTTTGCGGAGGCGATCGAGGCAGCGCGCATCGCCGCTCCCTCGCTCGCCGAAGTCGCCGCGCTCGCTGATGTGCCGATCGATGATCTTCAACGGTTTTATCAGTGGTTCGCCGCGACCGAACGGACGGTCACGCTCTACTCGCAAGGCATCAATCAATCCTCCGCCGGCACCGACAAGGTCAACGCCATTGTCAATTGCCATCTGGCGACCGGGCGCGTCGGCCGGGCCGGCATGGGGCCGCTGTCGCTGACTGGACAACCCAATGCGATGGGGGGCCGCGAGGTCGGCGGTCTCGCCAATCAGCTCGCCGCCCATATGGGTTTCGTAGATGCGGGCGATGTCGACCGCGTCCGCCGCTTTTGGAATGCGCCGCGCATCGCTACCCGGCCGGGACTCAAGGCGGTCGATCTGTTCGACGCCGTGCTCGACGGGCGGATCAAGGCGCTGTGGATTATGAGCACCAATCCTGCCGTGAGCATGCCGCGCACCGAACGCGTGCGCGCCGCGCTCGCTATCTGTCCATTTGTCGCCATCACCGATTGCTGGCCGACCGATACGAGGCGTTTTGCCGAGATCGTGCTGCCGGCGGCGGCCTGGGGCGAAAAGGACGGCACCGTCACGAATTCGGAGCGCTGCATCTCGCGTCAGCGCGCATTCCGACAGCCGCCGGGCGAAGCGCGGCCGGACTGGTGGATGCTGACGGAGGTGGCCCGGCGCATGGGCTGGGCTGAGGCGTTCGACTATCGCAAGCCGGCGGATATTTTTCGCGAACACGCGAGGCTTTCGGCTTTCGAGAACGGCGAGTCAAAACGGCGCTTGTTCGACATCGGCGCGCTCGCCGAACTCAGCGACGAGCAGTACGATTCTCTAAAGCCAGTGCGTTGGCCGCTGCCGCGCGGTATGCAAGAACCGTGGCCGGCGGTCACGCGGTTGTTCGGCGATGGCAGCGGCTTTCCGACCGCGGACGGCCGCGCGCGTTTTGTGCCGACGCCGTACCGTGCGCCGGCGGTCCCAGTGAGCGAGCAGTTTCCATTTATTCTCAATACCGGACGGGTGCGCGATCAGTGGCACACCATGACGCGCACCGGCCGGTTGCCGCGGCTGATGGCGCACCAGCGCGAGCCGTTTGTCGATATTAGTTTCGAAGATGCCGTGCGGCTGCATCTGAACGAGGGCGATCTCGTCCGTATCGAGAGTCCGCATGGCGAGGCGGTGCTGCCATTCCGCGTCGCCGACGGCTTGCGCGCCGGCGAGGTGTTCGCGCCGATGCATTGGACCGATCAGTTCACCTCCGCGGGGCCGATTGGCCGGCTGGTGGGGGCGGCGACCGATCCGGTCTCGGGACAGCCCGAATTGAAAGCCTCGCCGGTGCGGCTCACGGCCGTTGCGCCGCAATGGCACGGCCTGTTGCTCAGTGGGAGCGAGCAGGTGCCGCAAGGCTCGTATTACTGGGGGCGGGTGCCGCTGGAACGCGGGCACGCCTTCACACTCATCGGCTGGGAGCCGCTGCCGAGCGGCCGCGGCACCGAATTCTGGATCGCGGCGCTGCTTGGTGCGTCGACGGCAGCGGAGCTTGTGATCTACGCCGATCCGGCGCGCGGCACCTACCGGTACGCCAGCATAGCGGGCCGAAAACTGGAAGCCTGTCTGTTCATTGCTCGAGCCGGTGCGGCGTTGCCGTCGCGCGAGGCCCTGGCGGCGCTGCTTGGCAGCCGAATCGAGCCGGAAGCGCGCGCCTTCGTGCTCGCCGGCAGCCCGGGCGGCGCGGCGGCGCAAAATGCGGCCGGCCCGACAATCTGTTCATGCTTCGGCGTCGGCCTCCACACGCTGCACGGCGCCATTGTGAGCCGGCGGCTCAGCAGCGTCGCTGAGATCGGCGCCGTACTGCGGGCCGGCACGAATTGTGGTTCGTGCATTCCGGAGCTGAATGCCATCCTGAACAGCGCACACGCGCGGACCACAACGGCGGCTTGAGCCAGACGCGTATCACTGGTTCTGCATGTACGTCATGCCGGCCGAATAGGTCGCGCCGCCGATCACGCAGGGTATGCCGAATTCGATCTGGCCGGCGGCCGCGGCGGCGATGCAGCCCACCGCCAACGCACCTTGCCCGATCTGGCCGACGCCGGTCAGCTCGCGCTTGGAGTTGGGACCCTTTTGCTTGAGCTGCTCGATGGCGGCGAGCGATTTCTTGCGCATGTCGGCGGTGTCAACATCCTCGGCGGTGACGATCACGGCGTTGAGCACCTTGGCGGTTTCCTTCGGCTGATGCTTCACCGACCATTTGAGCATGGCCAACAGGGTGAGGTCGCGCACCGCATTGCTGGCGAGGGTGAATTTCGCAGCGCTGCCGGTCGTCAGGTTGTCGACGTTGTCGCGATCATCGGAGAGCGGCAACAATTTGATGATCTGCCCGATCGGCCGATAGGCTCCGGTGGCGAGGTAATAGCCCCACAATACGTCGATCAATTCGGGACTCGGCTGCAGCGCGACCGCCTTCTTGTCGCCGTCGCCGATTTTCAGCGCGACCTTGATCTTGTCGAACATGCCCGGCTCGTGGATCGGATATGCGATCTGATTGAGCGTGGGCAATTCACCTTCAAGGTATCGATTGATCATCTCGTGGCGCTCGGGCACCTGATCGCCGATCGCAATCAGCAAATCCTTCCAGTTCGGCAATCCCGAATAGGCGACGGCGCGTACCAGCACCCAGCGGTCCGATGGGGCAATCGGCAGCATGGCATTGAGCAGTCGCGGCGCGCGCGTCGGATTTGCCCCAAGCACGCCGGCGATGAAGCCGATATAGGCGCCGCACGTCTCGGAATCCTTGAACGCCTGTAGCCCGCTCAAGGCCTTCACCACCATCGGCAGACGTTCGGGATCCGGCCGGTGGCGATAATCGTTGATCCATCGGAGAATCATGTCGGTCGACAGCGGCATCACGCCGGCCGGCGGCGCTGCCGCGGCGGCGGGCGCGATGACACCGGTCATAAGTACGAGTGAGGCAAAGACAGCGACCAAAGTGCTGCGCAGGTATCCCGCAATCATGGTCCCCTCCAGCAATCGGAATGCGCGGCACAAGAACCGCGCTCGATCTGGATGCGAGATCACCAGCCCGCGGGGGCAATTTGCAGGCCTCGGCGTTGCCAAATCGCGGCTCTGCTGTGACGCGTGCGCGCGGTTAACACATGCGGTTTCGCGCGATTTACCGATTTCAAACGTGTGTTTGAATTAAACCGCGCCTGAATCCGGCCGCATTTTCCGCCGCCGAGGCTGCCTTAATCCTGATTGGCTCCGGCCGCCTCGTCGAATGCCGGGCCTCATTGCCGCGATGGCACAGTCGGGCTCGGCTGATGGCCCCGCGCACGGCGGCGAGCCAGGCAATGATAGGGACGAGGCTGACCATTTGCTTATCGCGGCGCGGCTTGACCAAACTTGCCGCAACGCATATAAATATCCTTGAAAGCAAAACAGGCAAATCTCGTGCGTATTTTCGTTGCCAAATCGCTGATTCTCGTATCGAGGCGCACCGCCGGGGGTGGATGATCCCACCCGCGAAACGTGGCGGTGCGCGAATCCAGGGGCTGACAAGCCCCTTTTTTATTAGCCAAACCCCTTTTTGTTATCCGATGTCCAGATGTCCGAGGGCGACCGAAGAGTGGAGCGAGCGATGACTGAGATGACCGGCGCGGAAATGGTGATGGCGGCACTGGCCGATCAGGGCGTGGAGCACATATTTGGCTACCCCGGCGGCGCCGTGCTCCCGATCTATGACGCCATCTTTCAGCAGGACAAGGTGCGCCACATCCTGGTGCGGCACGAGCAGGGCGCCGTACATGCCGCCGAGGGCTATGCGCGCTCGACCGGCAAGGTCGGCACCGTGCTGGTCACGTCCGGGCCGGGCGCGACCAACGCCGTCACCGGTTTGACCGATGCGTTGTGCGACTCGATCCCGCTCGTGGTCATCACCGGGCAGGTGCCGACCCACCTGATCGGCAACGACGCCTTCCAGGAATGCGACACGGTCGGCATCACGCGGCCGTGCACCAAATACAATTATCTGGTCAAAAGCGTCGCCGATCTGCCGCTCGTGTTGCACGAGGCGTTTCATATCGCGGCGAGCGGCCGGCCGGGGCCGGTCGTGGTCGACATCCCGAAGGACGTGCAGTTTGCCAAGGGCACTTATTCCAGGCCGAAGGAGTTTGCCCACAAGGGCTACCACCCGAAGCTCAAGGGCGATCCCGATAAGATCAAGCAGGCGGTCGAGATGATGGCGGCCGCCAAGCGGCCGCTGCTCTACACCGGCGGCGGCGTGATCAATTCCGGCCGCGCGGCGAGCGACGCGCTGCGCGAGCTCGCCAAGCTCACCAGCTTTCCGGTCACCTCGACCCTGATGGGGCTCGGCGCTTTCCCGGCCGCCGACCCGCAATGGCTCGGCATGCTCGGCATGCACGGCACCTGGGAAGCAAACTGGGCGATGCACGATTGCGACCTGATGGTCTGTGTTGGCGCGCGCTTCGATGACCGCATCACCGGCCGCCTCGACGCCTTCTCGCCGAGTTCGAAAAAAATCCACATCGACATCGATCCGTCGTCGATCAACAAAAACGTCAAGGTCGATCTCGGCATCGTCGGCGATTGCGCGCATGTCCTCCAAGACATGGTGCGGCTGTGGCGCGCGGGCGGACATAAGCCGGACAAGAAGGCGCTCGAGGCGTGGTGGGCGCAGATCAAAAAGTGGCGGGCGAAGAATTCGCTGGCCTACCGCAACTCCAACGAGATCATCAAGCCGCAATACGCCATCCAGCGCCTCTATGAACTGACCAAGGACCGCGATACCTACATCACCACCGAAGTCGGCCAGCATCAGATGTGGGCGGCGCAGTTCTATCAGTTCCAGGAGGGCAACCGCTGGATGACGTCCGGCGGGCTCGGCACCATGGGCTATGGCCTGCCGGCCTCGGTCGGCGTGCAGCTCGCGCACCCGAACTCGCTGGTCGTCGACATCGCGGGCGAAGCTTCGGTGCTGATGACCATGCAGGAAATGTCGACGGCGGTGCAGTATGACCTGCCGATCAAGATCTTCATCATCAACAACCAATATATGGGGATGGTGCGGCAATGGCAGGAACTGCTGCACGGCGGCCGCTATTCGCATTCGTACACCGAGGCGTTGCCGGATTTCGTCAAGCTGGCCGACGCCTATCACGCCCATGGCATCCGCTGCGAACATCCCGGCGAGCTCGACGAGAAGATCCGCGAGATGATCGAGGTAAAGAAGCCGGTGATCTTCGACTGCGTGGTCGACCCCGCGGAAAACTGCTTCCCGATGATTCCGTCCGGCCGCGCGCACAACGAGATGCTGCTCGGCGACGCGTCGACCCGCGTCGAGGACGCGGTGACCGAGGAAGGCAAGATGCTGGTGTAGGGAGCGAAGTGGCGAGGAGGCGAATAGGATATATCCAGATGTTTGCGCTATTCGCCATTCGCGCCAATAAATGAGGATGCCGTTATGAAAATCGCCATTATTGGCGCCGGCAATGTTGGCGGTACGCTCGGCATGGCGTGGGCGCAGAAAGCCAGCCACGAGATTTCGTTTGGAGTGCGCAACCCGAGCGCCGATAAGACGCACGCACTCGTGCAAAAACTCGGCGGCAAGGCGCGCGCCGTTGCGCCGGCGGATGCCGCGGCATCCGCCGATTTCATCGTGCTGACCACGCCATGGCCGCAGACCGAAGCGGTGATCCGATCGCTCGGCCATATCAACGGCAAGATCATTCTCGATGCAACCAATCCGCTCGTAATGGGCCCGGACGGGCTCGGGCTTGAAATCGGCCACACCATCTCGGCTGGCGAGAAGGTTCAGGGCTGGGCCGCGGGCGCGTCGGTGTTCAAGACGCTCAACACCACCGGCTTCGGCAATATGGCCGAGCCCGTTTATCATGGGGTGAAATCAGTCATGTTCGTGGCCGGCGATGACGCCGCCAACAAGCCGAAGGTTATTGATCTTGTCGGATCGCTCGGCTTCGACGTGATCGATGCCGGGCCGCTGCGCAATGCGCGGCTGCTCGAAGCGCACGCCATGCTGTGGATCGAACTTGCGCTCAAGCGCGGCCTCGGCCGCGATTGGGCTTTTGCCCGCGTCAAGCGGTAAGGAGATCGGCCGTGAATACCAGCACCGCAACCTCGCATTACCCCGCAGCCGGCGTTGACGAGCGGGTCGAAACACGCACGCTGTGCGTGCTGGTCGACAACGAGCCTGGCGTGCTGGCACGCGTCGTCGGGCTATTTTCCGGCCGCGGCTACAACATCGATTCTCTTACGGTTTCAGAGACCGAACACCAGAAGCATCTGTCGCGCATTACAATCGTCACCCGCGGCACGCCGATGGTGCTCGAGCAGATCAAGAATCAGCTCGACCGGCTGGTGCCGGTGCATCGCGTGATCGATCTGACCACAACGGGTCCGGCGATCGCCCGCGAACTCGCGATGGTGAAAGTGCGCGGCACCGGCGAACCGCGCATGGAAGCGCTGCGGCTCGCCGATGCGTTTCGCGCCCGCGTCATCGATGCCACCACCGAGAGTTTCGTGTTCGAGATCACCGGCGCGTCCGACAAGATCGAAAGCTTCATCAATTTGATGCTGCCGGTTGGCCTGGTCGAAGTCTCGCGCACCGGGGTGGTCGCCATCGCGCGCGGGCCAGAGGGTATGTGACCAGGGTCTTACGCCTTCAGTTTGGCGACCAGCGTCGCGAAGCGGTCGACGAAGCCCTGTAGGAACTTCTTCGTGCTCTCGTCGCCGATATTGCCCTGGTCATCGACCAGATTGGGTTTGAACTGGACGTAGGACTCACCGCCAAGCAGCGTCATGCCGAGGCCCAGCATGACGGTGCGCATGTTGGCTTGGACGAGAGCGGTGCCGATCGCGCCGGGCGACGTGCCGGTAATGAATCCGGGCTTGTTTGGCCAAACGCTGGTGCCGAACGGGCGCGCGCCCCAATCGATGGCGTTCTTGAGGATGGTCGGCATCGACCGGTTATGCTCGGGGGTGACGAACAGCACGCCGTCGGCCTTGGTGATCTCGTCCTTGAAACGCACCACTTCGGCCGACAGGTTGGCCTCGTGGTCCTGGTTGTAGAGCGGCAGATCGTCGATACGAACGATCTTGGCGTCGAATTTATCGGCGCCGAGTTTGATCAGGGCCTGGGCGAGTTTGCGGTTGATCGAATCGCGGCGGTTCGATCCGACAATAACGGCGATCTGGGGCAGGCCGGCTGTGCTGGGCATGGTTGCAGTCCTTGGTAGGAATTCGTAACTAGGGCTACATAAGTGACTGGCAGAGGAGGCCACAAGAGGGCACAGCCATGAAACCGAGGCACACGCATTTGCCCGCGGACTGCCGCGCCGTCAGCGACGTGCTGGCGCGCGTCGGCGACAAATGGTCGGTGCTGGTCGTCACCCGCCTCGGTGAGCGGTCGATGCGGTTCAACGAGCTGCGGCGCACGATCGGCGGCATTTCACAGCGCATGTTGACGCTGACATTGCGCGGTCTCGAACGCGACGGCCTCGTCACCCGCACGGTGTTTCCGACCATCCCGCCACGGGTGGATTACGCGCTCACTGCGCTCGGCCGCGATCTGCTGCAGCCGGTATCGGCGCTCGGCGCCTGGGCGCTGCGCAATCAGACCAAGATCGCCCGCGCGCGTGAGCAATTCGACGGCAATTGCGCCGCCAGCGGGAAAAAGCCGCTGCGCCGCACTGCCGCGCGATCCGGGCTTGTCGAAGCGGCGCATAGAACCTAAAAGCTGCAACGGAAACAATCAGCCAAACAACCGGCCAAACAACCGGTCTGAGTAGGGGTACGAACCATGCGCGTTTACTACGACCGCGACGCCGACCTGAACCTGATCAAGGGCAAGAAGGTCGCCATTATCGGCTACGGCAGCCAGGGCCACGCCCACGCACTCAACCTGCGCGATTCCGGAGTCAAAGAGGTCGTCGTGGCGCTGCGTAAGGGTTCGCAGGGGGTCAAGAAAGCCGAGGGCGAGAAGCTCAAGGTCATGGAGGTCGCCGAAGCCGCGAAATGGGCCGACGTGATGATGATGTTGACGCCCGACGAATTGCAGGCCGACATCTATCGCGACCACATCGCCAAGAACATCAAGGACGGCGCGGCGATCATGTTCGCGCACGGCCTCAACATTCATTTCAATCTGATCGAGGCGGCCAAAGGCATCGACGTGCTGATGATTGCGCCGAAAGGGCCGGGCCACACTGTTCGTTCGGAATATCAGCGCGGCGCCGGTGTACCGTGCCTGCTGGCGATCCATCAGGATGCTTCGGGGAACGCGCACGACCTCGGCCTGAGCTATGGCGCCGCGATCGGCGGCGGTCGGGCCGGCATCATCGAGACCAGCTTCAAAGAGGAATGCGAGACCGACCTGTTCGGCGAGCAGGCCGTGCTGTGCGGCGGCGTGGTCGAGCTGATGAAGGCGGGTTTCGATACGCTTTGCGATGCCGGCTATGCGCCGGAGATGGCCTATTTCGAGTGCATCCACGAGATGAAGCTGATCGTCGATCTGATTTATGAAGGCGGTATCGCCAACATGAACTATTCGGTGTCGAACACGGCCGAGTACGGTGAATATGTTTCGGGTCCTCGCGTCATCACACCCGAGACGCGTGCCGAGATGAAAAGGATTCTCGCCGACATCCAGTCCGGCCGTTTCACCCGCGACTGGATGCTGGAGAACAAGGTCAACCAGACCTCGTTCAAAGCGACCCGGGCCAAGCTCGCCGAGCATCCCGCCGAGCAGATTGGCGCCAAGCTGCGCGAGATGATGCCGTGGATCAAGCAGCGGGCGCTGGTGGATCGATCGCGCAACTAAGCGGCGGGTGGGGAGGCGGTGGCGATGCTGGTGGTGCGCGTCGCCAAGATCGTGCTGATTGCGGCGCTCGCGGCCTTCGCCTTCGTCGTCACCTACGACAACATCGCCGATTACAACTCGAATTATGAGTTCGTGCGCCATGTGCTGAGCATGGACACGACCTTTCCGAACAACGCGCTGATGCACCGCGCCATCACCGATCCGCGCCTATGGACCGCGGCCTACATCATCATCATCGCGACGGAGGCCTTGACGAGCCTCCTGTTGATCGTCGGCGCGCTGGCGTTGCTGGCGCTGATCAACGCGCCCGCCGCCGCGTTCAACCGCGCCAAGGTGTGGGCGGTGGCCGGGCTGACCGTCGGCATCGTTCTCTGGTTCTTCGGCTTTCTCGTTGTCGCCGGCGAATATTTCGCCATGTGGCAATCGAAGACGTGGAACGGGCAGGAAGCGGCGTTCCGGATTACCGCCGTGCTGCTCGGCGTGCTGATCTTCCTCTGCCTGCCCGACCGCGACGAGACCTGACGGATTGCGGTGGCCCGGGTGACTAAACGGCGGGCAGGGAGAGCAGACCCTGTGGGCGCCTTTCGGCCCTGGTCCCCTTGCCATGACGGCATAATTACAGTTTTATGACAAAGCGCCGTGCGAGAGGGAAAGTGATGATCCTTCAATCGGTTCCCTGGGGTGGCGCTTCGCCATGCGTGCGGCCCTGCTTTCGCTCAACAAGCGCCTCGGACTGACCGATTTTTTTGCGGCCTATGTCAATGGGCCGGCTACGCTACTGATACTGCCGCAGCTTGTCGCGCTCGGCCTCATGGCGGCGACAGAAAACAACGGCATATCCATCGCGGCATTTCTGCTGAGCTGGGGATTTTTGAACTTTGTGCTGCTGGCGTTCATTCGCCGGCCGGCCGTGGCGGGTTTCGTGTCGCTTATCCTGATTACGGTTCTCGTCCTGCTCTCTCAGCTCAAATACGACGTGATGTGGATGACGGCCAACTTCGTCGACGTGATGATCGTCGACACCGACACCATCGCCTTCCTGTTCACCATCTTCCCGGATCTGTGCTGGTTGGCGGCGTTGAGCGCGATCGTGCTCGTCCCGATCATCGTTCTCGCTTGGCGGTTTGATCCGTTCCGTGTGCGCCGGCCTGCGGCACTCGTGCTGGCACTCGCATGCCTCGGTGGGCTGACGATTCTGGAGAAAGAGCTTCCGCTGGTGCCATACCAGGCATTCTATGGCGGCAATCAAGTTTCATCGTTTGCGCGCTCCGGTGTTGACGCGGTTTCTGCGCTGATGAGCCAGGGCTTGATGGAGTCCGATCCCGAGGCCACCGGCAGCCTGCCACCGGCGGCGGCTTGCCGTCCGGCACAAAGGCCGCCGCACATTATCCTCATCCACGACGAGTCCAGTTTCGATATTCGCCGCGCCCCGGACATCGACGTGCCGCCGGGCTATGGCGCGCATTTCCTCTCGTTCGACGGCAAGGAGCGTAATTTCATCGTCGAGGGCAACGGCGGGCCAAGCTGGTACACCGAATATAATGTGCTCGACGGTCTTGCCGCGCGCACTTTCGGCTCGTTTTCCTATTTTGTGACGAGGATCGCAGCCGGCCGCGTGCAGCGTGGCCTGCCGGCGGCGCTGCAGCACTGCGGCTACCATACCTATACGCTTTATCCGGCATACGGCGCGTTCTTGAGCGAAAAGAGTTTCGAAGCCACGGCCGGCGTCCAATTCTTCTTTGACAAGGACGATCTCAACGCCTCCGGTGTCGAGCCTGACAGTTTTTTCTACGATGCAGCGATCAAGCTTTTCCGGACGCGGCAGGCCGACGGCCCGATGTTCGTTTACGTCTACCTCGAAGCCAACCATTTGCCATGGGATCCGGATCGCCCCTTCCGTCCGGACCTCACGCCGCCGCACTGGAAGGCTCCGGGCAACGACGACAATTCGGAAGTCGACGAATATCTGCGCCGGCAGGCCATGAGCGCGCGGGACTACACTCAGTTTCTGGCGCAGCTCAAGCGTGAGTTTCCCAACGACTCTTTTCTTCTGGTGCGCTATGGCGATCATCAGCCCTATTTTTCGACGGAGATCCTCGAACCTGACCTCAGCAGCGCGGATATTCAGCGGCGGCTGATGACGCACGATCCCCGCTATTTCACCACCTATTACGCGATCGACGCGGTCAACTTTAGGCCGGTCGATGTTTCATCGGCGCTCGATACGCTGGAAGGTCCTTATCTGCCGCTCGTGACGCTGGAGGCCGCCGGCTTGCCGCTCGATCCTTCGTTCGCGGCGCAAAAGCAGATTCTGCTTCGCTGTCACGGTCTATTCTACGGCTGCGACAACGGCGCAGCGGCGCGACGCTTCAACCGGTTGCTGATCGACTCCGGACTGATCCAGCACCTTTAGTCTGTCTTGGCCCCGGGGCACGGTGGCGGCGCGCCCGCCTTGATCTCAACATTGCGCCCGGTACACTGAGCGTCGGAGTGGCGACAAACACGCATAACCGGGAGGAACGGGTATGAATGCTAAAGGTCATTTATTCGCGGCCGCGGCCGTGACGCTGGCGTTGGGGCTCGGCGCCACGACGGCGAATGCTGCCGGCCTGTTTACGCTGGCGTCGAAGACATTCTCGGACGGCCAGATGATGCCGAAGAAGGTGGCCAACGCCAATCCGACCGGCAAGGCGCCGAATTGCGTCGGTGAGAACGTGTCGCCGGAACTGCACTGGACCAACGTGCCCGACGGCACCAAGAGCCTCGTCCTCCTGATGTTCGATCCGGAAGGCCGCGCGCCGTTCGGCGTCAGTCACTGGGTTGCCTACGGCATCGACCCCAGCAAGACGAAGGGCTTTGCCGAGGGCTCAGCCAGTAAGGATTCGGACCAGTTTGTCGGCGGCAAGAGCCTGATGGGCGTCGGCCATTATTCGGGGCCGTGCACGCCTCCGGGCCAGACCGCGCATCATTATACCTTCACGCTGATTGCGACCGACTTTGCGCCGGGCGAATTGCCGGCCGGTCTGACGCGTGAGGATTTGACGGCCAAATTCGGATCGCCGCCTTCGCCACACGTCAAGAGCGTCGCCGGCTTGGTCGGATTGTTCATCAATCCGTGGCACAAGTAGCGTGTACGCCGATTACGCCAAGAGCAAGCATCACTGACCAGCCGTGACAGTGTCGGGCGCGTCGGATTTCGAGAACGCCGCGCTCGACCGCACGGAGATCGCATTTGAGCCGTGGTCGTGGCGTTTCGCCGACGAACGGCGCGACGAGATCAATCGGCATTTCGCAGAAGTTCAACGCCGGCGGCCTGGCGTGTGGAACGGCCGCATTCTCCTGATGCGGCGCTATGCGATCGCAGACGGCGTATTGCGCGGCGCCTGCTTTGAGGCCGACTATGCGAGCTTCTGCGCGTGGCGCGATTGGAATTTTCCCGACACGGATGTCTACAACGTCTTCGCGGCCGCGGCATTGCGCAGCGCCGATGGCGCATTCGTGGTGGGTGAAATGGCGGCATCCACCTTCAACGCCGGGCTCCTGACCTTCCCGTGCGGGACGCCGGAACCGGCCGATCTCGATGCGGACGGCAGGCTCGACCTCGGCGCCAATCTCGGGCGGGAGCTCATGGAGGAAACCGGCCTGCCGATCGACGAATTGAAGCCTGAGCCCGGTTGGAAAGTGGTGCGCGACCGCTGTTATCTGGCTTTGGTTCGTCAGATCGTTGCGCCACTCGATGGCGAGGCGTTGCGCGCGCAAATCGTGCGCAACCTCGCGCGGCAGCGCACACCCGAATTCGTTGGCATCCGCCTTGCGCGCTCGCCGAGTGATCTGGATGCCGCGATGCCGGGCTTTGTCACGGCTTATCTGCGGCGCGTCTGGTCCTGATCGGCGGATGGCCCCGGGGTGGCTCGCACGCGCGGTACTTGCGCGTTCCTTGGCTCTTCCGCTACAAGAATAGCGGTCCCGTACAGGATTAACGCGGTATTCACCTTGTTCCGCGACCCTGGCGGGCCATGACGAGGGCATTGGCGATGTCGACGCGCCGCAGCAATTTGCGTGCGATGACCCGGGCGGCCGAAATGGCCGCCTCCGGCGCTGCTCTCCTGCATTCGAAGCTTCTTGGCGGGCTCCTGCTTCTTAGCACCCCCTGAGAGCCGGCTGGGCGTTTGCGCCTGGGCACTCAGGGGTCGACCGAGCCACGGAACCCAAGAGCGCCCTGATCCGAAAGCGGGCGCAAGCGAGAAGGACGCAAGTCATGACCACGCCAGCCAAATCCACGCCGGCCGCATCCGAACCCACCCGACCCGCGCCAGCAAAGTCCGAGAAGGACCGCGTCGTCATCTTCGACACCACGTTGCGCGACGGCGAGCAGTGTCCGGGCGCCACCATGACGCACGAGGAAAAGCTCGAAGTCGCCGAACTGCTCGACCAGATGGGCGTCGACATCATTGAGGCCGGTTTTCCGATCGCCTCCGAAGGCGATTTCGCCGCCGTCAACGAGATCGCCAAGCGTACCAAGAACGCGGTGGTGTGCGGGCTCGCCCGCGCCGGCTTCAACGACATCGATCGCGCCGGCGAAGCGATCAAGCCGGCCAAACGGTCGCGCATCCACACTTTCATCTCCACCTCGCCCGTACACATGAAATGGAAGCTGCAGCTGCCGGCCGAGAAGGTCCATGAGATGGTGGTCGCGTCGGTAACGCGGGCGCGCAAATACACCGACGACGTCGAGTGGTCGTGCGAGGACGGCACCCGGACCGAACACGACTTCCTCTGCCACTGCGTCGAGGCGGCCATCAAGGCCGGCGCCACCACCATCAATATTCCGGACACGGTGGGCTACACGGTCCCGGAGGAATATTTCGCGCTGATCAAGATGGTGCGCGAGCGGGTGCCGAATTCAGACCAGGCGCGCTTCTCGGTACACTGTCACGACGATCTCGGCATGGCGGTAGCGAATTCACTGGCCGGCGTGCGCGCCGGCGCCCGGCAGATCGAATGCACCATCAACGGCATCGGCGAGCGCGCCGGCAACGCCTCGCTGGAAGAAGTCGTGATGGCGATGCGGGTACGCAATGACGTGTTGCCGTTCTGGACCGGCGTTGACGCCACGATGCTGACGCGGGCCTCCAAGCTCGTCGCCGCCGTCACCTCGTTCCCGGTGCAGTACAACAAGGCGATCGTCGGGCGGAACGCGTTCGCGCACGAGAGCGGCATCCATCAAGATGGCATGCTCAAACACACGCAGACCTACGAAATCATGATGCCTGCGGATGTCGGCGTGAAGCAGACCTCGCTGGTCATGGGCAAGCATTCCGGCCGCCACGCTTTCGTGCACAAGCTGGAAGAGCTCGGCTACAAGCTCGCCGGCAATCAGCTCGAAGACGCGTTCGTGCGCTTCAAGGCTTTGGCCGACCGCAAGAAGCACGTCTACGACGAGGACATCGAGGCGCTGGTCGACGAAGAGATTGCAACCGCGCAAGACCACATCAAGCTCGTGTCGCTGTCGGTGATCGCCGGCACGCGCGGGCCGCAGCGCGCCACCATGAAGCTCGACGTCGACGGCAACGCCATGCTCGAGGAATGCGAAGGCAACGGCCCGGTCGACGCCATCTTCAACTGCATCAAGGCGATGGTGCCGCACGAGGCGACGCTCGAGCTTTACCAGGTCCACGCCGTGACCGAAGGCACCGACGCGCAGGCCGAGGTTTCGGTCCGCCTGTCGGAGAACGGCCGCTCGGTGACCGCCAAGGGTGCCGATCCCGATACGCTCGTCGCCTCCGCCAGGGCCTATATCGCGGCCTTGAACAAGCTCGTCGCCCGCCGCGCGCGGGGCCGGCTCGAACAGGTCGCGGTCGGCGAGCGGCGCATTCACTCGACCGACGCGGGGTAAGGGCCGCTACCCTTGGGTGCTCGGCGCTAAAGCGCCGGGCCGCGAAGGGGCGACCGCCGATGGTCATGCGCCATTTTTGCTGCCTCCTCGCTATGGTGCTCGCCTGCGCGACCGCTTGCCGGGCGGAGGAATCAAGCGGCGCCACACTGGTGCGAAAGTGCCTTGCCACGCAGGCCGTGGCGAGGCGATTCCGTCTGATGATGAGCCTCAATCGCGAATTGCGCTGGGCCGATGAAGCGACGGCCCTCAGGTTTGTGCTTGGCGAGCTATACCCTTGCAAAGGCGCGCCGCCCTGAACGTGACGGCCGGGGTCGCTGCAGACGCGCACGAATGCCCCTTTGGGGCCGCGTCACGGCCCGCTTGGAATCGCCGCCGCGATGTCCTAGATACGGGTCGCGGCGCCCGGTGGGCGCCGCAAATATGGTGGCGGTGCCTGGCCGCGAGTATCGTCTCGGTTAGGGCGCATAGCTCAGTTGGTAGAGCAGCTGACTCTTAATCAGCGGGTCCAAGGTTCGAGTCCTTGTGCGCCCACCAATAAAATCAACTACTTATCTGGAAAATCCTAAACTGAACATCGGCCATTGACTAGCTATTTGACTAGCCAGAGCGGCCTTGACCCTCGAGCCTGGTGCAAATCGCGTCCTACCGTTGACGGGCGTGGCAAGGCGCCCCATATCAGCATCGGAGTAGGCGAGTTGGTGCCATGCGGCCTAGCCGAAGCTGACAGCGAGCGCTCCGCGATCTGGAAAGTGCCTCCGCGTGTGGAGGGACCTTCTTTTCCCGCGGGCCGCGCTCTCTCCAAAAAAAGCGGTCCCGTTTAACCGGGGCCGCTTTTTTTTGGCGGCCCGACATGAGGGCCGCTATGAAACGAACTTTATCTTCCGCACCCCCGCGCCTCCGGACTGACCGTCCGGAAATCCACCTCACAACAGAGCAGCCGCCACTTCTGGTGGAGCGGGCTGAAGCCTGCCGGATGCTGGGCGGCATCAGCACAGCTACCGCAATCCGGTTGGAGGCCGCCGGAAAGCTGACGCCCCGTAAGTTGTTCGGAGCGCCGCTTGGAAAAACCTTTTACGCCCACAAGGAAGTCGTCGCTCTCGCGAAGGGAGGCGATGATGCCAAGTAACTTGCGGCCAAGGATCAAAGACGCCGGCCTTCGGCCAAGGATCAAAAGCTTCAGTCGAGGGCTCCGGCCTCCGCGACACGACCCTGAAGAAGATACGCTCCGCGAACTCATCCCTGCGTACGAAAACGCGAAGGATGCCCTGCGTGAGGCTCTGACGCTCGACGAGGTTCAGTCAATTACCTCAGAGTTCGACCAATTGCGGGCGGCGGGACGCATCGATAGCGACGTTGATTTCGAGTTGACGTTGGCGGAGCTGAAGCTGCGAGAGTTTCGCCGCGTAGGGGAAATCAGCTCGGGGCTAGAAAAATCGAAGGGCGGCCGGGGCAAAACTGTTTCCGACGATGGCAACAGTTCGGCAAACTTCAAACTTGCCCGTCTTCAGCAAGCTGGCATCAGCCCATCGCGCGCCTACCGGGCCGAACGCGTAGCGGGCATTTCGGAAAGCGAATTCGAGAAAATCCTTGAGGCATGCCGGAATGAGAGGAAGGCCGTCACCGTCAATGACGTGCTGAATAGGGTTGAGATGCAGCGACGAGTCGCAGATCTTGATGGTGTTGATCTAGATGAGGGGTCCCGGCACCAACGCGCTGAAAGTCACGCCCGACGTCGCGAACATGAAATCCATCGGGACCGCAAGGATGTTGAGCATGTGCTTCGGCGACTGGATCGCCAGCTTTCTGACAAGCACTGGCAGCGCATTGAGGTGGCACTGATTGCAGCTAGTGGGCTGCCACTGACAAGCGACCTGGAAACGCTCTTGCAATTGTTGCGTGACGAGGACGTGATCAGCACCATTCGGTCTAAGCGGGGCGAAGCGCGCGCCTTATTCATCCACCGTTTGTTGGAAGACATGACGCACGAAACGCAACATGAAGAATACGCCGACGAAGGCTTCATGCCCGGCGTATTCGAAAGCAAGGTTCGGCAAGTTGCTAAAGCAATCCGAGGAACCAGAGCAGAAGCCGAGGCTGAGAAGGCGGACACCGATTAGCGCGCCCGAAGGATGTAGCGTCCGGCCTGAGCGAGCGCGACCTTGGACGGTTGCCGAATAAGCGAAGTCCCTCCGCGTTTTCTCAGGAGCGCGGCGGGGCTTCAATCAACACGGTGGTGACATGCAGACACTGTCCCAGACGCGGGGCCAAATCACAGCTCGTCCAAGGGCAAACATGATCGCTCAAATTTGGCCCGACGCGATCCACGCATTCATCGACAACCTGACGGTTTGGCTCCCACAGCCGCTTGATAGCCCTAGCCGAGCGGGCCTCCTACCATATGGTTCGATTGATATTCAGGATGGGCCGTCACGCTTCGACGGTTGGTTTCGGCAACGGTTACAGATCCGCCAGCCAAGCACCCAAACTCTCCGCGGCCTCATCGATCTGCCACATATGATCAACTACACCGAGCTTGGGCTGGATTGGACTTTCAGCACCGAAAGCGAACGCGACGCCGCTGCGGCGTATTTTGACAGTCATCACGTAAAGCGCTGGCATCGAGACGGGCTCAGGTACGCGCGCGACACTCGCTATACCGGCCGGCGCAAAGCGCCAAATAATCTCGTTACCTACCATCATCTGCCCAGCAGGATCACCGGCGAAATCAACTGCGTCCATCATGACTGGCGCGTTCGCGGCCGCACCGCCTGCCGGCATGCAGGGATCAATAGTGTCGAAGACCTGCTCAACTTCGATCACCACGAGTTTTGGAAGAAGCGACTTATCCTCGCGACCATTGATCGCCTCAAATTTGGCCGCTTGTATCGCAAGTCGCGGCTGCCCGGCTCAGCACCGGTATGGCTTGCGGTCTCACGTAGTGGGAGAGTGCTGTACGATCAGGACCATCGGACTGCCACGATCCTGTTGAATTTAGACGAGCGTATGCGGAAGACCCAGGAAGTATTGGATCATTACGGCAAACAATTCCGTGTACGGGACTGTTTGATCCGGCTCGGCGTTTACCACCTTCTTCCGAGGGCTCCTTTATTATGATTTATCGCGACAATTAACCGCGACGGGCCTTATCCCGTTATTTCCATTTGAAAATTTCTGAATTTGCTCTCTTTGAATGGAAGAGAATGAGCCGGATGTGAATGAGAGGTGGCATCCCCATGAGCATGCAGGCAGCAACTGAATAGGAACTGGAAATCTTCCGAACCGAAGAGGAATAGCTCGACAATACTTCCTTTAGAACTTACCGCATGACGATTTAGCGATGGCCAAATTTCATTCTATCGTTCGAGACGTTGCCCTCGCAACCGCGATGGTCACCGTCGGTAACTAACACGTCCCAGGACACTGAAGCGCTGAAGACTGACCCTTCTTGCCGAATGACCGTAACGGGAGTGAGATCCGGTACGACGCAAGCGTAATACATGGCGGCCTTGTTTGACATGCCGGCCCGTATCATTGCTTCGCCTTCCTGACGGGCACTGACACTCTGCCAAATTGCGACCTCGCCGCCGGCAAATGAGACAGTGTCGTAAGGCAAGTTGGAGTTATCGTTGTCGACAGCAGTACGCGGGTTGACGATGGCCAATATGAGAGCGCAAACAGCAAGGAAAGCGCCGATGAGCAGCCAGCCTTGCAGGCTTTCGTGAGGCCGATTGATAAGGTCTTTAAGAGGGGGACAAGGACGCATTCTTTTCCTTCGGCCTTTTATCGGAAACTGCGGCCAGAGGCGAGCCGAAATCCCCGACATCGGGATGGAACCGGGCCGGTCCCGGTTACCGGAAATCCGGGCGCTTAATCGCTCAAGGAAAGCCGACAAGGCGCGTTTGGGCGGCAGGCCGGGCAAAACCGCCTGTCCAACCCCGTTGCATTTGTACGCCATCCTAGCCCTGCTAGGCGCCTAGTCTTGCGAATACGCTATTTCACTTGAAACCGACGCACGGCCGGTCCCGGCATGATCACGCCGATTTAGGGCCGCCGCTGATTTGAAATCATCGCCACCCTTAAAAAACGCGAAATATTTCAACTAGTTCTCCCGTCCCGTGCCTTTTTGGCGAGGGATCAATAAGTTTTACCCTCGAAACCGACCCGTGGCCCTGTCCTGGGGAAAGCAGATGCGCACAAGTAAGAGTGCAGAACCTGCCGAGATATACCTAAGACGTGGCACAAAGCTGCGACGGCGGCCCTCTGGGCTTTACTTGCCTAAGGCAAGAAGTAAGGTCACGAACGGAACAGGATTACTGCCGAATATTGATCAGCGGTCGGTATGGTGCCGGCGCTTTAGGGACATTATAGCGCTCCACCTGCGCGACCTAGGCGGCCCCGATATCGTATCGGCGGCTCAGGCAAGCCTGGTCAGGAGGATCGCTTGCATCACGCTGGAATGCGAGCGGCTGGAGTGCCTTTTCGCCGACGCCGGCGGCGCTAGCGACCACAAGCTCGAGGTATACGGCCGCCTTTCGGCCAATCTGCGTCGCCTCCTTGAAACAATCGGCTTGGGGCGCGTCCCTCGTGACGTGCCGACGCTGGCTCAATACCTGTCCCACGATACTCGCATGGAGGCGGCCGAATGACCCAGCGGCCTCGCATCCACCGTGAGCTTTCGACATCGATCGATGAAGCCGTGCGGGATACCGCCTTGCTTGGCGCTGCCTTGGGCGATTGGCGCAGCTGGACGACGTGGTTGGCAGTCTTACGTGCCGCCTTCGGTCTAGTACTTACCGCTGAGGAGCTAGAGGCGTTTACCGCAGTTGCTGGCGGTCGCAACCCACCGACGGAGCGAGTACGCGAGTTCTGGGCCATTGTCGGCAGACGCGGTGGCAAGAGCAAGGTGGCCGCAGCCATTGCGGTATTCCTGGCCGTGTTCGTGCGCCATCGCTTGTCGCCAGGCGAGCAGGGGCTCGTCCTAGTGTTAGCGGCATCCCAGGAGCAGGCGCGCGTCGTTTTCGGCTACGCCAAAGCTTTCCTAACCGCGAGCCCAATTCTCCGCCAAGAGATCGACACCATCACCCGCTCTGAAATCCGCTTGACGAACGGCATTACCATCGCGATCCACGCCAACAGTTTCCGGACCGTTCGCGGACGGACGCTGTGCGCTTGTGTTTTCGACGAGGTCGCGATTTGGCGTGACGATCAGTCGGCCACGCCCGACACCGAAACCTACTCAGCGGTACTGCCAAGCCTGCTCACCACGCGCGGCATGCTGATCGGCATCTCCACCGGATATCGACGCCAGGGGCTGCTATATCAGAAATATCGCGACCACTTTGGCGTCGCCAGTTCCGATGTGCTGGTTGTGCAAGGCAGCACTCCACAGTTCAACCAAACACTCAGTCCTGATGATATTGCGTCCCAACGGGCGGCGGATCCAAGCGCTGCCACCAGTGAATGGGATGGCGGCTTCCGTGACGACATAGCGAGTTTCCTTGATGACGAACTGATCGAGGGGGCGGTCGAGCACGGTCGCCCGCTCGAACTCCCGCCGCAGCGTGGCACATTCTATCGTGCGTTCGTTGATGCCTCTGGTGGAGTTGGCGCGGACGCGTACACGCTCGCCATCGGCCACAAGGCTAGTCAGAACTTCGTTATCGATCTGGTTCGGGGTACGTCCGGCCGTTTTGATCCGCAGGAGATAACGAAACAATACGCTGCCGTCCTCAAGGAGTACCGCATCGGCTCAATTTCCGGGGACCACTACGCCGCCGAGTGGGTTGCCGGGGCTTGGCGCAGCTGCAATGTGGCGTACACCCGCAGCGATCTGGCCAAATCGGCCATCTACCTCGAAAGCATCGCGTTGTTTGCTCGCGGGCTCGTCCGTCTGCCCGATCATCCGCAGCTGCTGCGAGAACTGCGCTTGCTCGAGAGACACACGCATAGGTCTGGGAAGGACAGCATAGATCACGGTCGGGGCGGCCATGATGACTTCGCCAATGCGGTTTGCGGCGTTCTCCGCACGCTCAGCAGTCACCTCGGCTTCGACAATACCTACCGCGCCTGGAACGAGGGCGATGTCGAGGATGAACCCGCGGCCAACGTGCAATTACGTGCTCGATACGCTGCCTACATCGCTTCGGCTGGGAGGCTTGTGTAAACAGATTGGATAGGAACAATGCGCCACGATCAAGACGAAGAGGAAGATGTCTTTGACGAAAACGGCATACTCAAAGATGGTAAGACATATCATGTGCCGATGAGGATGATGGACAGCCTGCAACGCGCGGTGCACGACCACGCCGCTCAGATTTTGGAGGGGCATTTGCGTAGGAGCGGCATACATGAACAAGGCTTCTTACGTGACGCGAGCACCGTAGACCATCGCAAGCGTATGCGCGACGAATATGCACGCTACGATCGAGAAATAAGCGAGCAATGGAAGAACCCTTGGCACTCTGTAACCACAACTGCTTCGAGCCAGGACCGCGAGGTTGAGCAACCCCTCGCTGATGCGCGACTTGAGGCGTATCGCCTTTATGAAAAACAAATCTCCGAACGGTGGCGAGGAGATAACAGAAAATGAGAACCGATCTGCAGGCGCGAGCGGTCGCAGCTCTGACCGGTAGCGGCGTCACTTCCGCCAAATTAGCATCACTGATCGAAGAGACTGAAGCGACGATTAGCGAGGCTGAAGCGTCCGCGGAAAAAGCACACCAGAGGGCGCTTGACCCAATTGCCTCACCCAATCCGCAGCGTGCGCGAGCTCAAATGGAGGATGCGGCGTTTCTGTGCGCACGGTTGCGATCCCTCTTACCTCGGCTGCAAGCAAGGTATGACCGTTTACTCTCCACTGAAGACCGAAAGCGCTGGAAGCGAGAGTATGAAGTGCTGAAGGTCGAGCGAGACGCACTAGCCACCGAGCTAACCGAAACTTACCCGCAGGCCGTCACCAAATTGATCGACCTGTTCGCCCGCATCGCCGCCATGGATGTCGAAATATCCAATTTGCACCATTCCCGTCCTGCCGGTGTGCCCTTGCATCTAGCGAGCGTCGAGCTAGAGGCGCGCGGCCTGGACCGCTTCAGCACCACCAATCCGTCAATTGCCAAAGAGCTTCGGTTGCCGGCCTGGGAAGCGGGCGTGCCGGCACTCTGGCCGCCCCCGGAGGTGCCCTTGGCGTTAGCTGCGACTGCGTTTGCACCCGCCGCTCACGCCGGGCCGGACTGGTTTCGCAATCAGGAGGCTCGTGCTCAGGCGGAACGTGCCGATGCTGTGCGAGTGGCTCAATATTACGCGCAAGAGCAACGCGATCGGGAGAGGAACGTGTCCACACCCTAAGTGAAGACCACACCTAACGGGCATTCTCTCGAAGTTTGCTTACCTGCTCTCGCTTCCGGAGCTCGTTCGAATACTTATCGATCTCCTTCTGTCGGTCCTCCCCTGTCAATCCCTTTATGTCGGCGCTAATTTCAGCGGCAACTCGAATGAAGCCATTTTGCTCCTCCTCGCGGATGCCAAGCCGCAAGAAAATATCCCGCATCTTGACCAGCAGTGCTTCCAGAACAATTCGAGAGCCGCTCGCCGAAGCTTTTTCTCGAAGGGCTTTCAGTCGACCAAGATATTCGTCTAGCTTGAGGTCCGCGTACAGGCTGGTTTGGAGAAACGAGTCCGAAAGCGATTTCGCCAAGTCATCGTTCTTCAACTGAAGTTGCAGTTTTTGCGAGCCTAAGTCGCGCCTAACCTGGTTTGATATGTACACCGGGATCATCAAGAACAACATACGCAGTATGCGAGCGTCAAAACCCTCTGGAAGCTCAATCTTAAACTTCATCGGCCCAACGTTAAGTTCCTGCTTTTCGGTGACTTCCTTGAAAACGATGCAGGCATACAATAGGAGAGTAGACCAACCCTCCAGAACCTTTGTGAGGTTTTCTTCTTTCTTTTGCCGCGGAATGTTCTCGAGGTTTTTTAGGCTAACTGTCAGGGCACGCAACGTCTGGACCCAAATTGGCAGAAGGCCGACAACTTCAGGGCGCTTCACGTCCGGCGTAACGTTCTCGGGCTGGGCCCCCTGAGCGACAACTTCGTCCCGCTTCTCGGCGGGCATGTCGCTTGTAAGTTGGCGGGTAATGTTGTCGGTAAACTCTTCAACATCTCCCTTTTTAGCCACTGGAAGAGTCAGCTTTTCCAGCCGGTCAGTCCAAGCGAGAGGCCTAACGTAACCTTCAAGTTTGTCGGATAAAGCCCGAAACTCCGTCGCGAGGAACTCAAGGAGAGCTACATCGCCGCGGGAGAGACCGCAGTAAATATCAATTTCAGTGATGTAGTTCGTGTATCGGTACTCTTCGAGCATCCAGTTACGGAAGCCCGGTGACTGACCCATTCTATGGGCAATAAAAAAAGATAGGAAAATATTGTACCGAAAGTAAACCGCGTTCGCCTCGTGGGAAAACACTTTGATGGAAACAAAATATTCGATGAGCTTCTGAAAATCATGGTCCATTCCAAGGTCGTCAAAGTATTGCTGGGTCCATCCGTAAAGCTCCTTGTAATCGATCGAAAATAAATTTTTCCGGCACATGCGTTCCGCAATCGCGCCGAGGTAGTCAATCTGATTTCGATAATCGAACGAGCTACGGAAGATATAGGCGGGTTTATATTTTTGAAGCGCACTTTCGACAAATTGCTCGATCACGGTCGACGAGTTGATCGGGTTGAAACCCTCGATATCTTGCAGGATAGACAGGTAGATCACGATGTAGGCAGCAGTAAGTGGGATACCAAGAGCCAGAAATTTTGAATGAATGTCTTCGACGACCGTGTCGGTCTGGTAGCGTGGCGGAAGCTTCCATTTCTCCACTAAGGATCGAATTTTGCCGCGAGTAAAAGTACTGATCTGAGCAAACAGAAAGCCTTCTATTCCTAATGCGGGTCGGAGCCGTTGGATGTCCAAGAATGGCATCTTCACGGAAACAATCAATCGGGCTTTTGGATACTGCTTTTTGACGGCCTGCAAAAAGGAAATATGAGCGGCATTCGTTGGGTCGATATTGTCAACGAGGACCACCAATCGGCCGCTGTCATGGATCGGTTGCAACTTGAGGTGCCGTTCGTCACTGTCGGGCAGACCACTTCGCAGCGCTGACGTTACGGCAGCAGGATAGGCACCTCGTATCCGACGACTATCTACGAACGTGGGTACCACGGCAGCCGGAATGTTGGTGCATTCTTGATGAAACTGAATGGTTAGGTAGCTCAGAAGGCACGTGGCCCCAAATTCCACATCGGATGAGATTATGATGCTGTCCGTCCCGTTGAGAATTTGCTGAGGCGTCATCCATTGATTAATGACGTTCTCCTCCGGGCGAGCGAGCTTGATGACGGGGTCGACGAACGTGTCCAACAGGGCGCGATCGGTAATCGTCACATTGTGTTCAGCGAGAACTTCGTCGATCGTATCCAAGAG
>Ga0265339_10000435_pt1 | contig 32798 bp, 34 predicted proteins | sample 4CB219metaG_FD_202085 | JGI IMG/M metagenome (GOLD analysis project Ga0265339, IMG submission 202085) | Rhizosphere microbial communities from Carex aquatilis grown in University of Washington, Seatle, WA, United States - 4-CB2-19 metaG | ecosystem: Host-associated > Plants > Roots >... | reverse complement strand
GCTGCCGCGTTGCGGCGCGGCGTCCGATACCAGAAATTTGTAGCGGACTTCCGCGGCTGTCATGCTAACATGTTAGTGGTTCAGCGGAGAGATTGCAAATGTCCGAGGTCATGTCGCGGCCCGTCACCAAGACGTTGGTGCTCAACCCTGCCGACAATGTGGCGGTCGCGGTGGTGACGCTCGATGTCGGTGCGATGACGCCACAGGGTGTCGTCACCACCAAGCGCGTGCCCAAGGGCCACAAATTCGCGATCCGCGCGATACCGAGCGGGCAGCCGGTGATCAAGTTCGGCCAGATCGTCGGCTTTGCCAAGATCGACATTCCGGCGGGCGAGTGGGTGCATGAGCACAATTGTGGGGTGGGTGCGGAGCACGGGGCGTTTGCGCGCGACTACGCGTTCGGGGAAGGCGTGACGCCGGTCGCGTTCGTGCCGGACGGGCAGCGCGCGACGTTCCAGGGCTACCGCCGCGCCAACGGCCAGGTGGGCACGCGAAATTACGTGGGCGTTTTGACCTCGGTCAACTGTTCGACGACGGTGGCGGGTTTCATCGTCAAGGAGATCGAGCGGAGCGGCATTCTAGACGACTACCCAACCATCGACGGCATCGTTGCGTTGAAGCAGGCCAATGGCTGCATCATCGACTATCGCGGCGTGATCTTCGACACGCTCAAGAAGACCACGTGGGGCTATGCGACCAACCCGAATATGGGCGGAGTGATCATGGTGGGGCTCGGCTGCGAGGGCTTCCAGATCCCCAAGCTCAAGGAGGCCTACGGCGTCACCGAGAACGAGACGTTCCGGACGATGACCATCCAGGAAGTCGGCGGTACGAAAAAGACGGTCGAGGCCGGCGTCGAGGCGGTGCGGGCCATGCTGCCGATCGTCAACAACGTAAAGCGCGAGACGGTGCCGGCGAGCGAACTGATGCTGGCGCTGCAGTGCGGCGGCTCGGACGGCTATTCGGGGATCACCGCCAACCCCGCGCTCGGCTATGCGGCTGACCTGCTGGTCCAGAATGGTGGCACGGCGATCCTGTCGGAGACCCCTGAGGTCTACGGCGCCGAACACCTGCTGACGCGGCGAGCGCGGACGCGCGAGGTCGGCGAGAAGCTGGTCGAAATCATCCACTGGTGGGAGGATTACGCGGCCCGCAACCAGATGGAGCTCAACAACAACCCCTCGCCCGGCAACAAGCTCGGCGGGCTGACGACGATCCTAGAGAAATCGCTTGGGGCGATCGCCAAGGCCGGCACGACTCCGCTCAACGCGGTCTATCGCTATGCCGATCCGGTGACGGAAAAGGGCCTCGTGTTCATGGACACGCCCGGCTACGACCCGGTTTCGGCGACGGGCCAGGTGGCGGGCGGTGCGAACATCCTCTGCTTCACGACCGGCCGCGGCAGCGCCTATGGCTGCAAGCCGACGCCCTCGATCAAGATCGCGACCAATTCCGACACGTACTACAAGATGATCGACGACATGGACATCAATGGCGGCGAGGTCGTCGAGGGCCATACGCTCGAAGAGAAAGGGCGCGAGATCTTCGACAAGATTCTGGCCGTGGCATCCGGCGAAAAGAGCAAGTCGGAACTGCTCGGCTATGGCGACAACGAATTCGTGCCCTGGCAAATCGGCGCGACAATGTAAGGGAGGGTTGCCATGCAACTCAGGCGACTTGGAAATTCTGGCGCGATCGTTACGGCATGGTGCCTCGGCACGATGACCTTCGGCGATGAGGCCGACGAAGCGACGTCGTTCGCGATGATGGATGCCTACGCCAAGGCGGGCGGCAATTTCCTCGACACGGCCGACGTCTATTCGCGGGGCAAATCCGAGGAGATCGTCGGGCGCTGGCTCAAGGCGCGGCCGACCGAAGCGGCCCAGATGCTGGTTGCGACCAAGGGCCGGTTCGTCATGGGCGATGGGCCGAACGACCTCGGCGTGTCGCGTCGGCATCTCGGGCTCGCGCTCGATGCCTCGCTCAAGCGGCTCGGGGTCGAGCGCGTCGACCTCTACCAGATGCATGCGTGGGACGCGCTGACGCCGCTCGAGGAGACGCTGCGCTTTCTCGACGACGCGGTGCGGGCCGGCAAGATCGCCTATTACGGGTTCTCGAACTATCTCGGCTGGCAGGTGGCGAAGGCCGCACAGGTTGCCAAGTCATCGGGCTTTACCGCGCCGGTGACGCTGCAGCCGCACTACAATTTGATCGTGCGCGATATCGAATTCGAGATCGTGCCGGCCTGCCTCGATGCGGGGATGGGGCTGTTGCCATGGTCGCCGCTCGGCGGTGGCTGGCTCACCGGCAAATACAAGCGCGACACCACACCGGCCGGCAAAACACGACTTGGGGTCAACCCCAATCGCGGGCAGGAAGCTTACGGGCCGCGCAATGCGTCCGACCGTGTGTGGGCGATCATCGATGCGCTCGAGGTGATCGGCAAGGCGCGCGGCGTCAGCATGGCGGAAGTCGCGCTCGCCTGGGTCTGCGGCCGGCCGGCGGTGACGTCGGTGATCCTCGGGGCGCGGACGGTCGAGCAGCTCTCTGAGAACCTCAAGGCCGATGCGCTGATGCTCACGGCCGATGAGGTCAGCCAGCTCGACACGGCGAGCGCGCCGGTGATGGGCGACTATCCCTATGGACCGGGCGGCACCAGCCAGCGGAACCGGACGCTTTCGGGCAAGAGCCGCTAACGGCGCTGCCGCGATGACCATCACGCTGCGCCTGCGGATACGCGGCGTGGTGCAGGGTGTCGGCTATCGCGCCTGGGTCGAAGACAAGGCCCGGGCGCTTGGCCTGTCGGGCTGGGTCCGCAACCGGCGCGACGGCAGCGTCGAAGCGCTGGTCTCAGGCGAGGCGACGGCGGTGGAGGCGGTGATCTCCATGTGCCGGCGAGGGCCGCCCGCGGCGCGGGTCGAGGGGATCGAGTCCGAATCGGCACCCGCGCCGACCGAGGCCGGATTCCGCATGCTGCCAACGGCGTAGGTCCTCCGCACGGGGCGGATTGTGTCACGCCAGTAAGGGCTTGCGGCGTCACAAATTCGACCCGCAAGGGTCACGCGGCTGCCAAGGCTGATGGTTAACACAATGTGATCGACGCCTATCGGGAGCCGACGATGCCCAGCTATCTCGTGCCCGCCACAGCCACCGCACGGCTCACCAGCGGCCAGCGTCTCGATATTCGCTACGATCCGTCGACCAACGAGATGATCTTTGTCGAAGACGACTGGTCGGCGGATGGGCGAGGCGGTGCGACGCCGCGCTCGAGCTTCAGCGAGCGACTCGAGAGCCTCAAGATCCGGCGACCGCCGCGCCGCGCCCTGGCGTGAGCTTGCGATGCTCTTGAGCGGAGCCTAAGTCTCAGCTCCTGGTCCTTCTGGCCGGAGACTGTGATGCCGCTTACCGATGCGCTGACCAAGCACCTCAAGATCAAGAACCTTATTCCAGCCGCCGGGCTGATCGGCGGCGAATGGCTCGAGGCCGCGGCCGACGGCAAGAGCTTCGAGGTGCACAACCCATCGACGGGCGAGCTGCTGGCGACGCTGCCCGATTTCGGTGTGGCGGAGACCAGGCGGGCGATTGCCGCGGCAGAGGCCGCTCAGGCGGCGTGGGCCGCCAGGACCGGCAAGGCGCGGGCGGCGGTGCTGCGCAAGCTCTATGAGCTGATGATGGCGCACCAGCACGATCTCGCGGCCATCATGACGGCCGAGCAGGGCAAACCCTTGAGCGAAGCCAGGGGCGAGATCGCCTATGGCGCGAGCTATGTGGAATGGTTCGGCGAGGAGGCGAAGCGCGTCTACGGCGATACGATCCCCGGCCACCAGGAGGACAAGCGCATCATCGTCCTGAAGCAGCCCGTGGGGGTGGTGGCGACGATTACCCCGTGGAATTTTCCGAACTCGATGCTGGCGCGCAAGATGGCGCCGGCGCTGGCGGCGGGCTGCGCGGTGGTGAGCAAGCCGGCGGAGGAGACACCGCTGTCGGCGATTGCGCTGGCAAAGCTCGCGGAAATGGCGGGGTTGCCGGCGGGACTGTTCAACCTGTTGCCCTCGACGCAGGCGCCGGCGATTGGGATGGAATTCTGCTCCAATGAGACCGTGCGCAAGCTGAGCTTCACTGGCTCGACGGAAGTCGGCCGAATTCTGATGCGGCAGGGGGCCGCCCAGATCAAGGGTCTGGGTCTGGAGCTCGGCGGCAACGCGCCGTTCATCGTGTTCGATGACGCGGACCTTGATGCGGCGGTCGAAGGCGCGCTGGTCAGCAAATATCGCAATAACGGGCAGACCTGCGTGTGTGCGAACCGGCTCTACGTGCAGGCCGGTGTGTATGACGCCTTTGCCGAAAAGCTGGTGGCGGCAACGAGGCGGCTCAAGGTCGGCGACGGGTTTGCGGCGGACACGACGCTGGGGCCTTTGATCGATGAGCGCGCGATCGCGAAGGTCGAGCGGCACATCGCCGACGCCACGGCGAAGGGTGCGAAGCTGCTCCTCGGCGGCAAGCGCAGCCAGGGGCTGTTCTTCGAGCCGACGGTGCTCGGCGGTGCGACGCAGGCGATGACGGTCGCGCGCGAGGAGACGTTCGGACCGGTGGCGCCGCTGTTCAAGTTCGAGACGGTCGACGAGGTGATCGCGATGGCGAATGCCACCGAGTTCGGGCTCGCCTCGTATTTCTACGCGCGCGACCTGAGCCGCGTGTTCAAGGTGGCCGAGGCGCTCGACTACGGCATCGTCGGCGTCAACACCGGGCTGATCTCGACCGAGGTCGCGCCGTTCGGGGGCGTCAAGCAGTCCGGCTTCGGGCGAGAGGGCAGCAAGTACGGTATCGAGGATTACCTCGACATTAAATATGTCTGCATCGGGGTCTGACGGCGCCGATGTCTGATCTGCCAGCCAGGTTTCCGCCGCGACAAGCGGGCAAGAACAGCTACGGCATCGTCACGCTGACGCACCGATCGCCGCTCTATGACGCGATGGATGCGGTCAAGCGCCGACAATACGCGCGTCTGCCGCATGTGTTCGTCTACAACGAACCGCGCGACCGGCCTAAGGACGACACTGACCTCATCTACGTCTCGAGCGGCGTTCACCCGATCGGCGCGCCGATGATGCTCGAGAAGTTCGTGTGGTTCATCGATCGCTATCTCGACCGCGAGCCGTGGGTGCGGTGCACTCACATCGTGCGCGGCAACACCTCGACCTTCCTCAACCTGCCGCTGCTCGCGCGCGCGATTGCCGAATTGCCGCAGCGGAAGTGTTATGCCGGCAATGTCGACTGGGCCCAGTTCGTTTCGGGACGCTGCATCATCTTCTCGCGCGATGCGGCGCGGCGGCTTGCGGATTGGTATCGGTTGCGTGCATGGCTCAAGAGCACGGTTGCCGATGACCTCGTGATCGGCAAGGCAATGCGTCGGATGGGAATACGGATGCGGAACATGCCGACGGTGTTTCTCGATCGCGACGTCATCCCGCCCGACGGGGCGATCGCGGAGATGTTGCGGCGCGCGCCGCTGATCCGGGTACGCAACGACAAGGACCGGATGGGGATCGATCTACCGATCTGGGCGGCGCTGGAGCGGGTAAGCAACCGGCTGCAGAGTGAGGGCGCGCTGCCGCCGTAATCGGCCTAGAGCGCCAGCCGGAAGACCACCTTATCGTCGCCCTGGGCATAGAAGTCGTTGAAGCGGGCGGCTTCGGTGAAGCCGGCCTTGCGGTAGAAGGCGCGCGCCGGGGCGTAGGGCTCGCGCGACGAGGTTTCGGCGAAAATCCAGAGGCCGCGCTTCGATCTGGCGAGTTTGGCCGTGCGGGTCATCAGCTCCGTGGCAAGTCCCGAACCGCGTCGTGCCGGTAGAACCGCGATCCAATAGAGGTCGAAGCTGACCTTGCTCAGGGGAATGCGGTCGAAGCAGGTGTAGCCGACGAGCTCGCCACCGGCTTCGGCCAGCAGCCAGCGATAGGTTTCCGAGCCATCGAGCGTGGTCTCGGCGAGCTCGGCGGCGACACGAGATTCCTCGGCAGAGAAGACGCCGGTGGCGGCTGTCAGCGCGTGGATGCGGTCGACGTCGCTTGCGTCGAGCACGTGCCGGAAACGGACTCTATCCCCCGGCGCGGTCTTGCTCGTCCTTTTGGGATCAGCGCTAGGCATGGGCAACGTCGATCAGGCGGGCGACGATCTCGGCCTGGCTGAAACCGCGCTCGGCGGCGGCGGCGCAGAAGCCGGCGTCGGCGGCGAGGCAGGGATTGGCGTTGATCTCGAGGATGAAGGGCCTGCCATCGCGATCGACACGGAAATCGACCCGGGCGTAGCCGGTCAGCGCGAATGTATCCCAGCAGGCGCGGGACAGCTGCTCGAGCGCGGAAAACAGCGGCTCTTCGCGCGGTGGGAAGCGCCGCGGCGTTGCGGCATAGGCCCGGCTCTGCGCTTCCCATTTCTCGGCATAGCCGAGGATACGCGGCGCGTCGCCGACATGGTCGGCGAAGACGATCTCCGCGATCGGCAGCACGATAGGGCCGGTGGGGCCGTTGTCGAGCAGCGCGACGTTGAACTCGCGGCCATCGATATAGGCCTCCGCGAACCACTCGCCGCCGATGGCGTGCTCGCGGTCGGCGATCTTGAGCACGGCGGCGCCGGGGCCGGTGACGACATTGTCGGCGGTGAGCCCAAGGCTTGCATGTTCGGTGGCGGACTTGACGATGAAACGCGCGTCCGGCGGCGCCTCGCCGAGCCCTGGGGCGACTGGCAGGCCCGCGTCGCGCAGCCGGGCCTTCACCAGCGGCTTATTGCCCAGCCGCCGCAGGGCCTGTGTTGAAGCGCCGGTGAAATCGACGCCGCGCTCGTCGAGATATTGGGTGGCGCGCCAGATCTGATCGGGACCCTCCGGCACATCCTCGACGAGGTTGAACACCAGATGCGGATCGATGCCGTCGAGCGCCGCGGCGATGCCGGTCTGCTCGAACGGAATGATCGCGGGTTCGTGGCCGAGCGTGCGCAGGCAGGCGGCGATCTCTTCGGCCTGGATGCGGGTGTCGTCGGTATCGGGGCGGGCTTCGATGCTCTCGGGCGAGGTGAGGACCAGCACCCTCATGCCAATGCCCGCTGCGGCTCCGCGGGCACGCGGGCGAGCGCCTCGCCCAGGATTTCGCCGATCAGTGTCTCGTAGGTCATGCCGACGAGGCTGGCGAGCTGGGTGAGCTCGCTCCATTTCGGCCTGAGGCCGGCGAGCGGATTGCATTCGATGAAATTGGGCCGGCCTTCGGCGTCGCAGCGGATGTCGATGCGGCCGGCGTCGCGGCAACCGAGGGCGCGCCATGCCGCGAGGGCCACTGCAGCGGCCTCGTCGGCCAGCGGGCCGGTGGCGAGCGTCAGCTCGTCGAAGGCTTCCATCTTGTTGCGATAGGAGTAGGCGGACGGATCGCCGCCGGGCAGGAAGCGGATCTCGCTGACGCCGATGACGCGCGCGTGGTTTCCGGCGCCGAGCAGCCCGACGGTGAATTCGCGGCCGGGCAGGAAGGTCTCGACCAGCGCAGGCTGGTGATGCGTGCTCAGCACCTCGAGGCATTTCTGCGTGAGCGCGGTGCGGTTGGTGACCTTGCTGGTCTCCTGCACGCCCTTGCTGGTGCCTTCGGCGAGCGGCTTGACGAACAGCGGGTAGGGAAGCCGCACGCCCTGCAGGTCGCGGGCCGTGCGGATCACCGCGAACGTTGGTGTCGGCACGCCGGCGTCGCTCACGATCATCTTGGCGAGGCCCTTGTCCATCGCGACGACGAGCACGTCGGCGGAGGAGAAGACGCACGGGATGCCATAGCCTTCGAGCAGCGCCGGTACCTGCGCTTCCCGCGCGATGCCGCTCACGCCTTCGCACATGTTCCAGACCAGCGGCCAGGATTTGCCGGCAGCGAGCGCCGCAACGAGCGGCCGGATACCGCCGATGCGCTCGACCTCGTGGCCGTGCGCGCGGATGGCGGCTTCGACCGCGTCGATGGTCTCGATGACGTCGAACTCACCCGCCTGCTCGTCGGTGAAGCCCATCCGGAGATAGTCTTCGCGTAGATCGTAGGTGAGTCCGATGCGCATCGGCTTACTCCGCGACCTCGAACCAGGGCTCGATGCCGTAGTTCCAGGTGAGCTCGGCACCGGCCGGGATGTTCTTGATGGCATAGGTGCACAGCACCTCGCCCTCGATGTCGGCCTCGATCTTGCAGTTGGGCGTATCGGAGTGATTGAGCAGTCCGGCAAAGCCCAGCGGGAAGGCGTGGACGTACGGCGGGTCATCCCAATCGAAGGGGTAGTGGCTCAGTATCGTCGAGCGGTCGAGCCGGTCCGCCTTCTTCATGCGGATGACGGGCGAGGCTTCCACGAGCTTGCCGCGGTTGATGGGACGGGTGGTGATCACGCCGCGGCCTTTGCCTTCAATGGGAACGAGCTTGAGGAGGCCCGGCTGCGGGAGAACGATCTTGGCTGCTTGCACTTGCGGGGGAGCTAACTGTTGTTGCACCGATGATGCCGGCGGCGCGGAGGGCATTCTGCGTGTTGCCCAAGGTGCCGCCAGGATCGTGGTAGCGGTAGACGCCGCCTTCGAAATTCTCAACCAGAAGATCGTCGCCGTCGCGGCCAACCACAACTTCTGGCACCAACTCTACCTTGCCGCCGCCGCCGGGGGCGTCGATGACGAAGTTGGGCACGGCGTAGCCGGTGGTATGGCCGCGCAGGCCCTTCATGATCTCGATGCCCTTTTCGACCGGCGTGCGGAAATGGGCGGAGCCGGACACCGGATCGCACTGGAAGATATAGTAGGGTTTCACCCGCGCCTTCAGCAGCCCATGCATCAAGGGCTTCATGATCTCGATGTCGTCATTGATGCCCTTGAGCAGCACGGTCTGGCTGCCGAGCGGGATGCCGGCGTCGGCGAGGCGCCCGCAGGCCTCGACGGTCTCGGGCGTCAGTTCCTCGGGGTGGGTAAAGTGGATCGAGAGGAACAGCGGGTGGAAGCGCTTCAGCATGCGCGTGAGCTTCAGCGTGATGCGCTGCGGCATGACCACCGGGATCTTGGTGCCGATGCGGATGAATTCGAGATGCTTGATCGAGCGCAGGCGCGTCAGCAGCCATTCGAGCTTGTCGTCGCCGATCGACAGCGGATCGCCACCCGACAGCAGGCAGTCGCGGATTTCGGGGTGGGCCTCGATATATTGGGCGGCCTTCTCCCACTGGCTGACCGAGAACGAGTACTCGCCATTGGTTTCGCCGACCATGCGCGAGCGCGTGCAATAGCGGCAATAGGTCGAGCAGAAGCCGGTGGTCAGGAACAGCACGCGATCGGGATAGCGGTGGACGAGACCGGGCACGGCCATGTCGTGCTCTTCGCCGAGCGGATCGGGATCCTCGCCGGGGTGGCGGATGAACTCGCTGCCGACCGGGATATGGGTCTTGCGCAACGGCTGGTTCGGATCGTCGGGCGAGAGCAGCGAGAGGTAATAGGGCGTGATGGCGATGGGCAGGTTGCCGGTACGCTTTTCGACGCTGGCGCGCTCGTCGTCGGTGAGGGTCATCACCTTTTCGAGCATGTCGAGGCGGCGGACGCGATTGCGCACCTGCCACTTCCAGTCGTTCCAGTCGTGGACGGAGATGCCGGGATAGTGCTTGCGCAGAAAGCGGCGCGAGCGCTCGCTGACGGTGGCGCGGTTGATCGGCTCTATTTTGCGGGGGGTTGAAAGTCTGGCGCGTGGCTTGGGGGAAGACTCGTCGCGGGGCGCCTGAAGCGGGATGGATGGGGAGGCGAGAGGAAGCTGCGAATTAGTTGGAAGGTCTATCGGAGGTTCTTCAGGTCGCGCGTCGCCGGCGCGCTCCATACTTGAGGGCTCGGGCGCATCCGCCCGCTCGTCTTGGATCGACATCAGATGATTTCCCCCGCTCCATTTGCGCTCGCGCAGTTTCCGACGAGTCGCAGGCTGAGATTACACTAGATCGGCGCGGCTTGTCTTGCCCGCCGCAATCACGAGCGATGGACGGCGAAGAAGAAGGCGAATCTGTGATTGGGGCACCGCGGCCACAGGTCAGTGGTGATGGGGCTTGAGCGGCGCCGTGCCCGCGAGGCTTTCGATGATCGGGCAATCGGGCCGGCCGTCGCCATCGCAGCATTCAGCAAGATGGGCGAGGGTGGAACGCATTTCTTCAAGCGCGGCGATCTTGGCGTCCAGGTCGCGCATGTGGCCCAGGGTCAGCGCTTTGACGTCGCGGCTCGACCGGCGGCGATTGGCCCAGAGCCTCAGGAGGTCGCGGATTTCCGCGAGGGAGAAGCCAAGGTCGCGGGCCCGGGCGACGAAGCCGAGGCGGTGAATGTCTTCGGCGCCGTAGTCGCGGTAGTTGGAGTCGCGGCGGTCGGCGCGCGGAATGAGCCCGATGGCCTCATAGTGCCGGATCATCTTGGTTGACACACCGCTGGCGCGTGATGCCTCGCCGATCTGCATCTCGATCTCCATTCGCCTTGACCTTCCCATAATGGGAAGGTCCATATCGATGGTCAAGGCATGACCGGCGGAGGCCGCAATGGACGAACATCATCACGGGCACGGGGCCGCGACAGACGGCGGCGCGCACCAGACGGCGATCGATCCGGTCTGCGGCATGACGGTCGACCCGGCGACAGCGCGGTCGGCGGAGGTCGGCGGGGCGACCTACTATTTCTGCTCGGAAGGCTGCCGAACGAAGTTCGTCGCAGACCCGAAACGGTATCTCGAGGCGAAGCCGTTCGAGTTGATGCAGTCCCATACGCCCGCGCCGCATGGGCGCGCGCCGGTGCCCGCCGCCGATGCCGGGGTGCGCTACACCTGCCCGATGCACCCAGAGATCGTGCGCGATGCCCCCGGCAGCTGCCCGATCTGCGGCATGGCGCTCGAGCCGATGGTCGCAACGCTCGACGATGCGCCAAATCCGGAGCTGAGGGATTTCACCCGTCGGTTGATCGTCAGCGCGGCGCTGAGCGTGCCGATCCTCGTGCTGTCGATGGGCGATCTGGTCGGGCTGCGGTTCAACGATTGGCTCGGCGCCGGGGTGGTGCGCTGGATCGAGCTGGTGCTGGCAACCCCCGTTGTGCTGTGGGCCGCGCTGCCGTTCTTCCGGCGGTTCTGGGACTCGCTGCGCAATCGCTCGCCCAATATGTGGACGCTGATCGGGCTTGGCGTCGGCGCCGCCTATGGCTTCTCGTTGCTCGCCCTGCTCGTCCCCGGCTTGCTGCCGGGGGACGCGATGGGGCCGCCGGTCTATTTCGAATCCGCCAGCGTGATCGTGGCGCTGGTGTTTGTCGGCCAGGTGCTGGAGCTGCGCGCACGCGAATCGACCGGCAAGGCGATCCGCGCGCTGCTCAAGCTCGCGCCGAAGACGGCGCATCGCCTGCACGACAGACACGAGGACGAGGTTCCGCTCGAAGCCGTGGCCGTCGGCGATCTGCTGCGGGTACGGCCGGGCGAAGCGGTGCCGGTCGATGGCACGCTGACCGAGGGCGAGAGCGAGATCGACGAGGCGATGCTGACGGGCGAGCCCCTGCCGGCGTCGAAGGCCGCGGGCGCGACGGTGTTCGGCGGCACGCTCAATGGCTCGGGCAGCTTCGTGATGCGGGCGACAGCCGTAGGGGCCGCGACGCGGCTCAGCCAGATCGTCGCGCTGGTTGGCAAGGCGCAGCGCAGCCGTGCGCCGATCCAGGCGCTGGCCGACCGGGTCGCCGCCTGGTTCGTGCCGCTGGTCGTGCTGATCGCGGTGCTGAGCTTCGTCGCGTGGCTGCTGATCACCCGCGATGTGTCGCAGGCGCTGGTGGCGGCGATTTCGGTGCTGATCATCGCCTGCCCGTGCGCGCTCGGGCTCGCGACGCCGATGTCGGTGATGGTCGCGACCGGGCGCGGCGCTCACGCAGGCGTGCTGGTCAAGGACGCCCGGGCGCTCGAGGCACTTGCAACAGCGGACACGCTGGTGATCGACAAGACCGGCACTCTGACCGAAGGCCGGCCGGTGCTCGACCAGGTGGTTGCCGACAAGGGCGTCGACGAGGGCTGGGTGCTCTCGATCGCGGCGGCGCTGGAACGGCGTTCGGCGCATCCGCTGGCGCGGGCTATCGCCGAAGGCGCGGCGGCGCGCAACGCCAGGACGGTCGAGGTGATCGGCTTCCGCTCGGTCACCGGCAAAGGCGTGACCGGCGTGCTGCGCGGCAGTCGGGTCGCGCTCGGCAATGCGGCGATGATGGATGAGCTCAAGGTGCCGGTGAGCGAGGCGTTCGCTGCGCTGGCGGCGGACCATGCCGGAAAGGGCCGCACAGCGATGTTTGTCGCGGAAGGCGGCAAGCTCATCGGGCTCGTGACCGCGACCGATCCGGTCAAGCCCGGCGCCAAGGCCGCACTCGACGCGTTGCGGACCGAAGGGTTCGCGATCGTCATGGCGACGGGCGATGCGCCGGGGACGGCACAGGCGGTCGGCCGAGCGCTCGGTGTCGATCGGATCGAGGCCGGCATGACGCCGGAGGGCAAACACGATCTGGTGGTGCGGCTGCACGGCGAGGGCAAGCGCGTCGTCTTCGCGGGCGACGGGATCAATGACGGCCCCGCGCTTGCCGCCGCCGATGTCGGCATCGCGATGGGCAGGGGCTCGGATGTCGCGATCGAATCTGCGGGCATCACGCTGCTCAAGGGCGATCTCGCAGGCGCGGCGCGCGCAAGGCGGCTGGCGCGCGCGACGCTCGGCAATATCCGGCAGAATTTGTGGCTCGCCTTTGGCTACAACGCGATCTGCATCCCGGTCGCGGCGGGGGTGTTGTACCCCATCACGGGTTGGCTATTGTCGCCGATGATCGCGGCGGCGGCGATGAGCCTCAGCTCGGTCAGCGTCATCGGTAACGCCCTTCGGCTGCAGAGGCTGGCCCTCTGACTACTAACATGTTAGTGCGGGCTGACCGAATGAACGGGTGAAGCCATGTCCGCACTCGAGCGCGCACTGACCATCGAAGATCTGAAGCGGATCGCCCGGCGGCGCGTGCCGAGGCAGTTCTTCGACTATATCGACTCGGGCGCCTATACCGAGGGCACCTATTCGTCCAACGAGGCGGACTACAAGAAGATCACCTTCCGCCAGCGGGTCGCGGTCAACCTCGAGAACCGCAATCTGGGCTCGACGCTGCTGGGGCAGCCGGTGAACCTGCCGCTGGCGATCGCGCCCGTCGGCTCGACCGGGATGACGGACGCGGACGGAGAGATCAAGGCGGCGCGGGCGGCCGAAAAGTTCGGCATTCCGTTCACGCTCTCGACCATGGGCATCTGCTCGATCGAGGACGTCGCCGAGGCGACCACCAAACCGTTCTGGTTCCAGCTCTATGTGATGAAGGACCGCGACTTTATCCATCGGCTGATCGATCGCGCCAAGGCGGCCAAGTGCTCCGCGCTGGTGTTGACGATGGACCTGCAGATCCTCGGGCAGCGTCACAAGGACATACGCAACGGGCTGACGGCGCCGCCGAAATTCACGCCGAAATTCGTCGCCGAGATGATGATGAAGCCGGGCTGGGCGATGCGCATGCTGGGCACCAGGCGCCGCACCTTCCGCAATATCGCCGGGCATGTGTCAGACGCGGGCAATCTCGCTTCGCTCACCGAGTGGACGCGGACGCAGTTCGACCTGACGCTCAACTGGACCGATATCGGCTGGATCAAGAAGCGGTTCGGCGGACCGGTGATCGTCAAGGGCATCCTCGATCCGGAGGACGCGCAGCTTGCGATCGACAATGGCGCCGACGCGATCGTGGTCTCCAATCACGGCGGGCGGCAGCTCGACGGCGCGCCCTCGAGTATCCGCGTGCTGCCAGAGATCGTCGATGCGGTTGGGCACAAGACCGAGGTGCTGGTCGATGGCGGCATCCGCTCGGGCCAGGACCTGCTCAAGGCGCTGGCGCTTGGCGCCAAGGGGGCACTGATCGGCCGGATCATGGCCTATGGGCTCGGCGCCGGCGGCGAAGCGGGCGTGGCCCGCGCGCTCGAGATCGTGCGCAAGGAGACCGATACGACGATGGCGCTGATGGGCGAGCGCGACATCCGCAACATCGGCGCGCACAATGTCTATTCCAACGACCTGCTGCGGCGGCAGGGCTACTGACGCCTGGCCGCGGCAGCAATGCGTCCGTCGCAAACGAGGTCTGCGACCTTGCCGCGATTTCATTCAGCTTTCCGTAAGTTCAGTTGGCGAGACCGGGAGGCCCCTCCACTTGGAGGAGCGCAGGTTCTCCAAGAGGTCTCCTCATGCATGGCACGGCCACTCCCGCAGCGCATGATCGCTACGATACCGTCACCATCGTTTTTCACTGGCTGACGGCGCTGTTCGTTCTCGCGCTGTTTGCAACCGGCGCGTTGCGCGAATACGCGCCGCGCGCGTGGCGGCTGTTCTGGCTCGAGGACGTGCATATCTCGATCGGCATCGCGTTCACCGTCGTGCTTGTCGGACGCCTCGTCTGGCGATGGGCGGGCGGTCGCCGCCTCGCCGCTGCAACGGCCGATTTCACCGGACCGCTCTCGAAGGCGGTGCACTGGCTGCTCTATGTGCTGCTGGCCGTGCAGGCGATCATCGGTTTTAACCTGCGCTGGCTGCAGGGCGAAAACTTCAGCTTCTTCGGGCTGTTTTCGATCCCAAGCCTTTATGCGAGCAACCGCGCGCTCGCGCACACGATCGAGAATGTCCACAACTGGGCGGCGTGGGCGCTGGTGATCATTGCCGGCGGACACGCGATCGCCGCGCTCTACCACCGGTACGTGCTCAAGGACGGCGTGCTCAGGCGGATGCTGCCGATCGCCGGCTAGGTCTTGGGGTTCCAGCTCGAATCGGCGTGGCGCGTCAGCTGCTCGAAGATGGTCTTGCCGAGCCCGCGCACGTCGGTCTCCGGCAGGTCGGAGACGATGGTGCAGGTGACGACGTCGTTGGCCCAGTAATAGGCATCGAGGCCGTTGCGGCTTTCGAACTGCCAGACGTCCTTCTTATCGGGCAGGGCCGCGGTGATGTAGAGCGTGACGCGCTCGGCCGACGCGTTCTGGTACATGAGCTGCGCGGCCGGGCTCGGGTCCTTGCCGTCATAGTCGCCGGGCAGCAGCCGGCCGCCGACGAAGGTGAAGCCCTGCGCGGTCAGGTCCGGCGCGTCGATCGGCGTCGCGATGCGGTTGGACAGCCAGCGCATGAGGTTGGGCGAGTCTGCGGCGGCCTCGACGGCGTGGGTCTGTTCCTTGACGTAGAGCGCGTGTGCGGTCACCGCCTCGTCGATCAGCCGGTCGCTCGCGGGCTCCTCGGTCCAGAAGACGCCGCGCATGTACCAGCCGAGGCTGCCCGCGGCCGCGATCACGATCAGCGCGGCGGCGACACTGCGCCAGAGCTGGGTGCGGGCCGTGCGAACGCCCCGGGCGATGCGGCGTGGGCTGAGCGCTTCAGGCGTCGCCTCGGCATTGAGCGGTGGGAACAGAGCGTTGATCGCCTGGTTCTGGCGGTCCCAGCTCGCAACGTCTGCGGCGGCGTCAGGATGGGCCGCCAGATAGGCATCGAGCAAGGTGCGTTCGGCCTCGCCCAGCTGGCCGTCGACATAGGCGTGAAGGGCGTCCGCGTTGATCTCGAATTTTGCGTTCGTCATTTCACGGTCCTCAGTCGCGGCTCCTCGACGGCGCCGGTCAGCTTGCGCAGGGCCGCGCGGGCCCGTCCGAGGCGCGACATCAGCGTGCCCATCGGGATATCGAGCGCCGTTGCCGCCTCGGAATAGCTCAGGCCCTCGAGCACGACGAGCAGCAGGGCTTCGCGCTGGTCGTCGACGAGCGTCGCGATGGCGCGCGACAGCTCGTTCAGGGCGATGCGGCCGGGCTGCGCCGGGGCAACGGCGGGCTCGACCAAGAGGGTATCGACCGGAACGTGATCGCCCCGCCGGCGGGCGAGGCGAAGCTCGTTGCGGTAGAGGTTGAGCAGGATGCGGAACAGCCAGGCCTTGAGCGGCCCGGTCGGCTGCCACAGTGCCTGCTTGCGGATGGCGCGTTCGAGGCAATCCTGGACGAGGTCGTCGGCGCGGTCGGCGTTGCGGGTCAATGCCCGGGCGTAGCGGCGGAGCGCCGGCACACACGCCTCGACCTCATCCAGGAAGTTTTGCATCGTGGTCGCCCGCCGGAGCGGGCGGATCTCCTCAGCCTGCGTCGTAGGCGATGTGCCAGCTCTGGATCTTGGCGCCGGTGATATCGCCCGGGGCCTTGTCCTTGAACCAGGTATAGAGCGGCATGCCCTTGTAGGCGACCTGCTTCATGCCGGCGGCGGGGCCGGTGGCATCCTTGCGGTCGATCAGGGTCCAGTCGCCGGAGACGGCGGTCGCGGCCGGCACCCACACCGGCGGCCAGGCGACGGCGCACTTGTCGAAGCAGGTGGAGACGCCCGCAGTGTCCTGATCGAAGGTGTAGAGGGTCATGCCCTTGGCGTCGGTGAGGCCGTTCGGCTTGCCATCGAGCGTGGCCGTCTTGATGAGGCCGCCCAGTTCGTCGGCGAGGGCGAAACCGGTGCAGCCCAACATGCCGACAGCGGCGATGCCGAGCAGCAAATTCCTGATTTTCATGACAGTCTCCCTGTGATCCGTTGCACACCCGTTGCGGCAGCGGCTGAGCCCTCCAACAGCGGGGGTCCGTAACTTATTCCCTTTTCGGCGAAAAAACTTGGAGCGTGGCATCCGCGCCGCGGTGGACAGCCGCGCAGCCATTTGCTTCAAGATTTGCAGAGCCTTGAGGGAGGACCGCCATGAAGAGACGTGCATTTTTCGGCGCTGCCACGGCGGTTGCCGCATCGAGCCTGGCGATGCCGGCGATCGCGCAGTCGAGCCCGAAGGTCAGCTGGCGGATGACCTCGGGATTCCCCAATTCCCTCGACACGCTCTACGGCGCCGGCAAGCTGATCGCGCAGTATGTGTCGGATGCGACCGACGGCAATTTCTCGATCGACGTGTTTGCAGCGGGCGAGATCGTGCCGACCGCGCAGGCGGCGGACGCGGTGATGCAGGGGACGGTCGAGGCGGCGCACACGGCGTCGTATTACTACTGGGGCAAGGACCCGACCTGGCAGTTGCCGACGACGGTGCCGTTCGGCCTCGACGCGCGCGGCATGAACGCCTGGTTCTACTATGGCGGGGGCAACGACCTCTGCAACGCGTTCTTCAACAAGCAGGGGATTGTCGCCTATCCAGCGGGCAATACCGGTGCGCAGATGGGCGGCTGGTTCCGCAAGGAGATCAACACCCCGGCCGACTTCCAGGGCGTCAAGTTCCGCCTCGGTGGCTTTGCCGGGCTGGTCCTCAAGAAGCTCGGCATCATCCCGCAATCGCAGCCGCCGGCTGAGATCTACGAGGCGCTCGAGAAAGGGACGATCGACGCCGCCGAGTTCGTCGGCCCCTATGACGACGAAAAGCTCGGCTTCGTGAAGGTCGCGCCCTACTACTATTACCCGGGCTGGTGGGAGGGCTCGGCGGCGCTCCACGCCATGTTCAACAAGGCCAAGTTCGACGCGCTGCCGGCGGCCTATCAGTCGATCCTCAAATCGGCGTGCCAGGCGGTCAATCTCGACATGCTGGCGCACTATGACCTGGTGAACGCGACGGCGATCAAATCGGTCGTGGCGGCGGGGGCCAAGCTCAGGCCATTCAGCCCGGACATCCTCAAGGCGTGCTTTGACGCCAACAACCAGGTGCTCGCCGATCTGAGCGGCAGCAATGCCGACTTCAAGACGATCCTCGATTCGATCATGGGCTTCCGCAAGGACTACTATTTGTGGACGCAGATCGCGGAATATCCGTTCGATGCGTTCATGATGCAGCAGCAGCGCGGCGGGACGCTGTAGGCTCTTCCTTCTTCTCCCCTTGAGGGAGAAGGCGATGGTGCCGCATTGGCTGTTTCCCCACTGCGGTCATCCCGGCGAAGGCCGGGATCCAGTATTCCCGGATCCGCTGGCTCCAACTGGGGCCCCGCCTGCGCCGGGGCGACACCGTGGAGGGCGTGGGCTTTGGTCCAGCCCCTTGCCCCGCAAGTTCAGTTAAAGCTCGGCGGCGTGTTCAGGTCGAATTGCGGCGGGCCGGATAGATTGCCGTTCTGGTCGGGCGGCAGCGTGATCTGCACGGTGCTGAGATCGGTCGGGCCGGCGGACGAGAGAAACCCGGTCACCAGCCCTGGCCAGAAGATCAGCACGGCGACGAGGATCAACTGCAGCACGACCCACGGGATCGCGCCCCAGTAGATGTCGGAGGTCCTGACCTGCTCGCGCGGCACGATGCCTCGTAGGTAGAACAGCGCGAAGCCGAAAGGCGGGTGCATGAAGCTCGTCTGCATGTTGGCGCAGATCATGACACCGAACCAGACGAGGTCGATGCCGAGCGCGGTCGCGGCCGGCGTCAGCAGGGGAATGATGATGAAGGCGATCTCGAAGAAGTCGAGGAAGAACGCCATCACGAAGATGAAGATGTTGACGAAGATCAGGAAGCCGACCTGGCCGCCGGGCAGCGAGGTCAGCATGTGCTCGATCCAGTGGCTGCCGCCGACGCCCTGAAACACCAGCGAGAAAACGCGGCTGCCGAGCAGGATGAAGACCACCATCGAGGTGAGCTTGGTGGTCGAAACCATGCCCTGCCAAAGCAGTGGCCAGGTGAGGCGGCGGTTGATCGCGGCGAGGATCAGCGCGCCGACGACGCCCATTGCGCCGGCTTCGGTGGGTGTGACGAGGCCGAGAAAGATCGTGCCGAGCACGATGAAGATCAGCGCCAGTGACGGCACCATGCCGCGGATCAGCTTCTTCCACAGTGCCCAGCCGCGGAGCGTGCGCGCCTCGGGCGGCAGCGCCGGCACGTCCTTGGGCCGGATAATCGAGAGGATGAACACCCAGCCGATGAACAGCGCGACCTGGACGATCGAGGCGCCGGTGGCGCCGATATACATGTCGCCCACGGAGCGGCCGAGCTGGTTGGCGAGAACGATCAGCACCAGCGATGGCGGGATCAGCTGCGTGATGGTGCCCGAGGCGGCGATGACGCCGGTCGCGTGGCGCGCCGAGTAGCCGTAGCGCTGCATCACCGGCAGCGAGATCAGCCCCATGGCGATGACCGAAGCAGCGACCGTGCCGGTGATGGCGCCGAGCACCGCCCCGACGATGATCACGGCGTAGCTGAGACCGCCGCGGAGGCCGCCGAACAGCTGGCCGAAGCCTTCGAGCAAATCCTCGGCGAGGCCGCAGCGCTCGAGGATCGCCCCCATCAGGGTGAAAAACGGGATAGCCAGCAGCAGGTCGTTCGAAAGCACGCCGTAGAGCTGGAAGGCGAGGTTGCCCAGAAAGTCCGGCGCGATCAGCCCGAAGGCGATGCCGATGACGCCGAAGAACAGCCCAACCGCGCTCAGCGAGAAGGCCGCAGGGTAGCCGATCAGCATGAAGACGATCAGGCCGCCGAACATCAGCGGCGAGAGGTTGTCCTTGATGAAGCCGATCATTGCACCGGCTTCTCGTAGGCGAACTCACGCACGAAGGAGGTGGTGAGCGCGAGGATGCATTTGGTGATCTCGGCGAGCCCCTGCAGTGCCACGAGCGCAAAGCCGACGGGCAGCAGCATCTTGGCGGGCCAGGCGGGCAGGCCGCCGGTGTTGGCCGAAGCCTCTCCGGTCACCAGCGAGGTCCAGGCCCAGCCCCAGGTGACGTCGATCAGCAGCACGCAGAGCGGCAGCAGGAAGAAGAGGCCGCCGAGGAGGTCGATCCAGGTGCGGGTCTTCTCGCCGACCGAGCCGTAGACGAGATCGACGCGGACATGCGCGTTGACCTTGAGGGTCCAGGCGCCGGCGAGCATGACGGTCGCGGCGAACATGTACCAGATGGCATCGGAAAAGCCGTTGGCGCTGCCCGAATACCAGTCATAGAACGCGCCAAAGGCGCCGATCCCGGTGGTGCTCTGCAGCCAGAGAAAGCCACCGCTCGAATAGCGCAGGATGGCGTTGAGGGCGCTCAGCAGTGCGCAGAACAGCACGAGCCAGGTGGCGGCGATGCCGAACCAGCGGCTCACCTCGTCGATCGTTCGGATGGTCGTCAGCACGAAGGCTGGCGGCTGGCGCACGGATCCCTCCCCCGGCCTCGCGAGCTTGGCCTTTCATGCCAGAGGCAAACGGTTTTGCAAGCGCGCTTGAAGGCTTGTGCCTGCTCACTATAACGAGAGGCGAGGAGGGCGGCGCGATGTACGTGGTGGGCGGCGAAAGCCTGATCGACCTGATCAAGCAGAAGGGCAGCGCCGGGGCCGGCGAGTTCGTCGCCAAGGCCGGCGGCTCGCCGATGAACTGTGCCATCGCCATCGCGAGGCTCGGAGGCCAGTCCGGGTTCCTCTGCCCGATCAGCCGCGACAGTTTCGGCGACGTGATCCTCGCGCCGCTGGAGGCCGCCGGGGTCGAGGTGCTACTCAAGGATCGCGTACGCGAACCGACGACGCTGGCGGTGGTCGCCGACGACGGCAAGGGCAACCCGCGCTATGCATTTTACCGCGAGGCCGACCGCGCCTTCACGCGCGACGGGCTGATCGCGGCGCTGCCGCCGCAGGTCGAGCTGTTCGAGATCGGCGGCTTCTGCACCATCCTGCCCGACGACATGGCGGTGTGGCTCGAGGTCGCTGCCGAAGCGCGACGGCGGGGCGCGACGATCTCGACCGATCCGAATCTCAGGCCGTCGCTGATCTCTGACATGGACGCCTATCGCAAGCGCGTGCACGCCTCGCTGGCGGTTGCCGACCTCATCAAGTTCTCGGAGGAAGATCTCGAGACGCTCGACCCCGGCAAGTCGATCGAGGCGCAGGCGGCAGAGTTCCTGAAGCTGCCGCATTGCCGGCTGGTGGTGGTGACGCTCGGTGCCGCGGGCTCGATGGCTTTCACCAGGAGCGCAAGCGTGCGGTCACCGATTTTTCCCGCAACGCCGGGCGGCGACAATGTCGGCGCGGGCGACACGCTGATGGCGGGCATCCTCACCTGGCTGGGGGACAACGAAGCGTTGGCCCCGGATGCAATGGCGTCGCTGGGCGAGGAGCAGCTCAAGCAGATGCTGTGGTTCGGTGCGGTGGCGGCCGGCATCAATTGCAGCAGGGTGGGCGCCAATCCGCCGACGCGGGCCGAGGTCGAGTCGGTGCTGGCCCGATAGCCAATGCGTCGGGTCCATTGCCCTCTCCCCTTGAGGGAGAGGGTGCCGACAGGCCGGTGAGGGGTTGGTTCCACATCGGTGATTTCCGAGAGAACCCCTCATCCGGCGCTGCGCGCCACCTTCTCCCTCAAGGGGAGAAGGGATCAGCGGCGGGCATCCGTATTAATCCCAAACTCGAGAAATATTGTTGGCTTGCGGATGGAAAGCGAGCCTCGCATTGTTCTGGCGACATGCGGATCATCGGCACGCTCATCGTCATTGTAGTCATCGTCGCGATCGGGTTCGGCGCCTACATGCTGACGCCGGTGCGCGGGCCGGCGCGCGACCTGACGCTCACGGGCGACGTGACGCGCGGCAATTACATGATCCGCCTCGGCGGGTGCGTCACCTGCCACACCGACCCCGACAACAAGGACGCGATTCTTGCCGGCTCGCCGTCCGAGGGCCTGAAGACGCCGTTCGGCACCTTCTATCCGCCCAACATCACCTCGTCGAAGGTCAACGGGATCGGCAACTGGACGCTCGCCGAATTCTCCGAGGCGCTGAGCAATGGCGAGGGGCCGCAGGGCCACCTCTATCCGTCACTCCCGTTCGACGCCTACACGCGCCTGACCGATCAAGACCTCGTCGATCTCTACACCGCGCTCGAAGCGGGGCCGGCGATCGAGATCCCGTCGCGGCCGCACGACGTCAGCTTCCCGTTCAACCAGCGCTGGCTGCTGGCGGGCTGGAAGCATCTGTTCTTCCATCCGGGCCAACTGGCGCCCGACGCGACCAAGTCGGCGCAGTGGAACCGCGGCCGCTACATCGTGATGGGCCCCGGCCATTGCGTCACCTGCCACAGCCCGCGCAATGTGCTCGGGGCGATCCAGCCGGGCACCGAACTGATGGGCAACCCCGACAAGGGTGGCCCGGGCGGACGCACGCCGCCGCTGACGCAGGCGGCGCTCACCAAGCAAGGGTTCGACGCCACCAGCCTGGCGCAGACGCTGCAGGACGGGTTCACGCCGGATTCGAACGCCCTGGGCGGCGCCATGGGCGAGGTGATCGACGACGAAACCTCGCAATGGACCGACGACGACCGTGCCGCCGTAGCGGCATACCTGCTGGGCGGGTCGTAGTCGGCCCCGCGCCGCGCTATCCTTAGGCCTCGTCGAAGCCGAGGGAGCGGGCATGGGCAGGCAAGCGATGATCGGGCTTTCGCATCTGCGGGTGACGTTCAGCGAAGGCTTCTACCTCGGCCCGGGCCGCGCCGACCTGCTCGAAGGAATCGCGGAGACCGGCTCCATCGCCGCCGCCGGCAAGCGTATGGGGATGAGCTACAAGCGGGCCTGGAGCCTGGTGCAGGCGCTCAACGAGGGCTGGGGTTCAGCATTGGTCGAGGCTTCGCGCGGCGGTGCCGGGCAGGGCGGCGCGACGCTCTCGGCGGACGGTGCTTTCGTGCTCGCGCGGTATCGAGCCATGCAGGCGGCGGCAGGTGCGTCGATGGCGCGGGACGTAGCGGCGGTGAAGCGGCGGCTCGACCGGTCCAGCGGGAAATAACGCTTGCGGGCAATGGGCGGCCTTGCGACAGTCGATATGGTCATAGAACCATATCGGAGTTGCCATGCGCCTGTTGCGCCATGTTGTGCTTGCTTTGGCTTTCGCGGTGGGCCTTGCCGTATCCACCACCTCGGGCGCCAGCGCGACGGACGTGAACGCGGCGGTCGCGGCGAACTTCACGCAGGTCGCGACGACCCTGGCCGCCGCATTCGAAAAGGCGACGGGCAATCATGTCAATCTGAGCTTTGGGGCGACCGGTACGCTCTACACGCAGATCACGCAGGGCGGCCCGTTCGACGTGTTCCTTTCGGCCGACGATAAGCGGACCGGCACGGCGATCAAGGACGGGGTCGGGGTCGACGGCACCGAGTTCACCTATGCGGTGGGCAAGGTTGCGCTCTATTCGCCGGCGATCGACGTCACCGATGGCGTGGCGGTGCTCAAGGCCGATGCCTTCCAGCACATCGCCATCGCCGATCCCAAGGCCGCGCCCTATGGCGCCGCGGCGATGGCGGTGTTCGACAAGCTCGGACTGACCGCGGCCGTTACGCCCAAGATCGTGACGGGCGAGAACATCACGCAGACGCAGCAATTCGTCGACAGCGGCAATGCGGAACTCGGCTTCGTGGCGCTGAGCCAAGTGATCGGCAAGCCGGCGACGCAGGTTTGGCTGCCACCGCAGGAGGACTATCCGGCGATCCGGCAGAACGCGGTGCTGCTCAAGCACGGCGCCGACAACCAGGCGGCCAGGGACTTCCTGGCGTTCCTCAAATCGGATGCCGGCGTGGCCGCGATCAAGGCTGCGGGGTATGAGGTGGAGTGAATGCAGGGCAGGCATGGCGTCTCGCGGGAATGACATTGGGATAAGACCGGGCGCATGTTGACCTCAACCGACCTCGCCTCGCCGATCTCGCTGACCCTCGGCCTCGCAGCGGTCACCACCATCGTCCTGCTGCTGATTGGAACGCCGCTCGCCTGGTGGCTGGCGCGTACCGAGAGCCGCTGGCGCGAGGCGGTTGCGACGCTGGTGGCGATGCCGCTGGTGCTGCCGCCGACGGTGATCGGATTTTACCTCCTGATCGCGCTCGGGCCGAACGGGCCGGGCGGCGCACTTGCCGGCCTGTGGGGTGCGCGCACGCTGGCGTTTTCGTTTGGCGGGCTGGTGATCGGCTCGATCGTTTATTCGCTCCCATTCATGGTGCAGCCGATCCGCGTCGCGCTCGAGGCGGTGGGCGAGGAGCCGATCGAGGCCGCGATGACGCTCGGTGCGCATCGGTTGCAGAGCTTTCTTCGCGTCGCGGCGCCGCTGGCGCGATCAGGCTTCTTCACCGGCGTGATTCTGACCTTTGCGCACACGGTCGGCGAGTTCGGCGTGGTGCTGATGATCGGCGGCAACATCCCCGGACAGACCAAGGTGCTGTCGATCTCGATCTACGATTTTGTCGAGCGCGGGGAATGGGCGAGCGCGCATTGGCTGTCACTCGGCATGGTGGCTTTCGCGTTCGTCGTGGTGACGGCGACGATGCTGGCTGACCGGCGGTTCGGCCGGGTGACCGGTTGACGGACAAGGCAGGCCGTTTTTGCGGGGATCGCACCCAGTCGATATTGATTGTTCACTGAACAAGACCCTATCACTGGCGCATGTCGCAGGACCTCGCCCGCATCCGTGCTTTCGTTCAGGTGTTCGACGCGGGCGGATTTTCGGCGGCGGCGCGGCAGCACGGGCGCTCCAAGGCCCTGCTGAGCAAATACGTCACCGACCTCGAGGACTACCTGGGCGTACGGCTGATGAACCGCACGACGCGCAAGCTCAGCCTGACGGAAGCCGGTGAGGCGTATTACCGCGAGGCGAGCCAGCTGCTGACGCAGCTCGACGAGCTCGATGCCTCGATCCTCGACCAGACGGCAGCGCCGCGGGGCCTGCTGCGGGTCTCGGCGCCGCGCAATTTCGGCGAGATGATTCTTGCGCCGGCGATCTTCGAGTTTCTTGTCGCGCACCCGGAGGTGAGCCTCGATCTGAGGCTCGAAGACCGTTTCGTCGACCTGGTCGAGGAGGGGATCGATGTCGCGCTGCGCATCTCGTCGGCCCAGGATTCCTCGCTGATCGCGCGCAAGATCGCCGACATGCCGCATGCCGCCGTCGCGACCCCGGGCTACCTGACAGCGCACGGCGTGCCGGCGCGGCCCGAGGATCTGCGGCAGCACGCGGCGATCATCGACACCAATTTGCAGGGCCAGGCGAACTGGCATTTCGTCGAGGCGGGCGAAACGATTTCCGTACGCGTCGCGGGTCCCGTCCGAGTCAATTCTCCGCTATCGGCGCGGGATGCGGCATTGGCGGGTCTTGGCATCGCCTTATTGCCCGGCTATCTCGCCGATCCATTGATTGCATCGGGGGCGCTCACCCGGTTGCTCGCCGGATTCACGCCGACCGGCTCGTCGCTGCAGGCGGTGTATCCACACCGCAGGCACCTGGCGGGCAAGGTCCGGGCGCTGATCGATCATCTGGTTGCGTGGTTCGAAGCGCACCCGATGAGCTAGAACGACGCTCCATCCGTGGAGCGCGGGAGCGGTTGGAAATGCGTCGCGCAATCGCCATGCTGGCGGGACTGCTGGTTCTCGCGCCGCTGCCGGCGCTGGCCCATCCGCATATCTTCGTCGACGCCAAGGCGGCCATCACCTTCAACGACGCCGGGCAGGTGGTGTCGGTCCATAACACGTGGACGTTCGACGAAGCCTATTCGGCCTGGAGCGTGCAGGGTCTCGACACCAATCATGACGGCAAGCTGACGCCGGCCGAGCTGCAGCCGCTCGCCGACGACAACATGGTTGGGCTCGCTGACTACGAGTACTACACCTTCGCCGGCGAGGGCAAAGATCCGAACCTCAAGTTCGGGCACGGGCTGAACCCGAAGATCGAGATGGGGGCCGACGGCAAGACGACGCTCAATTTCGACGTCCCGCTGGCGCAGCCGTATACCATCCGCAAGGCGCTGGAGCTGTCGGTCGACGACCCCGAATACTACGTTGCGATCACCTTCGCCGATGCGAGCGCAGTGACGCTCATCAACGCGCCGAAAAATTGCGCGGTGGTGATGGAAGATCCGAAGCAAATGCCGACGGCGCTGGCCGATGCGCTCTACGCGTTGCCGCCCGACGTGACCAAGCTGCCACCCGAGCTCGAGCAGGCGATGCGCGGCATGCAGGGGGCGATCCTCATCAATTGTCCGGGCGGCAGCGCCACCGGAAAGGCCCCGCCGGTCGCTACGGCCGCCACTCCGGCAACGCCCGCCGCCGCGCCGGGCAACGCGCTCGATGCCGTCAACGGCATGGCGGACGGTACCGTGGGTGATACGGCGGCGGCTGACGCGAGCGATGAAGCTGCCCCCTCGACCACGCCCGACCAAACCGCGCTCGCCTCGCTGCCCAAAACGCAGGGCCTCACGGTGCCGATCTTTACCGGCAACATTCCCTTTGGCGCGGCGCCGAACGAGCCCGGACTGGTGCTGCCGCGCACCGGGTTCCTCGGCTGGATCGGTCAGGCGCAGCAGGATTTCTACCTCGCGCTCGAAAAGTCGCTGGCGGGGCTCAAGACCAATTGGACCGGCTTCTGGGTGCTGGGCCTGTTGAGTTTCCTCTACGGCATCTTTCATGCCGCCGGCCCTGGGCACGGCAAGGTGGTGATCTCGTCGTACGTGCTCGCCAATGAGGCGCAGCTGCGGCGTGGCATCTTCCTCAGCTTCCTCAGCGCCATGATGCAGTCGGTCGTGGCCATCGGCTTCGTGCTGATCGCGGCGAGCCTGCTCGGCATGACCGCGATGGCGATGAGCAGCGCCGCCAACTGGATCGGCATTCTGTCCTACGGGATGATCGCGCTGCTCGGGCTGTGGCTGATCGTGCGCAAGGTCTTCGGGCTGGGGCACAATCACAGCCACGACGACCGGGCCGCCACGCGGCGCCCGGCGCGGGACACGGGCGTCAGCTCGCGGCAGGCTCTGGCCCGCCGGCATCTGGGGGCACCGGCGCACGCCCTCGCGGCGGGCGGCCCATCGCTCACCAATTTCCGTGTCGCCGGCAACCAGCCCGACGCCTACGGGCGGCTGCCGGGCGATGCGCATTACGGCCACGGTCACGGCGACCACGATCACCATGGCCACGCGCATGTGGTGACCGCCGATCAGGTGCGCGGCGGCTGGCGCGAGCAGTTGAGCGTGGTCGCGGCGGTCGGCATCAGGCCGTGTTCCGGCGCGCTGATCGTCCTCGCCTTCGCCCTCAGCCAGGGCCTGCTGATCGCCGGCATGGCCGCGGTGCTGCTGATGGGGGTGGGCACCGCGATCACCACGGGCGCGCTGGCGGCGCTGGCCGTCGGCTTCAAGGGAGCGGCCAAGGGCCTCGCCGGCTCCGACAACAAGTTCACGGCGACGGTGTTGTGGTGGGCCGAGCTGCTCGCGGCGTTCGGCGTGCTCGGTTTCGGTGTGGTGCTGCTGCTCGCCTCGATCTAGGCGGCGCGCTCGGATTCGCTCGGCATGACTAGGTCGTCCCGGTCGTCGTCGCTCAGCGCCTCGTTGAAGGCATCGATCTCGTCATCGGCGGCGGCCGCACGCGCACGGAACAGCTCGCGGATCAGCCAGGCGCCAATCAGCCGCGGCCGGCTGGTTACGGTCTTGAACTCGAGTTCGCGGTCGAGGCGGATGGCGTAGGCCTCGGCGTCCTCGGGCGTCTGCCGGACATGCGCCGGCAATTGATACCAGCGCCGGATGGCTTCGGCTTCGGCCTGCTCTTTGGTCAGCTCCATTCCGACTCTCCGACGAGGACGGTCTCGCCGGAGAATCAGCCGCTTATGGTTAGCGCATGGTTAACTGCCGTCGGCGATGGCCTGGAACAGCCAGGCCTCGATGATCCGGCGGCGGTTGCCCATGGTGCGGAAGTCGAGATCGTCGACGAGGCCGGCGGCGAAAACCCGGGCGTGCATCTCGGTCGTGCGTTCGCCTGCCGGAAGCAGGCTCCAGCGGCGCAACGCCTCGCGGTGCGCCTCGTCCTTGGACAGCTGTTGAGTCAAAATCATCCCTTCTGAGCCCCGCACCTTGGGAATCTTCGGGAGTCGCAATGGTTCCCGCCGCCGCCTCGCCTATGAACGACTTGCAAATGATTCGCATCTATCCTAGTTGTTGCGAATGATTTGCAATCGCATCCGCGCGACCCGCGACGAGGTCTCCGCCTGATGGATACGACGCCCGCCCGCCCCACCGGCTGGCTCCGCGACGGCGCGACGCCGCCGCTGGTCGAGGTGTTCCGCTCGGTCAAGCTGCCGGCCGGCGCAACGCAATGGCAGAAATTCCTCGCCTTTGCCGGGCCGGGCTATCTGGTGGCGGTCGGCTACATGGACCCCGGCAACTGGGCGACCTCGCTCGCCGGTGGCAGCCGCTATGGCTACGCGCTGCTGACGGTCGCGCTGTTGTCGAACATCATGGCGATCATCCTGCAGTCGCTTTGCGCGCGGCTCGCAGTCGGCAGCGGCAAGGACCTCGCGCAGGCCTGCCGCGACGCCTTTCCGGCCTACGTCGCCTGGCCGCTCTGGGCGCTGGCCGAGATCGCCATCATCGCGACCGATCTTGCCGAAGTGATCGGTACCGCGATCGGGCTCAACCTCATCTTCCACATCCCGCTCGAGCTCGGCATCCTGATCACGACGCTCGATGTGTTCCTCATCCTGTTGCTGCAGAAACGCGGCTTCCGCTGGATCGAGGCGTTCGTGGTGACGCTGCTCGGGGTCATCGCGGTCTGTTTCGTGGTGCAGATCGTGCTCGCCAATCCCGACTGGGGCGGGGTGCTGCGCGGGCTCGCGCCGACCACCGACCTCGCGACCAAGCCGGACATGCTCTATCTCGCGCTCGGCATCATCGGCGCGACGGTGATGCCGCACAATCTCTACCTGCATTCGGGCATCGTGCAGACGCGCGCCTACGGTGCCGGCGAGGCCGACAAGCGAGAGGCGCTGCGCTTTTCGATCTGGGATTCGGTCCTGGCGCTCAGCTTTGCGTTCCTGATCAATGCCTCGCTGCTGGTGCTGGCGGGAGCGGCGTTCTTTCCGCGGCACGAGGTGGTGGCCGACATCGGCCGCGCCTCCGAGCTGCTGACACCGATCCTCGGCACCGCGCTGGCACCGGCGCTGTTCGGCATCGCGCTCATCTGCTGCGGTCTCAATTCGACGCTGACGGCGACGATGGCCGGGCAGATCGTGATGGAAGGCTTCATCCAGCTGCGCATCTCGGCGGTGGCGCGGCGGTTGATCACGCGGGGCGCTGCGATCGTGCCGGCGCTGGCGGTGACCTATCTCTTCGGCGCGGCACAGACGGGCAAGCTCCTGATCCTCAGCCAGGTGGTGCTGAGCTTCCAGCTGCCGTTCGCCGTGGTGCCGCTGGTGCTGTTCACCGCCAGCCGCAAGAAGCTCGGCACGCTGGTCGCGCCGCGCTGGCTCACCGTGCTGGCGGCCGTGGTTGCGGTCATCATCGTCGGGCTCAACGCCAAGCTGATCGTCGATTTCTTCGCCGGCAATCTGGGGTAGCAGGCGCCGGTGCCGTGCCAGCGCTCGGGGTTCGTGGCCTAGGCGATCAGATTGTCGCCCCAGTCCTTGATCGTATATTCGCGCACCAGGCCCTCGAGCAGGAACGGGTCCGATCGGGCGAATTCCTCGGCCGTCTCTCGCGTGCGGAACAGCGCCATGTTTCCGCCAGCCGGGTCAAAGAAGGGGCCGATGCCCACCACCTCGCCGCGACTGATGAACGGCTCGGCGAACGCCTTATGCCGAGGATAGACGCTCATGATTTGCTCGCGGGACTTTCCCGCGCTGGTTCCGATGACCGCGTAGAGCATGGATCCCCCCGCACGCGTTTGACACGCGAGACTAGCTTGCGGATTCAGCAGGCCACAAGGTCGGGTTGCGGCACGATGGCGCGGCTTGCGCCCTGAGAGGCGGCGGCTATGGTGCGCGCCATGATCCCGGGCCGACAACCATCCGACCATCCGCGCGTCAAACCCGACAAGATCGGCGTGCTGCTGCTCAACCTCGGCACGCCGGACTCGCCCGACTATTGGCCGATGCGACGGTATCTCGGCGAGTTCCTGTCCGACCGCCGGGTGATCGAGACCAATCCGGTGTTCTGGCAGCTGATCCTGCAGGGCATCATCCTCAATGTCCGGCCGCAAAAGAGCGGCGCGAACTATCGCAAGATCTGGGACAATGAGGCCAATGACAGCCCGCTGCGGGTGATCAGCAGGCGGCAGGCGCAAAAGCTGCAGGCGGCACTCGGCGACAAGGTGATCGTCGATTTCGCCATGCGCTACGGCAATCCGTCGACGGAGGAGCGGCTCGCGGGGCTCCTCGCGCAGGGCTGCTACCGCATCCTCGTCTGCCCGCTCTACCCGCAATACTCGGCGACGACGACAGCGACGGCCAATGATGCGGTGTTCGCGGCGCTGAAGCGCCTGCGCTGGCAGCCGGCGCTGCGCACGCTGCCACCCTATTTCGAGACGCCCGAATATATCGCGGCGCTGAGCGACAGTATCGCAGCGGGAGTCGCGGCGCTGCCCTTCAAGCCGGACCTCGTGCTGACCTCGTATCACGGCATGCCGGTCGAATATCTGATCAACGGCGACCCGTACTATTGCGACTGCCTCAAAACCACGCGGCTGGTGCGCGAGCGGCTCGGCTGGAGCGAAGACTTCCTTAGAGTAACGTTCCAGAGCCGGTTCGGCCCGGCAGAGTGGCTGAAGCCGTACACTGCCGACACGCTGATGGAGCTCGGGCGCGACAAGAAGAAGGTCGCGCTCGTCGCGCCCGCCTTCTCGGTCGACTGCATCGAGACGCTCGAGGAGCTGGCGATCACCGGCCGCGAGCAATACGTCCACGCCGGCGGCAATCACGACGACTACGCCTATATCCCCTGCCTCAACGACAGCGCTGGCGGCATGACGATGCTCGAGGCCGTGGTCCGGCGCGAGCTGGGCGGCTGGATCTAGCTCTTCGGCATCTTGTCGCCGGCCACCGAGCTCAGCATCGCCTTGGTGATCGACTGGGTGAGGTCGAAATAATGCGGCCATGGGTCCGGGCCCGCGGCGCGCTCGACGGCCTCGGGTAATGACATGCCGCCAAGCTTCTTGAGCTTGGCGACTTCCTCCCAGCTCAGCGGCACGGCGCAGGGGGCGCCGGCACGGGCGCGGGTCGAGAACGGCGCGATAGCGGTGGCGCCGCGCTCGTTGCGCAGATAGTCGACGAAGATGCGGCCGGTGCGCTTGGCCTTGCGGATGTTGGAAGTGAAACGGTCCGGTTCCACCTCCGCGAGCTTGTCGGCGAAGGTCTTGCAGAAGAGCTTCACCTCCGGCCAGTCGAGCACCGGCCGCAACGGCGCGATGACATGGATGCCCTTGCCACCCGTCGCTAGCGGGAAGGATTGCAGCGCCCATCTGGCGAGTCCGTCGCGAATGTCGAGCGCGGCCTGACGCACGGCGTCGATGCCGAGGCCTTCGTCGGGGTCGATGTCGAAGACGATGCGATCGGGCCGCTCGAGATCGTCGATGTGGCTGCCCCAGATATGGAGTTCGAGCGCATTCATCTGCACGCTGGCGGCGAGGCCGGCTTCGTCGGCGATGTAGAGATAGAGGTCGGTCTTGCCGACGGTTTCGGCGATCTTCACCGTCTTGAACGCCGCCGGGAAGCCGCCCGAATCGTGCTTCTGGAAGAAGGTGTGGTCGCTGCCATGCGGGCGCCGCACCAGCGACAGCGGTCGGTTCGCGACGTGCCGCAGCATCGGTTCGGCGACGGCATCGTAATAGGCGACCAGTTGCGCCTTGGTGATCTTTTCGGCTTCGTAAACCGCCCGATCCGGATGGGTGAGCGCGACGCCCAGCCGCTTTGCCGTCTCGATGCCGGCGGCGTCCGTTAGGGCCGGCATCTTCGTCCTGGTCGCTCCGCCGGCGGGGGCCCTTGCCATGCACGCGCTCCGCTTTGAATGCTGCCGATTGTGGCCAGCCGTCGTTGACGACGATGTCACACACCCGGCCCATGCTCAAAGAATTAACGGAACCCCCGGCCTGGGCGTTCCGATGCATTGCGCGGCGGGCGGGGCGCACATATCTCTGATGAGAGCGGGCGCGCCGGAACGTCCGGCCCGCGCCGGCCGAGGGGAGAGCGCGATGAAATTTGAGCTCGACGGCGGCAGCATTACCCTGATCGTTCTGGGGGTGCTGGCCATTCTGGTGCTGATGGCGGCGGTCAAGACCGTGCCGCAAGGCCACAATTACACGATCGAGCGGTTCGGACGCTACATCAAGACCATGAAGCCCGGCCTTAGCCTCATCGTGCCGTTCGTCGACAGCATCGGACGGAAGATCAACATGATGGAGCAGGTGCTGGAGGTGCCGCAGCAGGAGGTGATCACCAAGGACAACGCCTCGGTGACGGCTAATGCCGTGACCTTCTACCAGATCCTCGACGCTGCTGCGGCGGCGTATGAGGTGGCGAATTTGCAGAACGCCGTTCTGAATCTCACCATGACCAATATCCGCACCGTGATGGGCTCGATGGACCTCGATGAGCTCCTTAGCCATCGCGACGAGATCAACTCGCGGCTGTTGCGGGTGGTCGACGCGGCGGTGAGCCCGTGGGGCATCAAGATCACCCGCATCGAGATCAAGGACATCGATCCGCCGCGCGACCTGGTCGAATCGATGGGCCGGCAGATGAAGGCCGAGCGCGAGAAGCGCGCGACGATCCTCGAGGCGGAGGGTCGCCGGCAGTCGGCGATCCTCCAGGCCGAAGGGCTCAAGCAGTCACAGGTGCTCGAAGCCGAGGGCCGGCGCGAAGCGGCGTTCCGCGATGCCGAGGCGCGCGAGCGTTCGGCGGAGGCGGAGGCTAAGGCAACGCAGATGGTCAGCGAGGCGATCGCCGCGGGCAACGTGCAGGCGATCAACTATTTCGTCGCCAACAATTACATCAAGGCGCTGGAAAGCCTCGCCCGCTCGCCCAATCAGAAGATCCTGATGCTGCCGGTCGAGGCGGCCAGCGTCATCGGTGCACTGGG